>Ga0153916_10001998_pt1 | contig 14930 bp, 13 predicted proteins | sample Opewatmetagenome_FD_109642 | JGI IMG/M metagenome (GOLD analysis project Ga0153916, IMG submission 109642) | Freshwater wetland microbial communities from Ohio, USA - Open water 3 Core 3 Depth 4 metaG | ecosystem: Environmental > Aquatic > Freshwater > Wetlands | place: USA: Ohio, Lake Erie...
CCGGCCCGATCGTGATCGGCCAGGCGTGCGAGTTCGACTATTCCGGCGCGCAGGCGTGCAAGGCGTTGCGCGAGGAAGGTTATCGCGTCGTACTCGTCAATTCCAATCCGGCGACCATCATGACCGATCCGGAGATGGCGGACGCCACCTATATCGAGCCGATCAACTGGCAGATGGTGGAAAAGATCATCGCCATCGAACGGCCCGACGCGCTGCTGCCGACCATGGGCGGGCAGACGGCGCTGAACTGCGCGCTCGATCTCGCCAAGCACGGCGTGCTCGAAAAATACGGCGTGGAAATGATAGGCGCCTCCAAGGAAGCGATCGACAAGGCCGAGGACCGCGAGAAGTTCAAGGCGGCGATGGCCAAGATCGGTCTCGCCAGCCCGCGTTCGGCGCTTGCGCACAGCATGGAAGAGGCGCTGCAGTTGCAGACCATGGTCGGGTTTCCGACCATCATCCGTCCCTCGTTCACGCTCGGCGGCACCGGCGGCGGCATCGCCTACAACCGCGAGGAATTCATCGCCATCGTCGAGCGCGGGCTCGACGCCAGCCCCACCCAGGAAGTGCTGATCGAGGAATCGGTGATCGGCTGGAAGGAATTCGAGATGGAGGTGGTGCGCGACTGCAAGGACAACTGCATCATCGTATGCTCGATCGAGAACCTCGATCCGATGGGCGTGCACACCGGCGATTCGATCACGGTGGCGCCGGCGCAGACGCTGACCGACAAGGAATACCAGATCATGCGCGATGCCTCGATCGCCTGCCTGCGCGAGATCGGGGTGGACACCGGCGGCTCCAACGTGCAGTTCGGGATCAATCCCAAAGACGGGCGCATGGTGATGATCGAGATGAACCCACGCGTATCACGTTCCTCCGCGCTGGCGTCGAAAGCCACCGGCTTCCCGATTGCGAAAGTCGCGGCCAAGCTGGCTGTGGGCTACACGCTCGACGAATTGCGCAACGAGATCACCGGGGGCGCCACGCCTGCTTCGTTCGAGCCGACCATCGATTACGTCGTCACCAAGGTGCCGCGTTTCGCGTTCGAGAAATTCCCCCAGGCCGACGACCGCCTCACCACGCAGATGAAATCGGTGGGCGAGGTGATGGCGATCGGCCGCACTTTCCAGGAGTCGATGCAGAAAGCGCTGCGCGGCCTGGAGACCGGTGCCGACGGTTTCGACGAGAAAACCACCGACATCGACGTCATCGAAAACGAACTCGGCGATCCGGGGCCGGAGCGCATCTGGTATGTCGCTGACGCCTTCCGCTGCGGCATGAGCATAGACGAAGTGCATGCGTTGTCGCACATCGATCCCTGGTTCCTGGCGCAGATCGATGACATCGTGCGCCAGGAGCAGGCGCTCGCGGGCAAGGATCTGGACGAGATGGAAGCGCCTGAATTGCGCAAGCTCAAGCGCAGCGGGTTCTCGGACCGCAGGCTGGCCCGGCTGCTGAACGCGGAAGCGCTCGAAGTGCGCGCGCGGCGCCACTCCCTCGGTGTGGTCCCGGTATACAAGCGGGTGGATACCTGCGCCGCCGAGTTCGCGACCAGGACCGCCTATATGTACTCCACCTACGAGGAAGAGTGCGAGGCGGAGCCTACGGACCGCAGGAAAATCATGGTGCTGGGCGGCGGACCCAACCGCATCGGGCAGGGTATCGAATTCGATTACTGCTGCGTGCACGCGGCGCTCGCGCTCCGGGAGGACGGCTATGAAACCATCATGGTCAATTGCAACCCGGAGACGGTGTCGACCGATTATGATACTTCCGACCGGCTCTATTTCGAGCCGCTGACGCTGGAAGACGTGCTGGAAATCGTTCACGTCGAGAAACCGGAAGGCGTGATCGTGCAGTTCGGCGGGCAGACGCCGCTCAAACTGGCGCGCGATCTCGAGATGAACGGCGTGCCGATCATCGGCACCACGCCCGATTCGATCGACGTCGCAGAAGACCGGGAGCGTTTTCAGAAGCTGCTCACCAGGCTCAAGCTCAGGCAACCTCCCAACCGCACCGCGAGGAGCCCGCAGAAAGCGCTGCAGGTGGCGGAAGAGATCGGTTATCCGCTGGTGGTGCGGCCTTCCTACGTGCTGGGCGGCCGCGCCATGGAAATCGTCTACCAGCAGAGCGATCTCGAGCGCTACATGCGCGAGGCGGTAAAGGTCTCCAATGACAGCCCGGTGCTGCTCGACCACTTTCTCAACGATGCCATCGAAGTCGATGTTGACGCCGTGTCCGACGGCACGCAGGTCATCATCGGCGGGGTGATGGAGCACATCGAGCAGGCGGGGGTGCACTCGGGCGACTCGGCATGCTCGCTGCCGCCGTTTTCATTGTCGCAGGAACTACAGGACGAAATGCGCCGTCAAACCGTTGCCATGGCCAAGGCGCTCAATGTGGTGGGACTGATGAACGTGCAGTTCGCGATCCAGGATGGCACGGTGTACGTACTCGAAGTCAACCCGCGCGCCTCGCGCACCGTGCCGTTCGTGTCCAAGGCCACCAGTTTGCCGCTGGCCAAGATCGCGGCGCGCTGCATGGCCGGCAAGACGCTGGCGGAGCAGGGGGTGGAAAAGGAAATCGTGCCGCCTTATTACTCGGTCAAGGAGGCGGTATTCCCATTCATCAAGTTTCCGGGCGCCGACACCATACTCGGCCCCGAGATGAAATCGACCGGCGAGGTGATGGGAGTGGGGACCAGTTTCGGCGAGGCTTTTGTGAAGTCCCAGATCGCCGCGGGCGACACGCTGCCGGCTTCCGGAAAGGTTTTCATCAGCGTGCGCGACGAGGACAAGGCGCGCACGGTCGATATCGCCCGCGCTTTTGCCAGGCTTGGATTCAGCCTGGTGGCCACGCGCGGTACTGCCACGGCGCTTGCCGCAGCCGGACTCGAGGTAACGCCGGTACACAAGGTCGCCGAAGGCCGGCCGCATGTTGTCGACATGATCAAGAATGGCGAGATTGCATTGATCGTAAACACCGTGGAAGAAAAGCGCACCGCGGTTCGCGATTCTTACGTGATCCGCCGCGCGGCGCTGCAACAGCGTGTCACGGTCTACACCACGCTCTCTGGTGCACGCGCGGCATGCAATGGCATGGGGCAGACGCAGGAGCTGCGCGCTTATGTGCTCCAAGGACTGCACTCGAAGCTGTCGGAAAAGGTAAACTAGCATGGGTGGAAGATAAACAATGAGCAAGACTCCATTGACTGTAATCGGTGCGGAGAAGCTGCGTGCCGAGCTGCAGGAACTCAAGACCGTCCAACGGCCGGCGGTCATTAACGCCATTGCCGAAGCACGTGCGCATGGTGATCTGTCGGAGAACGCCGAATATGCCGCCGCCAAGGAGCGGCAGAGTTTCATCGAGGGCCGCATTGCGGAACTCGAATCCAAGCTCTCGAACGCGCAGATCATCAACCCTGCACTGCTCGACGCCGATGGCCGCTGCGTGTTCGGCGCCACCGTCGAGCTCGAGGACGTGACGAGCCGCAAGGCCGTGACCTATCAGATCGTCGGCGACGACGAGGCTGATATCAAGGAGGGCAAGATCTCCATCAGTTCGCCGATCGCGCGCGCACTGATCGGCAAGTATTCGGGCGACGTCGCGGAAGTCCTGGCGCCGGGTGGCGTGCGCGAATACGAAATTCTTGACGTTAAATATATTTAGGTATCGGTAAGAGGTAAGCGGTAAGCGGCAAACCCGTAAATCGTTCGATTCACCAAGCCTTTTTCCGCTCACTGCTTACTCCCCACCGCTCGCCAATGAAATCCTTCGCTGACGCTCTGCAATCCATCACGGTCACCCTCTGGGTCGGCAGCCTGTGGGCGGTCGGCTATATTGTCGTGCCACTGCTGTTTGCGCGGCTGCCCGACCGGGCTCTGGCCGGGATGATGGCGGGCAAGCTTTTTACCCTGGTGGCCTACGTCGGCATCGGCTGTGCCCTGTATCTGCTGCTGTACCGGCTGACGCGTTCCGGCGTCTCGGCGCTGAAGCAGGGATTTTTCTGGGGGGTGTTGCTGATGCTGTTGCTGATTTTCGTCGGTGAATTCGGTGTGCAGCCGATTCTTGCTAGCCTCAAGGCCCAGGCATTGCCCAGGGAAGTGATGGCATCGGTGCTGCGCGGCCGTTTCGACACCTGGCACGGTGTGGCGAGCGGCCTCTACGTGATCGAAAGCGTGCTCGGCATCGTTCTTGTCGTGCTGCAGGGAAAAGGAAGATGAGTGCAGCGCTCAACGCTGAGTCGAGTGTTGCCGTAGCGGGTCACCAGTCACTGCATTTGATAGCTGCGCTTGGTCCGGCGCGGTGATTTTCCGGTCTTGCGCCTGGGCACTGTCTTTTTTTCCTCCGGCTCCGGTTTGAGTCTGAAAATGACGAGGATTTTGCCGATATGCTGTACCGGACTCGCATCGAGTTCGCGGCAGATTTCATCGATCAGATTCCGGCGTTGCTGAGGGTCGCCGCCCAGCACCCGGATCTTGATCAATTCGTGGCTCTTGAGATTGGCGTCGATTTCTTTTATGACGGCGGGCGTGAGGCCGGCATCGCTGATCATCACGACAGGCCGCAGGTGGTGGGCGCGTGCGCGCAGGGCGCTGCGCTCGGCAGGTGTTAAAATTTTCATGGTAGCTCAAGTCTAGCTTATGGCACGCACCAAAACCAGCAAAGCGTGGATGCGCGAGCACGTGAATGATACCTACGTGAAACGCGCGCAAAGCGAAGGCTATCGTTCGCGCGCCGCCTACAAGCTGGCGCAGATCGCGGGGCGCGACAAGCTGCTCAAGCCCGGGATGATCGTGGTCGATCTGGGGGCGGCCCCTGGTGGCTGGTCGCAGGTTGCGGCACAACAGGTGGCCCCCGGCGGACGGGTAATCGCCGTCGATTTGCTTGAAATGCCGGCGCTGCCCGGTGTGACTTTCATCCGCGGCGATTTTCACGACGACGCCACCCTGGCCGAACTGGAGCGCTTGCTGGCGGGAGCGGCGGTCGATCTTGTGATTTCCGATATGGCCCCCAATATCAGCGGTATTGCCAGCGTCGACCGGATACGGGCGATGGGTCTGGCCGAACTGGCGCTCGATTTTGCGGTAAATCATTTGAAACCACAGGGGAATTTCCTGGTCAAACTGTTTCAGGGCGTGGGTTTTGAGGAATTTGTCAAAGTATTGCGCGGACATTTCGGGCAGGTGCTTACGCGCAAACCGGAAGCTTCGCGCAGCCGCTCTAGCGAAGTTTATGTGCTGGGTAAAGGCGTGAAACGGGGCTGAAAATCCTTGTATTCCGTGGGGTTGCTTGCTGCAGTGCAAGCAAAATGAGTTTAGAATCGAGTTGGTTAGTGCCAATATGGCAATGTAAGGAGCATTCTTGAACAACCTGATCAAAAATGTCGCGATCTGGCTGGTGATTGCGCTGGTTCTGATGACCGTTTTCAACCAGTTCAGTGCGCGGCAGACCACACAGAAGGCAATGGAGTATTCCCAGTTCATCGACGAGGTGAAGCAGGGTCATATTGCCAAGGTTACGATCGAGGGGCGCGTGCTGAAAGGCATCAAGCAAAGCGGCGAGCGCTTCACGACCTATTCGCCGTCCGATCCCTGGATGGTCAGCGATCTTCTGAAGAACGGCGTCATCATCGAAGCCAAGCCTGAGGAAGAGCCGTCGCTGCTGATGAACATCTTCGTGTCGTGGTTCCCGATGCTGCTGCTGATCGGCGTGTGGGTTTTCTTCATGCGCCAGATGCAGGGCGGCGGCCGCGGCGGTGCGTTCTCGTTCGGCAAGAGCCGCGCGCGCATGCTGGACGAATCGACTAATACGGTGACTTTTGCCGACGTTGCCGGCTGCGAAGAGGCGAAAGAAGAAGTCGCGGAGCTGGTCGAATTCCTGCGCGACCCCAGCAAGTTCCAGAAGCTCGGCGGACGCATCCCGCGCGGTGTGCTGATGGTCGGCAATCCCGGCACCGGCAAGACGCTCTTGGCGCGCGCCATTGCCGGCGAGGCGAAAGTGCCGTTTTTTTCGATCTCCGGTTCCGATTTCGTCGAGATGTTCGTCGGCGTTGGTGCGGCGCGCGTGCGCGACATGTTCGAGAATGCCAAGAAGCACGCGCCGTGCATCGTGTTCATCGATGAGATCGACGCGGTGGGGCGCCAGCGCGGCGCGGGCCTGGGCGGCGGCAACGACGAGCGCGAGCAGACGCTGAACCAGTTGCTGGTCGAGATGGATGGCTTCGAGGCGAATGTCGGCGTCATCGTGATTGCTGCCACCAATCGTCCCGACGTGCTCGACCCGGCGCTGCTGCGGCCGGGACGCTTTGATCGCCAGGTGGTGGTGCCGCTGCCCGACATCCGTGGCCGCGAGCAGATCCTGGTGGTGCACATGCGCAAGGTGCCGATCGCGCCCGACGTCAAGGCCGACATCATCGCGCGCGGCACCCCCGGTTTTTCAGGCGCCGATCTCGCCAACCTGGTGAACGAGGCGGCGTTGTTTGCGGCGCGCAGCAACAAGCGTCTCGTCGACATGGACGACTTCGAGCGCGCCAAGGACAAGATCATGATGGGCGCCGAGCGCCGCTCCATGGTCATGCCCGAGGAAGAGCGCAGAAATACCGCTTATCATGAGTCCGGTCACGCCGTGGTGGCGAGGCTGCTGCCCAAGACCGATCCGGTGCACAAGGTGACGATTATCCCGCGCGGCCGTGCGCTGGGCGTGACCATGCAACTGCCCGTCGAGGATCGCTACAGCATGGACCGGGAGCGCATACTGTCGACCGTTTGCGTGCTGTTCGGCGGCCGCATTGCCGAAGAGATTTTCATGCATCAGATGACGACCGGCGCTTCCAACGACTTCGAGCGCGCGACCCAGCTCGCGCGCGACATGATTACGCGCTACGGCATGTCCGATACGATGGGGCCTATGGTCTACGGCGAGAACGAGGGCGAGGTGTTCCTCGGCCGTTCCATTACCACGCACAAGAACGTATCGGAAGCCACGCTGCAGAAAGTGGACGCCGAAATCCGCCGCATTATCGACGAGCAGTATGCGCGTGCGCGCAAGCTGATCGAAGACAACCGCGACAAGGTCGAGTTGATGGCGAAAACACTGCTCGAGTGGGAAACCATAGACGCCGAGCAGATCAGCGACATCATGGAAGGCCGGCCGCCACGGCCACCAAAACCGGCGCAGGTGCCATCGCCGGCACCCAAGGACTCCCCGCCCAGCGCAACTGCAACGGCGACGCCGGCGCAGGAAGCGTAGCTTCCGTGAGGAGTGAGGGGTGAGGAGTAAAACCTCACTCCGATTTCGCCTCACACCTATCGCCTCACGCTTCACCATGTATCTCCAATGCGGTAAATTCCGGTTGGCGCTCGATCGCCCGCTCATCATGGGCGTCATCAATGTCACCCCCGATTCCTTTTCCGACGGTAATTGCTACCTGACCGTGGCTCAGGCGGTCGCGCACGCCAGGATGCTGATCGATGAAGGCGCGCATATTCTCGACATCGGCGGCGAGTCGACGCGTCCCGGAGCGCTGCCGGTAACGCTGGATGAAGAACGGCGGCGTGTGCTGCCGGTAGTGGAGCGGCTCGCGGACTGCGGTGTTCCGGTTTCGGTGGACACACAGAAGCCCGAATTGATGTGCGAGGCAATCGCCGCCGGCGCCGCCATGATCAACGATATCAATGCGCTTGCCGCTCCCGGTGCGCTTGAAGCCGTCGCTGCCACGCCGGCGGCAGTATGCCTGATGCACAAGCAGGGCAATCCGCAGACCATGCAGCAGGATCCGCGTTATAGCGATGTCGTGAAGGAAGTGCGGGATTTTCTCGCAGCACGCATTGAGGCGGTGCAGCGCGGCGGCATCGGCCATGAGCGGCTGGTCATCGATCCGGGCTTCGGCTTCGGCAAGACCCGGGAGCACAATCTTGCGCTGCTGCGCGAGCTCGCGCAGATCGCGGCGCTCGGCGTGCCGGTGCTGGCCGGATTGTCGCGCAAGTCGATGCTGGGAAAAATTACCGGGCGCGAGACCGGAGAACGCGTATTCGCGAGCATTGCGGCTGCGATGATCGCGGTCGAAAACGGCGCGCGCATCGTGCGCGTGCATGACGTGGCGGCGACGCATGATGCGCTGGCAGTGTGGGCCGCGGTCAAAGCAAGCCAATGACTGCCACGGTGCCGCGCGTTGTTTGTTTTGTTGCGTGCACAGGACATATGACGATGGCTTGATGTTTATTCCGGAGCCGGAGGGGAATCCGGCCCGGTGTTGATTTAAGTCAAGAAATTATTCGTCCGATTCTGTAATCATGCTCCAGGGTCAAAGAAGGCGCTTATCCCGACAGCGCGCTGGCGGCACGATAAAAGGACGCAATGGAAACGATCAAGACAGATGTTGCGATAATCGGAGCGGGGGGCGCGGGTTTGCGCGCCGCCATCGCGCTTGCCGAAGCGGATCCCAAGCTTCGCATTGCCCTGATCTCCAAGGTCTATCCGATGCGCAGCCATACCTGCGCGGCGGAGGGCGGGGCAGCCGGGGTGATCAAGCCGGACGACAGCTTCGACCATCACTTCCACGATACCGTGGGTGGTGGTGACTGGCTGTGCGACCAGGATGCGGTCGAGTACTTCATCCACGAGGCGCCCAAGGAGCTGCTCCAGCTCGAGCATTGGGGCTGTCCCTGGAACCGTGAGCAGGATGGCTCGGTGGCGGTGCGGCCGTTTGGCGGCATGAAGATCCAGCGCACCTGGTTTGCCGCGGACAAGTCGGGCTTTCACATTCTCCATACACTGTTCCAGACATCGCTGCAGTTTCCGAATATCCAGCGCTTCGACGAGTATTACGCCACCGATCTGCTGGTTGACGACGGGCGCTGCCAGGGATTCACCGCCATCGAGATGCGCAGCGGCCAGATGCGCCGCTTCGATGCCAAAGCCATGATCATCGCCGGCGGCGGCGCCGGTCGCATGTTCCCGTTTAACACCAATGGCGCCATCAACACCGGCGACGGCATGGCCCTGGCCTATCGCGCTGGCGTGCCCCTGAAGGACATGGAGTTCGTGCAGTACCATCCGACCGGCTTGCCCAATACGGGGACGCTGCTCACCGAAGCCTGCCGCAGCGAAGGTGGCGTGCTGCTCAACAAGGACGAATACCGCTTCTTGCAGGACTACGGCATGGGGCCGGAAACGCCCAAGGGCAAGCCGGTGCTGAAGACCATGGAACTCGGGCCGCGCGACCGCGTGAGCCAAAGTATCTGGCATGAGATTCAAAAAGGCAGGGCAGTCAAGACGCCGTGGGGCGATTGCGTCTGGCTGGACATGCGCCACCTGGGCGAGAAGAAGATCGATGAAAGACTGCCTTTCGTGCGCGATATTTGCATCAGCTATCTGGGTATCGACCCGGTACACGAGATGGTGCCGATTCGGCCGGTGATGCACTACATGATGGGCGGCATCCATACCGACACCAATGCTGCGACCCCGCTGCCCGGGCTCTTTGCGGCAGGCGAGTGCGCCTGCGTCAGCATCAATGGCGCCAACCGCCTCGGCTCCAACTCCCTGGTCGAGATTCTCGTCTTCGGTCGCCGCGCCGCGCTGTCCGCCGCCTCTTTCGCGGTCGGGGTCAAGCCGGGCAACGAAGCGGCGCTGGCGGCCCAGGCCGAAGCCTCCCAGGCCAGGCTACGCGAGCTGTTCATGCGCAGCTCGGGCAAGGAAAGGGTTGCAGGATTGCGCAAGGAAATGACCGACACCATGGAAGAGGGCGCCGGCATCTACCGCACCCAGGAAGGCCTGGACAAGAGCTGCAACAAGATCTCGGAACTGCGCCGCCGTTACCAGGACATCACGCTCCACGACAAGACCAACGTCTACAACACCGATCTGCTGTCGGCGCTGGAGTTGGGCAATATGCTCGACTGCGCGGAAGCCTTGGTGATGAGCGGACGCGAGCGCAAGGAGTCGCGCGGTGCCCACCAGCGCCTCGACTACACGGCGCGCGACGATGTCAAGTATCTCAAGCACTCGATGGCCTACTTCAAGGGTTTGGAAGCGCCGCGCATCGACTATCGCGACGTGGTGATCACTAAGTCTCCACCGGGTGTGCGCGATTACTCGGGAGCAAAGAAATGACTGAAAACAGAATGGGCGCCCGACAAGTCGAGCTCGAGGTGTTGCGCTACAACCCCGAGACCGATCAGGAGCCGAGGTATCAGCGCTACTCTGTGCCCTGCAAGAACGAATGGTGCGTACTCGACGCCTTGAATTACCTCAAGGACAATATCGACCCGACGCTCGCCTATCGCTGGTCCTGCCACATGCAGGTATGCGGCAGTTGCGGCATGATGCTCAACGGCGAGCCGAAGCTGGCCTGCAAGGCCTTCGTACGTGACTATCCGGGCGTCATTCGCATCGAGCCCCTGACGCACTTTCCCATCGAGCGCGACCTGGTCACCGTTGCTGACGACTTCATGGCCAAGCTAAAGCGCGTCAAGCCCTACCTGATTCCCGCTGAGAAACGGTCGATCGAGGAAGGGGAATACCGGCAGACGCCCGCCCAGTTGACCCGCTACAGAAAATACGCCATGTGCATCAATTGCATGCTGTGTTATGCGGCATGTCCGGAATATGGCCTGACCAAATCGAAGTTCATTGGTCCGGCGGCGATCACCCTGGCGCATCGTTACAACCAGGACTCCCGCGACGGCGGCCGCGATGAGCGCCAGGAGGAAATCGCGACCAACGAGGGGGTATGGGAATGCTCGTTCGTCGGCGCCTGTTCCGATGTCTGTCCGAAGCACGTTGATCCCGCCAGTGCCCTGCAGCAGGTGAAGATTGCGAGCACCGTCGATTGGTACCTTGAGCACTTTATGTCATGGGTGAAAAAATGAGCCGCAGACCATATGCTCAAGAATGTCCCAGGGCGACCTGGTATTTCAAGCGTCCGCGATATATGCGCTATATGGCGCGCGAGGTGACCTGCATTTTCATCGGCGCCTACACCCTGATGTTGCTGGTGGGCCTGCTGCGGCTGTCGCAGGGCCAGGCGCAATACGAGGACTTTCTGATGGCGTTACGGCAACCGGCGAGCGTCGCGTTCCACATCGTCGCCCTGGCATTTTCTCTGTACCACACCTTCACCTGGTTTAACGTCGCCCCCAAAGCGCTGCCGATCCAGGTCGGTGAGGAGATCTGGCCCGACAGCGTCGTGGCGAGCGCGCATTATGTTGTCTGGGCGGTGCTATCGCTCGTGATCCTTTTCTGGGCGGGGGTAATCTGACCATGGCCAAATCGAACAAACCAATTGTCTGGGGAACGTTTGCCGCGGGCGGCACGCTGACGGCATTCATGACGCCGGTACTGATCATTCTGACGCTGCTGGCCGCCACCGGGCACGTGCCCGACATGCTCGGCTACGAAAAATTGCACGGCTTCGCTGCAGGCTGGTTCGGCAAGCTGTCGATTTTTATCGTCATTTTCTTGTCGCTTTGGGGTTCGGCTCATCGCCTGCGTATCACCTTCTTCGACTTCGGCGTGCGCGCCGATACGCTGGTGGCGACCGCCGTCTATACGGTCGCAGGGCTGGGCAGTATCGCGGCGGCGGTATACCTGTCACGCTTCTGAGAGGCTGTGTTGACAGGACGAGGCGCAGGCATTAGTTTGTATGTCGTCAGATAAAGTTAATCGCTCCCAGCGGAGCACAATGATAAGAGGGAGACCGCAGTGAGCCCACCCCCACCAGTTGCAATACGTGAACAGGCGCGCGAACAGCAATTCAGTTCGGTCTGGACGCGGGACTTGAACGACGTGTTCGCCGACGTCGCCCCGTACTATGACCGCGCGAACTACGTTGCCAGCCTCGGGCTATGGAACTGGTTCCTCAACAGTTTCATGTCCGTCGTCGAGGTCCGTCCAGGCCAGCGGGTGCTCGACGTCTGCGCCGGCACGAATGCGATCGGCATTGCGCTTCTAAAGCGCGAACCAAGCCTGGAAGTGCATGCGATGGACCGCAGCGCAGCGATGCAGGAGGTCGGCCAACAGCGCGCACAGGCGCGGGGGCTGCGTATCCAAAGCGTAATCGGCGATGTGCATGAACTCCCGTTCCCGGACAACCATTTCGACGTCGTGACGCTTCAGTATGCATCGCGGCACCTGCGCGTCAAGCGCGTCTTCGAGGAGATACGCCGGGTGCTCAAGCCAGGTGGACGCTTCTATCACTGCGATATGCTGCGGCCGGGCAATCCGGTCGTCGAAAAGCTCTATTATGCCTATCTGCGCTTCTGTCTCGCCATGACGGGCACCCTGTTCCGAAGCGGCCAGCCGGCCCTGAATTGCAAGAAATACTTCATCGATGCGCTGCAGATGTTCTACTCGGCCGATGAACTGTGCGGGATGCTGCGCGATCTCGGCTACCGTGACGTTGCGGCCAAGACCCTGTTTGCCGGCATGATCGGCTTTCACCGCGCGACCAAACCCGAGTAGGGCTGGGCGCGCGTGCCGGACGGCGGGCATCCTTATCGGCGGACGCGGTCTGTGGCCGTCTAGAGCCTGTCTCAATAATATCCACCTGTGCGACGGGGCAATGTGGGACGCAGTTCTAGGAGCGGGCCAGCATGTCGCGTTTAACTGCGGGCCCATCCACGCCTCCGCGATCGCATCCCCGCAAGCGGGGCGCGTCGGCGGGCGGAAGCGGGGCCCCTTTGGGGATGCACCCCGGACTCGGTCTCTCGAAGAGTGGCGCGGGAAGGGGTGCGCAAGGCCACATGCAGCATCATCTGATCGGGTCGCCACGCGACCGCTCCGCCCCAAGCTTGCGCCCGCCGGGAGCGGCCGCACCCCGCAGACGCGCACGGGATCGGCTTTGACACGACGCGCTAACATCGGCTCCACGGTCGCATCCCGCCAGCGGGCCCCTGCTCCGCGTTGCGCCGATCCCTGCTCCGTGCTGCGGCGTGCCGTCTGCGTTGTCCCGTCGCTTGCCAATGCGCCCCGGACTCGGTCTCGCGCAGCGTGGTGCGGGAAGGGGCGCCAAGCGGCGTATGGATGCGACAACATTTGGGGGCTGATGCGGCTGCTCCCACAAACGGGCCTGCGGCTAACGCGTCGCAGCCGCGCGATATTGGCTGCGCCCCGCTCCTGGCAGCCATCCTGTTTTGGCCGCAACGCATCGCGCGGATATTATTGAGACAGCTCTACACATGGACCGATCTGGCGCACTGGCGGTACTGAACCGCAAAATCCTGGAGGCGTATAGCCGGCGGACTACGGACACGCTCCGTGCGGCCCTGCCGTTGCGCCTTGCCCTGCCCCACCTCGAACCGGTTCTGGCGCGGAACGTTGCAAAGGAGATGCAGAAAGACACGCTTGTCATTCGCCGCGCCAGCGAAGCGCTTGCCACCGGGACTGCGCCGGACCGTGACGCACTGTGCAGGCTCCTCGACGCCACCAAGGAGATCGACCGGGCATTTCTGGCGCAGGTCGGCAGTTTTCCGATCAGGATCGTGATTCCCTACGAAGAGATTGCGCCGGTCCGTATGGAGCGCATCGAACGCCTGTTCGGCGCTGCTTACCGCATTCTCGGTGCGTGGCGGCTGGAATGCGGGGTCCGCGTTGCCGTGCAGGCATCCTACCCGCACGCGGAACTCGAGCGGCTCCTGCTCGACCTGTTGCGCCTGTATGCGTTGGAAACCCGCGTATTGAGCGGCTCGGTGCGTTTGCCGGCGCTGCTCATTCCGGTCCGGGAACACGTTGCGCAAAGCCTGTACGGGATCATGAACGACACGGCGAAGCGGCTGGCGCGCGAGCTGGCCGCCATGGTGTATCGCCGGTAATCCGACCGGTGCGGGCGGCGCTACCTGAGGCGCAGATGACTACTAAGAGCGCATTTCAAAAAGACCAAGACCGATGTAATCGCCGATGAACGCCGATCGAACCGACGTTAAAAATCTTTTGCCGCTAATGGCAACATTATTATAAATAAAAACAGTGGGTTATATTATTACCCTGTGTAATTACAAATTGGAGTTTTAGATTTTCATCAGCGTTTATCGGCGTTTATCGGCGGCTAATTTATTTGATTCTGTTACGGGCTCTAAGTCTGCTGCAGCTAGAATAGGCATTATTTAAACGATGCAGCAGACGGCAAAAAAAATGACAAGAAAATACTTCGGCACGGACGGTGTGCGCGGCAGGGTCGGGGTTGCGCCGATCACACCCGAGTTTGTGATGCGCCTGGGCTATGCCGCGGGCAAGGTGCTGGCGTCGTCCGGCACGGCGCGCGGAGAAAAGCCCGCAGTGCTGATCGGCAAGGATACGCGCGTGTCGGGTTACATGCTCGAGTCCGCGCTCGAAGCCGGCTTGTCGGCGGCGGGCGTGGACGTGCTGCTGGTGGGGCCGATGCCGACGCCGGCGGTGGCGTATCTGACGCGGGCATTGCGCCTGGCGGCGGGGATCGTGATCAGCGCCTCGCACAATCCCTACGACGACAATGGCATCAAGTTTTTCTCGGGCAATGGCGCCAAGCTGCCGGACAGCATAGAGAGCGCGATAGAGGCCGAGATCGAGCGCCCGCTCAAGTGCATGACTTCAGCCAGGCTCGGCAAGGTGCGCCGCATCGATGACGCGGCGGGACGCTACATCGAATTCTGCAAAAATACTTTCCCGGCGCGTCTCGATCTGCGCGGCATGCGCATTGTCGTGGACTGCGCCAACGGCGCCGCCTATCATGTCGCGCCGCCCGTTTTTCACGAGCTGGGGGCGGATGTCACCACCATCGGCACCGACCCCGACGGCTTCAACATCAACGACGGGGTCGGTGCCACTTCGCCGCGGGCATTGCAGATGGCGGTCAAGCGCAACAAGGCGGATCTTGGCATTGCGCTCGACGGCGACGGCGACCGGCTGGTGATGGCCGACGCCGCCGGCAGCTTGTTCGACGGCGATCA
>Ga0153916_10001999_pt1 | contig 14929 bp, 11 predicted proteins | sample Opewatmetagenome_FD_109642 | JGI IMG/M metagenome (GOLD analysis project Ga0153916, IMG submission 109642) | Freshwater wetland microbial communities from Ohio, USA - Open water 3 Core 3 Depth 4 metaG | ecosystem: Environmental > Aquatic > Freshwater > Wetlands | place: USA: Ohio, Lake Erie...
GCCCGGGTCATGTCCGCGTACCAGTAGGCATCCAGGGTGAAATCCCCCACCACGCCCGCCTTCACTGCCCGGCAGGCCTGCAGAATTTCCACCAGGCGGGGGCGGGGCAAGCGCGCTTTGATCTTTTTCCAATCCATACCTTAATCCCTCCGGGGTACAGTCCTGGTGGCCTAAGTCAAAGCAGAGCGCAGGCGGCTGGCGAGGTGCGGGATGGTCGCCAGGTGGTCCCCGGCGATGTGAAAGCCCTTGCCGCCCAGCGCGGTGGGCCGGTTGACGATGTTCTTACGCGGGCGATAATAGTAATCGATCTGGTCGTCGCCAATCGGTTTGCGGTAATCGTCCAGACGCAGCAGGTCAAAGTTGGCGGTGGTAAAGAGGCGCAACGGGTGCCCCAGGTTGCGCGCAATGGATACCGCCTTAAGGAACACCTCCGGGCCAATCACCGCCGAGCCGAAGTTGCAGAATACGCCCCCCTCAAGCTGGCTCACTGTATAGGTAAATACCTTGAAATCCTGCCCGGAGGCCCATCCCAGCGCCGAAAAATCACACTGCGGGTGCTGGTGGATGATATCCGTGCCAATCGCCACGTGCACGCTGTAAGGCACGCCCAGCCTGAAAGCCTGGCACAGCAAGCTGTGCTGGCGGTAAGGGTACTGCGCCTGGTCAATCCAGCTGCCCAACGCCTCACCCATGCCCATGCCTGCCCTCACCCCCTGCTGGACGGCCTGGTTCATGAAAGCGCCCGTCTCTTCCGCCATGCCAAAGCTGCCATCCTCCAGGCTGGTCGCCACATCTTCGCTGGTATGCCCCTGAAAGGCGATTTCGAAATCGTGAATGGCAGCCGCCCCGTTGCTCGCCAGGTGGGTGATGGCGCCGCGCTGCATCAGGTCAATGATCACCGGCGCTAGGCCGCGCTTCACCACGTGCCCGCCGATCATCCAGATCACCGGCGCGCCACGCTGCCGTGCCTGGATGATGCGCTCCACCACTTCATCCAGTTCCAGGTTTGTAAATTCAGGCAGCGGCGTATCCGCATAGATCAGGTCTGTGACCTTAACCCGGCTGGATCGCTGGCTTAATGAATAGGTGCGTACTTTGCTTAAATCTATTGCCGGATAGGGCATATTATCAACCCTCCTCCGTCAACACCTCGAACAAAGCCACGGCGTTTTCCTTAGGCGTGCCGGGCTGCAGCGGCTTGGCTGGCGCCAGGATGAATCCCCCGCCGGCGCCCATCTCCGCCCGCAGATGGTGCACTTCCCTGCGGATGTCATCCGGCGTGCCAAATGGGATGGTGCTCTGGCTGCCCAGGCAGCCCCAGAAGCTAATCTTATCCCCCCATTTCTTTTTCAGCTCGTACGGATTCATCCCCGCCGCCTCGGGCTGGGCGCTCTCCAGCACATCCATGCCAATCTCGATGATATCCGGCATGATCTCTGCCACCGAACCGCAGGAATGGTGTATCACCAGCTTACCGTGCGCATGCACCGCCGCATAGATCCTTGCCCAGCGTGGTTTTAGAAATTTGCGCCAGCGCTTGGGCCCCAGGATAATGCCCCCCTGGTGGCCCCAATCGTCGCCAAACATGATCGCATCCACGGGCAGCTCCGCTGTGTAATCCACAAAATCCAGATACAGGAACATCAGCCGGTCCAAAATCTCTTCAAAGAAATCCGGCTCCGTCACTGCATCTACCAGCAAATTCTCGAAACCGCGCAAGTTCCAGCTGCGCTCGAACAGCCCCCAGCCCAGGTTCGCCACGCTGAAAGAATCTGGCGTCTGCGCGCACGTCTCCAACGCCTGCGCCTTCCAATCCGGGCGGTAGAACCGCTCTGGGGTAGGAAATTCGTATCCCTCCAACGAAGGCTTGTCTAGCGGCGGTTTTTCCAGGTGCCAGGGTAATCGGTCAACCCGCCACACGCCCCCGTACGCGTCCAGCTCAAGCCCATCGCCCAACGGGATGCGGATATCCGTGTTCACCGCCGCCACGTCAACGATATACTTTTCCAGCCGCTGGCGCCACTCCCTGTGCCCATAATACTCATCCAGCAACGCATCCGTTCCACCTTCAAAAGCTAATGTGTACGGCACTGCCGGCGGCTGCCGGTGCTGCAATGCCTCCATCACAATCTCTCGCGGCTTCATAAAGACCTCCTGTGGTTGATTAATGTGACTTATCTAAGGCCTCCGCCCCATTTTGCTGGTATCGGGCTAACCATCTCAGCCTAATTGTTCCAGCAGCCCCCGATAGTAACGCTGTTGCTGTTCGTTGCCTGCGTAGGCGTAATAAGCCAGGTTGGCGCTAAAATGTTCCCGGGCCTCCTCGTGTAAATTTAACCCCACCGCAATTTCACCCAAAACGTGGCGCAAATGTTGTAAACGCTCAATATTATCCAGGCGCAGCAAGATCGCCATACCTTCCCGGCCCAGCTCATACGCTTCCTGCAATCGGCCAGCCATCTTGGCCGCCACAGTGAGTCCGATAAAGCATAAAGACCGCCCCCAATCATTGCCCAGGTGGGTGAACACCCGCATACTGTTCCGGTAGTGCATCTGTCCTTTCTCAGGATCTAGATTGCCAAAAACATGTATATCTCCCAGGGTCAATGTTGCCACTGCGCTTCCCCAGTTATCCCCCAGGCGCTGGAAGATAGCCAGGCTTTCCTGGCATATTGCCAGTACTTTACCGGCAGTCTGTTCCGGCGATTGAATGCAGTTCAACAGTAAAGCATAAGCTTTCGCTTCTTTATCGGGCAAGCTGGGGATCAGCCGTAAGCTTTGCTCCTGGTATAAACAGGAAATTTCCAGGCGAGCGGTGGTATTGGTGAAGAAGCATAGAGTTGCCAGCACCAGGGCTAAAAGTGAAGTGTGCGCCGCATCCGATTCCAGATCGGCTAGTAAACTCTTAAAAATACCCATGACTTCCTGGGTCACTACCAGCTGATCGTTCATCACATTTAGCAAAATTACCGATGGCAGTACCTGCTCGATGCGCTGGTAATCATGCTCCTGTACCAGCTTCTTAAACGCTGCGCGTAAGTTACGCCCATCGGTGCGCAGGGCTGTCAGCGCTTCCAACTGCTGCGGCCCTTTCAACGCCTCACCCATCTGGCTCAACCAATCCATATAATACTCTGCATGGCGCTGCTGGGTTTCATGCTGCAGGGCAATATCTGAGGTGAATTTTTCGCGCCCGTATTGGAGCAGCACTGGATGGATCTCGTACCGCCCAGGCGCAGTCCGGCGCAGGAAGGACTTGTCTGTGAGGGCAGCCAATGTGAGAATAGAAACACCGCATACCACCATCGCTGCCTGGCGGGTAAACCCGCCCGGGAAAACCGCCAGCCTGGTAAAGCCGTCTCGCTCCTGCTCGCTCAACAAGCGCCACGAATATTCAAACACGGCGCGTAAAGTCTGATGGCGTTCCGGCATGCCGCGCCAGGATAAAGAGAGAAAATCCAGGTCACGTTCAATTTCCGCGGCAATTTCAGCGCAGGAAAGCATTTTCACCCAGGCAGCCGCCATTTCAACGCCCAACGGCATCCCTTCAACGAGCTGGCAGATGCGCGTAATGGCTGGCCAATCAACTTCGCTGGGACTAAAGCGGCCGCTGCGCTGCGCCCCGCGAACAAATAGCTGTACTGAGGCGTAATCCATAGCTTTATGGATGTCTTGTTTTCCCGGATAGGGCAGCCCGATGACTTCCAAGACCCATTCGCCGGGCAGATTCAGGCGCTCTCTGGAGGTGATGATCACCTTAACGCGCTCCGTCGCCTGGATCAGCTCCCCAACGAAATCTGCGCCGCCTGCCAGCTGCTCAAAATTATCCAGCACCAATAACACATTCTTATCGGTCAGGTATTGAAATAATTGAGCCTGGGAGGCAGCCTGGGTTAACCGGTTCACGGATGGGACCTGGAATTTGAACTGCGCGGCCTGTGCAATCGCCGTGATGATCTCATCGGAAGTATGCACTGCTGCCAAAGGTACAAAGCAGGCGCGGTGTGCAAAAACCTGGCTCTGGCTGGCTGCCTGGATCGCCAGGCGAGTCTTGCCGATGCCGCCGATGCCTAATAAAGTGATTAACCGGCACTCCGGGCTGGCAAGCATAGATTCGATCTGTGCAAGCTCCGGTTCCCGCCCCACAAAAGCAGTCGCTTGCAGCGGCAGGTTGCTGGCTTCCCAACCGAGTGTTTTCAAGGGCGGAAACTCAGACGGAAGGTCAGGCGCGCTTGCCTGGTATACATGTTCCGGGTGGATGAGATCTCTCAGGTGCTGTTCACCCAGGTCGCGCAGCGTGACTCCCTGCGGCAGGTATCCCTGCACCAGCTCCCAGGTTGTCTGGCTCAGCAAGACCTGACCTCCATAACCGGCGCTCATGATGCGCGCCACGCGGTTGAGTTCAGGACCCACATAATCCCCCACCCGCTCCTCGGTGACACCGGTGTGCAGCGCCATGCGCACCTTTAATTCTCCATTTAACCCCCACGGTTCAGTGTGCAGCAGGTGTTGGGCTTCCAGGACGGCTGCCAGGGCTGCTGGTGCTGTGGCAAAAGCTACCTGAAAGGCATCGCCGATCATTTTATACACATACCCGCCGTGAGCCGCCATGGTCTGGCGCAGGATAGCTTCATGGCGGCTGAAAGCCTGCTGCATGGCTTGGGGTTGGTGCTCCCACAGGCGCGTACTGCCTTCAATATCTGTGAACACGAAAGTTACCGTGCCGCTCGGTATCACGGCGCTTTGGGATAAGCTGCTGGGCTCGGCAGGTTGAGCCTGGGATAGCAGACGCCGATACAGAGCAGTCGTCTCAGCCGACGGTTCTCTTCCCAATTCCTCCAGCAGCGTATGCCGGCATTGCTCATATTGACGCTGGATGGCGCTGTGCTCACCAACCTGGGCGTACAAATTCATCAAGGCGCGTGTGATTGCCTCATCCAATGGGTCGCGTTCAAGCCAGCGCCGGGCATAAGCCAATGCGCGCTGGGGTTCTTGCTGCCTGGAAAGGTAATTGACCAGAGCCTCCAGCGCCTGGGAAAGGTGCAAACCAAATCTTTCAGCGTATAAGGCTTGCCAATCGTCAAATGCCGGGCTGTCCCGCAGGGTAAAACCAGCCATAAAATCGCCCTGGTAAAGTTCTACAGTTTGCTCCAGGTGTTGGACCGCTGCCTCAGCTGGTTTTTCGCTCGCTTTCCAATTTTCTAAAGCGATTTCAAAAGCCAGCGCATCCACCCAGATATTTGCCTGCGGGTGAAACAGGATGGTCTGGCTTTGTTTTTGCACCCATTCATCCCCGGCTGCCCGGGAAAAATCCCACAATGCCTGGCGTAGATAGGCCCCGGCCTGCTCCTGGCTGGCGTCAGGCCAGAATAGAGCCGCCAATGTATCCCGCCCAATGCCCGTGAGTGAGTTTTGCCCGGCGCCTCTTCTGCCGCGGCTGACACCCGACTCTAATGCCAGGTAGGCCGCCAAAGCCAGGGTTTTACGCCGCTTGAATTCCACCGGCGCTTCATCCACGCACAGGTGCGGATATCCAAATAAGTAAATTTTGAGTTGAGCCACACAACACCTGTTCTACATAAATTATACCTGCTGACCCACTTACTGATACGAATTTGAGACGCCACCGGGGTAAGATAAAGTCACATTTCCTCTCATTATAAAGAACGGTAGCCATGATCATCTTTCAGCACAACCAAATCACAATTGAAACGCTTCCTCCCATGCATGTGGGCTGCCTTCGTATCGTCAGCCCTTCGCCTGAAACAGACTGCTCCCAAAAGCTGCACGCCTGGCTGGTACAACAAGCAGTGAGTGGCCCCGTGCGCACATTTGGTTTCGATACCGAAACCACACCCGCGGAAGCCCAGGCCGGGAAGCGCGGCTACGAAATTTGGGCGACCCTCCCGCCAGGGATAGAGCCTTCAGAAGGCGTCACCGTCCAGGATTTTAAGGGCGGTCAATATGCCGTGATGACCCTCATCTGCCCGTTTACCAACCCCTTCGAAACTATACCCGCAGGCTGGAAGTTTTTGCATGAGTGGGTGATCGGCAGTGGGCAGTACCAGGGCGGCAACCACCAGTGGCTCGAAGAGCTGATCGAAATGTCCGATGGCCATAACTTAAAATTGTATCACCCCATCGTCTCCAGCATTTAATCCCCCTCGTTTTTCCAGGTATGCTCCTGCCCGTTTAGCGGATGCGCCGGGATGTATTTACGCGTATACTGGCAGTATCAATTTCTTGGAGGTAACTGCATGTCCCAAACGAACAATCCTTTAATTGCTTTTTCAGACGCCATGGCAGACGCTGTGGAGAAAGCTGGTGCTGCAACGGTACTGGTCAACGCCCGCCAGCGCATGCCAGCCAGCGGTGTGGTCTTTGAGCCCACCTTGGTGCTGACCGCCAACCATGTGGTTGAGCGTGATAGCAACCTGAATGTGCTGCTGGCTGATGGCAGCCAGATAAACGCCAGCCTTGCCGGGCGCGACCCCGCCAGTGACCTGGCTGTGCTGCGCCTGGAGCGTCCCGCCCCTGCTGTGGCCCAGCCCGCGTCCACGGATGGGCGTGTGGGCCAGCTTGTGCTGGCGCTGGGGCGTCCCAGCTCCGGAGGTATTGAAGCCAGCCTGGGAGTGATCAGCGCCGCTGGCGGCCCGGCGCGCACCCATCGCGGCGGTTTGCTGGAGCGCTATCTGCGCACCGATACCATCCCTTATCCTGGTTTTTCGGGCGGCCCCCTGGTAGATGCCTTCGGGCAGGTGCTGGGGATTAACACCTCTGGCCTGGCGCACGGCGCCGCAATCACCATCCCCGCCAGTCTGGCCTGGCCGCTGGCGCAATCCCTGGCGCAGCACGGCCGCCTGCGCCGCGGCTACCTGGGTGTGCGCAGTCAACCGGTGGAGCTGCCATCCGGCGCCGAACAGGCTCTTAGCCGCTCCCAGTCCACGGGTTTGCTACTGGTCGGCGTAGACCATGGCAGCCCCGCCGGGTCTGCTGGACTGATGGTTGGCGACATCCTGGTAGGACTCGCCGGCCATACCGTCAGCGACCCGGACGAGCTGTTGGGTTATCTCACCGGCGACCTGGTTGGCCAGGCCACACCGGTTGAGATCCTGCGCGGCGGGCAGCGCATGCAGTTGAGCGTTACCGTGGGTGAACGTTCGTAAAGGAGATGGCCGGTTTAAGGTGGCACGCCGCGAAGACGCATGCCACCTTAAACCGGCATCAACTGGTAAAGACAGGTAAAATAAAAGGTAGTTATGGACGCGATTAATAATATCCTTACAGCGATGGGGGATGTTCTGGCCGAAGTGCAGCGCAGCCTTGTGATGGTGCAGGGCCGCCGCGACAGCGCTGGCGCGGGCCTGCTTATTGGCCCTGCCGGGCCAGGCGCAACCCTGGTGCTGACCAATAACCATGTGCTCAACGGCCGGACGCCGCGCGTCATCCTGCCCAGTGCAGCCGATTACGCGGTTGAGCTGCTGGCGCGTGACCCTGAGATTGACCTGGCCCTGCTGCGTATTGAAGCCGCTGATCAGCCCGCAGCCCGCCTGGCCGGGCGTGACGGCCTGCGTGTGGGCCAGTTGGTCTTTGCGGTTGGGCATCCATGGGGGCAGCGCAACTTCGTCACCGCAGGCGTGCTGAGCGCCCTGGCCGAAGCCGAAACGCGCGGCCCGCGCCGCCGGGTGCCAGTGCTGCGCACTGACGCTGCCCTGGCACCGGGCAACTCCGGCGGGCCTCTGGTCAACGCGGCAGGCGAGGTGATCGGCATCAATACCCTCATCGTCGGTGGCGACCAGGGTGTTGCCATCCCGGCTTACCTGGCCGCTGAGTTTGCCGCTGCGCATACACATCCAGCTGCTTCGCCTCAGGAGGCGTTTGTGTGACACAAGCCCCCCTCCGGCCTGACGCGGTCAGACCTGACCCGGTCAGGGTAGCCATTGTCGCCCAGGCGCTGGCAGTGCGCCTGGGCTTGCGCGCCCTGTTGCAGGCCGCGCAGACAATTGAAGTGACTGGCGAGGCGGCCTCTTTACCCCTGGTGGAAGCCGACCTGGGGCAGGTGGATGTGCTTGTCATTTATGCTCCTGAAGCCGGGCTGGAGACGCTGGCGCAGGTGCCGCCTCCACCCGCCGTGCTGCTGCTGACGGATACTCCCCAGTCAGTCCAGGCGCTGTGGGATCACGCCAGCGCCTGGGGGGTGCTCTCCGTGGATGCCTCCGCTGAGGAATTGGAGGCTGCCGTGCTGGCCTTGGGTCAGGGGCTGTGGGTGGGCGACCCATATCTCCTAAACTTCATCCAGCCAGTAGACTTGCCGGCTGGACCGCCAGTTGGGCTGCCTGATGGACAGTCCCTCACCAGCCGTGAGCTGGAGGTGCTGCATGGCCTGTCACAGGGTTTGCCTAACAAGCAGATCAGCCTGGCCCTGGGCATCAGTGAGCATACAGTTAAATTCCACGTATCCGCCATTTATACCAAACTGGGGGCCAGTAACCGCACCGAGGCCGTTCGCCTTGGAGTGCAACGAGGGTTGATCACCCTGTAAATTGGTATAATTCGGGCATCCTGCTGAAAAGGATTAGCGATGCCCGCAATTGAGCAATTAACATCGGTGTGGAGAAACCTCAAAGAGTTTGAGCTGGAACCAATCCGCAAGGAAGCACTCCGCCCGCTGAGGGTCGCCCTGGTTGGCGCGGATGGCTCAGGCCGGCGCAGGCTGGCTGAACAAATGTTACGCGACCCAAGCCGCAGTGAGCCCAATCCCAGCGCCCCGGCCGCAAGTTACAGCGCTGCCCCACACGTTGAAGTGCTGGTGCAGACCCCGCTGCTCATCGTTACGCCAGATGCGCCAGCCCTGGCTGATGAAGCTGACCTTATCCTTTTGCTGTTGGATGCAGACAGCTTAGATTTCAGCGTTGAACAGCGCCTGGCGCGTGCCTGGGGCGGCGCCGGGAAGAAAGTGCTGGTTTTCTGCAACAGCCCTGATGCAGCGCATGGGCAGGAGCTGCTGCATGCCTGGGCTCCGTGGAATGCCAGCGCTGCGCTGGTGGGTTGGGTGGAAGATATCCAGAGTCTGCTGGCTGAGTTCGTACCCGTGGTACTCAAGCTGCTGCCTGATAAGCACCTGGCGCTGGGGAGGCAGTTCCCCCTGTTCCGCATCCCCATTGCCCGGCAGTTGATCAGCGATACCTGTTTTGCCAACGCAGCTTATGCCCTGGGTTCCGGCCTCGCCGAAGTGGTGCCGGCGTTAAACCTGCCCCTCAATATCACCGATATGGTGGTACTCACCAAAGCACAGGGCTTTCTGGTATATCGCCTGGGGCTGTTGCTTGGTTTTTCAACCCACTGGCAGGATTACCTGGCCGAATTTGGCAGTGTGATTGGCGGCGGGTTTCTTTGGCGGCAGCTGGCGCGCTCGCTGGTGGGACTGATCCCCGTATGGGGCATCGTGCCCAAGATAGCCGTGGCATACGCCGGCACGCAAGTGGTGGGCAATACCGTATTGCAGTGGTACCTCACCGGACGGCATTTAAACCCTCGCCAGGTGCGGGACCTGTACCGCCAGGCTCTGGCGCAGGGCAAGCAGAACGCCAAAAGGCTGCTCCAGCGCGCGCCGCGGCCGCGCCTGCCGCGTTTACCGCTGCTTAAACGCAAAACTCCAGCAATTTTGCCTGGACCGCCGGAAATCACCTTGCCGGAAACCGCCGCACAGCCCTGCCCGGATTGCGGGCAGCTCAGCGCCCCGGATGCGCGGTTTTGCCAGTATTGCGGTCGTGAATTCGTCCCCCCGCAAGCCGCTTAGTAGCTGCCAGTTTCCAAGTGTATAATAAGAACCAGGAACCTGCCGTAATATAGAAGGCGTATTGTTTTCAGGTATGCCGCGGTGCAGCCGCAGCATACCTGAAAACAATATTTTCCAGGTTTTCTGGATAGATACCCAAGCGTTCGAACCCAGAGGAAAATTCCCAAGGAGGATTTTTTGAAAGAAGACAACTTGAAGATTGTGATCCCCATGGGGGGGTTGGGCAAGCGCTTACGCCCGCACACCTGGAGCAAACCCAAACAGCTCATCGGCCTGGCTGGTAAAACTGTGCTGGGACATGTGCTGGATTCTCTTTCCACCTTGCCGGATTCTCTGGATGTTGAATTAATTAATATAGTGGGTTATCTGGGCGAGCAGATTGAAGCCTACCTGCGCGAGAATTACCCACACCTGCACTGCCATTATGTGCTGCAGGAAAACCCCAAAGGTCAGTCCCACGCCATCTACCTGGCGCGCCAGTATCTGAGCGGCCCGATGATGATGGTGTTTGCGGATACATTGATCGAAACAGACCTGTCTTTCTTGCCAGATGAGAAGGCTGACGCGGTCGCCTGGGTGAAGCCCGTGCCCGATCCACGCCGTTTTGGCGTGGCTGAAGTTGGGCCGGACGGCTGGGTGAAGCGCCTGGTGGAAAAACCCCAGGATGTCACCAATAACCTGGCTGTGGTGGGGTGCTATTATTTTAAGCGCTCTGAAGACCTGGTATCCGCCATTCAGAAGCAGATCAGCCGCAAAGTACAGTTAAACGGCGAATATTACCTGGCGGATGCGGTGAACATCATGTTGCAAGAGGGCATGCAGATGCGCGTCCAGCCTGTGGAGACCTGGCTGGATGCCGGCACATCCGAAGCCTTGCTGGAGACGAACCATTACCTGCTGGCTAACGGCCGCAGCAACTGCACGCAGTCTGAGGTGCGCGATAGTGTGGTGGTCATTCCGCCTGTGTTCATCCACCCCACCGCGCAGCTGGAGCAATGCGTCATTGGTCCCTATACCTCCGTTGGCGCCAACTGTGTGGTGCAGCGCAGTGTCATTCGCAATTCCATTCTGGAGGAAGAGGCCCAGGTGAGCGATGTGGTGCTGGAAGACTCGCTCATCGGGCGCCGCGCCCAAATCCAGCGCCTGCCGGCCCGGGTGAACGTCGGCGACCAGACTACAGTCATGATGTAAGCCTGCCAGGAGTCAATTTATGCGCACAACCTACCTGTCGGAACGGGTAGCTGGACTGAAACCCTCCGGAATCCGCAAGTTCTTCGATATCGTTGCCACCATGAAAGATGTCATCTCCCTGGGCATCGGTGAGCCGGATTTTGTCACCCCACAGCCCATTGTGCAGGCTGGGATCCGCGCTCTGCAAGCCGGCGAGACACATTACACTTCCAATGCGGGCTTGCTGGAACTGCGCCAGGTTATATCGGCTTATCTGCAAACTCGCTATAGTGTGAGTTATGACCCGCTGCAGGAGTTAGTGGTGAGTGTGGGCGTTTCGGAGGCCTTATACCTGGCCCTCACCGCCTTGCTGGACCCTGGCGATGAAGTGATTATCCCCACACCCTGCTTTGTAGCCTACCAGGCCGAGGTCATCCTGGCGGGTGGGGTAGCGGTGGAGCTGCCAACCAGGGTGGAAGAGAATTTCCAGGTGAACCCCCAGGCGCTGCGCGCCGCGGTGACGCCGCGCACCAAAGCCCTGCTCATCGGTTACCCCAACAATCCCACCGGCGCCGTCGCCACGCGAGAGGTCTTGCTGGAAGTGGCTAAGGTGGCTGAGGAGTTCGATCTCCTGGTCATTTCCGATGAGTTGTACGACCAGCTGGTGTATGGGGTTTCTCATGTATGCTTCGCGGCGCTGCCTGGCATGCGCCAGCGCACCATCTTGCTGGGCGGATTTTCCAAAAATTACGCCATGACCGGCTGGCGCGCCGGGTTTGCCGCCGCCCCTGCCGATATTCTGCGCGGTTTGCTGCGTGTGCACCAGTACACCATTATGTCCGCGCCCACCATGACCCAGATGGCTGCCATAGAAGCGTTGCGCAATGGCGGCGAGCATGTGCAGGCCATGCGTGACGAATACGACCGCCGCCGGCGACTGATTGTGGGCGGGCTAAATGAGCTGGGACTACGCACCTTTGAACCGCACGGCGCATTCTATGCCTTCCCCAGCATTGCCAGCAGCGGCATGGACGAAGAGACCTTTGCCCAGAAGCTGCTAGAAGAAGAGCGCGTGGCAGTGGTGCCAGGCTCTGCCTTTGGCGCTGGCGGGGAGGGCTATGTGCGCTGTTCTTACGCTACTGCATTCGAGAAGATTGAGGAAGCTCTGCGGCGCATCGAGCATTTCATGCGCCGCTATGGATAGTTGAGCGACGTGCATGGAATATGAGCCTGTCATCGGCCTGGAAGTCCACGCCGAGTTGGAAACTGCTTCCAAAATGTTCTGCGCTTGCGCCGTGGTCGATTCAACCACTGCCCAGCCCAACATTGCTGTCTGCCCGGTGTGCGCAGGTATGCCCGGTGTGCTGCCAGTGGTCAACCAGAAAGCGGTGGAGTACGCCCTGCGCGTGGCTCTGGCGTTGGACTGCCAGGTGTACCTGACCAGCATTTTTGCGCGCAAAAACTATTTTTACCCCGATCTGCCCAAAGGCTACCAGATTTCACAGTACGAGCAGCCCCTGGCCCGCCAGGGCAAGCTGACCATCCAGACCTCCCAGGGAGAGCGCCTGATCCGCATCCGCCGCGTGCACCTGGAAGAGGATACCGGCAAACTCACCCATGTGGTCAAAGAGGATGAAGCTTATTCACTGGTGGATCTGAACCGGGCTGGCGTGCCCCTGCTGGAGATTGTCACCGAGCCAGACCTGCACAGCGCCGAAGAAGTGCGCCTGTATGCCCAGGCGCTGCGCTCGCTGCTGTGCTACCTGAAAGTAAATTCCGGCGACCTGCAAAAAGGCGTGATGCGCATCGAGCCGAACATATCGCTGCGCCCCGCGGGCAGCTCTGTGCTGGGCACGCGTGTGGAGATCAAGAACCTGAACAGCTTCCGCGCCCTGGAACGCGCCATAAGCTATGAAATCCAGCGCCAGACCGCCCTGTTGGAGCAGGGACAACCGGTGCGTCAGGAAACTTTAGGTTGGGACGTGGCTAACGAAGTGACTTTTACGCAGCGCGTGAAGGAGGGCGAGGAAGATTACCGCTATTTTCCCGAGCCTGACCTGCCTCCCCTGGTGCTGGAGCAAGCCTGGGTAGATGAAATCCGCCAGGCGCTGCCAGAGCTGCCCGTCGCCAGGCTGCGCCGCCTGGAAAGCCAGTACGGCTTGAGCAGTTATGACGCCGGTGTTTTAGCCGCCGAGCAGTCCAACGCAGACTATTTTGAGGCCGCTGCAGCCGCGGCTGCGGAAATTCCTGCTAAACTCACCGCCAACTGGATCAGCGGAGAATTGTTTGCCCTACTCAACCAGGCCGGGTTGAGCAGCGATGCCAGCCCCGTTTCACCTACCGCTCTGGCAGGCTTGCTGCGCCTGCTGGTTGCCAATGAGATCAACACTACCACGGCGAAGGCCGTGCTGGCAGAAATGTTCGCCTCGCAGCAATCCGCTGAAGCCATTATCCAGGCCAAAGGGCTGCGCCAGGTCTCTGACTCAGACCAGATAAACGCCTGGGTGCGCCAGGCGCTGCAGGATAACCCTCAGCAGGTGGCTGCTTACCTGAAGGGGAAAGAAACCGTCTCTCGCTGGCTGTTTGGCCAGGTGATGCGCCTGGCGCAGGGGCAGGCCAATCCGCAGCTGGTGCAGGGGGAGCTGGAGCGCCAGCTTAACGAGCAAAAAAAACAGGCTTAACGTGGGATATTTGTCACTTGACGATTTGTCAAGCATCCGCTATCGTTAATAGAAGTTACGCAGTTCAAGGGAAAATTCAACCCTCCACCAACTGCGTAAGTCCTGGTTAATTTAGCTTCTCACTGAACATTGGAGCATTGTTATCGCTATGGAATGCATGCAGTCAAAAGCAGATCAAAAGCGGGCGCCGTCCGGGGTGCCCGTTTATTTTTTAATATCAGGTAGGACAGGCTGTTAGCTTGTCCCCATGTTATGAGGAGACCCTAATTATGGCAGATACTATCAACGCCTTCCAGATGGCGCAACAGCAGTTCGACCACGTAGCCCAGGTGCTGAACCTGGACCCGCAAGTGGTGGAAATCCTGCGCTGGCCGGCGCGGGAATTCAAATTCACTATTCCGGTGCGCATGGACAATGGTTCCATCCGCGTCTTCACCGGCTACCGCGTGCAGCACAGTGACGCCCGCGGCCCGTCCAAAGGCGGCATCCGTTTCCATCCCTCAGAAACGCTGGACACGGTGCGTGCCCTGGCGATGTGGATGACCTGGAAGACTTCTGTCGCTGATATCCCCCTGGGCGGCGGCAAAGGCGGCGTGCCGGTTGATTCGGCGACACTGTCAATTTATGAAAAAGAACGCCTGGTGCGCGGCTGGATCGACCAAATGTGGCGCAACATCGGCCCGCGCCAGGATGTGCCCGCCCCTGATGTGGGCACCACCCCTCAGATGATGGGTTGGATGATGGATGAGTATTCCAAGCTGGTGGGCCAGTATACCCCAGGCGTCATCACCGGCAAGCCTGTGGGCGGCGGCGGCTCGCTGGGCCGCACCGAAGCCACCGGTTTTGGTGTGATCTTTACCGTGCGCGAGGCCATGAAGCACCTGGGTTTGGATCCCACGCACTCCGTAGCCGCGCTGCAGGGCTTTGGCAATGTGTCCCAGTATGCTGCCATTGGCTTTGTGGAGCTGCTGGGCGGTAAAGTGGCCTGCGTATCCTGCTGGGACCGTGAAGACCGCAAAGCCTATACGTACAGCCACAAAAACGGCGTGAATCCGCGCTTCTTGCAGTCCATTACTGACCAGTACGGCACGATTGACAAAGATAAAGCCCGCGCCCAGGGCTACGTCATCGAAGACGGCGACGCCTGGATTTCTAAAGAAGCAGATGTTCTCATCCCCGGCGCGCTGGAAGGCCAGGTGAATGGCGATTCCGTCAAGCACATCAACAGCCGTGTGCGCATCATCGCCGAGGGCGCTAACGGCCCCACCACTCCGGAAGC
>Ga0153916_10002000_pt1 | contig 14928 bp, 27 predicted proteins | sample Opewatmetagenome_FD_109642 | JGI IMG/M metagenome (GOLD analysis project Ga0153916, IMG submission 109642) | Freshwater wetland microbial communities from Ohio, USA - Open water 3 Core 3 Depth 4 metaG | ecosystem: Environmental > Aquatic > Freshwater > Wetlands | place: USA: Ohio, Lake Erie...
AATCACCTTTACTGTACTACCAAGCTCACGGGCATGGCGGGCAATCTCAGGGCAGGTAGCCTCTGCCACAAAAGGATGCCCGGGGACAGCGTAAACCACACCTTCAGGGCGCTGGCCAAGCTCAAGCACTGTCTCGACGATGCGGGTATAGACATCTGTTAAGGAAGGGAGTCCTTCATAGAGGTGATCGAATGAATGGACCTGCAGCGAGGCTGGGAACCCCGCCAATGTCGGATGATGCGTGGTACGGACGTAGATTTCCGGCAGGGTCTCAAGCAGCCGGACTGCCTGCTGGGTGAGGAGGCTGGGATCACCTGGGCCGAGCCCGAGAAGGGTAATTGTGGTTTTCATAGGATCTCTTGACATATGATCTGGGAATTTGTTTACGCTATTAAAAAAAAGTAATGCGTAAAGCGAGAGCTCGGGAGCCACGTCATTACGCATTACGGATAGGCAGAAGTAATTAACGCTTGGTGTAGGTAGGTGCCTTGCGCGCTCGCTTGAGACCGGGTTTCTTGCGTTCTTTGACGCGTGGATTGCGAGTGAGGAAACCACCCTTGCGCAAGATAGAACGGGTGTCAGGCTTCATTTCCAGAAGGGCACGCGCTACACCCATCATGACCGCATCAGTCTGGCCAGTAACCCCACCACCGTTAACGACGGCGGTGATATCCAGGGTGTTGCGGGCCTCTCCGGCGGCCATAATTGGAGCGGTGATAGTCTCAACATCACCCTGGCGGCCGAAATACTCTTCCAGCGTTTTTTGGTTGATTGTGAATATACCCGTACCACTCGAGATGCGCACGCGGGCAGTGCTTTCCTTGCGACGACCAATTCCTTCATAATACTGAGTTGTCATACTCACTCCTTATCCTATCAACACCCTATTCCAAGGGTTTCGGATTTTGAACCTGGTGCGGGTGCTCAGATCCGGCGTAAACCTTCATCTTCTTGATCAAAGACCGGCCATACTTGTTATGAGGCAGCATCCCCCAGACGGCATTGCGGATCACTCGTTCAGGGTGTTTCGCCAGCTGCTGTCTCAGGGTTATGGATTTAATCCCGCTGGGATAGCCGGTGTGGTAATAATACACCTTATCTTCCATCTTATTCCCGGTGGCTTGAATGGCTTCAGCGTTGATCACGACCACAAAATCACCCGTCTCAACGCCAGGGGTAAAGTTGGGTTTATGTTTGCCAAGCAATATACTGGCAATTTGGGTGGCGAGACGACCAATATATTTATCCTTGGCGTCAACCAGGACCCACTCATTGCTAATCTCATTCTTTTTTGGGATGTATGTCTTTTGCACGTCATCCTTCTCCAAATTTCGGGCAGATTGTTATGCCGATCAAGGCCGATTAACTACTGCCAATAGATTTTCCGTCTTGTACCACTTCCTCCGCCACCCAGCTCAACGTTCCAGGTGGGTAACTCACTTCTGCCAGGATCAAACCGCGGGCGGGTGCCAATCCGTGGACCAGAAGTTTTGAATGCAGCTCCAACCTGACTCCTGTTTGATCCACGGTACCCGAGTTAAGTGCCTGGAGCAGGCAGGAGGGCTCGAGCTTACCCTGGGCAATCCTAACTTGCATAAATACCAGGCGCCGGACCATGTGGTAAAGGAAAGCCTGAGCGCTGATCTCATAAGTGAGATAGGGCAGGTCAAGCTTCCAATCTGACTCGAGCACTAAGCGCACCGTCCCGCTGCCTGCCTGGGGTGGGGTGCCAAAAGCAGCGAAATCATGCATGCCGATGACGAGCCGGGCAGTATTACGCAAGTCACTCAAATCCACGGCCGGCCAGACACGCCAGGCATAAGGCTCGAGCAGAGGGTCACGCACCGGCTGGCAGTAGATCCGATATTGGTATTTGCGCCAGCTGGCATCGAAGCGGGGATGAAAGGAGGATTTCACCTGCCTCACTGCCATGGCAACTACATCGGATGGCAGGTGGTTGTTCAATGCCTGTTGGAGGTCCAAAGTGTCGTGGACCCATTGCAGATCGAAGGCAACCACCTGACCGCGGGCATGCGCACCTGTATCGGTGCGACCAGCTGCCAGGATCGACCTACCACTCCAACCAAGCTTGCGTAAAGCCTCTTCCACCACTCCCTGGACACTAAGAGCATTAGCTTGCCGCTGGAAGCCCTTATATCGAGAGCCGTCGTAAGCGAGGATAACCTGGTAACGTTCCATGGATGGCTGACAGATCCTGTCGTGACGCAGGTTCAAATTCCAGCGTCACATGCCATTTCGACTGACGTCGACTTATCGCTGTTATTCTTCAATCAGCTCAATCAGCACCATCTCAGCGTTATCACCTAGACGTGGACCCAGCTTGTGAATGCGGGTATAACCACCCAGACGCTCTGCATAACGAGGTGCTATGTCATCAAATAATTTCGTCACGGCCTTGCGATTGCTCAGCCGTGCGGCTGCCAGGCGACGGGCGTGGACCATTTTAGCATCGCCTTCCTTAATACCACGCTTAGCCAGGGTGATCAAGCGCTCCGCCTGACCGCGCACTGCCAAAGCCTTGGCTTGCGTGGTTTCAATGCGTTCATGTTCGATCAATTGCGCAATAAGAATGCGGCGCAGTGCCGTGCGTTGACCCTTACTGCGGTTAAGTCTTTTTCCTGCTACCTGGTGTCGCATATCCAATCACTCCGCTTCTTCTACATGTTCATCTCGGAGATAGCCCTTCTCACGCATCTTCAGGCGCAATTCGTCGAGGCTTTTCTCACCAAAATTCCGGATGGACATGACGGCTTCTTCGCCTTTATCGAGCAGCTCCAAAACCTCACCAACAGTGGTGATACCCGTGCGTTTGAGTGAGTTGAACACTCTCACAGATAGGTCGAGGTTCTCGATGGGGGTTTCTATCATCTCACTGGTAAGGTGATCCTCTTCACCAGCTTCCTCGGTGAGGGAGGCCAGGGTCTCTTCACTGATGCCTGCCAAATGGCGCAGATGATCGATCAGTATTTTAGCCGAGGTACTCAGGGCGCGTTCAGGAGTGGTGGTGCCGTCCGTCCATATCTCCATGATGAGTTTATCGTAATTCGTGCTTTGCCCCACTCGGGCGGAGCTGACTTCCCAATTTACCCGCCGGATGGGGCTGTAGATGGCATCCACCGGCAGCTCGCCGATAGGCAAGCGACCTGTCCGGTCGTCGGCGGGTGAATAACCGCGGCCTCGCTCGACGGTCATTTCGATTTCAATGTTGGCTTTGGAATCATCCACCGTGAAGAGGTAGAGCTCAGGGTTGACGACCTCGACATCCGGGTTAACAGCGATATCAGCAGCTGTGACGGTACCATCTCCTTGAACAGCGAGATGCAGGTGAGCAGTATCCACATCCAAAAGGCGCATGCGCAGCTGCTTGATCTGCAGCATAACGCGAATAACATCTTCACGCACCCCAGGGATCTCACTGAATTCATGCTGCACATCAGCGATGCGGATCGATGTGACAGCCACTCCATCCAAGGAAGACAGCAAGACACGCCGCAGGGCATTGCCCAAGGTAATGCCATAGCCATGTTCCAATGGACTGATAACGAACTTGCCGTAGTTACGAGCCTCAGCTTCACGCTCGATCTTCGGCGTTACCATGTTACTTAGTCCTAACACAGTTCACCTCTTCCCCCGTGCCCGGGATTATCTCGAGTAGTACTCAACGATCAGCTGTTCGCCAAGGTTGGCGTCAATTTCCGAACGTTCAGGCATACGAACCACCGTCCCAGCGAGCTCATTGAGATCACGGCTGAGCCAATTGGGCACATTGCGCTCTTCAGCCAGGTCGGGTAGCTCCTTGAAATACGTGCGCTTGCGAGAGACAGGTCTGACAGCAACCACATCACCGACAGCAACAGTCATGGAGGGGACATCAGTACGGCGCCCATTGACCACGAAATGTCCATGGGTAACGAGCAGACGCGCTTTTGCCCGGCTATCGGCATAACCGAGACGATAGACGACGTTGTCCAGCCGGCTCTCGAGGATCTGCAGCATGGTCAGACCAGTAAGCCCGCGCCGTTTGAGAGCGGTGGCGTGGTAACGGCGGAACTGGCGTTCCAGCACCCCATAAACGCGGCGTGCCTTCTGCTTGGCGCGCAGCTGGCGCGCATAGTCAGACTCGCGCTTCCGCCGGAACTGGGCACTCTTGCCATGCAGGCCCGGTGGGTAACCGCGGCGCTCGAATGAGCATTTGGGTGAATAACAGCGGGCACCCTTGAGGAATAATTTTTCACCTTCTCGCCGGCACAATTTACACACTGGCCCACGATATTTTGCCATAAGTTCTTTCCTTTTCCTTATCTTATATAATGACTAGACACGACGCTTTTTTGGAGGCCGGCATCCATTGTGAGGTACAGGGGTCACATCGGTGATGGAGGTCACCTTCATGCCAGAGGCCTGCACAGCCCGGATGGCATTCTCGCGCCCCGGACCAGGGCCTTTGACGTAAATCTCGACTTCCTGCATACCCAAAGCCTGGGCATTCTTCATTGCCACCTCTGCGGCGACCCGGGCGGCATAAGGCGTGCTCTTGCGCGAGCCCTTGAAGCCCGAGGCACCCGCGCTGGCAGTGGTGACCGTGTTGCCCTGAGTATCCGTGATGGTGACGATCGTGTTGTTAAAGGTTGCCAGGATATGCACCTGTCCCGAAGACATGAGGCGCTTGGTCTTACGTGTGGATTTCCGGCGTCCAGTAGTTGCTGTTTGTGCCATAATACCTCGCTATAAACTGCGTTTATTACTTCTTGGTTGCGCCACGCCGCCTGCCACGCCCGGCAACTGTCTTCTTGGGACCCTTGCGCGTGCGCGAGTTGGTGCGTGTACGCTGCCCGCGTACCGGCAGGTTCCGGCGATGGCGAAGTCCGCGATAACTGCCAATCTCGATCAGACGTTTAATGTTCATCTGGACTGAGCGGCGTAATTCGCCTTCGACTTTATAATGCTGACCGATGAAATCACGAAGCAGACCGACTTCAGCATCCGTCAGATCTTTTACCCGGGTGTCGGGATTAACACCCGTTGATTTCAGGATGTAGCGGGCATGCGAATCGCCAATCCCGAAAATATAGGTCAGGCCAACCTCGACCCGTTTATTACGCGGTAGATCAACACCTTCGATACGTGCCATAAGTCCTATCCTTGTCGTTGCTTATGTTTTGGATTCTCGCAAATAATGTAAAGTCGGCCTTTGCGTTTGACGACTTTGCATTTCGAGCAACGTTTGCGTATGGATGATGAAACCTTCATACAACTATCTCCTAACTCCGACCACGTATATCCGAACAGCCAAAAGTTTAATTATACCCGTCAATATTCTCACCGTCCAGTCCCATTCATGGCAAAGTGAGTATGAACGGCTCGCCATCGGTGATGGCAACAGAATGCTCCCAGTGAGCAGTTAGCGAGCTATCGGCAGAGACAACCGTCCATTGATCCGCCAGCACGCGTGTCTGGGAGGTGCCGACCAGCACCATGGGTTCCAGGGCGATGGTCATCCCCTCACGCAGGATCTGGCCGCGACCAGAGGTGCCATAGTTCGGCACCTGGGGACCTTCGTGCATCTGCCGGCCGACCCCATGGCCGGTATACTCCCGGGTGACGTTGAATCCAGCGTTTTCTACGAAAGTCTGGATGGCTGCTGAGATATCGCCCACCCGATTTCCTGCCCGCATCTGGCTAATCCCCTCGTAGAGTGCCTGCTCGGTGATTTTGATCAGCCGCTGGGCAACGGGAGAAACCTCACCCACAGCGATGGTGAAGGCTGAGTCTCCCACGAAACCCTCAAAAGTCGAGCCGCAATCGATCGAGATGATATCGCCGGATTGCAATTTACGCTTGCCGGGGATGCCATGCACCAGCTGCTCATTGATGCTGGCACAGATCGATGCCGGGTAAGGGTAGGGGCCAGGATATCCCTTGAAGGTAGGGATTGCCCCGGCTTTCCGGATCACTTCCTCAGCGGCGGCATCTAGCTCGGCAGTTGTGACGCCCGGCCTGATGAGCTGGTGGACTGCTTCCAACGCCCTGGCATTGATACGACCGGCCTGGCGTAAGGCAGCAATTTCCTGCGGGCTTTTAATGACAACGTTGCGTTCCCAGCTCACTGTTTTTATTTCTTTCTATGGCAGCCAATAAATCAGCGGTAACCTGTTCGATTGGCTGCTTTCCATCGACTTCCACCAACACACCATGCTGATGATAGAAATCAATCAGCGGCTGTGTTTGTTCCAGGTATACGCGAATCCGACGTTTTACAGTTTCAGCCTGATCGTCTTCGCGCTGGTACAATTCCGAGCCATCGATATCGCAGACGCCCGGTTTTTGAGGTGGGTTATATTTTTCATGAAAAATATGACCCGTTTCACGGCAAGTCCACCGGCCTGACAGGCGTTCAACCAGCTGTTCCTCCGGCACGCAGATGTAAGGAACCGAATCAACCTGGGCGTGCAGGCTGGAGAGCAACTTAGCCAGTGCCTCAGCCTGGGTAGGAGTGCGGGGGAAGCCATCCAATAAGGCGCCTTCCCGGCAATCGGTTTGTGCGAGCCGTTCACGAATCATGGCGATGGTGACATCGTCAGGGACCAGCTCACCTTTGTTAATGAACCCCGCGGCCAGTTTTCCGAGCTCGGTCTGCTGCTTGAAGTTTTCACGGAAGAGATCTCCGGATGAGATGTGGGGTAGATGTAATTTCGCTGAAATCGCTTCAGCTTGAGTGCCTTTCCCCGCACCCGGAGGACCGAGCAGAACGATGAACCTGGCCATGCGAGTCTCTCTACCTCACCAAGAGCGAGTCATCATAGCCGTGCAGCTTGAGATCGGCATCGATGCTGAAGAAAGTATCACGCACGACACCCACAACGATCAACAAGCCTGATGAGGAGGTCAATAATAGCCCTGTGCTCTTGCCGAATGGCACAACCAGCCCTACCAACCAGGGCAAGATCGCGACCACACCCAGGAACACTGCCCCAGGGAGGGTGATACGGCGCAGGACACGCGTCAGGTATTTTTGGGTGGGGCTACCACGTGAGACACCTGGAATTTGAGCGCCAACCTTCTTCAGGTTCTCGCCGTAATTCTGCTGGGCAAACAGCACATCGGTATAGAAGAAGGAGAAGAAGACCACCATAAGGAAATACAAGATCCAGTAAGCATTCCCAGTGCCCCCAAACAGGTTAACCACACCGGAGGCAATATTAGCAATCGTGGCATTCTTGGCACCGGTGAAGAAGCTGGCGATGATGGAAGGGAAGGTGAGCAGCGACTGGGCGAAGATGATCGGGATCATGCCGGCCATATTGACCATCAACGGCAGGGTGCCTTTGACAGGCATGGACATGCGGCTGCCAACCCTACGCCCGGGATACATCACTGGGACGTTACGCCGCCCCTGCTGGACCACCACAATGGCGAAGATGGTGATCAGGCTGAGCACGAGCATGAAGATCAAGCCAATCCAGCGCGTGGTGGCATCGGCGACAATACTCTGGATAGTTGACGGGATGCGGGCCACGATGCCGGCAAAAATGATAAGGGAAAGGCCCTGGTTGCGCAGGCCATACTCGGAGATGAGCTCACCCAGCCAGATACCGAACATCGTGCCGGCCGTCATACTGACGATGATCGTAAGTGAGGGGATAAAATATTGAAAGCCGAAATTCTGGATCACCGGCGCTAAACCAATCCGGGTGGCAGAATTATTAAATATGTTGACCTGGCCGATTGCTTGCAGGGCTGCCATAGGCACGGCCAAATAGTAGGTCCATTTTTCCTGCCATTTTTGGCCTTCGCGCGGGTCTTCTTCCATCCTCCTCTGCAGAGATGGAATGATAGGCGTCAAGAGCTGCAAGATGATCTGAGCAGTGATGTACGGGTAGACGCCCATGGCCAACACGGAGAAGCGTGAAACCGTGCCTCCCGACAAGAGGTCCAGGATATTGATCAGGTTACCTGTGGCACCCCCAGCACTCAGTATCTGGGCCATGACCTCCTTATTGGCTCCGGGCACGGGGACATGGCTTGCCAGGCGATAAATCGCCAGGATAAGCAAGGTGATCAATATCTTCCTGCGGATATCTTGTGCCGACCATAAATAACGCCAGGCAGACCGCTTCATGTTATTCTTAGCTCCTTATCATCAAGCTTACGATTTAATGATCTCTACACTTCCACCGGCAGCTTCGATTTTAGCCCTGGCTCCGGCAGTGACCCGGTGGGCAGATATTTTCAGGGCGCTTTTCAGCTCCCCACGGCCCAAGATGACAACCGGCTTGGCAGGATCGCGCAGCAGCTGGGATTCAGCGAGCGACCCAGGGGTGACCTCACTGCCCGCAGCGAAATCTGCCAGCTGGTCAAGGTTTACCTCGTTGTATACCAGCCTGTGCAGAGGTGTAAATCCCTCGCCACGTTTGAACGGCAGGCGGCGATAAAACGGCAGGTTACCACCCTGATTGTATTGGCGCACGGGTTTTCCAGCACGAGCTCCCTGGCCTTTTGTCCCTCGCCCACCAGTCTTACCCCTGCGGCCGGCGGTACCCCGTCCAACACGGATACCCGTTTTCTTGGACCCGATCTGTGGTTTTAGGTCATGAAGTTTCATTTATTTTTCCTCCACCACAACCAGATGGGCTACCTTGTAGAGCATGCCGCGCAATGTGGGAGTATCTACATGCTCCACGGTCTGGTGCAAACGCTTGAAACCTAATGCCCTGACTGTCGCCTTGTGCTCCTTGGAATAGCCGACCGCGCTCCTGACCAGGGTGACCCGGATAATTTTCTCTTTTGGTACTTTTTTACTCGGCATTCTTCCTCCGTTCCCAGAATGGAGTGACATCCTTGACCTCTTTACCCCGCCGGGCGGCTTCTTCCTTGGGGGATTTGAGCGAATCTAAGGCTTGCATCGTGGCATACACCACATTCAGCATGTTGCTGCTACGCAGGGATTTGGTCAAGATATCTGAGACACCGGCGGCTTCCAGGACGGCGCGCACACCTCCTGCGGCGATGACACCCGTACCGGGGGAAGCGGGCTTTAACAAGACCTTGGCACCGCTCACCCGCCCCAGCACTTCGTGAGGGATTGTGCGACCGAACAGAAAGACCTTGTGCATATTGCGATGGGCTTTCTCAGAAGCTTTGCGCATAGCATCCGGCACAGTATTGGCCTTGCCAACCCCGATGCCCACGCTGCCGTTATTATCTCCGACGACGACGGTAACGCGGAAGGAAAAGCGACGCCCGCCTTGAACGACCTTGGCGACACGACCAATTTCGATCACGCGCTCGTCGAACTCTTTTAGCTCAAATTCTCCAGTTGGATAATCAGTCATGCTTCTCTCCATATGCCTCCGGGGCTAGAACTTCAGGCCGCCTTCGCGTGCACCTTCTGCCAATGCTTTAACTCGCCCGATGTACTTATATCCTCCGCGATCGAATGAGACCACCTGAATACCTTTACTCAGGGCGCGCTCAGCCAAGGTTTTACCAACCAGCTTCGCTTTTTCAGCCTGCTTGAGGCCTTTGGCCTGCTCACGCAGGGCAGGATCAATCGTGGAGGCTGAGACTAATGTGGTGCCGGCGATATCATCGATCACCTGGGCATAAATGCCGCCCAGGCTGCGAAAGACACTCAAACGTGGGCGTAAAGGCGTCCCGAATACCTTTTGCCTGACGCTGGAATGGCGCCGCTGGCGACCTGCAGAACGAGTTTTTCGATTGCTTGCCATTTTTTTTTAACCCTTACCCGACTTACCAGCCTTGCGGCGGATCTTCTCTTCTAAATACTTGATACCCTTACCCAAATAGGGTTCTGGAGGGCGTTTCTTACGGATATCATCGGCCAGCTGCCCAACTTTTTGCTTATCTGGACCGGAAACCTTGATCTGGCGTGTCTTTGGGTCAACTTCGAATGTGATGCCTGCAGGCGGCTCGACCACGATAGGGTGAGAATAGCCCAAGCTCAACACGAGGTTCTTTCCTTGAAGCTCGGCGCGGTAGCCCACACCGTTGATCTCTAAAATCCTTTCGAAACCTGTGTTCACACCCGTAACCATATTCTGGATGAGAGCGCGGGTGGTGCCATGCAAGGCACGGTGAGCCTGGTCATCGGAGGGACGCTTAACGTTGATTACGCCATTTTCCAAGGTAAAAGAGATATCCGAGGGGAAAGTAAATTCAAGCGCACCCTTAGGACCATTGACTTTGATCTGCGGACCATCAATGTGGACTTCCACCTTGGGTGGCACAACGATGGGTAAACGACCTATTCTGGACATCTAAACCTCCTTACCAGATCTTGCACAGGATTTCGCCACCCACGCCAAGCTGGCGGGCACGCTGACCGGTCATCACGCCTTTAGGCGTGGACAGGATGGCGACACCCATCCCGGAGAGCACCCAGGGGATCTCCTGCTTGCCCGTATATACCCGGCTGCCGGGGCGGCTGATGCGCTCCAAACCAGTAATGACTGCACGGCGCTCACGCCGTTCACCAATATATTTCAAGCGGATGCGCAATACCTTCTGGGCAGGTCGCCTGGTATCATCGACAATTTCAAAGCCACTGATATAACCTTCATCCTTAAGAATCTGTGCAATGGCAGCCTTCATACGGGAATTTGGCAGAGCTACAGTGGAGTGTTCGGCCATCACGGCATTACGAATCCGTGTGAGCATATCAGAGATAGGATCTGAAACAGACATATTGATTCCTCCGCCCCTTACCAGGATGACTTCACCACGCCCGGAATCTTGCCTTCCAGAGCCTGTTCACGGAAACAGATGCGGCATAACCCAAAGCGCCGGATATAACCACGCGGTCGCCCGCAAATCTTACAGCGATTGCGCACGCGGGTGGGATATTTTCGGCGCATTTCACGGTATTTCATGCAAGTCTGAGCCATTAGATTCCTTCCTTCCGAAACGGCATACCGAGCATTTGAAGCAGCTGGCGGGATTCGTCGTCGTTGCGGGCTGTGGTGATAATTGAGATTTCCAGACCGCGAAGCTTGTCAATCTGATCGTACTCAATTTCAGGGAAAACCAACTGTTCGCGTAACCCAAGGGTGTAATTGCCACGACCGTCAAAAGCGTTGGGAGACACGCCACGAAAATCGCGCACGCGTGGCAGGGCAATATTCATCAGGCGGTCGAGGAACGACCACATCCTTTCGCCGCGCAAGGTGACTTTGACACCGATCTGACGCCCCTCACGCAATTTAAAATTGGCGATGCTCTTTTTCGCTTTTGTGATGATGGGTTTCTGCCCGGTGATGGCAGTCATGTCGGATACAGCGGCTTCAAGCGCCTTGGCATTATCCAGGGCTTCGCCGACGCCAATATTCACCACCACCTTGGAGAGGCGCGGGATCTGCATGACATTATCAGTTCCAATGGCAGCTTCAAGAGCAGGTGCAATTTCCTTTTGATAGCGTTCTTTTAAATAATGAGTCATATTCATTGCTCCAGCAGACTGATCATTCGATCACCGCACCGCAATTCTTACAAATTCGGCGGATACCATCATCATCGCGTTCTACGCCCACCCGGACGGGATTGTCGCATTTGGGGCAGACCAGCATGACGTTACCGATAGAAAGCGGTGCTTCGAACTCGATGATCCCGGGTTTCAAGGTGCGACCCTGAGCCTGCACCTGTTTCTGATGTTTCTTACGCACATTGATGCCAGCGATCACCACTTTACCTTCATCGGGCAAGACCTTGATCACTTTACCGCGCTTGCCTTTATCGGCTTCACGCCCACTGATCACCTCAACAGTATCATCCTTGCGAATTTTAACTTTCACTGCATATACTCCTGCGCCAGGGTCTATAAGACCTCTGGTGCCAATGAAACGATGCGCATAAAGCCTTTTTCACGCAATTCCCTGGCCACCGGTCCAAAAATACGCGTCCCTTTTGGGTTTTGACCATCCACGTCTAAAATAACTGCGGCATTATCATCAAAGCGGATATATGATCCATCATCACGGCGCCACTCCTTGGCACAACGCACAATAACCGCCTTGACGACCTCGCTTTTCTTGACGCTACCCTGGGGTGAAGCCTCTTTGATGGTGCCAACAACAACGTCTCCTACACGGCCGTAGCGTCGCCTGGACCCACCCATGACGTGAATCACTAATAATGAGCGACCGCCAGTATTGTCGGCAACTTTAACCACGGTCTCTTGCTGGATCATGGCGCTACCTCCAGCACTTCTTCTCCACCACCGACGGTGCGACGGATAATCTGTTCCACGACCCAATGCTTATTCTTGGAGATGGGGCGGCTTTCGACAATCTGCACTTCGTCTCCAACCTGGCAGCCCAGCTCATCATGAGCCATGACCCGCTTGCGGCTGTGAACAACTTTGTTATAAAGAGGATGGCGGTAAGACCTTGAGATCTCCACAACCACGGTTTTCTGCATGGCATTACTGGTGACAAACCCGGTGATTCGTCGGCGATTATTCATGGCTGTCCTCACTTTCAGGATTCCGCAGGCGCTCATTCAGCACGGTAACGAGGCGGGCAATTGTCTGGCGAGTCTGGCGCAGGCGGGTAAAATCGGTCAGCTCACCGGAGGATAACTGGAAGCGCAATCTCATCAGCTCCTCTTTTGTATCGTTGAGCTGAGCCTCAATAGCTTCGGTGGAAAGGGCTCGCACCTCATGTATCTTCATTCTTCGCCTCCAGCCACTCGGTCAAGGCGGCCGACGACCTTCGTCTTAATGGCCAGCTTGAACTGAGCGAGGCGCAATGCTTGCCGGGCTTCATCTTCCGGGAGGCCACCACCGACTTCGAACATGATCCTGCCAGGCTTGACGACTGCGACCCAATACTCCACGTTCCCTTTGCCCTTGCCCATGCGGGTTTCGGCGGCTTTCTGGGTGTAAGGTTTATCGGGGAAGATGCGGATCCAGACTTTACCGCGGCGCTTCAGGGCGTGCATTATCGCCCGCCGGGCAGCTTCGATCTGGCGGGCAGTCACCCATCCAGGCTCTAGGGCTTGCAGTCCAAAATCCCCAAAGTGGACATCCGCGCCGCGCAGCTCAGTCCCTTTCATGCGCCCGCGCATTTGTTTACGATACTTAACTCTCTTCGGCATGAGCATGGCAAAAATCCTCGCTACTCACTGACATATACACCCTCGGTCGATTCCACCTGCTCTTCGACCGCGGGCAATAATTCACCTTTGTAAATCCAGACTTTAACCCCGATACGACCATAGGTGGTGAGGGCTTGTGTCTGGTGATAATCAATATCGGCGCGCAAAGTAGCGCGAGGCACGCGTCCTTCCCGCATATTCACCACACGGGCCATTTCGGCTCCGCTCAAGCGGCCACCAACCTCGATGCGGATCCCCTGGGCACCCTGACGGGTGGCCTGCTGGATAGCGCGCTTCATCGCGCGCTGATAACTGATACGGCGCTCAAGCTGCTCGGCGATGTTATTAGCCACCAAAAATGCATCCAAATCGGGGGTCTTGATCTCTTTGATCTCCAGATCGATTTTCTTGCCGACCATGGATTCAAGGTGCTGGCGGAGTAATTTCACGCTCTCACCCTTGCGTCCAATCAACACGCCAGGCTTGGCAGTGTTGACCACGATCTTCACCTTGCCGGGGAAGCGCTCAATCTCAATGCGTGATACACCGGCGCGAGAGGCTTCCTGACGAACCAGGTTGCGCAGGGCGAAATCCTGGTGCAGCTGGTCGACATACTCTTTGCCTTCTGCATACCAACGACCTTCCCAGGTCTTGTTGATCTTCAAACGAAAACCGATCGGATTTACTTTTCGACCCATATTTACTCCTGCTTTTCTTCCCGCTCCCGAAGGATAACGGTTATATGAGATGAGCGCCTCAACCAGGGCATAAACCTTCCGCGCGGCCCGAAACGACGCCATTTACGGGTGGTAGCTTCATCTGCGAATATGCGGTAGACGTAAAGGTCATCCCGGCTGACACCAAAGTTTTCCTCGGCATTGGCAATAGCTGAGCTCAACAGTTTGGAAACCGGTTGGGCGGCATAGTTGGGCATAAACTTCAACGTAGTCAAAGCTTCAACGACGTTTTTTCCTCTGACCAAATCGATCACCAGCCGTGCTTTTTGAGCAGAGACGGGCGTGGAGAGTGCCTGGGCGCGAATATCATGGGTTGCCATAGGTCATTCCTGTACCGGCGTGGTGGTTGTTTTCACTTTCTTTTCAGCCATATGGCCACGAAAGGTGCGCGTGGGGGCAAACTCACCCAAGCGGTGCCCGACCATATTTTCGGTGATATAGATCGGGACATGCCGGCGACCATCATGGACAGCTACAGTGTGACCCACCATCTGGGGGAAGATCGTGCTGGCCCGGCTCCAGGTGCGGATCACCTTCTTCTCACCACGCTCGTTCATAGTTTCGATGCGCTTGAGCAATTTTGGTTCAATGTATGGACCTTTTTTCAAAGATCGTCCCATATTCTCAACTCCTGTTTCTCAACACCAGAAAATTATTCCTGCATGCCTGGTTACCTGCGCGATTTACCACGCCGGCGGATAATATATTGATCGGAGAGCTTGTTCCGGCGGGTCTTGTATCCGCGGGTTGGCTTACCCCACGGGCTCTTGGGTCCGGGCATACCTGTGGGTTGCCGCCCCTCTCCACCACCATGGGGATGATCACGCGGGCTCATAGCCGTACCGCGCACTGTTGGACGGATGCCCATATGGCGTTTGCGTCCAGCTTTGCCGAGCTTAATATTCGAGTGGTCGAGATTACCCACCTGGCCGATGGTGGCATAGCAGGTCTGACGGATCAACCGGACTTCACCGGAGGGCATGCGGACCTGGGCAAAATCACCCTCTTTCGCCAGCAATTGGGCTGCTCCGCCTGCAGAACGGACCAGCTGCCCGCCACG
>Ga0153916_10002001_pt1 | contig 14922 bp, 19 predicted proteins | sample Opewatmetagenome_FD_109642 | JGI IMG/M metagenome (GOLD analysis project Ga0153916, IMG submission 109642) | Freshwater wetland microbial communities from Ohio, USA - Open water 3 Core 3 Depth 4 metaG | ecosystem: Environmental > Aquatic > Freshwater > Wetlands | place: USA: Ohio, Lake Erie...
CGACTTCACGCCGTTCAAAACGCGGGTTTAACCCACCGTTTCCAGCAGTCCCTCGAACAGCCGACGGCCGTCGGTGCCGCCCTGCGCGGGATCGATCAGGCGCTCGGGATGCGGCATCATGCCAAGCACATTGCCCGCGGCGTTGAGGATGCCGGCGATGTCGCGCTGGGAGCCGTTGACCGCCTCGGCGTAGCGGAACGCGATTCGGCCTTCGCCTTCCAGATGATCCAGAGTGTCGCGATCGGCGAAATAATTACCGTCATGATGCGCCACCGGAATGCGGATCCGCTCTCCCGCCTCGTAGCGGCTGGTGAACGCGGTCTGGGCGTTCTCCACGCTCAGCATCACGTCGCGGCAGACGAATTTCTGGCCGGCGTTGCGCATCAGCGCGCCGGGCAGAAGGCCGGTTTCGGTGAGCACCTGGAAGCCGTTGCAGATGCCGATCACGGGTACGCCGCGATCCGCGGCATCGCTCACCGCGCGCATGATCGGGCTACGCGCCGCCATCGCGCCGGAACGGAGGTAGTCCCCATAGGAAAAGCCGCCGGGCAGGGCGATCAGGTCGATACGGTCCGGCAGCGTCGTTTCCCGATGCCAGATCATGTGCGGCGCGGTGCCGGTGACATCGCGGATCGCTACCGCGAGGTCGCGGTCGCAATTGGATCCGGGGAAGACGATGACCGTGCTGTTCATGATCCTATGCCCGCTCGATGTGAAAGTTCTCGATTACCGTATTGGCCAGCAGCTTGCGGCACATTGCTTCCAGATCGGCATCGGTGGTGCCTTCCGCAACCTCGAGGTCGATCAGCTTGCCGACTCTGGCAGCGTCCACGCCTGTAAATCCAAGCGAGGCGAGCGCATGTTCGATGGCCTTGCCCTGCGGATCGAGCACTCCGGGCTTCAGCGTGACGGTAATCCGCACTTTCATATGGTCTCTACGCCTTTTTTGCCGGAGGGTCGATTTGCGCGCCTCTATGGTCGCTTGTGCGATGATTCGGCAAGTCCCGGCAGCTTTTCGGACATTAAGCATCTTCGGCAATGTTCTGTGAAGGATGACGGAATATTAATCTCGTTTGGCTGCGAATGGGTGGCCACATCTGCAGGAGAGGTCTGCGGCCATGGCGATGCTGGCATTGATGCTGTTCGTCGGCCTGTTCGGCTTCGGTCATGAACTGTTCGGCTGGCAGGAGGCCAATCGGCACATTCAGACGGCGCTGGCGATATCGTTCCTGTTCGGCATCATCTGCGGTTGGCGCACCAGCCGCTGAACCTGCCTTGATCCGGGGCCGCGCTCAGAAATAGCGCGCGAACGCGAATTCAACCCGATGGCGCGCCGTGTCGTAGAAACCGATATTCGAGTCGGCCTGATTGTAATTGTAGGTCAGCGATGGCGAGAAGCCGAGCCAGCGGAGCGATCGCGCGCCCAGATAGGCGCGGCCGCTCAGCCGCCAGTCCTTCCGCCGGTCGGTGGAAAAGGGCAGCATCGGCGCATCGTAGCGGCTGCGCGCGATGCCGGCGGATGTGCCTGCGTTAAGTCCCCAGGGCAGTTCGCCGCCGAGCCCCAGAAAGACGCCGATTTCGGTCGATGAGAGCGACTTGGCCCTGAGGTCTTCCTTGCGGCCGTAGACGGTCGCCGTCGCCACCAGCGAACGCTGGATGACCCGTTCGTAGGTCACATAGGCGCTCATCTGGTTGCCGTCATAGCTTGGCGAAAGATGCGAATCGATTTGCTGCGCGTCGAGCTGGAGCCCCAGCCGCTGGCCGCGATCGAGATTCTTCTGGACGGTCAGCCGGCCGCCATAGCCGCGCTGCGCCACCCGGCCTCCATACCAGCGCTGCGATCCGGTCGCGGCGATGCCGATGCTGGTGCCGTCCTTCAGGGTCAGCTCCGGCCCTGCGGCGAGCAGCGTCGAGATGTCGTCGGCGGCCTCGCCCTGATAGTTGATCATCCGGGAATCGACATCGGCCGTCATCGCCAGCCCGTCGGACATCCGCAACCTTATCCCACCGCTCACCGAAGCGGTCTGCCCGAGGCCCGACCGGCGTCGGGCGTTCTCGTCGAGGGTGAAGGGCAGGGAAGTGTTCCCGAAGATGAGGTCGACGGTTCGGTCGGTGGTGGCGTTGTTGATGTTGGTGTCCGGAGCGATGCCGAGATTGAGGTTGAGGTGCCAGACCTCGCGGCTGCGGATCAGGCTGCGCGCGGCATAGACCGTGCGGGCGATTTCGGGCGGCAGCTCGTCATCTTCCTCGGCAAGCCGGTAGTGATAATCGGCGGCCTTGTCCTTGCCTTGCAGCATCAGCGCCCTGGCGAGTTCGAGCCGGGCTCTCGTCAGTTCGGGGCGTGATTTAAGAACAGATCGAAAGTATTTGACCCCATTGGACAAATCCCCGGTCTCAACTGCGACATAGCCCTGCAGGAAATCATGCTCCACCTTGAGATCGGGGGCGTGTCCGAGGGCGGCCAGCAAGGGGCGGGCTTCCTCATAGCGCCTATCCAGCACCAGCTTTTCGGCGGTGCTGAGAAGCTGCGGCGCGGTCAGCCGGACCGTGCAGCGGCCTTCGGCGCACTGCGCGGCTGGCGGCGGCGCGCTCGCCGTGAACAGGAAAAGCGCCGCCGCTGCTGCGAGGATGGACAGCGCTCTATGCACCGTATCTATCCCTATCGGGCGCCGGTATAGGATCCGATGATGTCGATCCGCTCGTCGGGCGTCCCGCCGACGATGCGGAAGCCGCCGCCGACTTCTTCCGCCGCGGGTCCGAAGAAGGCGCCGTCCAGCGAGGACCCGGCGATGGTGAGCGCGGTTCCATTGACGGTGGCGTTGGTGAACTGGCCGAGGAAGCCGCCGGCGTTGACCAGATCGATCTGGCCGCTGCCTGATGCGGTGAACTGCGATCCCGCCGGCGCCCCGGTGTTGCGGCTGGTATAGACGTCGTAGAGCGGCGCATCGATCGTGCCGGTCAGCGCGATCGAGACGTTCCGGCTGGCGAAATCGACGGTCGTGCTGGCTGAACCGTTGATCCACTGGAAATAGGTCGGCGCGTTGACATAGCCCAATGTGTCGAGATCGGGATTGTACACCATGCTCGCCTGCATCGCCCCGGTGTAGGTGGCGCTGCCGCTGGTCGGCACCGCGCTGTTGTTGGTTCTTTCGCCGAAAACGAACGCCGCACGCTCAAGTACATGGTTTTGCTCAAGATACTCCGGCCCACTGGGCGGTGTGACCTTGGCGACAGAGGTCTGGTTGCGAACATAGCCGGCAAAGGTCACGTAGCGCGTCCGGGTTCCCGGAATCTGGTAGAAGAATGTCGAGCGATTGACCGACGAGTCCTCCTCGCCAATCGGGAAAGTGGTCGATTGCGCGGGGTCGTAGGTCGATATGCCGGTGCCGCCGCCGACCTGGAGATAGCGCACCCCGTTCGCGGTCTGGTCGGGTACGCCGCCCTGCGGCGCGACCGCGCCGCCGAAATCCGTGCGGTGTGCCGGATCCTGGAAGCGTATCTTCTGGTCGACGCCGGCCTTGGTGTCGGCGATGGTCAGCTCGAAAATCGCGTCGCGGGGATCGTAGGTCACCGAGATCGCGCTGTTGCGCGCTGTCGAGGCGTTGCCGGCATAGAGCTGGTTATACTGCCCCGAATTATTGTTCTCGTTGGTGGTGTACCGGTAGCTTTGCACACCGCCGATCGCCGAATAGGTCTTGACCGTGGTCGGGTTGACGAAGCTGTGTGTGGAGCCGCTCTGTGATCCGCTGGTTGGCGTGCCCACAGGCGTGCTGCCGACCGTTTCAAGGCCGGCGCCTCCGCAGGCCGCCAGGGAAAGAAGCGGCAAAGCCGCCAGCAACTTGCGCATCACAAAAGACCCCCGTGAATCCCAACCATTTCCATGGGCCGGGTTTACGGGATTGAGGTTAAGGGCGATTTAAGATCGCTTTGGAGTTGTAGGGGGCGACGGCACCCGTTCGCTGGTTCGTCATGGCGTCAGCGGGGAATGGCAGGCCGGACCCACCATTCCCGCCGCAGACCGGATCGGCGTTTTTCGTTTATTTGCCGCGCGTGCGGCGATGCTTGTCGAGATCGAGCACGGTCGAGACCTCGCCTTCGGGCAGCAGCCCCAGGCGCCGCGCGATTTCCTGATAGGCCTCGACCTCTCCGCCCAGATCGAGGCGGAAGCGGTCCTTGTCGAGCTTCTCGTTCGATTTCATGTCCCACAGGCGGCAGCCGTCGGGGCTGATCTCGTCGGCCAGAATGATGCGGCTGAAATCATTTTCCCAGAACCGGCCGAACTCCAGCTTGAAATCAACCAGGCGGATGCCGATCCCGGCGAACAGGCCGGTCAGGAAGTCATTGATGCGGATCGCCATGTCGGCGATCTCGTGCAGTTCCTCCTGGCTCGCCCAGTTGAAGCAGGCGATATGCTCCTCGGAGACCATCGGATCGCCCAGGGCATCGTCCTTGTAGCAATATTCGATGATCGTGCGGGGCAGCTGGGTGCCTTCCTCGATTCCCAGCCGTTTCGTCAGCGATCCCGCCGCAACGTTGCGGACGATCACTTCCAGCGGAACGATCTCCACCTGGCGAATCAACTGTTCGCGCATGTTGAGGCGGCGGATGAAGTGGGTCGGGATGCCGATCAAGCCCAGCAGCGTGAAGAGATGCTCGGAAATCCGGTTGTTGAGCACGCCTTTGCCCGAAATCGTGCCCTTCTTCTGGGCATTGAACGCGGTCGCGTCATCCTTGAAATACTGGATGAGCGTGCCGGGCTCGGGGCCCTCGTAAAGGATCTTGGCCTTGCCTTCGTAAATCTGGCGGCGACGGGACATCTACAGTCTTTCCTTGAAAAAAGCAGCACGCCCCGGACGCGGAGCCTTGCGAACAAGACACGCAGCCGAGGCGGACCGCGCAGCTATACAGGAACCGCTCGCGGCTTACAATTGCTGCTGGCGTCTTGTCCGACGGGGCTCTGCCACCTATGTCCGCTCCCAACAGTTGTTCAGGGCCAGGGGAGTACAAATGACCACCTTCGACGATCGCGAAAAGGCGTTTGAAACCAAGTTCGCGCACGACGCAGAAATGACGTTCCGGATATCCGCGCGGCGCAACCGGCTGCTCGGTCAGTGGGCGGCCGAGCGCATGGGCCTCACCGCCGAGGAGTCGGACGCTTATGCCAAGGCGGTTGTCCAGGCGGATTTCGAAGAGGCGGGGGACGAGGATGTCATCCGCAAGCTGATCGGCGATCTGACCGCCGCGGGCATCGAGGTCAGCGATCACGAGATCCGGCGGATGCTTGAAGAGAAGACCGTCGAGGCGCGCCGCCAGCTCATGGAGAGCAAATAACCGATGGCGATGGCCGCTGCAGAGATCGAACGGTTGATCAAGGCCGGCATTCCCGACGCTGAGGTCGAAATGACGGACCTCGCGGGGGATAATGACCACTGGGCCGCGCGCGTCACCAGTTCGGCCTTTCGCGGGCTCAGCCGCGTGCGCCAGCATCAGATGGTGTATGCGGCGTTGGGCGGCCGCATGGGGGGTGAACTTCACGCCTTGCAGCTGACCACCGTGGCCAGCGACAGTTAAGAGGAGCGGTTATGGATCAGGACGTTCGCGATAGAATCCAGCAGGCGGTGTCGTCGGCTGACGTGCTGCTGTTCATGAAGGGCACGCCGCTCTTTCCGCAGTGCGGCTTCTCCAGCCGCGCCTGCGCGATCCTCGATCATCTCGGGGTCGATTTCAGCACCGTCGACGTATTGCAGGATGCCGGCATCCGTCAGGGCATCAAGGAATTTTCCGACTGGCCGACGATCCCACAGCTTTATGTGAAGGGCGAATTTGTCGGCGGATCGGACATCATGATGGAGATGTTCGAGGCCGGGGAGTTGCAGACGCTGCTGACCGAGAAGGGCGTCGCGACCGAGGCCTGATCTGCGGCTCGAAAACCGGAATTTGAACGCCTTGGCGCAATCGGTCGGGGGCGCTGCGCTGAACCCGCTTGCATAAGCCTGTCGAAAACCGGCAGTGATCGGGATCGCGCGAAAAGGGGGAAGCGGAAGCATGGACGGTCGCATTTCGGTCAAATCGCTTTGGGATGATGCGACCGGTTTTCTCCTGGCCAACCGCGAGGTTGCGCTTGCCATCGGCCTGACTTTCTTCTTCCTGCCGACATTGATCGGAGGCATGTTTCTTCCCGAACCGGCGATGGACCATGTCGATTGGGGCGCGATGCTGCCCGTGATGATCATGGTCGCGCTGATCCAGACGTTCGGCCAGCTCAGCCTGCTCGCGCTCTATCTCGATCCCGCACGCCCCACTGTCGGCGAGGCGATGCGGACAGCCATCGGACTTTACCCTTCCGCCGTCCTGCTCGCTCTTTTGGTCGGCTTGGTCGTTGGCGCGGGGTTTGTGCTGCTGATCCTGCCCGGCGTCTATCTTGCCGCCCGGCTGTTTCCGGCGATCGCCCTCCTGGTCGCGGAGCGGCGTTCGATCGGCGACACGCTCAGCCGCGCCTGGGCGATAACCCGTGGTGCCGCGTGGCAGATCCTGCTTTTCCTCGTGCTGTGGGCGCTCGCGCTGATTTTCTGTCAGGTGCTGGCGCAGATCACCATCGGTTCGATCGGGCTCCTGATCGGCAAGCTGATCGGCGCCGAAACGCTCGGCAGGATCATCGGTGAAGTCGCCGTGGCTTTGGTCGGCATGGTTTTCAGCCTCGGCATCGTCACGGCATCCGGCGCGGCCTGCCGGCGTCTTAGCGGACTCTAGACCCCGCCCCAGACCTCCGTGGCGACCTCGACGAGATGTCTCAGCTTGCGGCGCTGTTCATCCTCGGTCAGGCGATTGCCTTCCTGGGTGCTGGCGAAGCCGCATTGCGGGCTAATACACAGCCGGTCGAGGTCCACGAGGCGCGATGCTTCCTCAATTCGGCGCTTGAGAACGTCCACTGGTTCCAGGGCAGGCGTCTTGGATGTCATCAGTCCCAGCACGATGGTCTTGTCCTTCGGCATGAAGCGTAGGGGCTCGAAGCCGCCGGACCGGCTGTCGTCATATTCGAGGAAGAAGGCGTCGACCTTCATGCCGTTGAAATAACGCTCCGCGACCATGTCGTAGCTTCCCGACGCGGCATATTCGCTCTGGTAATTGCCCCGGCACATATGGACGGCGACGGTCATGCCCTGGGGCCGCGACTCGATCGCGGCATTGTTGATGGCGATGAAGCGGTCGATGATTTCCTCCGCCTTGAGGCCGCGGCTCGCCCAGAATTCTTGCCAGTTGGGGTCGGCGATGTTGGCGGAATTGACGTCGTCGATCTGCAGATAGGTGCATCCGGCTCTGGCGAGATGCCCGACGGCCTCGGCATAGGCGATGCCCAGGTCCGACCAGAATTGCTCCCAATTCTCATAGGCCGTGCGCTCGGCCATTTCCTTTTCGACGACGGTGAAGAACATCGCCGGGGCCGGGATGCAGACCTTCGCGGTACGGTGGGTCACGGACTTCAGGAAGTTGAACGCGTCGACGCCGATTCCTTCACGGGGGCAGCGCACGCGTCCGGTGATCTCCGCGACCGGGGCCGGGAAGGCGATTCCGCCCGAGAAAGGCACGGCGTGATGCGCGCCGCTGCGCTCGATGCCGTCGAAACTGAACATGAAGTCGAGAAACCAGTCCTCGCGCCGGAAATCGCCGTCGGTGATGCCTTTCAGGCCCACCTCCTCCTGCATGGCGACCGCCTCGCGAATGCAGGCATCCTCGATGATTCGGAGATCTTCGGCCGAGAAGCCGCCTTCGCGCCATTTCTTGCGCGCCTCGGCCAGCGCCGGGGGCCTCAGCAGGCTGCCGACATGGTCGGCGCGGAACGGTGGTTTGGAACGAGGACCGATCATCCGGCTTCTCCCAACAGGCCCGTATCGCGCCCATCATGGCCTGCCGGCGCGCGATGCGCAAACCGGCTGCGGGGAGGGAGCGGTTATCGCTCGATCAGCGGGATTTGCGGTGCGGCGTCGCAGGGCAGGAGGCCGCTGAGGCGCGGGTCCTCGAACGTCTCGATCGCCCGGGCATAGGGATGGAAACCGTGCTTCTGGTAGAAACCGAGCGCGGCTGGATGGTCGAGCGTGCAGGTGTGCACCCACACGCGCTGCACGTCCTTGCGCCAGGCGCGCATCAGCGCTTGGTCCATCAGCCAGTTGCCATGGCCCTTGCCGGCCAATTCCGGGATCAACCCGAAATAGCTCAGTTCGCAATGCGGCGGGGTGCGGAAATCCAGTTCCAGCATGCCGATCTCGATGCCGGCGCGATCGACGACGGCGTAGATCTCGACCGCGGGGTCGTGGATCACCGCTTCCAGCTCCGAGTCGCTCAGCGCGAGTCGGGAAAACCACAGCCAGGGTTCGCCGACGCGCCGGAACAGCGCCCGGTAGCGATCGACCGACGGTGCGGTCCAGCGCTCCAGACGCAGCGCCGTTCCGGGCACCGACGGTCGCGGCTTTGTCCGGTCGCGCATGTCCAGCGACGTGACGATGCAGGCGATCCAGCCGGGTTTGACGGGGTCTAGCGGCATTACTCCCAGCTTGCGACGGGTGGCAGGCTCATCAGAATCGCGTCGACATTGCCGCCCGTCTTGAGTCCGAACAAGGTGCCGCGATCATAGACCAGATTGAATTCGGCATAGCGCCCGCGATAGGCGAGCTGCCGGGCGCGATCCTCGGCCGTGAACGGCGTCGCCATCCGCCGGCGCACCAGCTTCGGGTAGATGTCGAGGAAGGTTTCGCCGACATCCCGGGTGAACGCGAAATTCGTTTCGAAATCGCCTTCCAGATGATCGTAGAAGATGCCACCGACGCCGCGAGGCACCTTGCGGTGCGGGATGTAGAAATAGTCGTCGCACCATTGCTTGAACCGCGGATAATGTTCGGGATCGTGCCGGTCGCAGCAGGCCTTGAACGCGGCGTGGAAGTCCGCGGTGTCTTCCTCATAGGGAATCGGTGGATTGAGATCGGCGCCGCCGCCGAACCAGCGCTTGGTGGTCACCAGGAATCGCGTGTTCATGTGGACGGCGGGAACATGCGGATTGACCATGTGCGCGACGAGGCTGATCCCGGTTGCGAAGAATCGGGGATTCTCTTCCGCGCCATGGATGGTTTTCGCGAACTCCGGCGAGAAATTGCCGGCGACGGTTGAAACATTGACGCCAACCTTCTCGAACACGCGGCCTTTCATCAGCCCTTGAACGCCGCCGCCGCCCGGCGCGCCGCTGTCATCGGTGCGGTCCCAGGCGGTGTACTGGAAACGGCCGGGTTTGCCGTCCAGGAAATCGGCCTCTTTTTCAATGGCCTCGAATTCCGCGCAAATGCGGTCGCGAAGCAGTTCGAACCAGCTCCGCGCTGCCGCCTGCTCGTCGTCAAGATCGATCATCTGGAAATCCTTCTGTCTGTCTCAGCGCCTCGGCCAGCACGATTCCGGCCGTGACGGCGACGTTCAAAGAGCGCGTTCTCGTTCGCAGCGGTATGCGCAAGATCAAATCCGCTGCTTGATGTACGAAATTTGGTGCGCCGGCGCTTTCGCTGCCGAGCAGCAGGATGTCATCGGCGCGGTACGTCGCCTTGGTGTAGGGCAGGGCGCCTTGGGTGGACAATAATATCAGCCGCCCTTGCGGACGCGCGGCGCGGAAGGCGTGCCAGTCTGCGTGCCGTTCGAAGTCGGATTGATCCAGATAATCCATCCCGGCGCGTTTCAGCGCGCGGTCAGAAAAAGGAAATCCGCATGGTTCGATGATGTCGACGCCGACATCGAGGCAGGCTGCAAGGCGCAGAATTGTGCCGACATTTCCGGGGATATCCGGCTGAAAAAGGGCCAGTCGCATGATGTCCGGGCATAGGAACTGCAGGCCAAGGTCACAAGATGCTCAAATATGCTGTTGGCAAAACTCATTGAGGGCGGCTATCAGGCCCGGCAAAGCTGGGGGCTTGCAGGGAATGGGAATGGCAACAGACTCTATGACGGCTGAACCGGTGGGCGCGGAAGGCGTCCGCCGCCGCGACTTCATCAACATCGCCGCAGTCTCTTTCGCCGGGGTCGGGGCGGCCGCAGCGGTGATACCGCTCGTCAACCAGATGAACCCGTCGGCAGACGTGCTGGCGCTCGCCTCGATCGAGGTCGACATCTCGGCGATTCAGCCGGGACAGGCGATCAAGACTATGTGGCGCAAACAGCCGGTGTTCATCCGCAATCTCACCGCCAAGGAGATCGCCGAGGCCAATGCCGTTCCGGCCGGCGAGCTGCGTGACCCGCAGTCGCTCGCTGAGCGCACCAAGGAAGGCAAGGCCAACTGGCTGATCACCATGGGCGTGTGCACCCATCTCGGTTGCGTTCCGCTTGGTGCCGGAGAGGGCGAGAACCGGGGCGATTACGGCGGCTATTTCTGCCCGTGCCACGGCTCGCACTACGATACCGCCGCGCGTATCCGTAAAGGTCCGGCCCCGAAGAACCTCGAGGTTCCGGAATATGCGTTCAAAACCGACACTGTCGTCCAGATTGGCTGAGGTAAGAGAAAATGAGCTTCCCCTGGGCAGAGCATTACGAACCCAAGACCGAATTCGGTCGCTGGATTGACCAGCGCCTGCCGCTGCCGCGGCTGGTGCACGGTGCGATCGGCGGCGGTTATCCGGTGCCGCGCAATCTCAACTATTTCTGGAACTTCGGTGTGCTCGCCGGCTTCGCGCTGGTTGTGCAGATCGTCACCGGAATCATCCTGGCTATGCATTATGCCGCCAGCGGCGCGATCGCGTTCGACTCGGTCGAACACATCATGCGCGACGTCAATTCGGGCTGGCTCCTCCGCTACGCCCACGCCAACGGCGCGAGCTTCTTCTTCATCGTCGTCTATCTGCACATTTTCCGCGGCCTTTATTACGGCTCCTACAAGCCGCCGCGGGAGGTCGTGTGGATGCTCGGCGTTGTCATCTTCCTGTTGATGATGGCCACCGCGTTCATGGGCTATGTGCTGCCTTGGGGTCAGATGAGCTTCTGGGGCGCCAAGGTGATCACCGGCCTGTTCTCGGCGATTCCGATCGTCGGCGAGCCGATCCAGACTTGGCTGCTGGGCGGATTCGCACCGGATGACGCGGCCCTGAACCGCTTCTTCTCGCTGCACTATCTGCTGCCGTTCGTGATCGCGGGCGTGATCATCCTGCATATCTGGTCGCTGCACATTCCGGGATCGAGCAACCCGACCGGAGTCGAAGTGAAGGGGCCGCAGGACACCCTGCCGTTCCATCCTTACTACACCGCGAAGGACGGCTTCGGGCTCGGGGTCTTCCTCGTGATCTTCTCGCTGGTCGTGTTCTTCGCGCCCAATGCGCTCGGCCATCCCGACAACTATATTCCGGCGAATCCGATGTCGACGCCGGCGCATATCGTGCCCGAATGGTATTTCTGGCCGTTCTACGCGATCCTTCGCGCCTTCACCGTGGACTTCCTGTTCATTCCGGCGAAGCTGTGGGGCGTGCTGGCGATGTTCGCCTCAATCCTGCTGCTGTTCTTCCTGCCCTGGCTGGACAGCTCGCCGGTGCGGTCGGGCAATTACCGTCCGAAGTTCAAGATGTTCTTCTGGATCCTGATGCTCGACGTGCTGATCCTCGGTTATTGTGGCGGTGCGCCTGCCGCGGAGCCGTTCGTCCGGATCAGCCAGTTCGCCGCAGCTTATTATTTCCTCCATTTCCTCGTCATCCTGCCGATCCTGTCGCGTATCGAACGGCCGCTTCCGCTGCCGAACTCGATCTCGGAATCGGTGCTCGGCGTCTCCGCCCAGCCTGCTGAATAAGGAATAGTCCGACATGATCCGCTTCGGTTCCGTTGTCATCGGGCTCGTTTTCGTCCTCACTCTGCTGTGGGCGGCGTTCACGCCGCGTGAGGCGGCGACGCCAGATGTCGTCAAGCAGTTCCATCTGCATCCCAAGGAGCTGCATCTGGCTTCGGATGGCCCGTTCGGCCGGTTTGACCGTCAGCAGCTGCAGCGCGGCTTCCAGGTCTACAAGGAAGTCTGCTCGGCCTGTCACAGCATGCGTCATGTGGCGATCCGCAGCCTGACCGATCTTGGCTTCACCGAAGCCGAGGTGAAGGCGCTGGCCAAGCAGTTCACCGTGCCGTCGGTTGATCCGAACACCGGCGAGCCCTCGACCCGTCCGGGGATTCCGGCCGATCACTTCCCGTCGCCCTATGCCAACGAGATTGCGGCGCGCGCGGCCAACAACAACGCGCTTCCGCCTGATCTTTCGCTGATCACCAAGGCGCGTCACGAAGGTCCGGCCTATGTCTACTCGCTGCTGACCGGCTATCAGGACGTTCCGGCCAACCTGCCAGCGGAAAACCGGCCGGGTACCGGGCTCCACTACAACCCCTATTTCGCCAATCTCAACCTCGCCATGCCCGCGCCGCTGGGGGCCGATCAGGTGACTTATGCCGATGGCACCAAGGCGACCGTCGATCAGATGGCCAAGGACGTGACCGCGTTCCTGGTGTGGACGGCGGAGCCCAAGCTGGAGAATCGCCACCGCACGGGTCTTGGCGTGCTGATCTTCCTGCTGATCACGACTGTGCTGGCCTATATGGCCTATCGCACCGTCTGGGCGCGCGAGAAGCATTAAGCGCCGGCCCGCACGGTTACGGCACAGGAAAGCCGGCGAGGGATCACCTCGCCGGCTTTTTCATTGCAGGGATATCGCGGATTAAACGGGCTTCCGCGGAAAGAAGCAGATGTGGCGCGCGGTGAAGACGACATCGTCGTTCTGGTTGCGCAGCGCCTGACGGAATTTTGCGATTACGCGGTCGGGGCGACTGTTTGACGGCCGCCGGTCGAGAAGTTCCAGTTCGCTGGTCAGCACGTCGCCGGGGCGGACCGGCTTCAGGAAGTTGATCGCTTCGATGCCCGGGGATCCCAGGCTGCGCATGTCCAGCTTCGACCATTCGTCGACGATCATCCGCATGCCCATCGCGGCGGTGTGCCAGCCGCTGGCGGTCAGCGTGCCGAACGGGCCCCTGGCTGCGGCGTCGTCGTCGAGATGGAAGTCCTGCGGATCGAAGCGGCGGGCGAAGTCGATGACCTCGTCGCGGCGCACTTCGATTCGGCCGAAGCTGTGCTTCCAGCCGTCTTCCACATCGTCCAGATAAAGGGGCATCGGCGCAATCTCCGTTCCACGGCAGATGGTGGACGTTGTGTGCGGAACCGTGATTTTACGTCCGATGAACGGACGGACGGCCGCGCCTTATACGTTGAATCGGAACAGCATGATGTCGCCGTCCTGCACCACATACTCCTTGCCCTCGGAGCGCAGCTTGCCCGCATCGCGCGCGCCGGCTTCGCCCTTGTAGGCGATGTAGTCGGCATAGGCGATGGTTTCGGCGCGGATGAAGCCGCGTTCGAAATCGCTGTGAATCACGCCCGCGGCTTGCGGCGCCTTGGCGCCGCGCTCGACCGTCCAGGCGCGCGCCTCCTTGGGGCCGACGGTGAAGAAGGTGATCAGGTGCAGGAGGTCGTAGCCAGCGCGGATGATGCGCGCGAGGCCGGTTTCCTCAAGGCCGAGATCGGCGAGGAAGGCAGGGCGGTCCTCGGCGTCCATCGTCGCGATCTCGGCTTCGATCGCCGCCGAGATGACCACGGCCTTGGCGCCTTCGGCCTTGGCCTTTTCGAACACCCGCGCGGAAAGGGCATTGCCCTCGGCTGCTGAGCCTTCATCGACGTTGCAGACGTAGAGCACCGGCTTGGCGGTCAGGAGCTGGGCCTGATCGAGCGTGCGCCGCTCTTCCTCGTCCTTGGGCTGGGTCAGCCGCGCGGGTTTGCCCTCGCGCAGCAGATCGAGCGCCTGACCAAGCACCGAGGCCGCGATCTTCGCTTCCTTGTCGCCCTGCTGGGCCTTCTTGACGAAGGCCGGAACGCGTTTTTCCAGGCTTTCGAGATCGGCGAGCATCAGTTCCGTTTCCACCGTCTCGGCGTCGGCGATCGGGTCGACCTTGCCCTCGACATGGGTGACGTCGCCACCCTCGAAGCAGCGCAGCACATGCACGATCGCGTCGACTTCGCGGATATTGGCAAGGAACTGGTTGCCCAGCCCTTCGCCCTTCGAGGCGCCGCGCACCAGTCCCGCGATGTCGACGAAGCCCAATTGGGTTTCGATGATCTTGGCGGAGCCGCCGATCCTGGCGATCTCCTGCAGCCGGGGGTCGGGCACCGCGACCTGGCCGACATTCGGCTCGATCGTGCAGAAGGGGTAATTGGCGGCCTGTGCCGCCGCCGTCTCGGTGAGCGCGTTGAACAATGTTGATTTGCCGACATTCGGCAGGCCGACGATACCGCAGCGAAAACCCATTTAATCCTCCTGCCGCAGCCGTAGCGCGACCTCATTCATGAATCGGGCGTCGTCGCCCTTCGCCAGCCATCCGGCCTCCGCGGCGATCGCGCCCAGCATATCGGCCAGCCTGTCCATTTCCGCCTTGGCGTAATTGCCGAGCACATGGCCGGTGACCCGGTCCTTGTGGCCGGGGTGTCCGATTCCGATGCGGACGCGCCGGAAGGGATTGCCGATATGCGCCTCGGTGGACCTGAGGCCGTTATGGCCCGCGGTGCCGCCGCCAGTTTTCACCTTCACCTTGAACGGCGCGAGATCGAGCTCGTCGTGGAACACCGTGACGTCGCCGACATCGCGCTTGAAGAAGCGCATCGCCTCGCCGACGCTGCGCCCGCTCTCGTTCATGAAGGTCGAGGGTTTCAGGAGCAGTATCTTCTGGCCGTCGATCCGGCCTTCGCTCGTCCAGCCCTGGAATTGTCGGCGCCAGGGGTCAAAGCCGTGGACCTCGGCGATGGCGTCGACCGCCATGAAGCCGATATTGTGCCGCTGAAGCGCATATTGCGCTCCCGGATTGCCAAGGCCGACCCAGAGCTGCATCGCA
>Ga0153916_10002002_pt1 | contig 14921 bp, 13 predicted proteins | sample Opewatmetagenome_FD_109642 | JGI IMG/M metagenome (GOLD analysis project Ga0153916, IMG submission 109642) | Freshwater wetland microbial communities from Ohio, USA - Open water 3 Core 3 Depth 4 metaG | ecosystem: Environmental > Aquatic > Freshwater > Wetlands | place: USA: Ohio, Lake Erie...
ATTGTTGTTTATGAAACTGTAAGTGAGGAGGTGAAGGAATGACAACTTTTGGGCAACGTGTCAAAAAGGCGTGGAAAAATATCTATGAGATAAAGCCGAAAAAAAAGATGAAAAATAAATAAACATCTTTTGTAAATAGAAAAAATCATAGTTTTCAACATCTTTTTTCTAATTGTTTTGAGTGGTTTGTTTTTTAAAGAAAGAAATGCTATGATATTGTGGTTTGAGGAAGGAAAAAATTATGACAGAAGAAACAGCTAAAGAAAGAAGAACAGATGAAAATGTAATATATGTTGGAAATAAACCACCTATGAGCTATGTACTGGCAATAGTAACACAGTTCAATAGAGGATCAGATGAAATAATAATAAAAGCGAGAGGCAGAGCGATTAGCAGAGCTGTAGATGCTGCAGAAATAACAAGAAACAGGTTTGTTACAGACGCAAAAATCAAAGACATAAAAATCGGAACTGAAAGTGTCACCAATGAAGAAGAAGGCAGAACTTCCAATGTATCTTCAATTGAAATAATCTTAACAACTAAAAAGAAGAACATATAGGTAGAACGAAAAGCCTATAGGCTGATACCTACACCTAGTTTTTTTGCAATCTCTTTGTAACGATTTCGAATAGTAACCTCGGTGACGCCTGCCACCTCTGCTATTTCACGTTGTGTCCTTCGTTCACCACAAAGTACAGATGCAATATAGAGCGAGGCTGCTGCTATACCAGTTGGACCACGCCCACTAGTAAGTTCTTGATGCGCAGCTTCTTTTAATATCTGCAAGGTTTTCGCTTGCACATCGCTATTTAGTTTTAATTCACTACAGAACCTTGAAACATAATCTTCAGGTGAAGTAGGCAACAATTTTAATCCTAATTCACGGGAGACATATCTGTAGGTCCTTCCGATCTCTTTCCTAGATATATGTGCTATGTTACTTATTTCATCAAGCGTACGTGGCACAAGGCACTGGCGGCATGCTGCATACAATGCTGAAGCGGTAACTCCTTCTATGCTTCTACCACGGACCAATTTCTTCAATGCTGCTTTTCTATAAACCATCGCTGCTGTTTCTCGAACTATTCTTGGAAGACCTAGGCTTGATGCCATACGATCAAGTGCAGAAAGAGCAACTGCTAAGTTCCTCTCAGTAGCATCACTGATTCTAACTCTCCTCTGCCATTTCCTTAAACGATATAGTTGTGCTCTGTTTCTTGTTGGAATTGATTTTCCATAAGAATCACGGTTTTTCCAACTAATCATAGTAGAAAGACCCTTATCATGAATCGTATACGTCATCGGAGATCCTGTTCGTGCTCGTTTTTCACGTTGATCACTGTCAAATGCACGCCACTCAGGACCATGATCAATGATCTCTTCATCAATAACAAGTCCACAATCCTTGCATATCAATTCCGCTCTAGAATAATCCTTACTAAGATGTGTACTCCCACATTCAGGGCATCGAGTAATTTCTTCTATTTTCTGTTTTTCTTTTTTAACCAAGCAAATCAATTCCCTGTTATTCTTTAACTTATCTACAATTGGGTTATATAAATATTCATACGTGAGTTCTTGAGGATTCTTGATCTTGTTTTTCAAGATCTTTTTATACGAGTTGTTTAGATTTTTCAATCCCTTTTTCGTCCCCTACAAAATAGTAGAGGATTGGTTTTTACAAAGATAGTAACTATTAAATTTTTACAAAAGAAAATAGAGAAATACTTTACTTACGAAGAAGCCCTAACGCAGAAAGCTCCTTAGATAATTTATCTACTGCCAGTGACACTTCTTCTACCTTTCTCGCACCCGCACAGACTATTTTACCAGAACCAAACAAAAGCATAGCTACCTTGGGTTCTTTTAACCTATAAACCAAACCGGGGAACTGCTCAGGTTCATACTCCACATTTTCTAAACCAAGAGCTACAGCTACTTCGCTAAGATTAAGTTCTCCTTCAAGATCAGATGTGGCCACGATATTCTGAATGACAAACTCAGGATTTTTATATACTTTTACACCTATTTTTTCTAGTTTATCCGCTATTATTTTGATAGAGATCTTTACATCTTCTATAGTTTTTGCCCCGGTACAGTTAGCTGCTCCGCTTCTAAACAATAGGGTCGCTGTTTTCGGGCTGTTTAACCGATAAACCAATCCTGGGAACTGCTCAGGTTCATATTCCGCGTTTTCTAACGATTGTGCTATTACATCAAGATCTAATTTCTCTGCAAATGTTGTTGATGCTACAATATTTTGTACTTTTATTTCTATCATAATTAATGTCACTTTCCATTTAATAATTTAGTGTCACAGGCTTTAGGTGGCAAAACCAAGAACAAGTATATCTATTAAAATAGTTCTCTCATGTTATGCTTACTAAAATACCTGATTTTCAATATCTTTTTACCTCCTATTCAAACTCGTGTTCACATCACTTCTTCCCCTGCACTCTTTTAAATTATTGTAAAATAAGCACATAGTATATAAAAAATAACCAGTTAAACTTTTTTGAAAAAAATAAGAACATTACAATACCTTATTTCTTCTTTTTAACGGTTTTTTCTTTGTCTGTTTGACTTTCTCAGCAGGCATTACCCTCTCTCCTTCTTTTTCAATCTGGAACTATGATATCGTGCATGTGATTAAAAAGGTATGGTTATTTCTGATATACAACAAAATATCGTGTTAAACTTCTATGTACTCTATATTCATGTTTTTCAATTAATGATAAATATTTTTCCCCTAGTGAAATTCTTTCTTTATTTGATAAACCAATAACTGCTTTTCTTTTTTCCTTTAATACTTTGGATATATTTTCAAAAGCGCGCTCATATAATTTTTTAATTTCTTCCCCTTTTGTCGTGGTTGATTTACCATAAGGTAAATCAGTTACTACAGCATCAACAAAATTTATTTGTTTTTTAATATCACCAATATCACAACAAAATAATTTGTAGTTTTTTAACCCATAAAAATCAAGAGTTTTTTTACAGCCTTCCACCATTTTTTTTTCTATGTCACTTCCTATTATTTTTACCCCTAGTAAACCTGCCTCAATTAATATCCCACCAGTACCACAGAAAGGATCTAACAAAGTCTCATTTTTTCTAATCTCTGATAGATTAACTAAGGTCCTTGCTATCCTTGGATGCAATGAAATTGGTAAAAAAAATGGTCTATGCTGGACTTTTCTTTTTTCAAATTGGGTTCTATCTATTTCAGCTTTTTTTAAACCAACATAAATTTTTTTATTAGTTATTAAGACGCGTATCTCATTGTCTGGATTTGTAAGATTTACTTTTTTATTTTTTGAGTATATATCTCCAAGTTCATCTATAATTTTTTTAGAATTTATTGTCTCAGATCTGTTTTTGTAAGTGATTGCAATTGAGCCTTTTTTTTCCAAAGGATTCATTTTCGCCTTTTGTTTTATTATTTCGTTTTTAGTTGAACAAAAAAACAAAATTTGATCAATAAAAAAAGTCATTGATAATCTATTTGCTAATTTTCTTATTTTATTTATAGATATATCTGTTTCTACAATTAGAGCATTTTCATTTGAATCAACTATATTATATGTTATATTTTCTGATTGCAAGCATGATTTTATCTCTGATTTTGGAAGGGACTCATGTTCTTTTGAAAGTTCAAATAAAAAATTCATATTTTTTCTCTATAACATTTTTTATTATATTTTTATATATGCCCTTTAAATGCAACAATTTTAATTAAAATGGGAGTTATTAATGCAGTTACAATACAAACTAAAATAGTGGTTGCAAGTATCTGAGATGCTACATCTCCTGATAATATACCATATTTCTGCGCAGTTGTTGCTGTAATAATTGCCATTTCAAGTCTTGGAATCATTCCTGTACCTACTAATATAGATTCATGTGTACTCATACCAGAAAGTTTTGCTATTATTCCACAACCGACTATTTTACCTATAATACTTACAGATATTATTACTAAAGCAAATAATCCAATTACAGCAAATGCAGATAGATCAACACTTGCACCAACCCAGATAAAAAATAATGGGATAAAAAAACCATATCCTATGATTTTTACATCTTCAACAATTTTTTTTGATTTTATAGTGTCTCCAATAATTAAACCAGCGACAAAAGCCCCTATTATTGATGTTATTCCACATTGCGTAGCAAAAAATGAATAAATTAAAAGTATAGCTAAAGAAATACTAAGAAGAGCTTTTGGCAGACGTATTTTTTCTCCAAAATCAAGTATTTTGTCCATTATTTTTAAACCAATATAGAAGGCTATAACAAAAAATATTATTATTTTTACACTTAGAATAAGTGGAGAATCTACACCTAGTAAAAAAGCTAGTAAAATAATACCAATTATATCATCTATCACAGCAGCCCCAAGAATAGTTATTCCAGGATTAGTATGAAGAATATGCAAATCCATTAATGTTTTTACCGATATGCCAACTGATGTAGCAATTAATGTTAAACCTATTACTACACTAACAGACCATGAATACCCAAAATAAATTCCACTAATAATACCTAAAATTAATGGTACAACTACCCCGCCAATTGCAATATACGTAGAGTTTTTACCCATAGCTTTTAATTTTGGCAAACTTGTTTCTAAACCTGATATAAACATTAAAAATAATATTCCCAACTGCGCAAAAATCTCAAAATCACCATGTACATAGTCTATCTGTGGAAACTCAATATTCCAACCAAATACTGCAAAACTTAAACCTGAAAGTGCCCCAAATCCATAAGCACCAACAAAAAAACCAGCTAATATTTCTCCTATTACAGCTGGTTGTTTAATTTTATCAATTAAAAATCCAAAAATTCTTGCTAGAATTATAGCAATAGCAATTAAGATAAAAATCTCTGGAATCGTAAATATCAACCTTCGTCATTAACTATAGGATTATACTGAGTAGCATCATAATATTTCCTAATTAAATGATGAAGAGTTATTTCCCCAATTATTTTTTTATTTTCTAAAACAGGAATTCTTCGTAGTTTATATCTAGTCATTTTATTCAAAGCTTCAATTATTTTTTCATCTGGTTTGCAGGTAACAACTTTTGTGCTCATAATATCTCCAGCGGTTTTTGCAGTTCCATATTCGATAGAACGAATGTCAGGCATACCAAAGATATAAGCTGGAAGTCGTTTAGGCGCAAGAATAGATAGAACATCATGTTCAGTGATTACCCCAACTAATTCTTTGCTATCTATATCTTTTACAACCCATATATGATGTCTACCACTTAAAATACTCAAAACATTATGAATATCTTTATCTACTTCAATAATAGGTAAATCCCAAACACGTTTATCCATTAACTGTTTAACACTCAGTTCATAAAAATCTTTTACCAATCTTTTTTCTTTCACCATACGGAATAAGTATAAAATTTAAGCTATATTTAAAAACTATCTATTTTTTAAAAATAACTATTATATTACTAAAAAGTAATAACAAAAAATAATGATTAGAAAAGAGAAATAATGTAAGGGAAAAGATAATACTGCTGTATCTACAAAATAGTATAATTAATCTAAAAACTACTAGTTTTTATCGTTACTTTTACTTTTATCTTTTTTCTTAACTCTTTCATTTATTTTATCTTTTATATCATCGAATCCTTCAAACCATTTATCAACAGTATTCTCATCTATTTCTCCTGTAAGTTTGTCTATTTCATATCTAATATCATCAGTTCCTTCAAACCATTTATTTTCATCTTTTTGGAATTTCTTTCGATTAATTATTTTATCAGTTTCATCTTCTATATTTTCAATCGGTACGATTTCTTTTTCTTTACTAGGTCTAGTTATTCTTATTTCTTCAACTTTTACATCTTGACCTTGTTGTGACCTTACAATATTTCTTGAATAGTATTGGTTCTCTTGTGTTTCTTCATTTTTATTAGTTATTATTTTAACTTCTGCATTAAGATCGTATTTTTTTAAAGTTTTTTGATCAGATATTTCTTTTGATCTACTGTAAATAGATTTTTTTTGTCTAAAATTAACAAATATAATTGCAGAAATTAAAAGTATTGCTCCTATAAATATTGGAAAATATTGATTTTTTATTATTGAGTCCCACCAAGAAGGTTGAATATTTACAGAAAAATTCTGTGTTGCATAATCATATCCATCTTTTGTAGCAATTATTATGAAATTTTCTTTATTATCGGGTGCTTTTAATGTAGCATAACCTTTCTCATTTGTTAAAGATGATGTTTCATCAGAGTTTTGAATAAAAACCTCTACGCCAGATATTAAGTATCCATCTTTATCGATAATTTGTACAGAAAATTTTTTACCGGCATCTACTATATAATCATCATGAATAATTTCTAATTTATTATTTTGTATATCAAGTATTGTAATATTTTTAAAGGTAGTTATATATCCTTCTTTTGATGCCTTTATTGTAAATATTTCATTTTGTGTTACTTCAGGTGCTTTAATAGTTACCTCAAGATTTTCATCAATATAATAATTTTTTTCATTAAATTCAATTTGTACATCTGATAAATATGGTGTTTCGATATCTTCGATTTCGATTAATTCTGGATCTAAAACACTTACAGAAAAATTTTTTTCTTCATAGATTTCTTCATCTATAACGATTTCCATTATCTTTTCAGGAGACGAATATATAGTTTTAATAATTAGAATATTAGAAGTCAAAAATATTATAAAAGAAAATAGAATAAATTTATAATAAAATTTATTAATTTTTTGCATTAACCACCTTTTATCTTAGAGTGCTTTATTCCAAAATGTTTTATGCCATATTTATGTTTTGTTGATTTAATAGCTTAATTTCAGTTAAAAAAATTAGTAATTTTACTTGTTTTCCCATGCTAATTTATTAACAAAATATTTATTAAATAATAAATATATTAAAGTTTTGAATGCAGATTTCAAATTCATTGAAAATAGATAATTATTGTAAACAAAGATTTATATATAAAAATCTCAAAATAGAGTATATAGGTGAGTAAACAGTATGCAATTAAATCCTAAATATAAAACATATCTAATTACTTTTATTTTATTACTTGGTTCTCTTTCAATTTTTACAATTACACCTGTAAATGTTAAAGCAGAGGAGAGCTCCGGTGAAACTCTTTATTTTACAAAATACAACGTATCTATAGAGCCTGGGGAATCTCCTGAAATGTCTCTATTTCCTCCAGAAGGTAAAAATTACTCATCTTTTCCTCCTAGCTTAAAAAATCCAGAAGAATGGTTGGAATGGTTTGCGTTATGGATCGCTTCTAGAACATTAGATTTAGAAGAATACCTTGGAATGAATGAAACTGAAATACAGGAATTATTAGATGAACTAGGAATGACACTTGATGAGTTGCTTGAATATTTTGATTTATTCAACCCTTTTGAAATGAAAGAAATCTATATATATCAAGGAGAGAAAAAACATGTTAGTGGTAATGTTATATTCGATTTATATTTTTCATCAAATTTACCTTCAGAATTAATGTACAAAGATGAAGTAAAGGTTGCATTTTATATTAATGGCGTTCAGCAAGGAAATGATACAATAGCAACAATTAATTCAAAGTTATTTCAAGGCAAAATACAAGAACAAATTATTCTTTTAGAAAATGTAGAATTTGATTTAGAAGATGAAGACGAATTACTTTTTTCAATAGAAATGCTACCAGGAAATAAACCTATTGGTTCTTTAATTGGCACTACAGATATAGAAACTATAATTGGAACTGTAGACCTAATTGCGGATGTTTTAATAAATCAAAGTATAATTCCTACCTTAAAAGATTTAGGAGAAGCATTAAAAGAAATAATTAATTTAAGCCAAGAAGAAGGTTTTATTTTTACAACAGAAGATTTAGCTGATCTTGCAAATACTATTAGATCCTCATCTTTTATCTATGATTCAGCTACATATAAATCATCAGTAACAATCCCAACAGAAATATCTGAGGAAGAAAATATTGTTACTTATTATCTTGGTGAAGGAGGAGAATTAAATGAAGAAAAACCAACAAAAGAGGGAACTTCAAAAGCTGATTTAAAACAATTAAAAAAGTGGACTAGCCCAGGGTTAACAAGAAGCAAAATACTTAAAGAGGCTACTGCAACTTTATACATATCCTATAGAGATTTGATCAGACTTTTAAATTTAGGTAAAACCAAAATTGTTGCAAGCTTAAAATATAATGATACAGTAATTAGTACTTCTGAAGTTGATCTTAAAAAAACAACTATTTTAAAAAGACTACTTAGACCTATTTCACAAGCTGATTTCACATTCAAATTTGAACCTATAGAAATTGACCATGATAATGCTTTAGTATTTGAAGTATCCGTTTCTAATGGAACAAAATTTGGTCTATTGGGCTTATATAGAAGTGTTAAATTGATTTATGATTCAATTAATTATCCATCTAATTTATTATTGAAATTCGACGAAACAAGCAATATAAAATCGGAGTTAAAAACAGAAAGGAATCAAAAAATTGTTACTGGTGGAAGTGCAGAATATATATTAAATATTACGAGTAAGTATGATGATACGATAATATTTAATTATCAAATAAGGGACAAAGAGGGAGAATGGCAGATTGATACACCAGACCCAGTAGATGTTGTTTCTGGAGAACCAGTTTTGGCGCACATTTTTGTGAATCACACAGATGAAACAATAGATGCTTATAATAGGGATTTAATTGATTTATCTATTCTTCCAACAGGGAAAACAGGTCGTTCAAAGGAAGATGTAAAAATAGAGGTATCTGAAGATGCAATTGAATATGACGTAGAAATTATAGCTCCATCTGGTAAAGAGATAAAACATGGAACAAGTGATACCTACACATTCATAATTACTAATAACAACACTGGTTTATGGCCAGATAGCTATGTAATAGAGGCTTACTCAGAGCATAACTGGTCTTTAGAATTAAAATATGATGAAGCAAAAACAACTGATGTAAATGTAGGTCAAGAATTCAAGGTTCAAATAACATTATTTGTCCCTGCATATACTGATATAAGTAATGATATGTTAACACTTAAAATAACTTCAATAGAAAGTATAGATCATGATAAAGAAAAAATTGTTTATATAAACGTTACCACAAATGTTATTTTACCAAATATTTTAGAAAACATTTATCATTTCTATGAATCGGCATCAGAAACTCTTGGTCTAGATAATATACTTGGAGATTATGGAGCATGGTTCCTAATATTTATAACAATATTCTTATTGATGTTCTTTTTAACTATTATAATATATTTTATAAGAGTAAAATATGTAGATATTATCTGTACTGAACGTATAAAAGAAATTGATCCGGATGAAAAAGCAGAATTTGATATAAAAATTCATAATCCGTTTAGACAAAAATTAACATATGAACTAAGTGCAAATATTAATTCGACGTCTGAAAGATGGGATGTTTATCTTGATAAAACAACTTTAGATTTAGATTCTAAAGAATCTGAACCAGTAAAATTGATTGTTAAACCAACTGATTTTGTAAGATCTGGTGATTGGGTAGAAATAAAAATAGAAGTAAAAACAGTTGAGAAACAAAAAACATCTAAAATATCAACCATTGTTATACTCAAAGATATAAAGCCAAAACTAGAGATTATTGGAGTATTAAACCTGCCTAAATATTTCAATAAAGGTGATTTAGTGAAAACATCATTTAGAGTAGAGAACAGGGGAAAGGTATCTGCAAATAATGTTTCTGTTATTTTATATTTAAATGGTGAGGAAAAGAATAAAGTAGAGGATATTACTATTCCTCGTGGTGGATACGCTGATATTGAGATGCCTTGGATTGCTGAAAAAGGTAAAAACGAGATTAATATAGTAGTTAAGTAATTCGGCGTATTTAAAAAAATATTATTAGATACCTATACTAGTGTTTCTTATGAAAAAAGAGTCATATAAAAAAAAGGAAGACGAACAGCTAAAAGATTCAGAAAAAAAATACCAGGCTTATATCCAAAAACGTAATGAACTCAATGATATGGCTAAAGTGGTTCGTGATGAAAGAGATATGATCAATGCAAAACGTAAAGAATTTAAGGAACAGATAGAGAAGACTAAAAAGGAACGGGATGAGTTTGTTAAAAATATGAAGCATCATAAGCTGATACGTAACAAACTCCAAGAGGAAGCAAAAAAGCTTATTGAAGCTAAGCGAAAGAAAAAAGGAGAAGTTTTTAAAAATCTTCCATTACGCGTTGAAGAACTCAAAGCTGATTATCAAATGTTGGAATATAGACAGGAAACTGTTCCAATGTCATCAGCCAAAGAAAATGAGCTTATTGAGATGATACGCGAGAAAAGAAAAGAATATGAACGCACAAAAAAACTAATGGAAAAACAACAGTTGGTTGAAATTGATATTTCTGATAAAGACAAAACTATTGATGAACTATTTAAAAAAGCTGATGAGGAACATAAACAGGTTCAAAAATATTATGAAGAAAGCCAAAAATTACATGAAAAATTTGTTAAGCTTGTTAATGAGCTTTCTGTATCAATTGCTGAAGCAAACAAAAAGCACGAAGAATATATAAAAATCAGAGAAGAGGCTCAGAATACACATGAAAAAGCTTTTGAGATGAGATCTAAGATTATGGCAATCAAGGGAGAAAAAAGAAAACTTAGAGATGAGGCTAAAAAGGCTATAAGGGAACAAAATATAATGGCTCGAAAAGCTGTAATGGATGAGAAGAAATTAGATGAAATAGCTGATAAATCAGTAGAATCACTAAAGAAAGGACAGAAAATTACATTATAAAGATTTATAAAATATATTAATATTAATTAAATTTATATATATATAATATTAAGTCAAAAAATCATAGAAGGCATAGCTGTTTCACTGGGGGACGAAACAGGTCAATATTTCATAGAAAGATTTTCACAACGTTTGGGAAAAACCTACCTACTACGAATAGAAGAGATGGGCGTAAACCTACGCATGATACAGCTGAAACAAAACCTGCTTAGGTAAGGGGTTATTTCAACCGTTTTTTAAAAATTGCAAAAAACTATTTATAGATGAAGAAAAGAATCGCCTTACTTTCTTAGTATATTTCTGGCATCCAACGTTCCTTATGAACTTTTTTTCCCATCCAAAAATTCGTTCTTCTTATAGCACCGGGAAATCTACTATCGATGTCATCAATAATTTGAGTTAAGGAATCAATATTCTCTACCATTATTTCAAAATTAAGATCACACCAACCTATAGTCATACCCATAATATTTTCTACATATGGATTACTTTTCAGATGATCTTCTATCGGTCTTCTTTTTGCATGATCCTTAAGATATATATCAATCGTACAATTTTGAAGACCTAATTTTGAAACATCAATGCCTACACGAAATGCTAGAATTATACTTTTTTTCATCAAATTTTTAATTTTATAATTTATAGTTTGTGAGGAGCTATTTAGTTTCTTAGCGAGCTCTATTAATGGGATGCGAGCATTTGTAGCAATTTCATTTAAAAGCTGATAATCTATTTTATCAATAGTCTCAGGATTCCCGCTACAACTTATTATATAAAATTCCCTATCGGATTTTTTGTAATCATTCAACAACAGATAGGATTTCTTTAAACAACTTACTTGTGTTAAAATTGAAACTGCGTATTTTTCAAAGTAATTATCGTATCTATCAAGAGTTTTATTCCAAAATTGATTAAACTTATAAATGTCATCTGCCCATAGAACAGCTTCTAAATCAACAGGTCCTTTAGCTGAATGTAATGTCCAAACATTTTTATAAACCTTAAAATACTTGATTATCTCATTTTTAATTTCTGAATTAACATCTAAAAAATTAATACAAATTCTAAAGGCATAATATCCTAGTTTCAATGAATTTATAGCAGACCAAAAATATTTGATTATCCCATTTTCTTGCATCCGTTTTATTCTGTAGTTTACAACTTCCTTTGAGAGACCGACTTTTTTCCCTATGCAAGTATTTGACTGCCTGCAGTTCAGGTCAAGCTGGTAAAGTATTTTTCTGTCCTTTAGGTCTATTTCGACCATATTCCTCCTACATTTTTCTCAAAAGTAAATGTTTTCATACTATTTTAGAATTTTGATAAAAAATCTGGAAATTGGGTTTTATATTTACTTTCTTCAATTTGGAATTAGAGGTAAAGAAAATGATAGAATGTGAAGAATGTGGTAAGAAGCTGGGAAATTTCGAAGGTTACCGTCATCCAACAATGGGAAAGAAGTATCTTCTATGCAGCCCCTGTTTTGATCAAGTTGAAGAAAGCGTTTCAAGATGGGGAGCGTTTGTAAATGCAAACTCTTTCAACAACGGTTCATCCAAAAGGGATTCAGAACTGAATTGGAAAAGGGTACTCTCAAGTTCCACTAAAATACATAATATAATCGAAAACGTCAAACCAGAAAATGAAATCTGTATTCAAGGGTAAGAAGAATCATAGATTTTCAAAGCCTACGATACCTCAATTATTAGGAAATTGAGGGCTGATTACTCTATGAAAACAGAGTATGATGTAATCATAGTAGGCACTGGTTAAGGAGGTTTGAAATGATCGAAGTATTGGAAAACGCCACGATAGTTTATATCGATGGGGTTAAAGAACGATATGATGCAATTCACATGACTGCAAAGAGAGCTATCACTGGCCGTATCTTTAAAATAGATGGAACAGAAGAGTTTAAGGAATGCGGATTTATTTCACGACAGAATATCAAACAAATTTACAACGGTTCTAAAAGAAAAATACAAAGGATGAAATCATAAAACCCTATTTGTTGAATATATATTAATTCCTTAAAAATAACTATATACAAATCGCTTCAAGAGCCAATTTTAGAGCCGAAATTAAACTTTAAAGGCAAAACCAAATGTAAAATAATACTGGTCAGCCGTATTAAGTTACAGAATTTCGGCAATCATATATGTGAAATGCATATACATTTCTTGCACTTCAATAGCATAAACATATATTTTTAACAGCTCCATCACGGCTGATCTGATGAAAAAATACTTTTTCTTCTGAAATAAATCATTAATGTTTACATAGCTACCGCTATCTAGGTTGCTTGTTATCGACCGATAATATAGTCCGCGATAATGTTCCGAAATGCATTTAAAATCATTGGGTATCCTTTTTTATTCCAAGACAATAGAACAATAAGGATGAGATTACAGAGATGCCAGAGGTTATACAACAGAATTGAAAGCATCTGGAACAACAACCATACTGCTTAGTTTTGTGAGCAGGTTTTCCCAATTACGAGGAGTTATACATAACTATCTTAGACCACATCTAAGTCTTGGTATGACACCTGCTAGTTTTGCAGGAGTAACTCAGAATATCTCTTGGAATAACATTGCAGGAATCTTAGAAGTTTGTGCTTATATTCCCTGATTTTTATCATTGAAAAAATTAGTAATATATAAATAAATGGTTTTATCAACAATTAATTTCTAAGTATCGTTAAAAAGAAACTATATATACTATAAATTGATTTCTATAATTGGAGGTAATTAAATATGAAAAATAATTTGTTTAGGAATAGCTTGGTCCTTTTTACAGCAGCATTAATGTTTGCTAGTATATTCGGATCGGCTGTAGGCACTGGAGATATTGAAAACAAACAAGTACTTGGTAACAATGTGGCTTTAAACACAAATGGTGATTGGGGAAACTATACATATTGGGAGGTATGGAATCTGACAAACGATCATTCTAGTCTTCAAATACCTGTAGATGTTAGAACCAATGAAGAATGGAATTCAAGTTGGCTAGATACTCCATATCCGGAGAGTCCAATACATTATGAACTTGCTCGATTGCAAAATCCAACTGGATTACAAGAATTTATAAATATATATGATGGTAAGGACATTATTTTCACCTGTAAAGGTGGTTCACGGAGTTTACAAGCATGTATAATTCTTGCCAATAGTAGTTTTACAGGGATAATCCATGACATGCCTGGAGGAATAATTGGATGGCAAGCTGCAGGGTTACCAGTAAGAACGAATGCTAATCCAGATGCACCAGTTATAGACGGTCTGACAAAAGTAAAAGTAAATAAATTACATAATTTCACATTCAACTCAACAGATCCAAATAACGATGGTGTTAAGTACTTCATCGACTGGGGAGATAACTTTAGCCAGTGGACTGACTATGACTACTCGAGTAAAGAAATAACGGTAAGTCACTCTTGGAGTAAGCGGGGGACAGTTAATATTACAGCTAAAGCTGTAGACTTCTACGGCAATGAAAGCAACTTGTCGACACTAGAAATTAAAATCACCTTGCCGAGAACCTTTTCAGTCAAAATATTGTTCCTTGAATTCATAGAAAAACTAATGGATCGATTCCCACTATTAGAACGAGTGTTGAATATCTAATAAAACCAAGTCAGAGTAATAGCCAAACAATACAAAGAAGTTCGTTCTTTAGAATCTTAGAACGATTACTGTCTCATTCACAGTTGAATATTGATTAGTTTCTACTACTCATGGAAAAAACTAGGATTTTAGGGGCAAAGTCGAACCGCGATTGGTCAAAATATTAAAATTCACAAATTCATAAAAAATCTTAAATACTTAAAAACCTTTATTTAATAAATAGGGGGTATAGAAATAAAAAATATTTGCTTTAAGAAAAAACTAGTCATTGGAATAATTATTCTATTTGTTGGAGCAAGTGTTGTACCAGGTATAAGCGGATATATTGGAAAAACGAGTAATCAATTAACTAAAGAACCAACTATTTTTCCATTGAATGCTAATTATACGAATTATATAAATGCTTATTGGAAATTTGATGAAAACAGTGGTAGCATCGCCCATGATTCTTCTACACATA
>Ga0153916_10002003_pt1 | contig 14917 bp, 15 predicted proteins | sample Opewatmetagenome_FD_109642 | JGI IMG/M metagenome (GOLD analysis project Ga0153916, IMG submission 109642) | Freshwater wetland microbial communities from Ohio, USA - Open water 3 Core 3 Depth 4 metaG | ecosystem: Environmental > Aquatic > Freshwater > Wetlands | place: USA: Ohio, Lake Erie...
ACCTCTTCTTCTGGCTCTGCAGTAAGAGATACTCTCACGGTGTCTCCTATCCCTTCTGAAAGTAATATCCCGAGTCCAACAGAGCTCTTTATTGTCCCTGTGAATGGAGGACCAGCCTCTGATATTCCTATATGGAGCGGATAGTCGCTTCTTTCCGAAAATAACCTGTATGCTTCAACTGTCTTCATTACCCCTGACGCTTTCAGAGATACCTTAATATTTGTAAAATTCATTCCTTCGAGTACATGTATCTGTCTTTCTGCACTCTCAACAAGGGCCTCTGGTTTTGAACCACCATATCTTTTAAATAATTCTCTCTCGAGGGAACCTGCATTTACTCCGACTCGTATAGGAATCCCTTTTTCTTGTGCAGCTGTTACAACCTCCTTTACTTTCCACTTTGCACCTATATTTCCCGGGTTTATCCTCAGACCATCGATACCTTGTTCTATTGATTTGAGGGCAAGCCTCCAGTCGAAGTGAATGTCAGCTATCAAAGGTATATGAACAGATTTCTTAATCTTCCCAAGAGCCTTTGCTGCATCTATATCAGGCACTGCAAGCCTAACTATTTCGCATCCTTCAGCCTCGAGGGACTTAATCTGGGTTACTGTTGATTTTACATTTCTCGTATCTGTTTTCGTCATGGACTGGACAACGATCGGATGTTCTCCTCCAACAGGTATATGACCTACATAAATTGTCCTTGTTCTTTTTCTCTCACTTTTATAAGTTTCCATTGAGCCTCTTTCCTTCTTTACTCTTCTCTTTATTGTTCGCTTGTTTCTTTTCTCTGTAGGATTTCACCGCTGATATATGTTCTTCCCGTGTCACTGAGAACCTGTGTGTACCGTCATCATTTGACACAAAATAAATATAAGGAACATCCGCAGGATACATTGCTGCAACAATTGATTTGATACCTGGCGACGCAATAGGTCCGGGTGGGAGCCCTTTAATGACATAGGTATTATAGGGAGTTCTTCGTTGCAAGTCTTTTGTAGTTATTTTTTCTCTGGAGCTTTTTATCCCGTAAATAGAGGTGGGGTCTGCCTGAAGCGGAATCCCTTTTCTAAGCCTGTTATGGTAGACAGCAGAGATTAATGCCCTCTCTTCGTCTGTTTTGGCCTCCTTCTCGATGATTGATGCAAGAGTGAGTACCTCTCTTTCTGAGAGACCGAGTTCGGATGTCCTTGCCCTGAGTTTACCTGAATATTTTTCACGCATCTTGTTGATCATCGTACCAATCGCATCTTCAGGATCCATTCCTTTTGGGATTTTATAGGTATCAGGGAAAAGATACCCTTCAAATGTCGGGGCATCAATAGTATATGAAGCAAGAAAGTCTTCATCTGATGAAAGCAACATGAAATCATTTTTACTCATAATGCCTTTTTCTGAAAGTTTCTCTGCAATTTCTCTGAGAGAGTCTCCTTCAACTATGGTGATCTCATACTCTATTATCTGTCCTTTCTTCAGCATTTTGAAAATATCGAGTGGACTCATTGACTCATAGATAGAATAGTATCCTGCCCTTATCTTTCTATCCAGGCCACTTACTCTGCCAATAAAAAGGAAGAGGTTTTTATCTCGTATAAGTTTTTCCTTTGAAAAAATTTCGATTGCCTGTCTGAAAGTAGACCCCTTGGGTATTTCTAATTCTATTTTTTTACTGACACCAGGAACCGGGACCATTAGTTCTACTATTACATAGATCCAGAACGATAAGATAATGCCTGCGAAGGCAAAAATGATATTTCTTTTCATAATCTTATTAGCATGCCAGAATTTACAGTAGGGAGTCAAATTGCCCTGTTTTTCCGTTCCTCAGCCCCCTATCCCCTTGCAAAAAAAGATATTTTTATGTTAGGCTTTTAGACCTTTAGGCTCTACCCCTTAAGAGGCTACTTCGTAGCTTCTGTGTCATTATTCATATGATAGGGTTAGTAGTCAGAAAGCAGAATAAAAAACGAGCTTGAAGAAAGAGGAGGATAAACAAGAATATGGTAGCAACAATTAAGGATCTTCTGGAGGCTGGAGTACATTTTGGTCATCAGGTAAAGCGGTGGCATCCCAAGATGAAAAAATATATTTTTGGAGAAAGAAATGGTATCTATATCATAGACCTCCAGAAGACATTAAAAGGACTTGAAGATGCCTATAATTTCATAAGAGGGGTAGCCCTAACTGGAATGCCTGTCCTCTTTGTTGGGACAAAAAAACAGGCACAGGATTCTATTCATGAAGAGTCAATAAGGGCCGGTGCTTTCTATGTGAACCAGCGATGGCTTGGTGGTATGCTTACAAACTTTTCAACCATAAAGAAGAGCATAGAAAAGCTTAAAAAGATTGAATCTATGAAGGCAGATGGCATTTTGGATTTGCTTCCTAAAAAAGAAGTTGCCAGCATGGAAAAGGAAAAGGATAAATTAGAAAAAAATCTATCAGGTATTAAAGATATCCCGGGCATTCCGGGGGCCGTGTTTATCGTAGACCCCAAGAAAGAAAGAATCGCAATAGCTGAGGCAAGAAAACTCTCTGTGCCAATTGTTGCGATAGTAGATACAAACTGTGACCCGGATGAGGTTGATTATGTAATCCCGGGCAATGATGATGCAATAAGAGCCATAAGACTTATCACCTCGAAAATGGCAGATGCAGTACTTGAAGGCAAGGAGACTCTCTCAAAGCGTGCGGCAGAAGAGGCTGAAAAACATGAGGTAGAGGAAAAAATACAGCAGGAAGAGGCAGAAGAAGCAAAATGATAACAATCTCATCAGAACTGGTAAAGGACCTAAGGGAAAAGACAGGTGCAGGCATGATGGAATGCAAAAAGGCACTGACTGATAGTAGTGGAGATTTTGAAAAGGCTGTAGATTTTCTCAGGCAGAGAGGTCTTGCATCCGCATCTAAAAAAGCAGGGAGAACAGCCTCAGAAGGACTCATCGGCTCATACATACATATGGGCAAAATCGGGACAATGGTTGAGGTGAATTGCGAGACAGACTTTGTGGCAAGAACAGATAATTTTAAAGAACTTGTTAAGGATATTGCCATGCATATCGCTGCTGCAACTCCTTTCTACTTATCAAGAGATGAGGTGCCACAGGATGTCATAAATCGAGAAAAGGAAATATACAGGGCGCAGGTTACAGACAAGCCATCACATGTTGTTGAGAAGATTATAGAGGGAAAGCTCGAGAAATTTTATACAGACACCTGCCTTATTGACCAGATCTTTATTAAAGACCCTGAACAAAAAAAGAAAATTAAAGACATTGTCACTGAGAAGATTGCAAAATTAGGTGAAAATATCGTCATAAAAAGATTCGTCAGGTTTCAGCTTGGAGAGACAGCCCAGAAATGAAAGGTTTGAAATACAAGAGGATACTCCTTAAGATAAGTGGTGAAGCCATGATGGGAGACAGAAAATATGGAATTTCCTCATCTACCGTTGATTACATGGCTAAGGAGATAAAGGAAGCTCTATCGAAAGGCGTTGAAGTCGCAATAGTCATAGGCGGAGGAAACATCTTCAGGGGAGCTGAAGCGAGTGTAGAGGGAATTGAAAGGGCATCTGCAGATTACATGGGAATGCTCGCAACCATTATCAATGCCCTTGCACTTCAAAACTCTCTTGAGAAACACAGTGTTCCTACAAGGGTCCAGTCCGCAATAGAGATGAAGGAACTTGCAGAACCATATATAAGACGTAAGGCAATACGACATCTTGAGAAGGGAAGAGCAGTCATCTTTGCTGCAGGTACAGGTAACCCATACTTCACCACCGATACTGCTGCAGCTTTGAGGGCCATAGAGATTGGTGCAGATGTGATACTCAAGGCAACAAAGGTTGATGGCATATATTCATCAGACCCTGTGAAAAACCCTTCTGCAAAAAAATATAGTACAGTCACTTACATTGATATGCTCACTAAGGGGCTTAGTGTCATGGATTCGACTGCGATCACGCTCTGCATGGAAAACAACATCCCGATCCTTGTATTTAACCTGAAAGGAAAGGGCAATATAAGAAAGATTATCGAAGGCAAAAAATTAGGAACTCTTGTGAGGGGAAATAATGGACCAAGAGTTAAAAAGAAAAGTCACTGATCGAATGGGCAGTGCCATCGAGGCACTGAAAAAAGAGTTCTCTTCTGTCAGAACAGGACGGGCTTCTCTCGCACTCCTCGATGGGATAACAGTAAACTATTACGATACACACACCTCGCTTCAACAACTTGCAAGCCTAAGCATCCCTGATAGCCGTCAGATTGCGATACAGCCCTGGGATCCAAAAATCATTCCCGATATCGAAAAGGCGATTATGAAGTCAGATCTTGGCATTACGCCTGTAAATGACGGGAAGTTAATTAGAATAAATATCCCTCCACTTACAGAGGAGAGAAGGAAACAACTCGTAAAGATAGTAAAGAAAAAAGCAGAAGAATATAGAGTAGCAATAAGGAATATCAGGAGAGATATAAACGAAGAACTTAAAAAACACGAAAAAGAAAAACACCTCAGTGAAGACGATGTCAAAAAATCACAGGAAGAAATTCAAAAGATCACAGATTCTTATATCGCTAAAGTGGATGAAACTTTAAGGAACAAAGAAAAAGAAATCATGGAGGTATAAGGTGATAAGCCGCAACTTCATCGTGAAGGTAACAGACGCAAAGCTGATAGATATTAAGAAGGCCCTTCAGGCAGCAGGTATAAATGTGAGAAGCATCATCGAGGTATTCAAGGAAGGAGAGGAAAAACCACAGGAGAGTGAAAAGCAAGAGGAAAGTAATGCCAGCTAAGAAAGCTAAGAAAACTCCAAAGAAAAAGATTAAAAAACTTGCTAAGAATACGAAGAAGATTAAAACACCTGATAAAAAGACTGTAAAAAAAGTTGCAAAAAAGACGGTGAAGAGAGTTGCCAAAAAACCATCGTTAAAACCAAAGATCAAAACAAAAACAAGGACAAAGATAAAAACTAAAATAAAGACTAAGACAAAGACTAAGATTAAGATCAAAGCCAAGACAAAGCCAAAACCAGTCCAGAGAAAAAAGATAACCAGATTTAGAGAAAAAATATCAGAAGATGAGAAAAAGGCTGCTTTGAGAAAGGCTCTCATTCTAAAAAGAGAAGAGATCCTCAAAGAGACAAAGTTGGAGATATCCAAGTATATAAAGGGAGAGACAAGACAGCTGGTAGATACCGCTCTCGATAATGGCGATTGGTCAGTTGTTGACCTATCAGAGGATATTAGTCTTAAACAGCTGGGTAACCATAGAGAAAACCTTTTCAAGATAGATGAAGCCCTCAGAAAACTCGATGAAGGCACCTATGGCAAATGTGAGGATTGTGGAGGGGATATAAGTGAAAAGAGGCTGAAAGTCCTTCCTTATGCGATTTACTGTATAGATTGTAAGGAAAAAAGAGAGCAACTCGAGAAGATGGAAAGTAAAGAAGGTCCTGTTTAACGTTTGTGATTAGGAAAACCGGTAAATTTCTTCAAGTATTTCTTTCGCTCCTCTTGCAAGCAAGTCTTCAGCAAGTTTGACGCCGAGAATTTCAGAATCTTCGGGTTTTCCTTCCAAATGTCCCTTTATAATCTTCTCACCACTGACACGCCCTACAAGACCATCAATAACAAGTAATGGGTAATGAGTGATGAGTGATGAGTCTTTGCTCTGTGCTCTTTGCTCTGTGCTCTTTGCTCTGTGCTCTATTCTCGCATAAGCAGCGATTGGCACCTGACATCCTCCTTGAAGTTTTTTGAGAAATGCCCTTTCTGCCCTCACACATACTGAAGTTTCTTTGTGGTTTAATGGATTAATTATATTATTTATGAACTCATCATCACTTCTGCATTCAATCCCTATAGCACCCTGACCTATTGCAGGAAGACTTATCTCAGGAGACAATATCTCTGTTATCCTGTTTTGTAATCCAAGCCTTTTGACACCTGCAACAGCAAGGATTATGGCATTAAACTGCCCTTCATCAAGTTTTCTTACTCTTGTATCAAGATTTCCTCTCAACTGTGTAATATTCAGATCAGGTCGTATATTCAAAAGCTGACAGGAACGCCTGAGACTGCTTGTCCCGATATGAGCACCCTCGGACAAATTATACAGTAATGAGTGATGAGTGACGGGTGATGAGTTTGTATGTAGTTCTGAGTTCTGTCTTATTATTAATGCATCCCTTGGATCTTCCCTCTCGCAAATAGCGGCAAGATGTAATCTTTCAGGAAGATCAGTCGGTATATCCTTCATGCTATGGACAGCGAGATCTACCTCACCTCTCATGAGTGCCTCCTCTATCTCTTTCACAAAAAGTCCTTTGCCACCTACTTGAGCAAGTGGCACATTTAAAATCATATCCCCTGTTGTCTTTATCTTTTTTAATACAACTTCGACTCCCGGGTTTATCCTTTTAAGTTCGGACTTAACCCACTCTGCCTGCCATAAAGCAAGCTTGCTTCCTCGAGTACCAATGATGACTTTATTTTTTTTCATCTTAACCTATCGTCTCTATTACTTTTTTTCTTCTCCGTTTATGCCATAGAGCCGCTTTATCGTTGCGATCAGTATATCTCTATCTTCAGAATCTTCTTTCAATGCTGCGGTGGGTGGATGAATAAGCTTATTGATAATAGCAGCTGCCATATACTCAATTGCCTCTTTCTCCTTTTCTTTAAGCTCAGGTATTTTATACAGAAGCTTGGTGAGTTCTTCTCTTTTAATCTCCTCTGCTTTATCCCTTAAGGCAACAATTGTGGGCACAGAATCAAGGGAAGACTGCCACTTAAAGAAGGGTTCAATCTCTTCTTCGATTATCTTTTCTGCCTTCTCTGCCTCTTTTTTCCTTTCAAACATGTTCGTATCAACAATGCCTTGAAGGTCATCAATATCATAGAGATACACATTATCCAGAGCATTAATCTCAGGATCTATATTCCTCGGCACAGAAATATCAATAATAAAAACAGGACGTTGCTTTCTCTCTTTCATCATCTTCTGCATCTGATCCTTCATGAGCACATAGCGCGAGGCGCCTGTTGAACAGATCACGATATCAATACGTACCATTTCCTGAAGAAACCCATCAAACTTTACAGGTCTCCCGTTAAAATCCCTTGCAAGCTCACAAGCCCGTTCGTATGTCCTGTTTACGACAATAACTTCTTTCACGCCATTGCTTATCAAATGCCTTGCCGCAAGTTCAGCCATCTCTCCCGCACCTAAAAGCATGCTTACTTTCCCAGAGAGATTAGTAAAGATTTTTTTTGCGAGTTCTACCGCAGCAAAACTTATAGAAACAGCATTTTCAGCTATCCTCGTCTCTGTCCTCACCTTCTTTGCCGTAGAAATTGTCTTTTTCATCAGCCTGTTCAGAAGGATTCCTGTTGTCTTTTTCTCGAGAGCCATTTCAAAAGCATCTTTTACCTGTCCGAGGATTTGAGGTTCACCGATAACCATGGAGTCGAGGCTTGATGCAACCCTGAAGATATGTCTCACTGCATTGATATCATCATAGATATAGAGGGATTTATCAAGCAACTCCCTGTTCACATCGTGGAATTCTGAGAGAAAGGTCTTGATGGATTCAGATGCTTGTACCGGATCTTTCACATTTGCATACAGTTCTACCCTGTTACAGGTAGAAAGTATCATGGCCTCCTCTATCTCAGGGAGTCCTCTTAATCTCAAGAGACCTTCACCGAGTTTGGGGCCGTCAAACGCTACTTTCTCTCTGACCTCAATATCAGCAGTTTTATGATTGAGTCCTACTACAAGCACTTTCATAGAAAAACGTGGAGACCTTTTCGGAGTAATTTAATACCGAAAAAGGCGATCAGAATTGTGAGAAAACCGATTATGGATAATAGAGCAGCCCTTTTGCCTCTCCAACCAGCCACAAGCCGGGCATGAAGCACAATCGCATAGATAAACCATGTTATGAGTGACCAGACCTCTCTCGTATCCCAATTCCAGTAACTTCCCCAGGCGCTTTCTGCCCATAAAGCACCTGTTATTATTGCAAGGGTAAGGAGGGGAAACCCCAGAGTTATTAATCGGTAATTCATTTCGTCAAGGGTTTGAAGACTTGGCAGTCTCCCAAAGATCCCTGCAGGCCTCTTGGATTTTACATAGTGTTCCTGAACAAGGTACATAATCCCTATTCCGCAAGCGAGGGCAAAGGCAGCATTACCCAAAAAGGCAATAACCGTATGTATCTCAAGCCAATAACTCTGCAGTACTGGACTTAAAGGTTTTATCTCTCTTGGCAGCATGGAAGATGAGAGCATCAGAACAAATACAATAGGCATTATGAAAGATGAGAGAAGCTTAATCCTGTACCTGAATGCTAACATGAAAAATATGAGAACGATGCACCAGGAGAAAAAAGATGTTGCCTCGTGGAAATTTGTTATAGGAATATGGCCTGCAGTGACATAACGATAAATAATGTTTACTGTGTGAAAGGCAAACCCAATGCCAGCCATTGAAAGGATTATCTTTGAGGTAATCTTTGTTTCCTTGAAAAGCTCTATAGTGCTGACAATAGTTGCTACAAAATAAAATATCAGGGCAAGTTCAAAAAGGATTGTTCCCATCAGAAACAGCCAAGCTGGCAATTGGTTATTTTCACTTTAAGCTTGTCAGCAGCCTCTCCAATAGTTTTATAGGGAACACCAAGCTCCTCCGCAATCATCCTCGCAGTAAGACAGGGGAGTTTACCCTTAACCGCTCTTTTTTTCACCTCTTCTGCCACTCTATCTTTCATTTCAGTATAAAGTTATCAGGCTCTGACATTGATACGCAGACAATCTTAATTTTTTCTGTTACCTCAGGTAGTTTTATAAGTCATATGAATTTTAAAACATCAGGCTTTAAAAACTCAATTGCACTGTTTGCTATTTTGATGAAGCCTCTGAGATAAGACAATCTGTTAATTGCTTTTGAGATGATTTTTTTTAAAATGACCTTTTGTTTAAAGAGGAAGAAGTCCTTTTATAAAGTTCAAAAATCCTTCCACATCATCACTACGAAATTTTTTAGCACCTTCAGGTGTTCCTTGTGGAAGGTCTTTCTCAAAGATAACAACATCTGTCATATTTAGTATTTTTTCTGCACTTTTCTTGAATCTTTCTTTAGTTCCGGATATGAATATCACCACATCAGGTTTTAAGAACTCAATAGCGCTATTACCCTCAACGAGGATACCTTTAAGATCAGAGAGCCTTCCTGTTGCTATCGGAAGAAGCTCTTCGAGTTCAGAGGAAGGAGACTGAACCCAGAGTACCCTTTCGGCACCAGCATCCAGTAACCTTTTTGTGTCCTTCCCCTCTTCTGAAAGAATTTCTCTATCATCTGTTATGGAGCAGTAAAGGGAGGTCTTTGTATATTTTATCGCACCCCAACCTTTGAGCCTTTTAAGCATCAATGAAGCAATAGAGGTTTTCCCAGCGCCACTATGCCCACCGCCAATCCCTATGATAAAGGTATCATACAGCCTCTTCTGAGGGTGCTTTTTCAGTCTCTTTATATCCACACTCTTTTTTATGACAGAAGATTGTTACATTTCCTGCTTTATCTCGCTTTTCAAGAAGGAAGTCAGCACCGCATTTAGGACATTTGTGGGAAACAGGTTTATACCACGTTGCGAATTTGCATTCAGGATATTTGCTGCAGCTCCAGAACGGTTTTCCTTTTCTTGAACGTCTCTCTACAATATCTCCTCCGTCCTTAGGACATTTTATTCCTGTGGAAAGAGGTTTTGTATTTTTGCATTCAGGATATTTTGAACAGGCGAGAAATTTACCATATCTCCCTGATTTAAGCACCATCGGAGCGCTGCATTTCTCGCACTTTTCGTCTGTGAGCTGAGCAATTTTTTCCATTTCCTGTGCTGTTTGCTCTGTGGTTTCTGTCTTAAGAGGTTTCGTATTCTTACATTTGGGAAATCCTGTACATGCCATAAACCTTCCGTGCCTTCCCCACCTGATGACCATTGGAAGGCCGCATTTCTCACATAAGTCTTCGGTTGGTATGTCCTTTGGCTTTACCTTGCCTGTAGTTTTTATAGCCTCTGTAAGGTCATGGCTAAAGGGGTTATAAAATTCTCTTACAACCTTTACCCATTTCATCTTTCCATCTTCTATGCGGTCAAGTTCATCTTCCATCTTTGCAGTAAAACCTATATCGATGAGTTCAGGAAATCTTTCAACGAGGTAATCATTTACCACGATACCGAGTTCAGTTGGAAAAAATTTCCCTTCTGTCTTTTGAATATATTTCCTTTCCTGAATTGTTGAGAGGATTGCTGCATAGGTGCTCGGTCTGCCAATACCTCTTTCCTCGAGTGCTTTGATAAGTGTTGCCTCTGAATAACGTGGTGGTGGCATTGTAAAATGTTGTCTCGGGAGTAAATTGAGAAGTTTCAATTTCTCGCCTTCTTTTAATGCAGGAAGGAGTTCTCCTTCTTCCTCTTCTCCATTATCTCTCCCCTCGATATAAAGAGCTATAAAACCATTGAAACGTATGACAGTCCCGGTTGCCCTGAGCTCATATAAGCTGATAGGCTGTCCGGCATGCAGGCTCTCAATGGTAAATGTCGTCTGCTCAAGTTGTGCTGGCGACATCTGGCTTGCTATGAAACGATTCCATATCAGTGTGTAAAGTGCATATTGGTCTTTTGAGAAAAATTGTTTAATCTCTTCTGGTCTTTTATCAGGGTATGTTGGCCTTATTGCTTCATGCGCATCCTGTACTGATGCCTTGCTTTTATAAATAGGAGGTTTTTCAGGGATGTAATCTTTCCCATAGACTTTTTCAATAAATTTCCTCGCCCACTCCTGAGCCTCTGATGCTACCCTGTGTGAATCTGTTCTCATATAGGTAATGAGTCCTACTGCACCTTCCTCACCAAGTTCAATTCCTTCATAGAGTTTTTGTGCTACTGACATGGTCTTTTTCGCCGTGAATTTTAGTTTCCTTGCTGCTTCCTGCTGAAGAGTGCTTGTAATAAATGGCGGGTAGGGCATTCTCTTCTTCTGTTTACGTTCTATCTTGCTCAGTACAAATTCTTTATCATTTAAATCAGCAACAATTGCATTTGCAGCCTCTCCATCAGGGATAAAGGATTTACTGTCTATTTTCGGCTGTTGACTTATTTTGTTGAGCCTTGCCCAGAACGCAGGAGGTTGAGAACCTTCAAATTCTGCACTTATACTCCAGTATTCTTCAGATTTGAATGCCTCTATCTCACGCTCTCTTTCTACAATAAGCCTTACTGAAACCGACTGTACTCTCCCTGCACTCAAGCCTCTCCTTACCTTCCTCCAGAGAAGAGGGCTGAGCCCGTATCCAACAAGCCTGTCAAGTATCCTTCTGGCCTGTTGGGCATCAACTTTGTTCATATCTATTTTTTCCGGTTTTTTAACTGCTTCTCTTACAGCCCGCTCTGTTATCTCATTGAAAATTATCCTGTAGATCTTCTCATTTAAAGGTTGAGATTTTTTATCCGATATTTCATAAGCAATATGCCATGCGATTGCCTCACCCTCTCGATCGGGATCAGGAGCAAGAAATACCTTGTCAGCCTCTTTTGATGCTTTCCTCAGTTCTCTGATCACTTTCTCCTTGCCGGGGATTACCACATAATTTGGCTTAAAATTATTCTCAACATCAACCCCGAGATCTTTCTCGGGAAGGTCTTTTATATGACCAATCGATGCCTTCACGGTAAATTCTTTTCCGAGTATCTTATGTATGGTCTTTGCCTTTGCAGGCGATTCAACGATGACAAGATTGTTCATGCCAGATAAAACCTCTTGCCAGTTGTTTGCCTGACAATGCCTTTCAGTTCGAGTCCAAGAAGGACCCCAATTATTTTTAATGTCGGTAATCTACTTTCCCGTGAGATAACATCTATATGCTTTGGCTCTCCGGTGAGCATATTACACAGGTTCATTTCTTCATCTGTTACTTCCATCTTTGCCTTCTCCTTTGATTTGATAAATCCTTTTAACACAGGGGCAAGTTCCTCCACAATATCATCCGCTTTTCTTGCAAGCATCGCGCCTTTTTTTATAAGGTTGTTTGTCCCTTCCGAAGTAGGTGAGGTGATATTACCAGGCACTGCAAATACTTCTCTGTTCTGTTCAAGGGCATATCCTGCAGTAATGAGTGAGCCGCTGTCAGCGGTAGCCTCTATGACGAGGACACCCAGAGAAAGTCCGCTGATTAATCTGTTTCTCCGGGGGAAATTTTCTTTGTCAGGAGGAGTCCCTGGAGGGAACTCACTTATCACACAACCGGAGCTCACAATTTTATCCATTAATCCTTTGTTCTCTGGTGGATAAGGTCTGTCAAGTCCTGAACCAAGTACCGCTATGGTTCTCCCACCAGATCTTAATGCACTTTTATGTGATATGGCATCAATACCTCTTGCCATACCACTTACAATAGTAAATCCCATGGCTGCAAGACCTTCTGAAATATTTTCTGTAACCGATGTCCCATAGGGAGTTGGCTTGCGTGAACCAACAATTGCAACTGCATATCTGTCCTGTGGCTGGATATCACCCTTAATATAAATGATAAGAGGGGCATCCTCTATTTCCCTGAGCAGTTCTGGATATGAGGACTCATCAAAACACACCGCCTTTATCCCTCTTTTTTCAAGGACATTAACCCGTTTCTCAACGTCCTTCCATGACAAAAAACCTTTTATATTTTTTGCCCTGTTTATCCCAACTCCCTCTACAGAAAGGAGTTCATCAATCTTTGCAGTGAATATACTTTCAGGTGTCCTGAACACTGAGAGTAATTTCCTGGACACAACAGGACCCACATCCGACAGCATGGACAGTGCAAACCAGTATTTAAGTTCTGACATAATTTAATCCGATTGAGATAATGCCCCGGAAAAGATTCAAACAAATCTGGGCAGGGCATGGTATTTGAGCGGATTTGAATTCTGTCGAAGACAGAATTCGCCTCGGAGGTCGATACGACCGAGAATGAGCGAAAATGCTATGCCCTGTCCGGATGTTAAAAATTTGTAAATTCGTTGAGTTAAATAAATTTTTAAACGATGTCTGCATTATCATTAATTATCTTTGCCCTGATTTTTCAATCTCTTTAATTTCAGCCTAAGGGCATTTATCTTGATAAATCCCTCCGCATCTTTCTGATTATATCCACCTTCAGCCTCAAATGTTGCAAGCTCCGGGTTATACAGTGAATATGGAGATTTCCTTCCCACAACAAAACAGTTCCCTTTATAGAGCTTCACCCTCACAATGCCTGTGACATCTTTCTGTATCTCATCTATAAGAGTCTGAAGAGCTTCTCTCTCAGGAGAAAACCAGTACCCATAATAGATGAGCTCAGAATAGCGTGTGATAAGCGAGTCCCTGAGATGGAGTATTTCCCTGTCCAGGGTTATTGATTCAATTGCTTTATGAGCTACGTGAAGCACTGTACCACCTGGTGTTTCATACACACCCCTGGATTTAATTCCAACATACCTGTTTTCTACCAGATCTATTCTTCCCACACCATTTTCACCAGCAATGGAATTTAACTTCATGAGAAGGACAGCAGGAGACATTTGTTCATCATTGATTGCAACAGGATCACCCTTCTCATAAGAGATATCAATATATACAGGCTTATCAGGTGCTTTCTCTGGTGGTACACTCATCGTGTACATTTCAGAAGGTGCTTCCTGCCAGGGGTCTTCGAGGATTCCTCCTTCATAACTGATATGAAAAATATTTCTATCAATGCTATAAGGTTTTTCTTTTGTTGCAGTCACCGGAATGCCATGTATTTCAGAATATTCAATCAGGGACTGTCTTGAACTAAACTGCCACTCCCTCCATGGCGCTATAACCTTAATATCTGGCTTGAGCGCATAATAGGTAAGTTCAAACCTGACCTGGTCATTACCCTTACCTGTTGCACCATGGGCAACAGCTTCAGCACCTTCATTTTCTGCGATCTCTATCTGTTTCTTCGCGATAAGAGGTCTCGCAATTGATGTCCCAAGCAGATATGAACTCTCATACGCTGCGTTTGCCCTGAGCATCGGGAATATATACTCTCTTACAAACTCTTCTTTCAGGTCTTCAACATACACCTTTGAGGCGCCGGTCTTTAATGCCTTTTCGCTTATGATTTCAAGATCTTCGACCTGGCCGAGGTCCGCACAGAATGCGATTATCTCTGTTTTATATTTTTCCTTCAACCATTTTATTGCGACAGAGGTATCAAGACCTCCTGAATATGCAATGACAATCTTATTTACCATATATGTACCTCCAATAAGCTATTCATACCATAATGTCCCTTAAAAATACCTCATTTTATTTATGACCTGATAACCAAACACCAATAACCAAATACAAAATAAATCCTCATAATCAAATTCGAAATTCCACCTCATGTTTGGTTATCGGAATTTGATTATTAATGACTACGTATATGGTTATTGAGTACTTTAACTTAAACTATATATTACACCATTTTGTCAAGAGCCTATTTTAAAAACTATAAACGATAGCATAAATCCAAAATAAATGTAAAACGCTGAGGATAATCTTTGCTTGACTGAAAAAACAACTGTACGCTATAATTGATATTGAGAATCAGTCTCATTATGGAAAAGAAGATATTCAACAAGTTCCTTAAGGAACGAGGACAAAAATTCACAAAGGAGCGTTCAGCAATCCTGCAAAGGATATTCTCCTATCACGGCCATTTCGACACTGAATCTCTCTATCTGAAGATAAGGGAAACAGGCTTGAAGGCATCGAGGGCATCTGTGTACAGAACCTTAAACCTTCTCTGTGAATGCGGCTTAATAGAAAAGGTAACGAAGACAGAACATGGCACTATTTATGAA
>Ga0153916_10002004_pt1 | contig 14912 bp, 15 predicted proteins | sample Opewatmetagenome_FD_109642 | JGI IMG/M metagenome (GOLD analysis project Ga0153916, IMG submission 109642) | Freshwater wetland microbial communities from Ohio, USA - Open water 3 Core 3 Depth 4 metaG | ecosystem: Environmental > Aquatic > Freshwater > Wetlands | place: USA: Ohio, Lake Erie...
AAACTGATTTCGTTCTTTGGCGGGTTGGAGCTGGCGCCTAAAGCTGTCCTACATGATGACGCGGTCCTATATTTCGGGAATGTACACCTTTACCCAGAAGCACAGGTCAGGGGTGATGTGATCGTGAAAGCGGGCAATGCCACACTCGATAGCCAATCGACAATCTATAGCAAATTGTACTTGAATCCAGAATCGGATTTTGCCGCCCTGTACAAATCTTCTGATGCACAGATCCTTCACGGCATTATTAAGCCTGTGAATATTGAGTCAGTCGCAGATGTACAAGTTGTGAGTTTGGTATTAGGCAATTTATTCATCATCATTCTCATGTCTGTGATGGTTATTTGCCTGCTGATGGTCTTGATGTACTATTTTGGACGTCTCACCAGGTCGCAGAAACCAAAGGATGGAGCAAAGGCGCTTTATGCTGAACCGGCCTCTCAACCGACGACACCCGGGCTTAGATAAAGGTGGAAAGATCTCCTCAGCGGTACAGTGTTGGTTGCTATAACCTTATCTCTAAAATACGCCTTTGACCCCACGATCGCCAGATATTTCCACCGGGCCTCAGATAGTGAGAGTGGTATAGGCAGTCTAGATAACACTTTGGCTGGAAACCCGTGGTTGTGTGCCGTGTTCCTGGGTCCAGTCTTATTCATTGGTATGGCAGGTTCCGAAGAGTTGACCCGCGTATTTTTCGTCACACGTTGGATGAAGATATCTTCGGCAAAGCTCTGGCTGATCCTCGAGGTGGTTCTTTCAGCGGTGCTATTTGGCTTTAACCATGTGGCACAAGGGCCGGCGGGAGTTATCTTCGTGACCCTAAATGGTTTGATCATGGTGCTATGTTACTTGCGGTTTGGGCGCATTTTTCACCTGATTGTTACCCATTACCTGTACGATGCCATTCAAATTGGTTTGATCGTCATCCTCATTTGGTGTGGAGTGATCCAGTTATAATAACCAGATAGATATCACATCACAGGAGGAATTTTTGTGGATGGTCATTATTCGTAACTACGATGAGAAAACAGATGCTCAATCGGTTGGCAGGCTCATCGCTGAGACCTATCGAAAGTTCAATCTTGACTTTGCTTCAGCCGAAGAACAGGAAAAGCTCTTGGGACCGTTTCGAAATGCCTGGTCAGCCGAGTCCGCTCATCGTGATGCGATTACTCAGGTATTAAGGGCTGAAATGGTTTTTATCGCTGAAGATGATGGCGAAATCGTCGGCGTGCTCAGATGCAGACCAGCTCGCCTGCAAAGTCTTTTTGTACGCTCGGATCACCATCGTCAGGGCATCGGTCGAAAGCTGGTAGAACGCTGCGAGCAGGAATGTGCTGGTCGAGGCTCGAGAGCTATTCACCTTGCGGCAACCCTTTATGCCGTCCCGTTCTATGAGGCTATTGGATACAGAAAATCGACCGGTATTCGCAACGGTTGGAGTTTTGATGGTCATGGATTGAAATATCAGCCTATGAAAAAAAGCTGGATGAATTATCATGAAGGAGCTCCGGAAGATGTTGACCACGTCTGAGACTAAACTCCAAACTCTGAGCGGCGTGCCTGAAGCGTCTCTCGTCGTGCTCTACCTCCGGCAATGGAATCTGAGCGCCCAGACGCACTGATTATTGGTTATACCTCACCACTAAAATGATACCTGCTGAACAGTTCCCGCACTACAATAAGCCTGCCGTTTGAGCCTGGGATTACCAGGCAGAAAGCTGACGATGCTGACCGAAGACTACATCATGCGCATGATCAACCAGGTGCTGGCTGTGTTCCTGCAAGCCGTGGGCTTCAAAAAAGCCGGGCAATTCAGCCAAGCCCTGCAAACCTTCGACCAGGCGGTGGAAAGCCTGCTCGGCCTGCGGGCCAGTCTGGCGAATCAGCTCGAAGACCGCCAGCTGCTTGCCATGCTCACTTTCCAGGGTAAGCTGGATGTTGACCGCCTGCTGGTGCTGGCTGATATTTACCACGAGAAGGGCGAGGTGTATGCCCTACAGGGGCAGCTTGAGCAAAGCCAGTTTGCCGCCCAACGCGGACTGCGCCTGTATCTCGAAGCTGCCCTGGCAACCGAGGCTATCCTGCCCCTCGAGCTTGTTCAGAAGATCGAAGCACAGCGCTCCAGGCTTTCAGCACCAGACCTGCCGGTGGAAACCCGCCTAGCTCTGCTGGATTATTTCGACCGCCTGCTCGCATCTGGGGAGGATTTCCTGGCCGCGGCCGGGCTTTCACGCCCTGACTTGCAAGCGAGCCTCACCTCACTCGACACTGCAGACCTGCATTGATGTAACCCCATGGCCAATGCCGCGATTAACCCCTAAGGAAGCCTTTATATCAGTTGACCTAGAGATCAGCGAGCCTACACCCGGCGATCTCCATTAGCGCCAGCCCGGTGATGGACGTGAAATGCACCTTTTATGTAGAGATGCGACCCGATAAAGAAAATGAAATCTCGGAAACAGTTGCGATCCCCAGCCTGTCGATGGAGCGGCTGGGGCGATGGTATCCACCTGCCTTTCGAGTGGGAATTCTTCGATTGCATGAGCCATTTTTGGGCCATACTCGGAGGCCACGCCCCATCGAGGTCGGCTTCTCGTATACGAGATCAACGGGATATCTATTAGGTTGAAGCGCAATCCCAAGAGCAATCATCTTGGGCGTGCAGTGTTGCGCGACAAATTCAGTTTGGCTGCGATTTTAAGTGTTTTTGCCAACCTAAATCATGGGCATTACCACTTCCAAACGCCTGTATCTTTCAGGGATTTATATGCCCTCATGAGAATACGATAATGGTTGTGCTCTTCCTCTGATAGTCTAATGAACATATCGTGACCTTGCGGGTCGGTAACTTGAGCAGCTAAGTTGGCATATGCTTTTTCCGCCTGTTCCTCGAGTTCCAACGCCTCAGTAATAACCTGCATCGTGCTTTTTTTATTAGGTTCTTCCGCAGCTTTTATTTTGAATATCGGCGGGAGGGGAAACTCTTTGCCTTCATAATTGATGAAATCACCTTTTTCCATTAGGGATTTCTCTAGAGCAGATATTTTATCGTAATGAAATTTCTCAAATTCACTCAACTGAATGAATAACTCATTGCCCACCTGCGCGAGTGTTTTGGCTGCATCGGCATAGCGTTCTGATGCTATCCTTTCGTTTTCTTTGACAACACGGATTGCATCTAATAGATTTGGGGTAGTCATTAGTTTCTCCTTGTAGTTGGTTTGGAAAACATCTTCTATCGAAATTCCTTATATTAAATAATAATCGCGTGCATGGTTTAGCCAGAATCAAGTCAACAACAATGTTATTGGTTGTCAATAAAGTCTTCATACGTCGACGGCATATCCAAACCCATTCCTCCTTGTACGTGATGATCAGCCTAAAATATTGATTCTTCTGTCTCTTTATATCGTACGAATTTAATATTAATTATATCAAACTGGGTAGGAAATATTGCATTTTGTCCGCATATCAAATAAAGCTTAAATTGTTACCTATACACCGTTCTCTTGCGATTCTACCCAAAACAAGTCATCATTATACGATAATAATATTTTCAGCACAATTACCTCATATATTTTCACCTTACAAACATCCCCGTACGGCGGTCACAAGGTTATGTAAGGGGGGTATCGCACCTCCAACTCAAATACATGTATAGTGACTGTTATTGACTGACCTAGTATTAAATCTTTGAAAGTAAACTGAAATTAACTATTTTTTAACTGAAATCTGTGGATTCTCAAAAAAGGCGAAGTGGGGGATTAAGCGCGCGACTCGAACGCGTAACTAATGACTTATAAAAACAACGCCTCAAAAACGCTGCTCCCACCCAGTGTCCTGCTCAATTTCCCCCAGTCCATGAGACTGTGAAATAACAAGTTCAATGGATAGGGTTTTAAAGCCCTGTCAACACTATTAACTTCATCGTTTGATGCGCCCCGAGCCTCCATCGGCAAGTAGCTGGTGTACTTCTTCAACCGTGCACAGGTTTATATCACCAGGGATTGAATGCTTAAGACAGGAGGCAGCTACTGCGAATTCAAGTGCATCCTGATCCGACATGCCATTATTCATACCGTAAATCAGTCCAGCTGCGAAAGCGTCCCCTGTGCCAACGCGATCAACCACATCAGAAATTTCGTATTGTTTGCTCACCAGGAATTTGTTTCCGTCATAAAGGCAAGCCGCCCAGCCATTTCGATCAGCGCTATAACTCGCACGCAATGTAATGGCTTGGTATTTCAGATTAGTAAAAGTTGATAAGACTTTTTCGCACAATTTCCGGTATTTATTGATATCGATCTGCCCACTGTCGATATCTTTCTCCCAGTCATTCGACTCAACTGAGATTCCAAGGGCACGTTGGCAATCCTCTTCATTGGCGATTCCAACATCAGCATAACGAACCAGGCTGATCATCACCTCCGGGGCACTTTGTCCATATTTCCATAGATTCTTTCGATAGTTATAATCGAATGAGACTTTGAGGCCAAGCTCCTGGGCTGTTTTCATAGCAAGACGTGAAACCTCTGCTGCGTTGGCACTCAATGCAGGAGTGATTCCAGTAATGTGAAACCAACCTGCGCCTTCAAGGATCATTCTCCAATCAAAGGCGGTAGGGGATGCATCCATGACAGCTGAATGAGTACGGTCATAAATCACCTGAGACGGTTTCTGGTTGGCACCTGCCTCATAATAATAGATCCCCATGCGCTCGCCAGTTTGAATGACATGGGATATATCAACCCCCTTACCCTTTAAATAAGTCAGGCAAGCTTCACTAATTGGATTTCGAGGCAATGCTGTAACGTACATCACATCTTGACCAAATTGGGCCAAGGAAACAGCGACATTCGCCTCGCCCCCACCAAAGGTTGCTTCGAGTTGAGGTGTTTGGAGTAGGCGCTCGTAACCCGGCGCTTTCAACCTGAGCATCACCTCTCCAAAAGTGACGATACGACCACTGGTACTCATGGCTTTCCTCTCAAATCCCTGCTGTGGCGAACGATTGAAACAGCCTCTTTAGTTAAGCGAGTAATTTCTTTGAAATTTCCATTAGAAATAAGATCGGCCTTGACGAACCAGCTGCCTCCGCAAGCAAACACCATTGGTAATTTCAAATAATTCGCCAGGTTTTGTGCATTAATTCCCCCGGTCGGGATGAACTTGACACCTACATAAGGTGCGGAAATGGCTTTTAGCATTTCGATACCACCCACTGCCTGGGCGGGGAAGAACTTGAGGATAGTTAGCCCTTTATCCAATGCCATCTCAATCTCGGTAGGCGTAGCCACACCTGGTATGACTGGCACTTCGTGATTCAAGCACCAATCAACAACTTTGGGATTAAACCCAGGAGAAACAACAAACTGCGCTCCAGCACTTACTGCTTTTTCGGCTTGAGCAGACGTTAAAACTGTTCCCGCACCAAGGATAATCTCTGGCATGCTCGCGGCGATCGATTTGATAGCTTCTTCAGCTGGTTCTGTTCGAAAGGTGATTTCCGCACATGGCAGACCGCCGTCAAGCAGGGCTTTACCCAAGTTGGTCGCGTCTTTGGAGTGTTCAATCTGAACCACCGGTACAAGAGCCAGCTTTCCAATTGCTTGAATTTTCTGCAACATTCTTCACCTTCAATACAGGAAGGATAGTTAAGAAAACAACTAGTAATAATGAGTTCCGGTCATCCTACTCGTGATACCTTGTTCAATAATCATGAAAGAGGAAAAAGATTGCTCAAGAACGAACCTGTACGATCATTTCAATTTCTACCGGGATATGAGCCGGTAAGCTGCTTACTCCTATTGATGTGCGAGCGTGCCTTCCTCGTTCTCCATAGAGTTTTTCCAAGAGTTCAGATGCTCCGTTTATAACTTCCGGTTGTCGGTCAAAATCCTGAGCACTGTTGACATAGCCATTTAGTTTCACCACCCGTTCAACCTGATCTAAATCACCCAAAGTAGCTTTGATTACACTGAGAAGATTTAGAGCAGCCTGCCGGGCAGCCTGATAGCCTTGTTCCATCGTGAGTTCTGCACCCACCCGACCTATGTAAAGTATCTTTCCATTCTCATAGCAGGTCGTGCCAGAAAGAAAAAGGAGATTACCCACCTGCACTGCTGGAAGGTAGGCGGCAACTGGCTTAGGAGGATTGGGTAAGGTAAAACCCAGTTCTTTTAACTTTGACTCGACTTTCATACACTACCTTCTCTCAATGATCATGCCAACCGCATTAAATATTATCCAATCATAGTACTTGTGCCTGCGAAGTACTATTGGGTATGCTCTACTTAGTGAACCCCCACAAGGAGAGCATTTCATGCCATGCACCTTGTGGAGGCTCACTTATATATCACTGTTTCCCTTTTGTTTAGAACTCACCTTCCGGATTATAGTATTTCAAGACGTTATCTATTGTGATGATCGGTGATGGGAGATAGGTGTTTTTCTCCGGGCTCGCGCCAGCCAGGATGGCCATCATTCGGTGTAAAGCAGCACGACCGATTTGATCTGAGTTATTCAGACCAGTGGCAGCATAATTCGTGCCATCCATAATCGATTTCAACGCGGCTAATTCACCATCGACACCCACCAGGAACATCTCATCTGCGCGACCAGCGTCAGAGATTGCAGTCTGGGCGCCCAGGCACATCGAGTCATTCTCGCAGAACACAGCGTCGATCTTTGGATTGGCAGCCAGCATATCCTCCATCAGGGCAATACCTCCATCGGCACTCCAGCTACCATAATCCGGCGCAACGACAACGGTAATGTCAGGATATGTCTCAAGGATGCTATTGGTTCCCTTGCTGCGGTTGAGGCCAATTGAGTTATCCGCCGGGCCTCCACGTAATTCTACGACGACGCCCTTCCCGCCAAGACGATCTGCTATGTATTGACCATCCTGCTTCCCGATAGTGAGGTTGTCGGGACCAATATAGGATGTATAGGATTCACTGCTCCCCTTGCCAAACTGCCGATCGACCAGAACTGTGGGAATCCCCGCACTTTTAAGGGCATCTAATGCCGCCGGAGCTTCCTCAAGCCATGCGCCAGAAACGATAACCCCATCGACTTTCTGGGCGATCAGATCCTCGATATCCGACTGGAATTTGGCAGCGTCACCATTCGCATCGGTAGAGACAATGGTGATATTGCTGTAAGCCTTTGCTTCATCTAAAACAGCGTTGTTCATTCCGATGAAGTACGGGCAGCATTGGGAGAAATTGGCCATCCCAAGCTTGATGCTGCGCGTTCCTGTCTCAGCTGTAGGTGTCGCCGCTGCCTGTCCACAAGCAGCAATCAACACGGCTAAGATTAAAACACTCGTAAGCACTATATTGCGTTTCATCTGTACATTCTCCTTGTAATTATCATTATTGATTGAGCGACCTGCAGTAGGACAATATTGACTTGTTTATACCTCCCTATCGCCTCCTTTCTCCCAATCTGGATTAAAGTCAGTATGCAATCTATCAGCCTTCATTTTTCATTTCTTGCGTCGCGCCAGGACCGCGACCAGGATGATCACGCCTTTTAAGATCTGTTGATAGTAGGATTGCACGTTAAACAGATTGAGCAAGTTATCAATCATACCCAGTGACACCACCCCAGCCAGGGTACCAAAAGTACTTCCACCTCCACCCCCCAGGATGGCACCTCCGATGACACAGGCGGCAATGGCATCCAATTCAAAACCCGCACCCACACTGGGCTGGGAAATCCCCAAACGGGAAGCTAGAATGACTCCAGCCAGAGCGGAAAATAAGCCGGAGATCATATATGCCAGGAAAATGTTCCAGTTGACATTGATCCCCGCCAGGCGAACCGCCTCCTCGTTTCCACCAATAGCCACAATCGCTCGCCCTGAATTGGTCCGATTGAGGAAGAACCATACGACAGGGTAGCAGGCGAGCATGATAATTGCTGAAACCGGGAATGGACCGATGAATCCGGCTCCGAGGACTGCCCGGAAGGCAGGATCCGTGGGAGTGATCGGAATATCAGAGTAGACATAGACCAAACCGCGGATGGTTCCCAAAGTAGCTATGGTTACGATGAAAGGTTGGAGCTTGAAACGGGCAATGAAGAAGCCATTAACCGCCCCGCATGCGATGCCAACGGCAAGACAGATTAGGATGGCGGGAAATAGAGGCATCCCACCTTTAGACAAGCCCGCAACCATGATGCCTGTAAGTGCTACAACAGGGCCAACCGAAAGGTCGATGCCTCCGGTCAGGATCACAACCAGCATGCCCAGGCTGAGCAACCCATTGGTCACTGCTTGCCGGAGCAAATTGCTCAAATTGCGTTGGGTGAAGAAGACATCCGACATCGAGGCGGTGATGACTACGAGGATAATAAAGGCCGCGATGAAAGCATAGTCCACCCAGTGGCGTTTGCGTTGAGTCCCAGAACTACCGAGTATCATTTTTCGCAATCCTGTTACCGCCTTGAATGGATTCGTAGGTGTTGGTTTATTATCGGTGGTCATTGACTAACTCCCGATGCTGAGGCTAGCAATCTCTCCTCATTGGCCTGAGAACGAGCAAAATCTCCCACCAGGCGACCCTCACGCATGACCAGAGCTCGGTCGCTCATCCCGAGAATTTCTGGCAGCTCCGAGGAGATTAGCAGAATGCCCATCCCATCGCGAGCCAGATCATTGATAATGTGATAGATCTCAACCTTGGTGGCTACATCGACGCCGCGTGTAGGTTCGTCGAGAATCAACACACGCGCCTGGGTCATCAGCCACTTCGCCAGCACCAGTTTCTGTTGGTTCCCACCACTCAGGTGGCTTGCTAATCGATCGAGTAACGGTGGACGCACGTCGAGCTCCTGTATCTTCTGTTGCACCCGAGCCGCCTGCTTACGGCGATCGATCACACCCCACCGGGAAAGGTTCGGGTAAGAAGCCAGGCTGGCATTGTCACGGATCGTGCAGTTCATCACCAGACCATCCCGCTTGCGATCCTCAGTGAGCATGGCGATTCCTGCCAACACCGCCTGGCGGGGCGACTTGGGATAGATCGGTTTACTACTGAGAAGAATCTCCCCTGACGTGATTGGTTCAGCGCCAAAGATGCAGCGCGCTACCTGTGTCCGCCCGCTCCCAACCAAGCCGAACATCCCCAGGATTTCACCCTGACCCAATGAGAAGGAGATATCTGAAAATTCCCCCTCCCTGGAAAGGTTTCTCACTTCTAAGGCTACCTCTGCTTTTGGAGGGGTTCGGACCGGGAATATCTCTCCCAGGCTACGACCAACCATCATCTTGATCAGCTGGTTCTGATCCGACTCCTTAGGCTTTACTGTGCCAACCAGCTGGCCATCCTTGAGCACTGTGATCCTATCGGCGATTTCGAATACCTCATCCAGTCGGTGGGATATATATAAAATGAGCGTTTTCTCCTGTTTAAGCTGGCGCATTAACGCGAACAAACGCGTCAAATCCTCTTGTGAGAGAACGGCCGACGGTTCATCCAGGATCAGGATGCGCCTTCGATTAGCTAACGCTTTGGCAATCTCCACCATCTGCTGATGAGAGACCCTCAGCCGACTAACGGTCTGACGCACATTGATACCTGTAAATCCGATAGAGCTCAGAATCTCCTCGGCTTGGCGATAGGCTTTGTTCCAGTCCACTATACCCCGTACGCGGATAGAGGGCATCTGTCCCAATAGGATATTTTCGGCCACGGTCAGGTGTGGAACCAGGCTGAACTCCTGGTAGACAGCATAGATTCCCAAGCGCCGGGCACGGAGAGGCGTTCCAAGCTCGATACTTTCGCCATCCAGCAGAATCTCACCTGCGTCTCTCGGTAATGCCCCGGATAGAATCTTGACCAGGGTCGATTTTCCAGCCCCATTCTCACCTGAGATGGCGTGAACCTCGCCTATTGCACCAGAAAAATCGACATTACGAAGAGCCTGGGTTCCGTCGAAACTCTTGCTGATGCCTTTCATTACCAAAAAATCAGTATCGCCCATCCCCAAATCCCTAACTCATGCTGGCAGGTAAGAAGGCATTATGCACGACGATTGTTTTTTGGTCGGTCATCTCATCCAGGGTGTCATGCACCCCTTCTCGACCGTGCCCGCTCATCTTGATCCCACCAAAAGGCAGCGTCTCCACCCGCAGGGCAGACGACCAGTTAACGATCACACCCCCCGCCTCCAATCGGTAGGCAATGTCGAGGGCTTTGTTGATATCCTGGGTAAAGACTGCCGATTGCAGACCATATGGCGAATCGTTAGCCATTCGAATGGCCTCGTCAATGGATGTGAATGCCACGAGTGGCGCCACAGGTCCAAATACCTCTTCCTTGAACATTTTCATATCGGTTTTGACTTCGGTCAGCACCGTCGGTTCCATAAAGGCATTATGGCGGTGACCACCGGTCATCAATTTTGCGCCGGCTTTGATCGCACCATTGACGTAAGCCTCCACTTCAACGGCCGCTTGTTCATTGATCAATGGGCCCACGTCCGTATCCTCCTCCAGCTGGTCACCAACTTTGAGCGCCTTGGCTTTTTGGGTCAACAGCTTAGCAAAACGGTCGTGGATCGGGGCTTCGACGAAGATGCGCTTGACTGCGCAGCAGATCTGTCCATTGCCACGTGCCAGCCGGCCCAGGACGACGGCTTCAGCCGCTTTCTCCAGGTCACAATCCGCCAGGATGATCAGGGCGTCGTTCCCGCCCAACTCCATGTGCACTTTTTTCAGGTTCTCCGCTGCCAGCTGGGCAATCCGCACGCCCACTTCCGTGCTGCCGGTGACGGTGACCAATTGGATCAGCTTGGAACGCGCCAGGAAATCTCCAATCACCGCCCCCGGACCAGTGATCATCTGGTGGGCGCCGCTGGGTAATCCGCAAGGTTCCATCAGCTCGGCGATCTTCAGCAATGCGAGCGGGCACGCGCTGGGAGGCTTGGATATCACCGCATTGCCGGCTGCCAGTGCTGAAGCGGCTTTATGCCCCCACAGCTCCACCGGGTAGTTAAACGGGACGATAGCCGCCACCACACCCAGGGGTTGGCGGATGGTCATGGCAAAATGGCGTTCGTTGCCTCTGACCGCGTCGACGGGCATCACCCGTCCAAAAATTCGCTTGGATTCTTCAGCAAAACCCCTGAATATGTTAGCAGTCACCGCAACCTCGGCGCGTGTTTGGGTAATGGGCTTGCCATTTTCTTGGGCTAATAATCTTCCCAACTCCGGTACGCGCTCCTCAATAGCTTGGGCAATGCTAATCAGGATTTCGTAACGCTGCAGTGCGGTCAGCTGACGCATCGCCTGCTTACCTCGCTGAGCGCTGTTCACGGCGCGTTCCACGTCTTGCAGGGTGGCTTTGGGTACCTTGTCGATCTCCTCTCCCGTGCCGGGGTTGCGGATGGAAATCCATGTCCGGTCACTTGCCTCGACCCACTGGTCATCAATGAACATTTTCATAGTCTTCCTCCTCGCAACAGTTTTATCCGTTATTGAACCCAAAAATCCCCTAAGATTGCTATGTCATCTATATGGTTTCAAGGAGCATACTTCAGTCCTGTATATCCTTTTCTCCTAGAAACCTTTTGGGCAGCTAGGTAAACTAACGGTCCTAAGGAATTACACCGTTCCTGATCCATCCGATCACGCGGCGCAGATACGCTTATTGCTCCTATTGGTTTAGTGGTGTAATCAAAGATAGGTGCTCCAACACAACGAATACCTAATTCATTCTCCTCATTGTCAATTGCATAACCTCGCGAGCGAATCAAAGTCAACTCATTTTCGAGCGCATTTATCGAAGTTATTGAATTGGGAGTGCGTGTGATTAGGGGCTTTGATAAGACCGCATGTAACTCATAGGAGTCGCTAAATGCCAGGATGGCTTTCCCCAATGCCGTACAATGCATGGGGAGACGGGCACCAATATGTGAAAACATAGACAGTGCATGTTTGCTTTCAACCTTGGCAATATAGACCACTTCTGTCCCCGAAGGTACTGCAAGATGCACAGTCTCCCCGGTCATTTCGGCAAGCTCATCCAGGGCAGCCTGGCTATCATTACGCAAATCGCTCTTCAAGAGGTAAGCACCCGCCAGCTCGATGACCTTGGTGCCTAAGTAATAACGATCGTTACTTTTACGTTCTGCCAGTCCAAGTTCTTGCAGAGTGACGAGATAACGGTGAGTGGAGCTTTTTGGTATATCGATTAGGGAGCACAGTTCAGATAGACTGACCCCAGCATCAGCTTTGAATGCCAAAATATCCAATATGCTGATGGCTTTCGCAACAGTTGTAGATACTGATGCTCGGGTCAAACCATATTGAACATTAATCTTGTTTTCCTGATGGTTTTCCGTTAACCCGCCTATGCTTTTTCTATTAGAATCTAAAGGCATTGCATATTCCTATAGAGAATATAAAGGAATGCCGGGTATTTCCACAAGTATGTAATTGGTAATTATTTTATTAATCTCAATATATGGAACTCTATTCCATATATTAGCACGATAATAATTCTTTGTCAATCAGATTAAGGAAATATTAACATCGAGAATCCTAACGAGATGTGAAGAAAATATCATCGTAACGATCTTGGATTAATAAGAAAAGAAAAAGCTGCTGGTTCGCAGGATTTTTTAGAATTTGTAATAGCTATTTACTAATATCTTGTGAGCGTGTAGCGGCTCGAACGCGAGAACCTTTGGTTAAAAAGACAATTGCCTAGAAACGCTTCTCCTATCCAATGGCCTGCTAGTTTTACCCCAGAACATTGGACACGAACAAAGCAAGTACATTGGATGTGGTTATTAAAAGCCAGTCAACACTTTGATCTCTTATGAAAGCGTCCAATAGATTTTCTTCACAATAGCATAGAAAACCTCATCTAACCAGAACAATCTTACCACTCGGCAGGCAGGGCTATGATTAAGTTGTTTTTGATGCAGTTTCGGAAAACATCAAGGACATTTTTCCAGAGTAAAGATGCAATAAAGACAAATCATCCCTAGTGTCTTCCACCTCTTCAATGCTCAGGATTATGCATGTTCCCGATGCCAGTAGATGTGTGTGCCAATTTAATACATGGTCAGATCGTTTTCCTTTTGACAATTATTATTCATCTACCTCTTACCACAATCTTTGCATCAATCCCTTGCCAGATTGGCTGATATTGAGTTTGTAAACATCGGGCATAGTCAGTGACTTCCAAAACATAAAGTCAACCGATGGATCAAATGTCTGCAAAACCAATGCCATCAAGTTCCCATGCGTGGAGAGAACAATATGCTGTGCCGGATGTTTCTCCAGTAACCGTTGTACCACAGCGATTCCTCGTTTTTGAGCCATGACACTCGATTCACCGCCGGGATATGCGAAAGATGGGTTCTGCCAGGTTATTTCCACAGCTTTGAAAAAGTCTTCAAACACTCCATTACCTAATTTCAGTTCGCGCAAGTCCGGTTCCATGTTTATTGACAGACCCAGCTGCTCTGCAAGAGGTGTGATAGTCTGATACGCGCGCCGCGCTGGGCTTGAGTAAATTGCGCTAATCGAATACTCGTACAATATGTTTGCTACGCGAATAGCATCCTCCCTCCCATGGGTCGAAAGTGGACGATTTTCGTCCGGTGTCCACTCAGCATGCGCATGACGAACCAAATATAGTGTGCTCATTAAAATTCTGTTTTCTAGAAAAGCATTTCAAGAAAATGCTAATACCATACGCAGCTCTTTCGAGTTATTCGGATTGGCTGGGAGAGGGCGAAAACCCATGCGGGTATACAATCCAAGCACTTCGGGTTGGGGATTAGGGGTGGCGATAATCAACCGCACCAACCGGTAGCCATTCGTGCGGTCGAACTCCAGCTGTGTGTCGACATCGAAATCCAGCCAAGCAATGGCACGCGCCCACTGTGAGTTGTCCGTGATTAGATGCGCCCCCTAGCAAGATGAGTACTAGCACACTGACAAAACTGACAACACCGAAGAAGATTTTCTGAATAGGTTCCATTAATTGATCTCCAAAGAAAGAGGCTTGATCAGTATATGGACGAGAGGAATTTATCTATCATTGCCTGATCCCAGGTTTCGATGTCTCCGACGATGATGACCAGCACATTTCCGTTCTTACCGGTAAACGCACTCAACGCCTGCCGGATATCATGGCCATCTTCATCTTGTCCCTCAAGCATCCTCAGCCTGGACGGTTGGTTCCGTATAAGAACATCCTGAACGCTGACCGTATGCGTTTGATAACGCAAGTCGCCAATTTCCTGTGCAGCACGCTCTTGCGACCTTTCGCCCCACTCTGGATTTATGAGAAGGTCCGATGCAGGCTGAATTGTAATCAAATTTGTAGGGTGATCGTTCGAAGCAATGATGGCCAAGGTATAGTAAGTCTTTACCTGCATGGCGCTCTGTTCCCGGTAGCCGAGAGGTAGATCATAATCGATCATGGTGTGAGCCACCTGCGCGGCATACTCTGGATCATCCTTCAAGAACAGGCTATATACATAACCTCTTATCCTATGCGTCAAAGCGCTCCCAAGGACGCAGAGCAGAATAATGGTTACCACACTGCCTAACAGCAAGATCACTACTCTCCTCCATAAAACTTTTTCTCGCTTCATACGAATATCTCCTTTCGATCCGATTATTGAATCATCTGATGACGTCGCCCGAGCAGCGCCAATCCGAATAACACGACCGCCACCACCCCATAGATCCAGGGTATCCCCATCCCTATCATTTCCGGAGAGCGCCCCATAAAGTCCAAATATGGGATATTCTGGATGGCGACCAGGTACCAAAAGAACAGGTACACTGCTTCAAACAGTTTGTTTGTACCGCTCCAGCAGCCCATTGCCAGTGCTAAGGTGGGGACAAACACAGCGCCGACACTCAAAGC
>Ga0153916_10002005_pt1 | contig 14912 bp, 13 predicted proteins | sample Opewatmetagenome_FD_109642 | JGI IMG/M metagenome (GOLD analysis project Ga0153916, IMG submission 109642) | Freshwater wetland microbial communities from Ohio, USA - Open water 3 Core 3 Depth 4 metaG | ecosystem: Environmental > Aquatic > Freshwater > Wetlands | place: USA: Ohio, Lake Erie...
CGTGCGAGCGGAGCGGCCTGACCCGTGACGATCGCGGAACAGGAGTTCACCGACGCTTGCGGCGCCATGACGACGATTGCCACCGCCGCAGCGATCGCCGCCACCGTTTGCCTCATTCGAACCTCCATAGCAAGCCTGCGTTCCCTGCCCGGCAGCGACGCGCGCTCGGCGCGCGTCAGCTTCCTGCTCGCAGGCCTCGCGGCTCCGACGCCGCTTCCGCTCGAATGCGACCGTGTCCTGGACAACCGTCCGCGGAAGCCGCACGGCGAAGAGCGGCATGATCCCGCTCGCTTCCGCTCTTCTAGTCGATCGACAGCTTTCTCAGCAGGTCGAAGTCCGACAGCATCTTGCCCGCGCCCAGCGCCACCGACAACAAGGGGTTCTCCGCCATCGCCACCGGCAAGCCCGTCTCTTCACGCAACCGCTTGTCGAGGTTCTTCAACAGCGACCCTCCGCCGGTCATCACGATACCGTGGTCGACGATGTCGGCGGACAGCTCGGGCGGGGTCCGCTCGAGCGCCAGCCGGACCGCGTCGATGATCACGTTGACCGTCTCGGCCAGCGCCTCCCGGATCTCCGCGTCGCTGACCGTGATGGTCTTCGGCACTCCCTCGATCAGGTGCCGCCCCTTGACCTCCATCGTCAGCTGCTCCTCGAGCGGGAAGGCCGACCCGATCTCGATCTTGATCTCTTCAGCGGTCCGCTCGCCGACGAGCAGGTTGTATTGCTTCTTGATGTACTGAATGATTGCCTCGTCCATCTCGTTGCCCGCCACGCGCACCGCCTTGCTATACACGATGCCCGCGAGCGAGATGACGGCAATGTCGGTCGTGCCGCCGCCGACGTCGACGATCATGTTGCCCGAGGGCTCGGTGATCGGCAGGCCGGCTCCAATTGCCGCCGCCATCGCTTCCTGCATCAGGTGCACCTCGCTGGCTTTGGCGCGATAGGCGCTGTCTTTGACCGCCCGCTTCTCCACCTCCGTGATCTCCGAGGGGACGCCAATGACGATGCGGGGCCGGACCCAGACGCTGCGCTTGTGGGCCTTCCTGATGAAGTAGGTCAGCATCTTCTCGGTAACCTCGAAGTCCGCGATGACTCCGTCCTTCATCGGCTTGATCGCCATGATGTGGCCGGGGGTGCGCCCCAGCATCTCCTTGGCGTCCTTGCCCACGGCTTCAACCCGGCCGGTCACCTTGTTGATGGCTACAATCGACGGCTCGTGGACGACGATCCCCCTGCCGCGCGCGTACACGCAGGTGTTGGCCGTGCCGAGGTCGATCGCCAGATCGCTGGACCAGAGAGAAAGAAGCGCGCGAACGCTCAAGGAGAGACTCCCGGCCGGTCAGGTTGCGGCTGACAGGATGTTGTCGCCGGCGGACGCTCAGTATTATGGCACCGCCCTGCTTGAAACGCGGCGCCTTGCGCCCGCGACCCTTCCGTCCTCGGTGCCCACGGGACGTTCGGCGCCCTCGCCCGCCCCCAGTTTGTGGAGACTCTGGAGCACGCCCTGTGCCGAGGATGTCGCGAAAGCGAGCCATAGACGGCGACAATCGACAGGGCGCCGAGAAACGCCAGCCCCAGGGACCCCGCCACCGGCGCAGCGTTTCTTCGCCGGGACTGGGGCTCGCGCGCGACATCCTCGGCGCAAGGCGTGCCCCGGCGATGCCGCAAACTCGGGTGGGCGAGCGGCGGTGCAAGACGGCCGCGCAGGGCTCATAATGCTGGCCGCGTCTCGCCCGGACCCGGGCAGGCGGATGCCGCTTCGAACTGACGCCAGAGGGCAGGATGGTCCCGGTGGCTCCGGAGGAGGAATGGAGAATGAGCAGACACGGAAGAAGCGCAATGCGGTTGCTTCTGGTTCTCCTGTGGCTCGTCTCGGCGGCGTGGCCCGTGCTCGCCCGGCAGGCCGCGGCACCGTCGATTCTCAGCATGCGGGAACGCGCGGCCCTCTCCAACCGCTGGTTGACGACGCGCTTCGAGACCGTTCTGCCGGAGATCATGCGCCGCGAGCACATCGACATGTGGGTCGTCATCTGCCGCGAACACAACGAGGATCCGGTCTTCCGCACGTTGGTTCCGCAACCCTCGATGTTCGCCTGGCGCCTGACGCTGCTCGTGTTCCATGACAGGGGGACGGCGGGTATCGAGCGCCTGAGCGTCAACCGATGGGGAAGCGGTGATCTCCACAGGGAGTTCGCCAGCTACTACCAGCCCGCATGGGAACCGGAGACGCTCGACCCGTGGGAGCGGCTGGCCCGGATCATCCGCGCGCGCAATCCGGCGAAGATCGCCGTTGACGAGTCGGAGATCTTTGCGTTCGCCGACGGGCTGTCTGCCGCGAACAAGGCCGCGCTCGTCCGCGCGCTCGGGCCGGAGTATGCGAAACGCCTGGTCTCGGCCGAGCGTGTCGTCGTCGGCTGGCTGGAACGCCGGTCGCAAGACGAGCTCGAGTTCTATCCGAAGATCGTTGCGCTGAATCATCAGATCGTCGCGGAGGCATTCTCGCGCAACGCCATCACGCCCGGCGTGACGACGATCGACGATTTGTCGTGGTGGGTGCGCGAACGCCTGGCGGCGCTCCGGCTCGACACCTGGTTCCCGCCGATGTTCTCGATCGTCCGGCGGCAGAGCGCCGGTCCCGCCGACAGCCGCGTGATTCAGCGCGGCGACCTGCTGCGTTGCGACATCGGCGTCACCTATCTCGGCCTCAACTCGGACATCCAGCAGCTGGCGTACGTGCTTCGAGAGAACGAGACCGACGCGCCGAAGGGGCTGAGCGACGCCCTCGCCAAGGGGAATCGGCTGCAGGACCTCCTTATCGCCGAGATGAAGGAGGGGCGGACGGGCAACGAAGTGCTGGCTGCAGCGCTGAAGAAGGCAAAGGCCGAAGGGCTCGTTCCGAGGATCTACTCGCACCCGATCGGGTATCACGGGCACGCGGCGGGCACGAGAATCGGATTGCCGGACATGCAGGGCGGCGTCCCGGGGATGGGTGATTATCCGCTCTTCGCCGACACCTGTTTCGCCATCGAGCTGAGCGTCGGTGCGGTCGTGCCGGAGTGGGACAACCAGCAGATCACGATGGCGCTCGAAGAGGACGCATCGCTCACCTCGCGCGGAGTTGCGTTCCTCGATGGCCGGCAGACGAAGCTGCGATTGATCAAATAGCACCGCGCGATACTGGAGGAGTGCGCATGCGTGTGATTCAATCGTCGTCCATCAAGGGAACCGTCGTGCTCGTGGCGTTCGCCGTGCTCGGCCTCTCGTCCGGCGCGCAGTCGCCCGCCGAGGCCCCTGTCGCCACTGCCGTTCGTGCCTTCCTCGCCGCGTTCAACAGCGGCGACCGGCGCGAGCTCGAGCGTTTCGCGACCGAGCGCATGGCACTGCGACAGGCGACGCCGCAGGAGGTCGCTGCGCAGATGACGAAGGACTACCAGCGAACCGGTGGATTCGAGATGCAGCGTCTTCTCGTCCAGACGCCGACGCGAGCGACGGCGTCCGTCCGGACGCGGCAGGGCGGTGAGGCCTGGCAGCTGCAGTTCGAAGTGGAAGCGGCGCCGCCTCACCGGATCGTGCGCTTCGGCGTCGAAGTTGGAGGCGCCGGAGATCAAGGAGGTCCGGATCCCACGGCCGGGATCTTGCCGCCGGCGGTGAAGGCCGGGATGACCGACACCGAGATGGCGAAGGTGATCGAGGACTACCTGGGCCGCCTTGCGGCGGCCGATCGCTTTTCCGGAGCGGCGCTTCTCGCGCGTGAGGGCAAGATCCTCTTCAAGGTCGCCCACGGCCTCGCCGACAAGGGACTGAACGTCGCCAACCGCACCGACACCAAGTTCAACCTCGGCTCGATCAACAAGATCTTCACGCTGGTCGCGCTCACCGAGCTGGTTGCCGAAGGCAAGCTGGCCTGGCAGGACACGATCGCCAAGTACCTGCCGGATTACCCGAAACCAGCTGGCGACCGCATCACCATCGAGCAGCTGACCGAGCATCGTTCGGGCCTGGGCGACATCTTCGGCCCAGAGCTGGACCAGGCGCCCAGGAACAGGTTTCGAAAGCCCACCGACTACTTCCCGCTGTTTGCGTCCAAGCCGTTGCTCTTCGAGCCCGGCAGCTCCCAGGGGTACTCGAACGCCGGGTTCATGGTGCTCGGCGCTGTCATCGAGCGCGCGAGCGGTACCGACTACTTCTCGTTCGTACGCCAGCGCGTGTACCAGCCGGCCGGGATGACCGACACCGACGCATTCGAGGCGGACAGGCCCGTGCCGAACCAGGCGGAAGGGTACATCCGCGAGCAGGATGGCTCATACCGGAGCAACGTCTTCGTCCGGCTCTACAAAGGCTCGCCGGCCGGCGGCGGGTACTCGACGCTCGACGATTTGCTGCGCTTCACCGAAGCGATTCGCAGCGGCCGTCTGCCTCTTCGCGGTTTCTCGCCGGGCCGGGCGCCGCGGATCGCATGGGCCGGCGGCGCGCCGGGCACCAACTCGGCGGTGATGCTGGAAGGCGACTACACGCTGATCGTGCTCTCGAACTACGATCCGACGATCGCGACGGCGATTGCGAGCGAGGTGAGGAAGGCGATCGCGGCCGCGCGGCCCGGCTTGCCCTGAACCGCTCCTGCATCGACGGCTGAGCAGCCCGGATCCAGAGAAGAGATCGCGATTCGGTGACGACAAGCGGCGCATCGCTCGGCCGGCGTCGGGCAGCTTCCGTAGCAGGCCGTTATCAGCGTCAGATGCGGGCCTGCGAGGAAGCTGCCCGATGCCGGCTTTGAGAAGTTTGCGCCACTGCTGACTGCTCATTTCCCGGCCTTGATTCTTCCTTCCTCTCCGCGTTCGGCCCACGCATTTCACGTGCTATTTCGTGCTAGCATCCGCGGCACGGCCGCCCCAGCGCAGGGCGCACCGGCATTTGAGAGAACCCACATGTCACGCCGAACAAGTGTTTCGATTCGCAGGACGTTATCCGGCTTTCTCGGCGTCGCGGCGATGTGCCTGGCGCTCGCGCCGTGGCAGCCCTCAGTCGCACTTCTCGCCGCACCTGCCAGCCGGCAGGCCGCGACCTCCCCTGCTCCGCCGGCCGATCTCGCAGCCGCCATCGACGCGATCGACAAGACGGTTGCGAGCGAACTCGCGCGCGACAACCTCGGCTCGATCACCGTCGGCGTCGTCGCCGACAGCCGGCTCGTCTGGACGCGCAGCTACGGCTACGCGGACATGGAGAAGAAGCTGCAGGCAACGAGCGACAGCGTCTACCGCATCGGATCGATCACCAAGCAGTTCACGGCGCTCATGCTGCTGCAGCTGGTCGAACAGGAGAAGGTGCGCCTGTCGGATCCGGTCGAGAAGTACTTCCCGGAGATCAACCAGGTGCGCGGCCGGATTCCGGGCGCGCCCCCGATCACGCTCGTGCAGCTGGCAACGATGACCTCCGGGCTCGATCGCGAGCCGGAGAATCTCGACACGTATCTGAAGGGACCGGTGTCGCAGTGGGAGAAGGTGCTGATTTCCGCGCTGCCGCACGCCAGGTACGCCTACGAGCCGGACACGCACTACCTGTACTCGAACATCGGCTACGCGATCCTCGGCGCGGCGCTGGGTCGAGCGGCCGGCCAACCATACACCGAGTACGTGCGCCAGCACATCTTCGCCCCGCTCGGCATGACCTGCACTGCGTTCGAACCGAACCCGACGATCACGCCGGTGATCGCAAAAGGCTATGCGGTCAGCAGAGCGCGGCAGGCGGCGCCCGGTCAGCCTGCGCAGCAGAATGCCGTTCGTCCTTCGACAGGCTCAGGACGAACGGCGGAATTCACGGTCGATGCGGAAACGCCCGCGCGCGAGCACCAGGGGCGCGGGTACAAGGTGCCGAACGGCGCCATCTACACGACCGTTGGCGACCTGGCGCGCTTCGTGGCATTCGAGCTTGGTGTCGAAATGCCCGCCGTGCTGAAGAAGGCGTCGCTCGACGACAACTACTCGCGCGTCAACTCGTCGGACGGCACGCTGCGAACCGGGTATGGCATCGGGTTCCAGTTGAGCCGGCGAGGCGACCTCGTGGTTTACGGGCACGGCGGCTCGGTCGCCGGCTACAACGCCGCCGCGCACTTCGAGCGCAACTCGCGCACGGGCGTCATCGTCCTGCGGAACGTCGGCGGTGGCGCGGTGAACGTCGGCCAGATCGCGATGCAGGCAATCGAGAAGCTGGCGGCCGCGCGAACGAAACCGGCAACGGAGCCGTAGCGCGGCTCGGGACATCCTGAGGTTTGCGCGCATGTTGACGAGATCGTCCACGCGATCCTTCGCCACCGCTGCGCTGGGAATCGCCGCGCTCGCGCTGCTCGTCGCAGCGTGGTTGTTCCCCGCGGCGCTCGCTGCCCGTCACGACCAGCCGAATCGCATCCAGATCGGCGACTTCATCATCACCTGCGACGACCGCGGCATCACCGGCATCGCCAATCCGAACGACCGCTACGGTGCGCAGGTCCTCTCCGAAGGCAGCCGCCTGGGCGTCGTCGTGAAGTATCGCGTCGAAGGTGGCGACTGGTTCGACATCTATCAGAGCGAGCCGGAGTTCCAGCCGTCGCCGGACGGCCGAAGCCTCGTCTACAGCAACGACGTGTCGGGCACGGTGCTGAAGTCGGTTCAGACGTTCCGGACGGATGGGAAGACGCTGGACTGGACGATCGAGGTGGTGAACCGCACGGACTACCCCGTCCAGATCGGCGACTTCGCTGCGGCCATTCCGTGGCGAACGCCGGGCGGCGAGGACCCCGCGGCGATCTTCGAGAAGAGCTGGACCAAGCACCAGTTCATCTCGGGTTACGGCTCCTTCATCTATTTCGTCCGGCCGAACGGCGAGCCGCCATTTCTCGTGATGACGATGCTGCCCGGAACGAAGCTCGAATACTACGCGGCGGGAGCGGGTCGCGGCGCGCCGTTCCGGGCGTTCGTGCACTCGGCGCTCGCGGGCGGAAGCGAGACGCGCGGCACGTGGCGCCAGGCGCACACGGACGCGAAGCTCGGGCCGGCAGGGGCGCAACACGACTCGGTAAGATACGGCTTCCGCTTTCGCTGGGCGAATTCATACGACGAGATGCGCGACATCCTCTACCAGGAAGGCGCGTTCGACGTGCGGGTCGTGCCGGGGATGACCGTGCCCGAGGACCTCGGCGCCGAGTTCGCGCTGCACACCAGGGCGCGCCTCGAGACGATTCGTCCGGAGTTCCCGGCGCAGACGACGGTTGCGGACCTTGGCGAGCGCAGGCCGGGGTACCGCCTCTACCGCGTCGAGTTCAAGCGCCTGGGCGAGAACAAGCTGACGATCGTCCACGACGGCGGCCGCGAGACGTATCTCGAGTTCTTCGTCACCGAGCCGCTGGAGACGCTCATCAGGAAACGCGCGCACTTCATCGCGACCAGGCAGCAACACCGCGATCCATCCAAGTGGTATGACGGCCTCTTCTCCGTCTATGACATGCGCGCGAAGGTGCTTCGCGGCCCCGACGACACCGACGGCTTCGACTACTGGTGGGGCTACGTCGTGGCCGCGGACGACCCGGTGCTGGGCAAGGCGCCGCTGCTCGCATCGAAGAACGTGCGCTTTCCGGATGCCGGCGAGATCCAGGCCATCGAGTACTACCTCGAGCACTTCGTCTGGGGCGGGCTCCAGCGAACCGACAGGGAAACGCCGTACCCGTACGGACTGCACGGCGTGCCGAACTGGCGCGAGACGCGCGACCCGGTGCTGCGCGCACGGACGTCGAACAACAACCTCGACAAGATGAAGATCTGGCGTTCGTACGACTATCCGCACGTGGTGATGCTCTACTACCACATGTACGAGATCGCCAGGAAGTATCCCTCGCTCGTCCACTACCTCGATGCGCCCGGCTACCTCGAACGGGCATATCAGACGGCCCGCGCGTACTTCACCTACCCTTACGAGATCCTGCCCTGGTACGAGACCTACAAGTGGGGCTGCTACAACGAGCTGGTCGTCCTGCGGCTCATCGACGCGCTCGAGGCGCGCGGGCTCAAGGACCGCGCGGCCTGGCTGCGGGGCGAGTGGGAGAAGAAGGTCAAGTACTTCGTCTACGACGACAGGTACCCGTTCCGGTCGGAGTACGCCATCGATCGCACCGCGTTCGAGTCGAGCTACGCGCTGGCGAAGTACGGCGCGACGCACGACATGGCGCCGGACAAGGACCTCTGGTTCGACAAGAACAAGAACACGTGGTACTCGCACCCGTCGGTGAGGCGCGAGGACTCGCGGGCGTTCATGGACCGGCAGCTCCATGCGGGGCTGGCCGTTCGCGGCTGGCTGGAAACCGCCTACTACCTGCTCGGCGCCGACTTCACCGGCTCGTCCGATCGCGGGTCGCTCAGCTACATGGCGAACATGGGCGGCTGGGGCATCCTCGATTACGGGATCAATTTCGCGTCATCGCCCTTCGACTGGCTGCAACTCGGCTACGCGTCGTATCTGAGTTCGTGGGCGCTGATGAACACCGGGCGGCCGGACACGAACTACGGGTTCTGGTTCCCGGGAGCCGAGAACGACGGCGCCACCGGCTGGCAGTTCATGACGGCGAAGTACGGGCGCGCCTGGATCCGCAAGGACGTGCCGCGGGGGCCATGGCACTACGACGGCGAAATCGATCTGGGCTACGGCGCCGGCATCCGGATGGCGGCCACGATCGTGGCAGACGACCCGCTGTTCGGGCTGATCGCGTACGGCGGAACACTGAGTGAAGACCGGAAAGGCCTGGCGGTGATTCCGCGCGATGGATTGCGCCAGCGCTTCTACGCAGTGCTTCAAGGGCGGGTGGGGCAGGTGGGGGAGCCAGGGTACGCAGAGTCGGAAAGAGGGCTGCGCAGGTTGCGCATCGAGCTCGATCGGGACGGCTTCGCGGCGGCGGCGCCCGTGCTCCTCGACAACGCGCTCGTTCGAATCGCCTTCACGCTCGAAAACCGCACGGGCGACCGTCACAAGACGACGCTGAAACTCGCGCTCCCGGCCGGCGCGTCCTATGACGTCCGCCAGGACGGCCGTCGCATCGCTGTCCAGGCAACCGGCGACTTCGACTACCCGCTGCGCGCCGAACTGGACGTCGCCGCCTCGACCAGCAAGATCGAGATCGTGCGGCGTTGAAGAAGGTTTGTATGCCGCGGTTCCACGAGGTCGTGCCCGGTCTCCTGCGCCTTTCGCTGCAGCCCCGGGACGCGTTGAACGTCTAAAGGAGACAACGATGTGGTTCGAGCGACTCGTGCTGCCGGTTCTGCTCATTCTTCTCATCATCGTCGCGGCGGTTCTGCGGAGTTTCCAGGAAGCGATCCTCTCCGGAATCCTCGCGATGCTGGTGGTCGTGGCCATCTTCATCCAGCGCGGCTTCAACGAAGTCATCAAGGGGCTCGAGTCCCTCGATCGACGGCTGAGCAAGACGGTGTGAGGAGCGGCCCGGCACTCTGTCGGACGGATCGATGACGGTTCTCGACGACCTGCTCGCACGGCTGGACCGCGATGCGCCGGTGCGGCGCGTCCTGGTGGGCGCCTATTGCACGGCTGTCTGCAGCCGCGGGTGCGGCCTTGCGTCGACGGTCGCGACCGCACGGCCGCACGAGGCGATGGTTCGGGATGCCGGGCGGCTGCACCTGAAGAGCGCGCGGCAGCTTGCGGAGTACGCCGCGTCTGCGAACCCGCTCGAAGCGAGCATCGGCCTTGCCGCCCTGAATTCGCTCCTGCAGGTCGACGAGCGGCTGATCGTGGAGACGAACGGGTTCGACCTGATCGCCCGCCGGGGCGCGGGCAGGAAAGTCGCGCTCGTCGGCTCGTTTCCATTCGTGCCTCGCCTCGCCCAGGCGGTCGGAGAATTGAAGGTCATCGAGTTGCGGCCGATCGAGGGCGAATATCCGGCGAGCGCCGCGGGCGAGATCATCCCCCGCTCGGATGTGGTCGCGTTGACCGGCTCCACCCTCATCAACCACACGCTCGACAGGTTGCTTTCTCTCTGCAGGCCGGACGCGTTTGTCATCGTGCTCGGGCCCAGCTCGCCGTTGTCGGAGGTCCTGCTCGACCACGGGGCGACGGCGGTGGCAGGGACGCTGGTGACCGATGAGGAACGCGCGCTGAAGGCGATCGGGCAGGGCGCGTCGTTCCGCGAAGTGCCCGGCACGCGGCGGGTGGTGCTTGCGAGAAGTCGGCAGGGCTGAAGCCCTGCCCTGCCGGTCGCACCCCGCTGCAGGGTCGCCCTGCCGGCCTCATCGCCCGCCGAGGCGGGCGTCGATCAGCGCGCACAGCGTAGAGGCATCCGTTGAAGGAGCGACGACGAGATCGAACGCCCCGAGCCGCGCCTGGACGGCGCCGGCGGCGACGTCCCGGACGGCGAGCAGCCACAGCTCGGTCCGGTCCGCAGCATCCTCCTCAGCGAGCACGCGCAGATGGCCTCCGCCGCGCGCTTCGACGAGGCCGAGTTCGTCGACGACCAGCACGTCTTGCGACCGACGGGCCGCCCGGATCCGCTCGGCTGCCCACAACCATCCCTGAGTTTCGAACACGGGACAGGATGTCGCCGGATCGCGCGTGATGAAGGGGCGTTGCTCGCCTGTTGCGATGTCCTCGAGCAGATACCCTGCGACGGCCGCGCCCGACTGGCTGCTCGGCTGCACGACGCCTCCAACCGCCAGCCCGCGCGTCCGCAACGCACCTGCGATGCGGCACACCGCGGTCGTTTTGCCTGAATGCGCCGCACCCACCACTGCTATCCGAAGCTTACGCATGCTCGCCTTCGCCCGGCCGGGCCGCCGTGGGACTCTGCCGCCACAGGCCCTCGGCGATCCAGGCCGTCTGGCACACGAGACTGATTGCCGCCTGTTCGAGGCTGACCGGCGTTCGAGCGCCGGTGACCGATCGCGCCGCACGAACGGCCTGGATGCGCGATCTGAGCTCCGGAACGAGATCGAACGCGGCCGCGGCCGCCGACGAAACGCGGCTGCCGGTCGCGGATCGCGCGAAGGAAGCGCGCGCAAGCAGCCATCTGGCGATCCACGCGCCAATCCCCACGATCAGGATGCCGCGCAGGATCATCACGACGCCGGCTTCGACGCCGGCGCGTGAGACCGCAACGCCGGCCAGGCGCGCATCGGGAGCGCCGAGCAGCAGGCCGCTCAGCGCCGCGAGCGCGGCGCTCACGGCCAGAAAGCGCGGCTGCCACATGCGCGCCAGGATCGCCCGGTCGAAGACCGCAGATGCCGCAAGCCAGGCCACCGCTGCCAGCGCCGAGTAGCCCGGGCGCGACGGGTACTGCAGCGCGATGCAGCCGAGCGCCACTGTCGCGAGCACGACGCTCCGCGCTGTCGCCGACACACGCGCCGTCCGATTGTCCTCATGCATCGGCACGTCCTTTGAGGCGCTCGCGCGACAGTCGTCCGATTCTCAGTCCCCACAGGCCGCTCGCCGCGCCGACGCCGAGGAAGAGCGCGAGCACCACCAGCAGCGCCAGCCACCCCGTGCGCCGCTCGAATCCCAGCCACGTCGCGGTCTTGCCGACCACCGTGATGTAGAGCGTGAAGACGGTCCAGCCGTACAGGAGGTACTGCGACAGCAGCCCCTGCGTCACCGCCCAGCCGGCCGACAGCAGGCCGGCGGCTGCAGCGCTCAGTCGCGAGCGCGAGGTGAGCAACATCGCCGCTTCGGCGAGCAGCGCCTCGATGACAATCGCGATCATGGGATTCCAGATGATGCCCGCCGGCGACAACGACTTGCAGGAAGCCGCGACGATGCCCGTCACGAGCGTCAGCCCGCGCCGATCGAAGACCTGGCGCTCCGCCACGAGAAGGGCCGCGCCGAGTGACGCGAGGAGCACGCCTGCGAACGGGATGCGGAGTGCGTGGAGGAACGATCCGGCCGTGACCTCGACGGCGCCCCACAACGAGCCGAAGGCGGCCGCGTAGGCCCAGAACTGCGAGAGGTGTGCGTTGAGGGGCGGCCGTTCAGCCGCTTCGATGTCCATCGGGTCTGGCAAAGACTCCCCGGCCGGACTCGCCAGAGTTTCTCACGAATCCTTGATAGCCGCACGGGTTCGGGCTATCTTGCTCCGGATCACCGAGATAGCCGCCGCCTCTGGGGAGGTGCGTCATGGTTACGGCCTCGGAGCTACGCCCGGGAATGGCGCTTCGCATCGACGGCACCCTCTACAAGGTTATCGACGCCGACTATCACGGGGGCCAGGGAAAGATGGGCGGTGTCGCGCACGCGAAGCTGCGCAACCTCGAGACGGGGACCATGCGCGAATGGCGCTTCCGGTCGGGCGAACTGATCGAGGAGATCATGCCCGAGCGGCAGAACCTGCAGTTCCTCTACAAGGACGAGCAGGCCAGCTATTTCATGCACCCCGACACGTTCGAGCAGGTGCCGGTCGACAACGCCAGGCTCGGGCGCGCGGCAGACTTTCTCACCGTAGAGATGACGGTGCCCGTCGAGTTCCTCGACGGCAACCCGATCGGCATTGTCTTCCCGGACATCGTCGAGGTGAAGGTGGCCGACACCGCGCCCGCCGTGCACTCGCAGGGCGCGACGAACGTCTGGAAGGAAGCGAGGCTCGACAACGGCCTGACGATCATGGTGCCTCCGTTCATCTCGCCCGGTGAAACCATTCGCGTGGACGTCGAGCGCAGCATCTACGTGGAGCGCGCGAAGAAGAAGTAGCCGCGAGGCGGTGGCCCTCAGGAGGTGTGAGATGCCGACGTTCGTCCTGATGACGAAGCTCTCACCGGAGACGATGCACGACGCGCGCGGACGCCGTGCGATGGGAAAAGAGTGGCTGAAGAAGGTGAAGACGCGCTGCCCGCGGGTCAGTTGGATCGCGCACTACGCGATCCTCGGGCCGTACGACTTCATGGACATCTACGACGCGCCGGACGTTGAGACCGCGCACAAGGTGTCAATCATCTCGCGCGTCGAGGGGGCGGTGACGGCCGAGAGCTGGCAGGCGCTCCCCTACGACAAGTTCCTGAAACTGCTGGACGCGGTGGACTGACCGGGCGGTGAGCCACCGGGCTGAAGCCCGGCGGTCCCACAGGACTGCTGCCTTCTTCAGCGCGGGGTCCCCAGCGCCGCAGCCGTCTGGGGGTGCCCTTCATCCAGGTGGCGAACCATCTGGTGTGGATCCAGCCTCTGTGGGACCGCCGGGCTTCAGCCCGGTGGCAAGCCGTCGAACAGCGGTCCGAGGCGCGGCGGACGCCGGAAGGCGGCACTCGACAGCGGCGGCGGCTCTTCGGCAAGACCGGCGCGCACTCGTGCGGCGTCGAACATCTGCAGGTCGAGATCCGCGAGCGGGCCCCCGCCCCGCATCCGTTTGCCGAACCGGGCAGCGTCGGCGCATCCGTCCCGCACATCGCGAACGCGGCCGAGCACTTTCGCGCGCTGCGCGGGGGCGTGCTCGGCCAGCCACCCGTCGAACAGCGCCGCGACGCCGTACGGCAGTCGCAGCATGACGAAGCCCGCAAAGCGCGCGCCCGCCTCCGCGGCTCGCTGCAGGATACGCGGGATCTCGTGATCGGTGAGCCCGGGAATGACGGGCGACACCATCACGCCGACCGGAACGCCGCGCTGGGCGAGCCGGGCTACGCCGTCCAGACGCGCATCGGTGGTTGCCGCGCGAGGCTCCAGCGCGCGGCGCAGCGATTCATCGAGCGTCGTGATCGTCAGCGACACGTTCGCGGCATGATGCCGGGCGAGTTCCGACAGCAGATCGACGTCCCTGGCAACGAGCGCGCTCTTGGTGATCAGGCCGACCGGCTGACGGCAATCGGCGAGCACTTCCAGACATCGGCGCGTGAGGCCCAGGCGCCGTTCGATTGGCTGATACGGATCCGTGACGCCGCTCATCGCGAGCTCGTCACCCTTCCATGACGGCCGGCCGAGTTCTTCTCGCAGGAGCTCGGGCGCGCGCTCCTTCACGAAGATCTTCGTCTCGAAATCCAGGCCGGCCGACAGGCCAAGGTACTCGTGGTACGGACGCGCGTAGCAGTAGATGCAGCCGTGTTCGCAGCCGCGGTAGGGATTGATGCTGTAGGTGAACGGGACCTCGGGGCTGTCGTTGCGGGTGATGACCGAACGCGTGGCGTCGCGGAAGTACTCGGTCGCGACAGCGATCTCGTCGCCCTGCTCGAGCGCGTCCGGGTCGGGCTCAAGCGCCAGCCGCTCGAAGCGGTTTGGTGGCTGCTCGGCCGTCCCCCGCCCTCTCACGTGCGGACCGCGTTTGCCCGCCATCCCGGTAGCATACCACGAGCTTCGTCGTTTGTTCGCCTGCAAGATTGGGGGAGGGCGGAGCCGGCCTGCCTGCGCGCGAGCGTGTGAATCTAGCTCCGTCCGATCACCAGCGTGTTGTTGAACGGCGTGTCCTTGCGCGTGACGTCGTGCAGTCCGGCCTCCTCCATCCACGAGCGCACCTCGGACTCCGTGTACGTATCGCCCCCGCCCGTGCCCACGAGCATGTTCAGCGCGAACATCGCCGCCGGCAGCGGCCCTGTCCGGTCCTCGTTCACGATCTGATCGAGCACGACCACCTGCCCGCCTGGTTCCGTCGCGGCCGCCGATTTCCGGATCAGGCGCCGGCTCTCGTCGGCCGAATTCGCGTGAACGATCGCCGACAGGAACACCAGGTCGAAGCCGCCTGGCAACGGGTCCTGGAGGTAGTCGCCGACCTGCACCGTGATGCGGTCCGAGAGGCCGGCCTCGTTGATGTGCCGCTGCGCGAGGGGCGCCACGGCAGGCAGATCGAAGACGACGGCCGTGACGTGCGGCTGGCGCTTCACGAAGGCCATGGCGAAGGCACCGGAGCCACCGCCGACATCGAGCACACGCGCCACACCATCCAGGCTGATCAGCCCGGCGACGACCGGCGC
>Ga0153916_10002007_pt1 | contig 14908 bp, 10 predicted proteins | sample Opewatmetagenome_FD_109642 | JGI IMG/M metagenome (GOLD analysis project Ga0153916, IMG submission 109642) | Freshwater wetland microbial communities from Ohio, USA - Open water 3 Core 3 Depth 4 metaG | ecosystem: Environmental > Aquatic > Freshwater > Wetlands | place: USA: Ohio, Lake Erie...
AGGATAAGATAGGTGCGCATGCAACCTCGGGCGAAATCTTTTACGCCCTCGTAGTCCTCAGTCCGGTAAGCATGGGCATCAAAGTGACGCGAGCCGGAATAGCCCACATCTTCCAAAAATTTGACCAGATAAAAGGCGGCCTTGATATCGCGCGAGCCAAAGCGCAAATCCTGATCATAACGGCCAGGGTATTGGTCGTTCAGGTCAATGTGGAATAGCTTGCCAGCTTCCCAAGCCTGGGCAACGCCATGCATAAAGTTGATGCCGGCCATCTGTTCGTGTGCCACCTCAGGGTTGACCCCTACCAGCTGCGGATGGTCGAGCGTATTGATAAAAGCCAGCATATGTCCGGTAGTTGGATAGTAAATATCACCTCTCGGTTCGTTAGGCTTGGCTTCGAGGGCAAATTTCAAGTCATATTTTTGATCAATCACATATTCACATAGAAAATTAATCGCCTCGCGCGTCCGCTTGATTGCATCTAGCGGATTTTTGCTTGAATCCGTCTCGGTTCCTTCGCGCCCACCCCAAAATACATATACTTTCGCTCCGAACTCAACTCCCAAATCGATGGCGTACATGGTTTTTTGAAGTGCATAAGCGCGTACTTTGGGATCATTACTGGAGAAGGCACCATCCTTAAATACTGGATCGCTGAATAAGTTGGTGGTCGCCATTGGAACAACGAGCCCGGTGTCTGCAAGGGCATTTCGGAAACCCTTTTTAATTGACGCCGCTTCAGCCTTGGTAGCATCGATCGGAATCAGGTCATTATCGTGAAAATTCAAGCCGTATGCACCTACCTCATGCAGCAAATATACTAACTCAACCGGTGAAAGTGATCCTCTGACCGGCGAGCCGAATGGATCACGACCGATGTTTCCAACCGTCCATAACCCAAAGGTGAACTTGTGCTCAGGTTTTGGTTGATAAAGCTCGCTCATTTTTTCTCCTTATGATGACCGAACCGAAACAGATTTCGTTATTTAGCTCCCATAATCGACTCATTCGGGACATAATCCTAATCTACTTTCCCGATACTCAGTATGGAATGCAATATTAAAAATTGAAGCCACAAAAAGAATCCCATCTCCGTTACATGCGGAAGACCATCGAATCATACGATATCTACCGGGCAGAAAAATACCCGTTCTTGTACTCGTATTTTTGGGGCACCTATGATTTCAAACTCTCCAGTCAAACGGACATCTTCCGAAGAGCTGCCAATCATCACCATGATCTTTCCAGCTTCGAGTATCAAATTCAAAGAGTGATCGTAAAAAGCCAGCTGATTTACTGGGAGGTGGAAAGTTATCATTTTCTTTTCTCCTGGCAGCAACCTCACCCGTGCGAATCCTTTAAGCTCTTTCGCCGGGCGGGGTACGCAGCCAAATTCATCGCGGATGTAAAGCTGGACAACCTCATCCCCTGCTACAGTACCGATGTTCGTTATCGCAAGAGAAATGTCAACGCTTTCATTCACCAATACCTCGCTCTGTGAAATCAACAGCTTACTGAATTTAAAATCTGTATAACTCAGACCAAATCCAAAAGGAAAAAGGGGAGTGGCTTTTTCGGTGACGTAATCTTGATACCAGTTGGAACCTAATCCCGATGGTTTCGAGTACGAAAAGATCGGCACCTGACCAACACAGCGTGGGAAGGTGATCGGTAGCTTGCCTCCAGGATTGGCATCACCGAAAAGGATTTCGGCAATTGCTGGACCACCCTCTTCACCTGGCAGCCAGGCTTCGAGAACAGCATTAGCTTTTTCAGCCAGCCTCGGAATTGCGTAAGGCCGTCCGTTAATCAACACAACCACAATCGGTTTACCTGTCTTGAAAATTGCCTCAGCTAAATTTTCCTGCATACCTGGCAAGCGCAGGTCAGCACTGTCGCGGGTTTCACCCGTGGTGCAGTTTGGTGTCAGCCCTGACCGATCACCGAGGACGAGAATGACCGCATCAGATTGGTGGGCAACATGAACCGCCTCATCAAATCCGCTACAATCATCATCTAGGTTCTCACAGCCTTTGGCGTAAAGCACCAAGGATCGCTCAAACACTGTTTTGTGGATGCTTTCTAATACAGTTTGAATATGTCGGACGCCGTTTTTAGGTTGATCGATTTTAACTAATGACAGATCTATTAAACCACGCGCTGCAAATAATTCCATCATCGATGGGTAGGAATAATCGCCCAACTGATTGCGACCATTGTCTGCATTAGGGCCAATGACTGCAATAACCGGCAGGTTTTTTTTCAGCGGCAGGCTGCCGTCATTCTTCAGCAGAACGATACTTTGCCTGGCAATCTCACGAGCTAGAGTAAGATTCTTTGGATTTTCAAATGCTTCTATAACATGCGCTTCATCAACATAAGGATTCTCAAACAGTCCAAGATCAAACTTTTGTTTCAGGTGGTGGTGCACAGCCCGATCTACCGCCTCGATGTCAATTTCACCTTTTTCGAGGGCTTTACGCAGCGGATCACCGTAGCAATTAACCGTTGGTAGCTCTACATCGATGCCAGCGTTCATCGCCAGGCAGGCTGCAGTAGATTTATCAACAGCAATGCGATGAAAATTATGAAGCATGATCACAGCTTCATAATCCGATACAACTAAGCCATTAAAGCCAAGTTCGTTGCGCAGGATATCCGTCAGAATGTGCCGCGAAGCCGCAACCACATCTCCATCCAGTTCGGGATAGGCATTCATGATTGACCCAAGCCCTGCATGGCGAATCGCAGCCTGGAAAGGGGGCATTAATACTTCATAGATTTCCTGCCAGCCAATATGAACCGGACCACAGTTTAATCCGGCTTGTGAAAAACTGTGACCGATGAAATGCTTTCCTGTGGCGAGCACCCCCTGCTTGAGGTTTTCACCCTGCAGTCCCTTGATATAGGCAACGCTAAAATTGCTCGCCAGGGTTGGATCCTCACCGAAGGTCTCTTCGACTCTCCCCCAACGAGGATCGCGAGCTACATCCAATACCGGTGCAAGCCCCTGACGAGCCCCTATAGCTGACAATTGATTGCGAATAACACTGGTCATCAGATGAGCCAGTTCAGGTTGGAAGGTCGCAGCGAGACCGATAATTTGGGGAAATATTGTACCACCCTGCATCATTGCCCCTGAGCAGCACTCTTCATGAATAATCGCTGGGATATGGAGACGCGTTTCTTGAACCAGGAATTTCTGCAAACGATTGGCAGCCTTGGCTGCAGAACACGGGTCAAATAAAGAAGCACCCCCAAGACGCGTGATCTGCCCGATACCATGTTTTAATTTGCTGTCAATCTTACTTTGGTCAAGCTCACCTTGGGTCTGTAACTCATAGATCCAAAAAGATGATATCTGGGCGAGTTTTTCATCCAGTGTCATTTGAGAAATTAATGAATTCAGATATCCCTTACTCGCTTGTTTCATCCCTACCTCAATAAATTGATGCTTCCATCTTCCTGTTTGAAAATGCTCTTAAAGATAGACAATGGTAGATTTCTCAAGAAGTGCCTTGAGAATCAGAACTGTATAAATGACACTTTACCAGCACGTCACCCACACAAATATTTTCGGGCACCACATTTTTACAGATTTCCATCACTTTTGGGCATCTCCCGGCGAATTTGCACCCTTTTCTCAAATATTCTTCGTGTTCAATATCGGTAAGCGTGACCATTTCTCGCCAGCGCATATCAGGATTTACATCAGGGATTGATTCTCTGAGAAGCCTTGTGTAGGGATGTTTCGGATCCATCAACACCTCTTCAACACGTCCCATTTCTACGATATTTCCCCTGAACATGATCGCGATACGATCGCTTATGTAATAAGCGGTGGCAAGGTCATGTGTGATGTACAAAACACTCACTCCGTACTCTTCCCTGAGCTTTTTGAATAGATTAACGATCGACATGCGCAAAGATGCATCGACCATCGATACTGGTTCATCTGCAATCATCAGAATGGGATCAGTTAGTAATGCTCTGGCAATAGAAATTCTCTGCAGTTGTCCTCCTGAAAACTCACTCGGGTATCTGCCGGAAAACTCCTCAAAAGACAGTCCCACTGCCCGAAGTTTCTGGTTGATCAGTTTTATTGCCGTTTCTTTGTTATCGGCCAATTTGTAATACCGGATTGTTTCGAAGAAATAACAGTCGGCTGTTCTTAAGGGGTTAAATGTGCCAAAGGGGTCCTGAAAAATCGCTTGTATCCCCTCGGTAAACCACACCTTTTTATTTCTCCCCGCACGATCGCGCTTCCCCTTATGCACGATTGTGCCAGCAGTCGGTTCATCAAAACCAAGAATAATTCTAGCCGTGGTTGTTTTACCGCAGCCACTTTCACCAGCCAGGGCAAATATTTCAGCCGGTTTTATATCGAAAGACACATTGTCAACAGCTGTTATCCTGACCCTAGAGATCATGCTCCCCAAAGTAAAGATTTTTGTGAGATGATCGACTTCAAGGAGTTTTTGCATCTTCCATCTCCGCGACCAGCCAGCAAGCGACTTTGTGTTTATCATCCAAAGCTAGGGTGTCAGGCATTTGTTGTTTACAAATTTCCATTAAATAAGGACATCTGGGATGAAATGGACAACCATCGGGTAAATTCGAGAGCAGGGGGGGATTTCCAGGTGCACTCTCTCGAGGTGCTTTATCTCCAAACCTAGGCAATGAGTTGATCAGATAACGTGTATATGGATGCTGTGGACTACCAAAAATATTCTCAGTGGGTGCCTCTTCCACGATCTTGCCGGCATACATAATTGCGATTCGATCAGCAACATTGGCCTGGATACCCATATCGTGTGTCACCAATATTATGGAATTTTCCAAACGCTTCTGGATATCCTTCAGTAGCTGCACAACCCCTCTCTGAACGACAACATCCAGAGCGGTGGTGGGCTCATCACAGATGATGACGCGCGGTTTCAACAACGCTGCTAATGCGATCGTTACCCTTTGCTTCATTCCGCCGGATAGTTGATGAGGGAACGCATCTAATATCTTGATCGGCAATCCTAACTCTATTAGTCGTCCTTTGGCGAGCTCGAAAGCTTCTGCCCTGGTTTTTCCGCTCTCATGGCTGCTAATAAAATCACTAAAAGTTTCCTTTAGCTTGAGCACCGGATTAAGTACACTCATTGATCCCTGTGGGACATAAGAGATATGCTCCCACCGCAGTTTCCTCTTCCCCTCCGCACTGATTGAGGAGATATCTAGCTCCTTGTCTTTGATGAGGTAAAAAATCCTGCCTCCCATCAGTCTGAGAGGCGGTTCCACTGCGCCGTAAAGGGCTTTGAGTAGGGTTGACTTTCCACAGCCACTTTCACCAGCAATCCCATAAACTTCATTAGGGTGAATTTCCAGATTGACCTCATTCACCGCCTTGACCACTTTTTGGTCACCATGCACGTCAAGCACGTAGTAGGCTTTCAGTTGTTCAGTCCTCAGCACTGGTTTGTCCATCACGACTCCACTATACCCCAACACGCTGGATGCGCGTTCTGGGATCAAGGTACTCGCTGATGCTGACAGACAGCCAATAAAGCGCCACAAACAAAAGGATCGATAGGACAATGGGTGTTAAAATCCACCACCAATAGCCTAGCAAGATTGCCTGATAACTGATCGCCCATTGGAGCATGGTTCCAAGGGTTGGGATTTCCATGTTAACCAGACCTAGAAAAGCGAGAGTGATCTCCAATCCAACCACCCAGGCCATATTGTTGATTAATGTGGAGAAGATCAAGGGTGTAGTGAAAGGCATATACTCATTCAAAACGAGGCGTACCGTGCCTGTCCCGGAGAGAATGGCCGTTTGAGTAAAGCCCCTTTCACGCAAGCTTAGAATCTGCGAGCGGATCACGCGTGCATCCCACGCCCATCCAAAAACCGCCAACAGCAACCCAAGCGTCACGAGTGTCATTTTCTCGCGCACTAACATCGCCAGCATGACGATGATCAAAAAAAGGGGAATAACCAGGAAAACGTCACTCAGGAACATCAGGACGGTGCCAGTTACCCCACCTTTATAACCCGCAACCATCCCTACCAACACTGCGATAACTCTGGAGAGTGAGGCAGCAATCACAGCGATGATTAGGGAATTGCGGATGGCAAATGTTGCTTGCCAAAAGATATCCTGCCCCTTGGAATTCGTTCCAAGCAGGTAAGTCCAGGAAGGTTTAAGATCCCTCGGAACTGTTCCCCACAATGTAGGGTCATATGGCGAAAAAAGGCTGAGAATCGCCAGGATAAGCAGAATACCTAAGATCGAAAAACTGATGGTAAACCTGTAATCTTCAAAAAGATCTTTAAGCACTCTCATCATGTCAGCCTTCTACACAAATCGAACCCGGGGGTCGAAGAGGGGATATAACAGGTCTAAAAGGAGAATAGCGGTTGTTATTCCCACGATCGAAAGGGCTGTAATCCCCATGATCAGGTTATAGTCACCGGTAATAATGGCATTGTATAGCAGCATCCCCAATCCGGGATAGGAATAGACAATCTCCGTAATTAATGCACCACTGAATATCTGACCTAGAGATAACGCAAGTGACGTAATCTGCGGTAGCATGGCATTCCTGATCACATACTTAGATGCGATGCGCCTATCTCTGAGACCGCCAAATTTTGCATATTGGACGAAATCTTCAGCATTGACATTTTGTACAACCAGTTTCATGGTCTGAAACCAGACTGCGCTCCCAATAAGGACCAGGGAAAGCGCTGGTAGGAAGGCATGCCTGAGAACATCCAAGAGGTAAGATAGGCTGAGAGCAAATTGCCTCCCAATATCGGTTCCACCGCTGACTGGAAAGATTGGAATTATATAGGCTAATAAAATGAGCAACGCAAAGGCAAAAATATAGTAAGGTATCGGCCGGATGATCATGGTAATGAAATCGATGACCCTCGACCATTTCGAACGAGAAAAATAACCTGCCAAACCTCCGATGATATTGCCAAAAATCCAGGCAATGATTGTCGTCATGAGCAGCATGCCCAAGGTCCACGGAAGAGCAGTTTTTATCAGCTGGTTCACAGGTGTTGGGAATTGAAAAAAAGAAACACCAAAATCGCCTCTAAACAACCGCTTCCAAAATGCTCCATACTGCTCAAGTGGGGAACCTTTAAGGCCATAGAGCTCGTTCAGATCATCAATAAATGCGTTCATGGAAGCAGGATCAAGGTATGATCCCATCGATCTTAATTGGGCTATCGTACGATTCACGGGGTCTGTTGGAGTGAGACGCGGAATTATAAATACGGCCGTAAGACCCAGGAAGATTACCAGTATGTATTGAATAAGGCGGGGAATGAGATACCCTTTAATAAACGCCATCAGCATTCCTTTGTCGGTTAGATTCTACCAGTATCGATGGAACGACCTCTGGGTGGATGGAAGAATCCACCCAGAGGTTGGGTTTATTTTAGGGTTATCCCCCCACTGTTTCCAGGAAGGGGGTTGTATATTTGAATGGTCCCCAGTGTACGTAAGGTTGGGAGTAAGGATTTTCTGCTGTTGGCCAGTTCGTCCAGTAGGTTTCGTCATAAGTAACAAACCCGATATACCCAAAGGTTGGGATACCTGGCATCTGCTGGACCAAGATCTTCAATCCCTCGATGCCTTTAGCAATGACTTCTTCTGTATTGGAGGGATCAGTCTCGCGGAGCTGTTGGATCACTGCATCCATCTCCGAGGATGACCAGCGTGAAGTATGCCCAGTGGTGATTGAACCAAGTGACTCAATGTAGGCTGAGTTGTAGAAATCCAGAACCCGATATAAATCAGCTCCTGCACCCCAGGGCTCTTGAGCAGGCCATTCACCAGAGACATCGAAATCACCCACATAAGCTAACTCTGATGAATTGTCTGATGGAACCTGCACAGCATCAATTCCGAACTGCTTCCACTGCTGCACAGCTGCCGCTGCATTCTTGAATGACAGGTGCGATGTATCCGTCCGGCTCAGGACCTCGATCCTCCAAACTGATTTGTCTGGGAGTAACCACTGACCATCTGCGTTTTTGGAAAAGCCATTCTTCACGAGCAGCTTCTCAGCTGTCTCTGGAGAGTACTTATACCAGCCAAGGCCAAAGGCCTGGTCCTGAGCTGCGGGATTATCTGAAACGACATAGCCTCTACCTTTAGCATATTCGACAATCCTTTGTGGAGCATCTGTGTCATAGGGCTTGAACGTTTCACCATTGCCTAGGTCTAGGGTGAAATCCGACAGCCAGGTTTCCATTGGGGCAATATAGTCTTTCGGGTAGGCACCGAGTGATGGAATATGAACCGGGCTCAATGTTCCAGCTCCATCAACAGCCTGGCCCTCATATTCAGCAATATCAATCGCTAGAAGTAATGCCCATCGCACATCGACATTGTCATAAGGCGGCGTGGCAGTGTTGAAGGTCAGACCGGTCAGTGCTGGATCATTGTTCACTACCCACGGGTAACCGGCCTGGTAAGCACGGATGGACTTGCCCTGTGCCAATGCTGCTTTAAGTCCTTCAGCTGACAAATCCACCTCATCGAGCTGGTGAGTCAATTGTGCAAGGATCTTGGCGCCTTCATTAGCAAATGCCTGATAAACGATATATTGAGGCTTTGGTTCACCATAGAGGATCCCTGTCGGGCTTTTGTCCCAATCCGCTCGCTTCTCCCAGGCTGTCCAAAATCCGTTTGGATCATAACTATTCAGTTTGTAAGGACCTGTACCAACAAATGGGTTGAACTCAAATGTGATTGGATCTTCGATAGTCTCAAATATGTGCTTGGGCATGATCCATGTGCATCCCCAACGATCTAGGAAGGTGGTGTGGAAGCGCGAATTTGCCTGCTTCAGATCAAATACGACCGTGCTATCGTCCAGAGCAGATACTTTGGCGACATTATCAGCCATGAAATTGTGAGCGTTAAAACCCTCCTTTGCGATGAGGGTTTCGACCGTATAGACTACATCCGCGGAAGTAAATGGCTCGCCATCACTCCATGCCACACCTTGCCTGAGCGGGATAGTCACTTGAGTGAAATCCGCGTTATAAATCGGATCACCAGATGCCAGCCCAGGGATGATCTCACCGGTGGCAAAGTCGATAGACCATAATGGCTCGTTCGCCAGTTGCTGCATACCTCTATCGCGTGACTTCCATCCAACCCACTCATTGAAGTTGCTGGGTGTCCCGACCCGTCCAGTGAGTTCTCCAAGAATCAGTGTCTGTTCCCTAGGAAAGGTACCAAGAACCAGCGGTGCCTCCTCCCTTGGTATAGGGGTCGCTGTCACTTCAACTGAGACCTCGACTGTTTTAATGACCTCAACAGTCTCAATTACAGTCTTGCCTTCCTTCACTACTTCAACTGTCTCAATTACTGTGATTGGGGTTGCCGTGCCACAAGCACCAAGAATCAGGCTTAGCACCACCAAAACACTCATCATGAACAACATTGACTTTCGCATGTTACTCTCCTCCTTATTTAGGTTAGGAATTTCCGATTATGCTTCCCTATTGCCGACACTCACACAACCTTTTGCAGGTCTTCCTCCTAGAAAGAAGAGCCGAAGTGAAGAACTGCTTAGCAGATACCCGATTTTTCTGTTCGAAGTTGTCACCTCCTCGTATCGGAAACGATTCCGGCAACGATACCGGATTGATTAAAAAAATATTGACCGAAGATTCACTGCCCTGCCGATTCCACTGGCTGGCAAGAGTCCCGAATCACCAGACAGGTGGATGTCTTGATTATATTTTCTTCCAATGGCTCTCCTTCTATAAGCTTCAACAGCATTTGCACTGCAATTCTGCCCATCTCCTGGATGGGTTGGTGAACGGTCGTCAATCCCGGTTCGCATTGAGATGCTTCCGGTATATTATCAAAACCGACCACGGAGAGATTTGCTGGGATCGATAAACCTGCATCATTGGCAGCCTGATACACCCCCAAAGCCATCTCATCATTGGCGGCGAAGATGGCTGTAGGAGGATTGAGCAGGGTGAGTAATTGCCTGGCACATATCAGGCCACTTTCCGCGGTGAAATCTCCCTGTGTGATCAATTCAGAATCGACTGGTAAACCTGCCCGGGTCAGGCTGTCCTTATATCCACGCAGGCGACTGTTAGCGCTCTGTAGATCAAAGCGCCCGCTGATGAAGCCAATGCGGCGATGACCCAGCTTGAGTAAGTAATTCATCGCCTCCATTGCGCCTTCCAAGTTGGTAGAGATAACTGAAGGATATTCATTGATCTCATAATGGGGGTCTACTGCCACCAGTGGGGCACTCGTACTGAAGTGTGTAGCCTCGGGTGTGACCACAATAACACCATCTGTGATGCTGTTATTGAGTAATGACACAAATTTTTTTTCTCGATCGGCAGTGAAATGCTTGCGACCATCGCCGCATGTGTATATCAGCAGGTCATAATCGGATGTTGCGATGGTGCTATTAACCCCTTTCATCACTTCAATCGGAAAGGGCTCTCCCGCATCCGGCATGATTAACCCGATCACGTTCTTTCTCAAGGTACGCATGCTACGGGCTGCCAGACTGGAGGTGTAACCCATTTTTGCAATTACAGACTTCACGCGCTCGCACGTTTCAGTTGAGACATCGTCCTTGTTATTGAGCACGCGCGACACAGTAGAGACCGACACACCAGAAGCTGTAGCAACATCCCCAATCGTAATTGATCGATTTTTACGCTTCATGAGCTGATATATTTACTTACAGAAGACCGGTATCAATACCGGTATCGTTATCGGAAGCCAATTATATTATTGCATTAAACGCAATGCTTGTCAACTATCATTAATCTTTGTGATGTAGCCTAATAGTTTGGAAATTTTTGTAATTGGTGTGAAAATCCAATTCTAAAGCTGAAGTTATTATCCTTTATTTCTTCTTTATTTTACGATTACGATGTATTGGAGCCAGGTTACTTTTATTATATTTAATATAATAGTTGCCATAATACCTCGCCGGGTTTTACTCCCTGAAGAGGTGGATTATCACTACCGGCACGGGTCAGGCCGGTTGGTAGGAGCAAGCGCCTTTTCGATCTCGTGATTTTGACTCAGGGCATTCCAAACTCGATCCTCCGTATCCCAGGTCCAGAGCAGCCAACCGTCGAATCCATACTGGCAGGATTCGATTTGCCAGTTTTGCAGGAACTGAGCTGCATCAGCTGCAGTGTCGAAGGCATATTTGAATGCGCCGAATTCTCCCATCAATATCGGCTTGGGAGTGTTTGCATCGATCCCGTAGTAACGCGCATACTGCGAAAGATCAAACCCCACTCCTGGATAAGGGTGCAGGTCGATGAAATCTACCTGAGATTGAGCTATCACCTCCCCAGTCAGGCTAATATATGAGTCCCCAAGTTGTGACGGAACAGGTGCCATCGGTGCATAAAAGCTGACTTCCACTAAGGCAGTAGGATCCAGTTGGCGAATCGACTCGCGCTGGTGGTCGATCCAGTAAATCAGATTTTCATAGGCCATTCTGACCTTATCATCCGGTTTCGCCATGTCATATGATTTACCATTTCCCGTTGTGACCAGTCCGTTCGATAAGGAAAAGGGCGGCATACTGGTATCAAAATTGACTTCGTTGGTCAGGTCATATGCGAAGATCGCGTCCATGGGAGCTTGGTGCTCGATCAAAACCCGGACAAAATCAGTCTCATAGTTTGCCTTGGCGATCGAACCGCCAACTGTCAGGTAGCGGGGATTATTCCCACCAATTTGTGCAGTACCCGCTTTCCAGAGCAAGTCATTATAGCCCCCCAGCCCGGGAGTCAAATCGGTGATCAAGATAACATAGATATGGTGGCTTTTAGCACGCTTCAGAAAATCCACCACATTCTCCGTATAGGGGTAAGACAATCCATGGATAGGGTTGCCCACCTGTTCGCCTGCTGCCGAACAGCAGTCGATAAAAACCCGCACCAGATTAAAACCATCTGACTCCATTTGTTGTAAAGCCTGATCGATTTGTTTTGGATCATATAGCGCCGGATCAAAAGTCGAGTGCCAATCGTTTCCGTTAATGACGTGGTCTATGCGCGCGTAATTCATACCACGTGGCACAAATTTTGAGTCATCTTCTTTATTATAAAATTCACCTATCCCATTGACGTAGCGAATACCAATGCGATGTTCTGATACCTGTATGGGTGAAGGTGTCGTGGTTGGTGACGGTGTTGAACTAGGTTTAGTCGTAAGGGTTGGTTCTGGTATGTAATTGGGCTCGGTTGTAGAGGTTTGAGAGGGAATCGGTGCCTGAAATGTGGTTGATGTTGGAGTAATATCCGTCGACGAATTGCACGCGGATAAAAATAAGAATATGCCTGCAAAAATAAACTGAAATACTTTCGAATAAGTATTTTTCATCACTGCATCCTTATTAACCTTTCTATCCATTTCAATTCAGGCGATTCCCTTTTTCCCCGCCAAGATGATCCATATCGGACCGGTAGTAACCGCGCCGCCATCCAGTCTGGATTGCCAAACGAGATCAGCCAGTTCCTTAACGGTATAGGAAGCATTGCGACTACCCATCGGCTCATTAACCCGGTGTAACCCAGCAGGAACAATGAACTGTGTGGCGAACCAGATCAACAGGTAAAAGGGCAGAGCCATGTCTCGGCGCAGATCAAAGACAAAATATGCCCCACCGGGTTTCAGGACCCGATCTATCTCGTTTAGCACTTTCACTGGTTTGGTCCAATGGTGCAGTGAAGCCGTGCTGAGCACCAAATCCAGCGACTGGTCGGGGAAGGGAATTTCCTCAACATTACCCAGGCGGAAATCAACCCGATCCTCCAGGGCCACCCGCTGTGCGGACTGTCTGGCATCCGCAATCATTTTTTCCGATAAGTCGATTCCAGTCACATGCAAACCGGGCGCTTTCCGTGCCATCTCTATCGCCAGTTGACCTGAACCGCAACCCAGGTCAACAGCTTCCCCCTGATCCTTCAACACAGCCGCTTGAGAGACAACAAAATTGCGCATCAAGCGCATTTGCGGTGTCCTGGATACCCATTCAAACGCAGCGGCAACCTCGGGATCTTCAATGCCCTCCGGACTGGGAATGCGTTCTTGCGTGCGCCGGTCAAAAACTCGCCACAGCCCTGCCAGGAGAATAAAAATGAATAGGCGTGAAAACCAATCGTGCTTATGTCTAATACGAATTCTTTTCATGATTAAACTTTCTCGATATGTAAGATCAGGTTATTAGAATGCACAGATGAAATGTTCTCTTATATTATGGCACAAAATGAAGACGGATGATTAACCAAGTGAATATTTTCAAAACTGGTTTTGGAAGTACGATCAATCACTCTTTTGCAGAGCGATTTTTATCGAAGGGCTTTCCGCCGGATGGCAAAGCTCCTCCTGTATATGGTAATTTGAATATCGTAGAGGACCATAATTTCCATAATGTGAATTTAGCGTTGCACTTGGTTGCACACGGCGTGAAGAAGGGAACGCAGACCCTAACCTCATCCTGAGGGGAAAATAAAATCTCCTACACCTTTTTGCACGATTAGGCAAATTGAGCGTCTCGGACGCTTGATAATATTTTTAATGGCGAACTGTAATCCAGTAAGGAACTTTAACTTAGGAATATCAAAGAGATGAATGGTTCCACCCTTAGACTGTAGCGCCAGCAAGTAATGTTGGAAAAAACTACACTATTAATAATCCCATCCTGGCTTGGATGGGTGGAGCAGCTCAGTCCGTTTTCGCTATCCAAAACGTTACTTCACATGCAATCTGCAATGGCTAGCGTCTTGCGCTTTCGACCCATTATAATTTTGGCAGAGATGATGCCTCATAGGCGCCCATATCACAGCGGGCGACACCATCTCCGTTGCCATCTTCCGGGCGTGCCACGCCGCGCTGGTCTGTCTGTGGACAGTTGGATTGGTCACCGGCATCGATCGCTGGGCTACCGAATGGCAAGGCAGAGGTTGGGGTGAAGCCGCCGTTGTCCGCCAGCCCCTCGAGCTGTGGGTTAATGTCCAGGTTACCGGTTCCGGGAAAGCCACCTGCGATAATGCTGTATGTGACCTTGCTCACACCTCGATCGATTTTGACCTGAGAGTCGACGGGTATATTTCCCCAAATAATCGAATTTGTAACTGTAAGTGTACTTTCTTGGCCGTATATGGCGCCGCCGGTCAAATCAGCCGTGTTGGCAGAAAAAGTCACGTTAATTAAGGATGGGGTGCTTTCCCACATATCTATGCCACCACCAACGAGGGCATGGTTGCCCGAAAATGTGACATTCGTGAGAATGGGGCTGCTCTTGTAGATTTTGATCCCACCGCCACCTCCCCTTCCGCTGACTGTGTTGTTGATAAATGCCACATTCGTCAGTATGGGATTGCAATTCGCGTTATTAAAAATCCCGCCGCCTTCCTGGACAGCTGAATTATTGGAAAATAGGACGTCGTTTAGACTCGGGTTGCTATGGTCATCATTGAACATAGCTCCGCCCACGAAACTAGATTTATTGTTGGAAAAGATTACATCTATCAGTATTGGCGAGCTCTGATAGTTATAGATTCCAGAGCCATACCTGGATGAGTTATTGGAGAAGGTAACACCGGTCAGCGTAGGATTGCTGTTGGTGTGATTGTTCATGCAGCCCTTGTTGGATGAAATGTTTCCATCAAAAACAACCTCATTCAGCACAGGGCTACTCTCGCCATTGTCCATACAGCTGCCATCGATTCCCTTATTACCAGTAAACGTCACCTTGGTCAGTATGGGGGAGCTCTTGTCATTGTACATTCCAGCACCACCTCCAGCTGTGTTGGCAATGAAGGTGACGTTCGTCAGGACGGGGTTGCTAGAGTATATGTTGAACATCCCACCACCGCCGAA
>Ga0153916_10002009_pt1 | contig 14906 bp, 11 predicted proteins | sample Opewatmetagenome_FD_109642 | JGI IMG/M metagenome (GOLD analysis project Ga0153916, IMG submission 109642) | Freshwater wetland microbial communities from Ohio, USA - Open water 3 Core 3 Depth 4 metaG | ecosystem: Environmental > Aquatic > Freshwater > Wetlands | place: USA: Ohio, Lake Erie...
CTACCAGCAGGACCAAACCGTGGCCGAAATCGGGCACGAGAAGCTGATCGGGAGGGATTTTCTGGTGGGCATCGTGGCTAGCCACGGCGAGTACAAGCGGAACATCTACCTGCCGGCCGGAACGTGGATCAACTACCACTCCAACGAACGGGTCCGCAGCACCGGGCAGTGGCTGGAGGACGTCCCGGTGTACCGCGACGGAATATTCCGCCTGCCGGCCTTTGTCCGTGCCGGCGCGATTGTGCCTCAGATGTTTGTAGACGAGAACACCAAGGACTCCTTCGGTCACCGCAAGAGCGGCTCGGCAGATCATCGGGAGCTGATCGTAAGGGTCTACGCGGCTCCCTGTACGACCGAGTTCACGCTGTACGAGGATGACGGCGTCTCGATGGGCTATGACGCGAGTTGCCGGCCCACGTATGCCACGCGGACCACGCTGATGACCCAGCAACAGTCCGGCAATGTGGTCACCGTCGCCATCCATCCGTCCAACGGCTATTACCCCGGCGCGATTTCCGAACGCAGCAACCTGGTGAAGTTGGTCACGGAGGATGCGAAGGCTGAATCCGTCCTCCTCAACGGCGATGCGTTGGCACAGCGGGTAAGCCCGGCGAACCTGGACGCCAGCGAGAGCGGCTGGTGCAACGCGGGCCCCAACCTGGTCCTGGCGAAGTCCCCCCCGGCGAGCGTCTGCACGGCGAAATCGTTTGTCTTCCACCTCGAGGTGACCGCTCCCGCAACCTCGGCGTACTTCGTGTGCTCCAACGCCTGGACCCAGCCGGGAGAGGAGGTCTACCTGGTCGGCGATCTCGCCCAGTTGGGCGGCTGGAAGCCGGAAAAGGCGATCCGCATGGAACCGAGCGTCTGCTACGAGTACATTACCCAGGGCCGCGACAGCAGCCTGCCTGGTCCTGCAAGTCCCGTATGGACGAAGGTCATCGGCGACCTGCCGCCAAAAACCAAGATCGAGTGGAAGTGCCTCCGCAAGCGGGCGGACGGAAGCTGGCAATGGCAAGGCGGCCCCAACAACGTTCACACGACGGGCGACTCAGGCTATTCGGGAGTGACGGTCGGCCACTTGTAGAAGACCTCGTATGATTAGCAGCGCGAGTCGGCGGGCAGTTATCGTATCCAGGAGGTTCCGGCATGCCCCCCCAGTGCCCTTACCCAACCAGCACGCTGTACTGCTGGCGCGCGGCGGTCAGTTTCCAGAACCTTCTTTTTTCGTCAGATTCGGGAGGTAGTCATGTTGAAACGTCTCGGCTTGGCAGTTCTGGCTTCCCTTCTGTTGATCGGGAGGGCGTACTCAGAAGACAGGCGGGTCGATCACTCGCAGCTTGTCGTCATGACGTTCAACGCCGAGTTCATGTGGGACGGCGTTGAACCCGAGGAGGGCAGCGTCGATTTCTCATGGAAAGGCTCTCAAACAGAGGCGGAAGAGCACATGCAGCGGATCGCGGGGGTGATTATCCGCAGCAACCCTGACGTTCTGAACCTCGTGGAGATCGAGAATCTGAATGCCCTCAACACCCTGAACCAAAAGTTTCTGTCGGGTCGCGGCTACAGGCCGTATTTCGTCGAGGGGAAAGACACACAGACCGGGCAGGATGTCGGCCTGCTGACGCGGATTGACCCTGAGAATGGTCAGATTCAGCGAGACGATCGGACGGGAAAGTCGGGCAACGTAACGAAAGGGGTATCGAAGAACTACTACGCCCGATTCTCGGTGGATGGCAGGAGAATCGCCGTTGTCGGGCTGCACTTCCTTGCGCAGCCGAACTCGGAGAATCGGAGGAAGCCGAGAGAAGCCCAGGCGGCAGTAATGGGGAGGCTGGCGAAGGAATTGGCGGACGGAGGATACGCTCCCATCGTCTTGGGCGATTTCAACGATTACGATGCCGATGTGCCCGACCACATCAACAGCCAGCCGATCAGCGCTGTCCTGCGGATCGTAAAGCAGATGGATCCTCAGCACGGCACGGACGATCTTGTGAACGCGGCCTCCCTCCTGCCGACGGGTTCGCGATACACGTCATTCTATGACAAGAACCAAAACGACCTGGTGGATCACCCCGAAGAGCATACCTCCATTGACCATATCTTGATCTCGCCGTCGCTCGCACCGATGGTGCACTCGGTCGATATCCCCCACGCCCACAACCCGACGGAAGTTTCGGACCATTACCCCGTCGTTCTGCGTCTGAAGCTGGGCGACGGTATGGGACCCGCGTCAAAGGGCGGCAGGGTCGTGATATCACGACTGCTACCGAACCCACCGGGGGACGAGAGCCTCAACGAGGAGGCGACCATCAAGAACGTCGGCTCGGCTCCTGTCGATCTCACCGGGTTCGCACTCCGGGATCTCACAAAGAAGACCTGGAAGCTGGACTCCCTTGGCACGCTGAACGCTGGAGAAGCGAAAACGATCAAACGCAATGGTCAAGCCATGGGGATGAACAACCGGGGTGACACGACTGAGCTTGTGGACAAGGACGGAAGCGTGATCGACTCGATTACCTACGGCAAGGTCGACGAGGACGAGGAGGTGTTGCGGTAACTGACGGCCCGATCGAGGCCGCGTGAGAGACTTTCCCCGGGAAAGTCCTAAGGGAGGCACACGTCGGAATCTGCCTCCTCAGATGGTCGCCGGGTCGTCAAGCCGCAGGTGTGGGAGGTTGTGGCTCCGACACGGACTGGCGCACTTGTAAGCGGGCTTCTTCGAGCGCCGCAAGGATGTCCTCGATCGTGACATCCTTCTTGTGGAACGCCACCCTAGCCTAAGTTGCGCAGTTCGATGAAAATCTGATCTGCTTTCGGCCGGTTTGCGAGCGGATTTCGACGTAAGTCCTGATTTCACGGTAGTGGAAACCGCCGCGGGGCGATGTAGTGGAAACCTTCCCTCTTGCTTCGGCCCGATTCCTTGGCATGCTGGATGCCAGGAGGGAGCCGATGTTTCTGCGGCAGTACACACGGAAGAAGGCGGGGAAGGTCCATCGCTACTGGGCCCTGGTCGAGAGCATGCGGACCGAGGAGGGGCCGCGGCAGCGGGTCGTGGCCCATCTCGGGGAGCTCAACCACAGCCAGCACCGGCGCTGGCAGCGGACGATCGTCTTTTACAATCGCCATGGCGACGCCGAGCGGTTGCGGCTGTTTCCCGACGATCCGAGCCTTTCGCTGCCCGACGATCCCGACATCGTGCGCGTACGGCTTTCGTCGGCGGGCTGGACGAACGCCCGGGCCTTCGGCGACGTGTGGCTGGGGTTTTGGCTGTGGCGGCTGCTGAAGCTGGACGAGATCGTCGATCGCCATCTTCCCGCGGGCCGGCATACGGTCTGTCCGGCGGACGTCGTGGCGATCGAGGTCATCAACCGTCTCTGCGCGCCGTCAAGCGAGTTCGCCTTGGCCGAGCACTGGTACGCTTCGACGGGCTTGGAGGATCTCTTGGGAATCCCCGATCACGAGATCACCAAGGACCGCTTGTACCGCACGTTGGACGCGCTGCGGCGAGCGAAAGAGAAGATCGAGAACGATTTGAAGGAGCAGCTCGGCACGCTATTTGACCTGGAGTACGACGTGTTGTTGTACGATCTGACGAGCAGCTACTTCGAGGGGCTGGCCGAAGAAAACGAGCTGGCCAAGCGTGGCTACTCGCGGGATCATCGCGGCGACTGCAAGCAGATCGTGCTGGCGTTGGTGGTCACGCGGGAGGGGTTTCCCCTGGCGCACTACACGCTGGCGGGCAACACGCAAGACGTCGAGACGGTCGAGAAGATCGTCACGGCGGTCGAGTCGCGTTTTGGCAAGAGTCAGCGGGTGTGGGTGATGGATCGGGGGATGATGAGCGAGGAGAACCTCAAGTTCCTCAGCCAGCCTGGTCGCCGCTACCTGATCGGCACGCGGCGCAGCGAACTGGCCGACTTTCGGGAGGAGTTGTGCGGCGAAGGTTGGACGGCGTGGCGCGAGGAGGTGGAGGTGAAGCCGGTGGAGCGCGACGGCGTGGCGTATCTTCTGGCCCGCAGTTCGCAGCGAAAGAAAAAGGAGCGGGCGATCCGCAAGCGTCAGCTCTTGGGATTGCACCGAGCGTTGAAGCGTCTTGCCGAGGGTGTTCGGAAAGGGCGACTGAGACAGCGCGACAAGGCCGTGGAACAGGTGGGCCGACTCAAGGAGCGTTTCCCTCAGGCGGCGAAGGTGGCGAAAATCACGATTGCCAAGTGTGGCAAACCCCAGGTGACGTGGAAATGGAAGATGGAGGCGGTCCGCGCGGCGCTGATCCAGGACGGAGCGTATCTCTTGAAGAGCAACTACCACGGCTGGTCGCCGGAGGAGTTCTGGGAGACGCACATGCAGTTGACGGTAGCGGAGAAAGCCTTCCGGACCCTGAAGAGCGAACTGTTGATCCGGCCCATGTGGCACCAGTACGATGGCCGCGTGGAAGCCCACGTGATGGTCTGCGTGCTGGCCTACGCCTTGTGGAAGACGCTCGACCACCTGGCGAAGCAGGCTGGCCTGATGACGGTCATCCACAAGCCGGACCTGGCCCGCCGCCAGGCGACGGCCAAGCCGCGGCCGATGAGCCCGGAAGTGATCCTCCGGGAGCTGGCCAAGATCCAGATCGGGGACATCCTCCTGGAGACCAACGATAGCCGGCAGTTGGCCCTCCGCCGGGTGGCCCGGCCGATGCCGGAGCAGGCGCGGATCCTGGCGGCGTTGAACCTGAACCTGCCCGAGCGGCTCAGCCCTGATCGGCTGTTGTAGTGAAGACTTTTGCCCCGGGCGTGCGAAATCCCCGGGAATCACGAGTACCCGGGCCCCCAAGTGCGCAACTTAGGCTAGCGGGTCGTCGTCGGATGTCAAGATACCTTTCATTCTCGGGGCGCAGAATGTGCGTGATTGGGCACTACGGGCTTGACCCGGAATTCGGCACTGTTACTCCGACAGAGGCGGTGCAGACATCCCTCGCACTGTCGCGGTGAACGTCTGCCGGCGTCGGAGTCGGACGGTCCCGGCATTTTGCGGCCTTCGCCTGTCACCGGGCGCTTCAAAACGGTTCTCCCGCACTCTTGGTGAAATCGGATTGTATTCCGGCCGGGATCACCGCCGATCCGCCCTCAAGCGTCAGGGGGAGGTGGCGGGCGAGGCTCGGCTCCTGCGACGAGGTGTTCGAGAAGGAGCCGCACGTTGCTTCGTGACGTGACCAAGTCCGACTTCATGAGCATTTTTCTCCGAAGAGCCCCCGATTGCCTCGTCGATCAAGATGCACACAGGACGCGCTGACGAAGAAGATCAAACTTGGCCCGCCCCTACATCTGTCGCTTGATGAGCTTCAGACGGTTGACATGCCCCTCCGTCTGCGCATTGCTCTGGGGAAGGCCCAACGCAACCTTCACGGCGGCCAGATCATCGATCAAGGACGCAGCTATCACTGGTGTCTCGGTGGCTGTACCCACAACGGGAGTGTCGATCAGAGATTCGGGCTCCGAGATCGTTGCCGCCCGAGCAGCGGCTTCCGCTTGCCTGCCGTGCCGATCGACCACGCGGACGAGCGATTCCCGAAGGTTCTTGAGCAAGTGCCAACGGTCGGCGAACCCCAAGGCAGCGAGCACGGCTGCCATACGAGACGTCGTTCGCGCATGGGGGTCCTGCAACCTCAGGCAGTCGTTCGGTGAAGATCCGCTGGCAGCACAATGGGTTATCACAGAAGAACTTGCGGCTGTGCCAGCAGATCCGTACGGAGATCCCCTGCCACGGCAGGTCGGCCAGCGTTCGCTCAAACCGACTGTGGACTCGCCCCGACAACTGAGATCGCTGCGGGCACCGACTGTTGGGTAGCATGCTGGCGACCAGCACTGTGATCCCGTCGGCAGAGAGTTGAACCTCATCGAGTGCCAGACAGCAGTGGTCCGGCAGGAGGGGACGAAGCAACATGACAGCCTCCGTGCCCATCTTGGGCTAGGCCACTATCTCTCAGTCCGTCCACGTCCAATTCTACAGCCCCAGTCGAGGGAGATTCCCGACCATCACCAAAGGTGCGGGAGAACCGGTTTTCAGCGCCCGCTGACAGGGGGTGCTGGAGAAGATCGGCGCCGGTGGCAAGCTGAACGCGGTGCGGGGCGAGAAGGGCTTGGCCGAGCGGGTCGTGAACCTGCTGTGGTTGTCAGGGGGCTGGAGGGCCGGCACACTGCCGGCCCTCCAGTGCATATTCCCCGCAGCAGGGGTCGTGATCGTTGGCTTCCCAGGCCGAAGATGTGAGGAATAGGCTGCTCGACGCGGGGCAAATGGGGGGAGCGGATACTGGAATCGTAAGTGGCCTGCGATGGCTCAGAGCCCTTCTCCGGCGATCGCACCTTGCCAGGGTGGCCAACGTATCATAACATGTAGCGAAGGACGCCTGTCGCCGCTAGCATGGAAAATGTGGGCAGGATAGGTATTGTGACGGATCTCTGACGGGCCGGATTGACCTAGCGGGGGATACGGGGAATGTCTATGATCTCCACGCAACAAAGCCCTTGGGAGGATCCGAAAAACGTGTGTGGCATGGATGCCAGTGTTCCCTATTCGACCTGGGAGAAGTGGTTCTATCACTTCCCCATCGACGCGGAAGGTCAGCCGACGAGCGATGCGGCGTACCGGCTGATCCGCTACCTCTTCGAACACCGCGACCATGCCTTTGCGGCGGGCCAACTGGCCAACGAGTTGGTCCTACACCCCGAGTTGGTGCGCTGCACGTGTCGGCAACTTGAACTGATCGACCTTGTGCTTCAGGAGCCGCCAGCGAGTGGCCGTTTCCGCTATTGCCTGCACTCGCGCAACACAGACCTCCAAGCCAAGGTCGAAGCGGCGCTCATTGAATTCCCCGCCCGTGTCGCTGACCTATCCCTTCCGAATCCCCCTGCCGGTTGACATCGTCTTTGGCACCAACCAGCCAGTCATACATGGCGCGATCAAGGACATCGATCGGGTCCAAAAGGGCGGACGCCTGATCCGCGAAGGAGATAGCCGTCAGCGCAACGGCTTGCTCGGTCAGCCAGTGTTCCACTTCAGCATCGGTCGGCGGACCGTCTCCGATCTCAGACACTTCGGTGACCACAAGCACGGGAATGCCGGACGAACGTGCGGCTGCCGCTATCATCGAACTGCCCATCGTCGCCAAGACGTCGCCGCGGTTCAACAGCCCGTGTGCAGTCAGTAGGACCTTTGTGCTTACACGTCTTTCTTGCAGATAGGAGAAAACCTCTGGCAGGGCTGCCATTTCAACGACCCGATAGCTCATCCGTGATTCCCGAAAGGCGGCGAAGATACGCTCTTCCTCATCCTGGTTCGTCAGGCAGCCACAAGGAGGGTGCGGCTTCACGATGAGCACCGTTCCGCGATGGCCTTTGACTTGGCCGCAGAGCACGTGCATGAAGAGGCCGCTGTCGCCGTAGACCACCAACGTGTCATCGGGGTCGATCCGGCGGCGCGTCGCTGCCCCTGCCCGCAGTCGGGACGCTTGCCGTTCATCGAGGAACTCGACCAGGTACTTCCGAAGGGAGACAGCTTGGTCACTACTTCCCGTCTCACCGAGCGCAGAATCCTGTTTCAAGACCGCGGGCACGTCGGCCACCAGTCGTCGCACGAGGAAATTGTACGGATGTAAGTGTTCCGCTTCTGTCAGGACCATCATGATCTCGCGCCGGGGCAGATCACCGACCCCGGGAAGCAGTGCTAGGAGCGCCGCCGCGACCATGCAGGCCGCTTCGCTTCCGCTCGTGGCACTTGACAACATGCAGGGCCAAGTCCTCCGAAGGAACTCCTCCGGATCACGCATCGTCATTGGCCTCGTGATCCGGGTTTCCAGCCCTCGGAAGTCGGTGTTGCTGTAGGCCGACAAATACGGGGTCACACTGATTAGCCCGTCCTCGATCGCTTTAGCGAGGCGTTTCACGATTGGCGTGAAGTCGACGCTTGCCGTGCCGTACTGTTTTGGCTCCGGGATGTATGAATGCGCATGGATCTTCTTCGCATCATGATCGAAGCGGATCTCATGAACGAACGAGAATAAGCCCCAATGCTCCTTGGCTGGCACCGGCATTCCAAAGGAACGAAACAGGTTCTTCATGTCGGCCGGAGCACGGCTCGCATCCACATGGCACACATCGGCCAGCCGCAGCAGCGCCGCCAGGTCGCGAATACGAACCGGCTCCCCGGTTCTTCCCCGGACCACGGGGACAATGTCGCTCAACGGGTAGCGGTGTCGATGGTAGACACATATCTCGGCAAGCAGGAGCTTCTCCGGCTCCCTCCAGTCGCACGCAATTCGCCAGTTCGTGCGAATGAACTGCGCCGAGCGCAACTCGTATCCTTCGCGGTTCTTCTCCCAGGGCACGTCCTTTCCTTCGAGGACTTCGGTCTCGTTGGGGAAGATGCCATAGATCATGCCGATATCGTGAAGCCAGGCAGCGGATAAGAGATACATGGCCTCTTCCGGGTTGGGATAGAACACCCGCGGATCACTCGGATCCAACGTGGCAGGGAAGAGGACGGTGTCCAAGATCTCCTCGACCTTTTTGCAATGGGCCGGCCCGTGATCGGTGAAGAACGGCATCAACGTCCTTTCGTGCCCTGGTTCAAACAGCGCTTTCGACAACCGCTCGGCCTCGTCGAATAGCCAAGCGCACTCGCGGTGCCTGGAGACGATCTCCCGCAGGCAAGCCGAGGGAGTCGGACTGCCGGTTGCCCTACGCGGCTCACCGTCCACGGTATCGCGAGTGGCCGGCAGGATCGCGGGGCCAGCAGTATCACTTCCAGGGCCCGCCGGAGGCGAGGGCTTCTCCGCGATTACACGTGCACTCTCCGGGAGTCTGTGGCGTTTGACCCGGACGCAAAGGGTCGGGCCGGGAGCGATGATCTCGCAGCGCAAGCTCTCCGGCCCATTGGCAGACAAGTATTCGCGAAAGAGCGCAAATCCGCGTCCAACTCCCTCCGCGGCCTCCAGTCTGTTCAAGTACAATGCAATCCACGGGTCAATGGGCCGGGAAGACGTCAGGCCTGTAAGGAACTGGTCCCAAGAAGTGCCGGCCGGAAAGCCGCCGGGACTTAATACCTGCAACTCCTCGCCTGTGATCCTCACTTGGACCTTCCCTGGCACCTGGTAATCGCGGTGCGCGATGGCGTTGGCAATGAGTTCCCGCACGACCGGAGTGGGTATCTCCTCGCGTTCCCGCCGCAATGCTGTGTCGCCGATCGAGGTGGGTAACCCAAGCTGCTGGATCGTCCAATCGAAAAGCTGTTCGACCTGGGCAGAAAGGGGCCCGTGAACCTCACGCGGAGCGGTGTCGTCCCTGGTCAGGTTGCCGAGCACGAACGTTGCAGTCGCGTGCGGGATGTACCTCTCCGGTCGTCGCGTGAAGCAAAGAACCGCCGAATTGTGAAGGACTGGTGGACTTCCTTCCAAACCATCGACGAAAAAGCCCAATTCGCGAAGAGCCTTTTCGTCGCCGCGTTCCATAGACAATCTCTTGTCCACCTTGCGTGCATAGTCGCGGATCAGATCCCAGTCCAGGTCGTCCATGGTCGCGCCGATACAGGGGCGCTTCGCGTGTGGAGAGATCCGACATAGCTCGATGAGGTCTTTAAGAGACTCGACCGAATAGACACTGGGCCGCACCGGCCGGCGCGAGATGCTCCCACTCTTGTTCTTGGCGATCCAGATTGTTCGGTCGGCCTCCTCCACCCCAAATCGCGGCGTTTGAGACACGGAGTGCCTGTCGGAGCACTTCTCGTCGTCCAACCGTTTGCGGACAAAATCTACCACGTCATCGACTCCGATGTAACCATCCGCTGTCGGTAAGCCTCCGAGCCCAGTCTCGATTCCCTCGCAGAACAGGGCGGTGAAAACGCTTTCCGAGCCACCTTCCTTCTCGCAACTTAGCTCGTGCTCCGCGCAAGACGCAATGATGGCGATACCGCGAGGGAGTCCCTCGGGAAACGGAAAGGAATCATCCGTTGGCTTCTTCTTCCTCCACCCGCGCAGTGCCGCGCCGGCGTGGCAAGCGTCGAGGATCAGTATTGCGCGGGTGACGCCGGCAACGCGCAGTTCAGCGGTCACGCTCTCGAAGGGAAACAGCAAACATCCCTTCTCTCCGAAACCCAGACAGAAAGACCCATGACGCAGGTCGCCGTGCCCAGAAAAATAGAAGAGCAACTGATCTTCGGGGTCCCAGGCCGCCAAAGCACCGACCAAACGATCACGGAACCTCGTTGGCGTCTCACAGTTGTTCTCGTGTCTCGATAGCTGTGGGTGGCATTGGCCCAGTTGGGGATCACTCATGGCCGTGAAGACTCTAGCGGAGTCGCGCGGGCCGCCGGTGACTTCTGGCCCGGTTCGGGCATTCACCACGAACGCGATTCGCCTGGGCATGGCACGGCCCCTACGTTCGAGTGATGCGCACCACGACATCCGATGACTCCTGCTGCGCGTGGAGTTGAGCGGCCACTTGCTCCAACTGCTTGGCCGACAGATTGCCGATCGAGAAGCTCACACCACCACGAGTGACAGACACGGAGTACTTGGGCCTCGACGACTGCCACATTGACACCACCGACAAGAGCGTCCTCAGGCCGGCGAGGCCAGCCACAACGAGGGCTACGATCAGTGTGGTATCTTTCTGTCCCCGGGGGACAGGCCCCTCCTCCTTTGTCACAGGCAGCTCTTCTCTTCTCAGGTCTTCGGCCAAGATACCAAGCTCGATGGAGTCCTCAGGAGGAACCAGGCCTTCAAAAGCGATCCGCATGTTCATCGTCCGCCCTCCATCAGCAGCCCAAGGCTATGTCGTCACTGCCGGCACTTCGCGAACAATCCACCGTGGCCCGAGAATAATGCTAAGCGCTGCCGCCGTGGTGTCGCTGTGACTCTCGTGAGGAACTTCATCAGCCAATCCGAGCGGCTGCCAGCGTCAACGTTGACCAGGCGTGAACCGCGCGGTCGCACCACCGGAATCCTCTGTCTTAACGATCTCTTCGTCGTCCCCAACCAGTTGGTCGTACATCTCACGACTCAGTCGGTCGATTGGAGCAAAAACTTCGCCATGGCGATCGTCCGTGGGATCCGTTGCCACATCCCCCTTCGGCGAAATCAAGGCAGTGGCCTGTTCGGCCAACAACCCCTCCATCTCCGCAGCCATCGCACCGTTGGCAGCGTGCTTCTCCGCTTCGGCCAAGACCAGCACGGGAACGTTGCAGTCCTTTGCCGTCGATGCGATCATCGCGCTCCCCATTCGCGCAAGCACCTCGGCTCCATTCAGCACCGCCCACGCTCCCAACAGCACCTTGGCTTTGACGTTCTGTCCCTGGAAGTGCGAGAGGATCTGCCGAAGGGAAGACATCTCGACTTCACGAAAAGCGAGTCCCGAATCCCGCAACCGACGAATCATGCGATCATCCTCTTCCTGGACCGCCAATAGGTGGCCGGGATGATGACACTTCACCAGCAGGACCCTTCCCCGGTGTCCCCTCAAATGATCTCGCAGCAAGTGCATCACGACACTGCTGTACCCGTAGATCACGAGCGTATCATCCGAATTCAGAAGGCGGTGGGCTGCGACTGCAACTCGTGACCCGGCCTTGAGCCGTGCCTCAAGAAACCCATCGAGATACTTGTGGGCCACCGCCAGTTGACCGAGTCGGCCCGTGCTGTCGAGGTTCGGATCCTCTCGCAGAAACGTACCCATTTCGGCCACCAGTCGCCTCGCCAAAACATTGTATGGAAACAGACGCCGTACCTCAGCCAAGACTTTCGTCACACCTTTATAAGGAACGTCGGCGACTTCGCGCATGATCGACCGCAACACGGCGGCCACCAGGCACGCCGCCTCACTGGCGCTGGTGGTCGTCGAGAACATGCAAGGCCACGTCTTCCGGAGGAAATCCTCTGGATCACCGGTTCCCTTCAGCGTAGCGATCTTCGCCTCGACCCACTTGAAATCCGTGTTGCGGTAGGCCGACAAGTACGGAATCACGGTGCCCAGCTCACGCTCGATTGCCTGAGCCAGGCGTTTCACCACCGGCTCAAAGTCGACCGTGGCCGTGCCGTATTGTTTTGGCTCCGGGATGTACGAATGCGCGTGGATTTTCTTCGTATCATGGTCGAAGCGGACGTCGTACACGAGCGAGGATAAGCCCCAATGCTCCTTGGCTGGCACCGGCATTCCAAAGGAACGAAACAGGTTCTTCATGTCGGCCGGAGCACGGCTCGCGTCCACGTGGCATGCATCGGCCAGCCGCAGCAACGCCGCCAAGTCCCGCATGCGAATCGGCTCCCCCGTTCTCCCGCGAACCACGGGAACGATGTCGCTCAACGGATAGCGGTGTCGATGGTAGACACATATTTCGCCAAGCTGGAGCTTCTCCGGATCCTTCCAATCGCACGCGATGTGCCAGTTCGTGCGGATGAACCGCGCCGAACGTAACTCATGTTCCTCGCGGTTCTTCTCCCAGGGCACGTCTTTTCCTTCGAGGACTTCCGTCTCGTTGGGGAAGATGCCATAGATCATTCCGATATCGTGGAGCCAGGCGGCCGCCAACAGATACATGGCCTCTTCCGGGTTGGGACAAAAGGCCCGTGGATCACTGGGATCCAACGTAGGAGGGAAGAGGACGGTGTCTAGAATCTCCTCGACCTTCTGGCAGTGGGCTGGCCCGTGATCCGTGAAGAACGGGATCATCATCCTCCCGTCCTTGAGTTCAAACAGCGCTTTCGCCAACCGCTCGGCCTGTTCAAACAACCGCCCGCACTCGCTGTGACGAAAGATGATTTCCCGTAGCGTGGGCACAGCAACCTCCTGTCAAACGAAGTCCTGACGCAGATCGGTTTCCTCCCCAAGGATAGCCACTAACACCAATGTACAGAACCAGCCTGCAAATACAAGTCACGCTAGGGTGGAGGTGACCCAGTGTTGTCGTTGCCCGGAGCCCCTCAGTCGCGCGGACTTGCGGCAATTCGCGGCACGCGTGGCGCTTCGCAAGGGTGGTTCAGCCCGTGGCTAGTCTGGCCCGCCGAGCCTCCGTGGTACCATTGGAGCCAAATCGAACAGCCAGGCGATGCTACTATCCAGGTTGGACTTGCGGAACGCCTAACGTTGGGTGAAGTCCAGACGCTAGTGCCCCGCCCGGCCTTAGGTGACAGGTACGGGAGTGCGAGGAGCGTGCCGAGCTTTGGCCCAGCGGGAGCTTCGCCCTACTGTCAATTCATGCCGGGCGGGGCACTAGGAGTATGTCTGAGTATTCGATTCCACCACAACAAGTTGCGCTGCAAGGACTACGAGCGGCACAGTGCTTTCCGTTTTGCACAAGCTCTCCGGGCAGAGTCCCAGCGTGACTCTGGACGTCCTCGGCTGACCAGGGAATCGGCGCAGATTCGGCAAGCTGAGGGTCGCAGTCTGGTTTTTCACCCCTACAAGTGTGTCCGAGTACTCGTTCGGAACAGTTGGGACAGGAAGACTCTCTGCAGCACCCCCAATCCGGGGGCGCTGGCCGAGCGTCAGGGCGTGAGCGAGCGCGCCCCGAATTCCGTTCCTTTCCTGCGGCGGTCGGACGGTCACTGGCAAGTGATGCTTAGTCCCGGGGCGGTTGTCCGGTTTTGCCATCTTACAAATCAGAACCCCGAGTACCCGTGCGGACATCGGTTCTTGACGTGCCTTTGCGGCTACCTCATCCGGGGGGCCGGCTGGTCCTCAGCCCGCTCTTGATCCCCGACTCCCACGGAGGTTCCCCGCGGCAGGCCTCTATGTGCATGCTTGTCCAAGCAGGCGGAACTGCCAGGACGACAGCGTTGCGGGCTCGGGCATGCTCCTTCAGGGCCTTGTAAGGGTCGCCGCCGGGCTCGGATCTGGGTTCATGGCGGAATGCGACCAACCATGCAACGTACCGGAGCAGATCGACATGCCGGTCGTCACCGATGCGGAACCCGGCACGGGATCGGTGGCGGAGCAACTGCCGCTCGCTGATCACCTCGCCCAGCGGCGTGGAGTTGAGCAGGCGGACCAGCCCGGTCGGTCGGAGTTGTCGCGGGTCAATCGCCACGGTCCATCTCCTTCACGAGCCACGCGGCGTAGTGGACCAGGTTCAGGGTGCCATCGGGATTGACCGGCGCCCCGCCGTGGATGTGCGCCTGGAGCAGGTCCAACGTCACCAGTCTGCCTCTACGTCGGCCGCCAATGACGCAAATCCGGCCGGGATGAGGCAAAGGTCGCGGGCCGTGACGCAAATCCCGGTCCAATTCCCGCGAACTGACGCAAATGACGGTCGTGACGCAAATCCCGGGGCCTTCGTCCGGGGGCGGGAAAGAGTTTTCAGAATTCCAGCCCGGGGGCGGGGAAATCCGCTTGATGTTCTCCCGGAAAGATGGCTCCTGTGTCATGACGGGTGCCCAACGGGCAGCAGTTCCAACTGACGATTGTCGAGAGCACGCGACGCTAGCCCCGAAGGAGAGCCAAGATGACCAGTCGGCAAACCCGCAACGACAACCCGGCGACCGTCGACGCCCGCCTGACGCAGATCGCCGCGCAGGTGCTCAAGGTGCCGACGCTCGCCTACCGCAATTCGGACTCGCTCGATTTCCACGAGGTGTCGGTTGGACAGATTAAACTCGCGTTGCGGGCGGCCTACGAGGCCGGCCGCCAGTCGATGAAGTAACCCCTGTTTCCCTTTTCCCAATGGAGGTGTGCGATGAAGAAGAACGAAGTGCAGGTCGGCAGCGTCTACACCGCGAAGGTGTCGGACAAAGTGGTCGAGGTGCGGATCGAGGGCGAGAACCGCCATGGCGGCTGGGACGCCGTGAACCTGGCCACCGGCAAGAAGGTCCGAATAAAGACCGCCCAGCGGCTCCGGGCCGAGGCAGACGGCGCGGATGCCGCGGCGGCCGGCCAGGA
>Ga0153916_10002010_pt1 | contig 14903 bp, 12 predicted proteins | sample Opewatmetagenome_FD_109642 | JGI IMG/M metagenome (GOLD analysis project Ga0153916, IMG submission 109642) | Freshwater wetland microbial communities from Ohio, USA - Open water 3 Core 3 Depth 4 metaG | ecosystem: Environmental > Aquatic > Freshwater > Wetlands | place: USA: Ohio, Lake Erie...
ACGCTGCGCGACATCGCGATGGGTTCGAGCGTGGAGCAGTCCCTGACGGCCCTTAACGAGCGGGTCGGCAGCTCCGACTTCGATATCGTGATCACCGCCATCCTCATCCAGCGAAGCGTCGGCGGGAATCTCGCCGAAATCCTCGACAACGTCGCCCACACGATGCGCGAACGCGAGCGGATCCGGGGCGAGATCCGAACGCTCACGTCGCAGCAGCGGCTGACCGGCTTTGTGATTGGAGGCATCCCCATCGGCCTCGGCCTGATATTCATGCTCGTCAGCCCGGAATTCACGGGGCTGCTCTTCACCGACCCGCTTGGCCGCATGATGCTCGGCGCCGCCGTGGTCATGGAAGGGATGGGGTTCTTCGTCATCAGCCGCATCGTCAACATTGAGGTCTAACCAATGCCCGCTCTGATCGCTCTCGGAACATTCATCACGGTTACCATGGTCGTCTACGGCCTCGCCTACCGGCCGTCGTCATCCGGGATGGATGCACGGCTTGGCGGCCTGCGCTACTCACGGCCAACGCGCGACGCGCTGCCCGACCCTGACGCGGCGTTCTCAGCTCGCGTCCTGGCCCCGCTCATCGGGACATTGACCCGCCGGACCAACTCGATCCTGCCGTCTTCCGTGTCCGAGCGGCTGGAACTGGCAATTACACAGGCCGGCCTCCGCGTCAAGCCGGGGCAGTTCATCCTCGCGGTCGGCCTGCTCATGGGCATCTTTCCGCTCTTCGTGCTCGCCATGTTCGCGGGCAGCGGCCCCAAGATGGCCCTTTTTGGTTGGGCAGCCGCCACAGGGTTTGGCTTCTACGGACCACGCGTTTGGCTACTCGGTCGCATCAAGCGGCGGCAGAAGGAGATCTGGCGCTCTCTCCCGGACGCCTTCGACCTCATTACCGCGTCCGTGGAAGCCGGGCTCGGTATCGACGCTGCATTCAACCGGGTGATCGAGAAAGTCACCGGGCCTTTCGCCGTTGAACTCACGCGGACCATGCGTGAGATCACGATGGGCCGCGCCCGCCGGGAGGCATTTCTCGACATGGCCGAACGCACCGGCGTGGAGGAGCTCCGATCCCTGATCAACGCCATTGTCCAGGCGGAGTCGATGGGCATCTCGATCGGGTCAGTCATCCGGGTCCAGACCGGCGTCATCCGCACAAAGCGCCGCCAGAAGGCCGAGGAACAGGCGTTCAAGGCGCCAATCAAGATGGTCTTCCCACTGGTGTTTTTCATCTTTCCGGCCATTATGGTCGTCATCGGCGGACCTGCGATCATCCAGATGAAGGGTGCCTTCTAGTCGATGGGTTCTATCCGCGACACCACCGCGGGACTGGAGATAGCCACCGACGCCACCCAGGCGACGTCCGCATGGGCCCGGACCCGCGGGCTAATGCTACGGACGTCGCTGGAACCCGGCGAAGGGCTGGTCATCCGCCCCTGCGGCTCGATCCACATGATGTTCATGCGCTTCGCGATCGACGCGGTCTTCTTCGATAGAGAGGGACGCGTCACCCGGGTCGCCCGGAACGTGCGCCCATGGATTGGGGTCGCGTTCGGCGGAAAGGGCGCCAAGGGCGTCGTCGAACTCCCCGCCGGGAGTGCCAGGCAAGTTGAGCCTGGCCACCAGTTGGAGTTCTCACCGTAACCTGTGGCTACATGAAGCGCTCGGGCCAGAGCAGGGCCGCGGCACCGCCCAGAGCAAGATAGGGGCCGTAACTGAACACCCCTCGGCCCTGCCCCCGGAGCATCAGCACGAGGGCCGGGACTCCGGCCGTTACAACCCCGATCAGCAGCGCATTCATGATCGCGGGCCAGCCCAGCAGCAGTCCCATGAGCACGATGAGCTTGACGTCGCCAAGCCCGAACGGAGTCGCCCGCGCGCCCAGCGCCGCACCAAAGGCAAGACCAAGCGCAAACATTCCCACCGCCACCCCAATCGCGAAGGCGGCGCCCCACACGACATCCTGGACGCCGCGCTCGGGCCAGGCCCAACAGAAGGCCACGGCCAGGATGATTGCCGGGTAGGAAAGGCTGTTCGGGATGATCCGTCGCTCGAAGTCGGTGCTCGAAAGAATGAGGAGCACTGCGCCGAAGAAGGCGGTGAGGATGGCCGGCCCGGCATCGTAGTGGTCGGGGCGCAGAGCGAGCCCCACGACTACCGCTCCGCCGACTCCAAGGAAGAGCCTGAGCACCAGGAGGGTCCGGCCCGTCGCAGGGGCGGAACGGTACTCCTGCTGCCGATACAGGAGATGTTGCCAGCCCGCGGCGAACCACCCGGCGACCGCGGCGACCGCGGCGGCAGAGAGCGTCACTGTTATCGGCATCGTCCCGACTATCGCCGTCCAGGGCGCTACCGACAATTCGGTTTGTGAACCGCCTGCCTTGCCGATACACTCCGAAAAAGCTCGTCGGGGGGGCTCGTGCCGGCCGACATCGATTGGGACCATGTGACCGACGAGGCAACGTCGCTCCTCCGCGAATACCTCCGCATCGACACTTCGAACCCTCCCGGCAACGAAACGCTCGCCGTGACGTTTCTCGCCGACATCCTCCGCCACGACGGGATCGACGCGGAAACAGCTGAGTCGGCGCCCGGACGCTCGAACCTGATGGCGCGGCTGGGGCCAACGGGCGGGCTGTGCCTGTTGAACCATACCGATGTCGTGCCCGTCGAGCGCCAGTATTGGGACGCGGACCCGTTCGGAGCGGAAGTCCGCAACGGCTTCATCTGGGGCCGCGGCGCGCTCGACATGAAGGGCATGGGGATCATCGAACTGATGACGTTCCTCCTGCTGAAACGCACTGGTGCGCGCCTGCGGCGTGGGGTCAGTTTCCTGGCTGCCGCCGACGAAGAAGCGGGGAGCGAGTTCGGCGTGACCTGGATCGCGCAGAACCGACCTGCCTGGCTCGATACCGACCTCGTGATCAACGAAGGGGCCTACGGACTGTCGGGCCTGGGCGGTGGGCAGTCAGTCGTGTTCCAGGTGGCGCCGAGCGAGAAGGTCCCCGTGTGGGTAAAGCTGACCGTGCGAGGCCGCCCCGGGCACGGATCCGTACCCCATGGCGACAACTGCGCCGAGCACCTCGTCCATGCCCTCGTTCGGGTTGCGGCGTGGCAGCAGGGCCTTCGAGTGACGCCAGTGATGCGGGCGCACCTCGAAGCGATGGCGCGCGCGGGCGCGGTCCGCGGGGCAACCGACGAGCAGGCCTTCCGCATGGCGGAGCGGAGCCCGGCCGTGCGAGCCCGGCTTTCGAACACGGTCTCGCTGACAACCATCAACACGGGCATCAAGGTCAACGTGATCCCCGCGGTGGCGACGGCCACCCTCGACTGCCGGCTGCTCCCCGACGTCGACGTTGACGGCTTCCTTTCGGAACTCCGGCGCATAATCGACGACGACCGGGTGACATTCGACGTGCTCAACCGGTTCGAAGGGAGCGAATCGTCGATGGACACCGAGTTCGTCCAGGTCGTGCGCGACGTGGTGAGCGAAATGGTAGAGGGCGCCTATGTCGCGCCCGAACTGACAAGCGGCTTCACGGACTCACGCATCTACCGCGTGCGAGGGATTCCCGCCTACGGATTCGTGCCGTGTCTCGTCAATCCCGAAGACCTTGGCGGCATCCACGGTCACAATGAGCGCATGAGCATCGAAAACCTCAGGCTTGGTATCCAGGTCCTGTACGAAGTCGTGAGGAGGCTTTGCGTCGATGAGTGAGTTCATCGCATGGCTCGATTCGCCCGAGAACGTGGACAGCGGCCGGATCGGCGGCAAGGGCGCAAGCCTGGCCCGCCTTGGCGCGGCAGGTTTTCCCGTCCCGCCCGGCTTTGCCGTGACGGTCGCTGCATATCGCGCCTTCCACGCCAGCCACGGACTCGACAAGTCGGTTGCCGGGCTTGTGGCGCTCGACGGCCGGCCAACGCAGGCACAGGTCCGCGCGGCCTGTGAGCCAATCGTCGCGAAGCTGGAGCAGGCGCGCCTTCCCGAGCCCGTGTCCCAATCCATCGCGGAGGCCTATGCCCAACTCGACGCGCGCACCCCAGCCGGGGCGACGTATGCGGTGCGATCGAGTGGGGTGAGCGAAGACAGCGCCGGCGCAAGCTTCGCCGGGCTCTATGAGAGTTACCTCAACCTGAGCGGAGGCCGCCAGATCCTCCAGGCGGTGCTCGATTGCTACCGCTGCCTCTGGCAGCCCCGCGCCGTCCACTATCGCGCGATCAAGGGTATCGACCACCGGAAGGAAGCGATGGGCGTCGTGGTCATGCAGACGGTGCAGAGCCACGTCAGCGGGGTAGCCTTCAGCTTGAACCCGGTGACTGGCGCCCACGACGAGGTGGTGATCAACGCGTCGTGGGGGCTGGGCGAGGCGGTCGTCTCGGGCCTCGTGACCCCCGACAACTACGTCGCGCTCAAGGACGGCACCGTCGCCCGCAAGGACGTGTTTGAAAAGCACGTCCGCATCGTCGCGGCGGCCGGCGGGACAGAACAGCAGGATGTGCCTCCCGATCTGGCCAACGCCCCGGCCCTCACCGACGAGCAGATTGGACAGGTCGGGAGGACGGTCGCGGACGTCGAGCGTCACTACGGCTGTCCCGTCGACGTTGAGTTCGCCTACGACCGTGAAGGCCGCTTCTATCTCCTCCAGGCGCGGCCGATCACGACGGTGTAGCCGGTCAGCACAGGGCTTGCAGTTCAACGAGGAGACATCCGACCGCCGGCTCGTCCAACGCGGCATTGATATTCGCGCCGAGTTCCGTAAACCAGCGCTGCGCGAGGTCCCTGACTGGTATCGAGACCGCGGACCCACCGGAGCCGCGGCGCACAAAGGGGGAGACCGGCCTGCCGAGTTCTTCGATGGTCGACTCGCCCCTCAGAATCGCCACAGCCGCAAGAAGGTGAGGAGCGACGACCTCCGGTTCGCCAAGGTACGACGCCACGGCGGACGCGGTCGTGAGGATGTCGGCAAAACGGATCGGGTCGACGGTCACGGGAACGACCGTGATGGGGGAGGGCTGAACGCGAGGCAGTTCACGCGTCGCGGACAGCCTCTTCGAGTTTCAACGTAGCCTCGGCGAAGGACGTGCCCGGCGCCAGCCGGACCGGTTCGCCGACATTGACGCGGACTCGCGCCCGCGGGTGCGGAAGCCACTTTCCCTCGTAGAAGCCCGGACGGACGACGTCGATCCGCATCGGGACAACGGGCACGCCGGTCTCCACGGCGAGGAGTCCGGTCCCGCTCTTGAAGGGCTGCATCGGCCCAATAACCGTGAGCTTTCCTTCGGGGAAGATGAGCACGTTCCAGCCCTCATCGAGCATGCGCGCAACGTACTCCAGGCTTTCGCGGACGCCGCTTCCTTCCTTGGCGAAGGGGAAGGCATTGCCGAGCAATCCAGCACCGAAACCGCGAATCCGGTTCCCAAAGATGTCGCTCGCGGCAGCCGCGATGGCCACGCGCTGCCGGAAGTCAGCGGGCATGCTCCGGAGCAGCATGGCCTGGTCGAGATGCATGTTGTGGTTGCAGATGATGAGGCAGGGCTGATCGACCGCCCGGAGACGCTCTCGTCCCCGCACCTCGACGGTGTAGCCGACGCGCAGGAGGGGGAAGACGATGCCGCTCATCAATCCCCGGCGAAGCCAGCGGATCGGCCGCCAGCGCGGCCAACTCGGGAAGCGGTGCGTCTTCGGCTTGCGCTCGCCCCGGTCGACCAATTCACGCAGATCGGCAACCCGCGTTTGAGGGCCGACCGCGGTGTCGTCGACGTAGACTCCGAGTTCTTCCTCGATCGCCGAGAGCAGTTCGACGCGACCAAGTGAATCGAGGCCAAGGTCGTTGCCCAGTTCCTGGTCTTCGGTGACTTCGCCTTCGTGGCGGCTGCATTGGGCAACGAGGCGATGCAACGGGTCGGTGTCGGGCGTCGCGGGCGGGGCGCCGGCATGGGCCGATTCGCTGTTTCGAAGGTAGTCGACCACGAGGTTCCGGCGCACTTTTAGCGTGTGCGTTCGTGGGAAGTCCTCATCGGGCCAGACCGTGAAGCCCATGATCTGCTGCCGATCGTCGAGGACGGAGTTTGCTGCCCGCACGGCGGCAGCGGCGGCGCCCGGCTCGGCCTCAAGCAGCACTGCATGGACGCGCACGTCACCGTCGCGCTCGAGACCGACCACTACGGCCTCGGTAATGCCGCTCTGGCGGGTGAGGACTTCCTCGATGTCCTCCGGGTACACGTTCTGGCCGTCGGAAAGGACGATGAGGTCCTTCTTCCGGCCCTTCAGGTAGATGAAACCGTCTTCGATGTAACCGATGTCGCCGGTGCGGTACCAGTCGCCGTCGAATGCCTCGGCGGTAGCCCGTTCGTTGCGCCAGTAGCCACGGAAGACGTTGGGGCCGCGCGTCTGCACTTCGCCGTCGGGGGCAATCCTGACCTGCTGGCCGGGGAGGGGCTTGCCGACGCTTCGCAGCCGGCGGTCGTTGCGTGGGTTGGCGGAGATGATGGGCGAGCACTCCGTGGTGCCATATCCTTCGACAACTCCGATGCCCATGGCTTCCCACTTCAACTGCACCTCGGGATCGATGGCCGCCCCGCCACTCACCACGAAATCGAGTTGGCCGCCAAAGCGCCCGAGCACCGAACCGAAGAGCCTGCGCCGGACCCGGGCTGGGAAAGGCGCGGCGACACGCCGGAGCCGCTGGAGCATCTTGAGACGGCCCTGGTTGGCGGCTTCCCGCTCGATGCCGTTCATGAACAGACTGAGCAACTGGGGCACGCCGATGATGAGCGTGGGCTTCCATTCGGCCATGGTCCGGGCGAGGGACGCGGGCTGCCGGCTTGTGGGATAGCAGACGGCCGCCCCAACCGAGATAGGCGCGAAACACCCGCCGATCTGCTCGAACATGTGGCTCAGGGGCAGGAGCGAAAGCAGCCGGGTGGATTGCGTAAACGGGATGACGGCGAGGCCGGCCTGGACGTTCGACGCTATGTTTCCGTGGGAAAGCATCACGCCCTTGGGGTCGCCCGTGGTCCCCGAGGTGAAGATGATCTGCGCCAGTGTGTCGGGGCCGATGGGTGCTGGCGTCGCCTTCCCATTCACGTCGAGCCGTACCGTCTCCAGTTCGACAGCGGCAATTTCGAGTTCACGGAGGACCGGCGACTGCTGATGGCCGGCGAACGCCAACGCCGGTTCCGTCTGGGCGACGACTCGCTCGACGAAGTCCCGCGAACTCCGGACATCAAGCGGCACAACGACCGCGCCGGCCACGAACATTCCGAACATCGCAGCCACCCAGTCGGGTTGGTTTGGCGCCCAGATGATGACGCGGTCGCCGGGGGTCACGCCTTTTTCGCTTGCGAGCCGGGCGAAGGCATGAGCGCGCCGTTCGAGTTCGGAGTAGTCATACTTGACCGTGCGCACGCCCATGCGCATGACGGAGGCCGTCCGGTCGGGGTAGTTGCGCGCGGCGCGCTCAAGCAGGTCGACGAGGGTTTCCATCGGGTCAGCCCGGCAGCGTCTTTGCGAACTCGCGGACCTTCTGGTCGGCGCCTTCGAGGATTGGGCGAAAGTGACTGAAGCAAAGCGTCTCGAAGTCGAGGCCGGCAAGCTTGCGGATGGATTCGCCAGCTTCCTCCATGTCCTGCGTGAACAGCCTGCTCGGCAGCATCAACCTCCCGAACTTGTATTGCATCGCGTCGCCCACGAGGAGGACGCCACGGTTGGGGAAATAGATGGAAATGCTGCCCGCCGTGTGGCCGGGTGCGTGCACGATGCGCATGCCGCCCAAGCCCGGCAGGACGTCCCCGTCACTCAACTGGACATCGACGCGTGCGGCGCCCGGGTCGTTCCGAAGCAGGAACGGTTCCGTGATCTTCGCCAGCAGCGGGTGGATGAATGGGTTGGGGAGGGGCTCGCCGCTCTCGACGTGCGGAGCCTCGGCGAGGTGCACGCCGGTCTTCGCCGGGACGTAGTTCTGCAGCTCCGCCAGCCCGCCGACGTGATCGACGTGGTAGTGCGTGATGACGATCTGCTTGATGTCTTCGGGCGAGCGGCCGAGTTCGCGCATCGCTTCGAGAATGCGGAAGCCCGAGCCCGGGCTCCCGGCGTCGATGAGGGTGATCTCGTCGTCGAGGATGAGGTAGGCGCGGGAGCCGCGCGTGCGCACCTGGTAGAGACCCGGGAGGACTTCGCGCGCCAGCCGGAACGGCGCTGGCTTCAACTCATCCCAGCGTTCCTGCCAGGGCTGACGGCGAGCTTCGGATGTGCGACCCACGGGGTAAGGATAACAGGATCGGCAGCCCGGACACCGGCTTCGCCGGAAAACCGGGGGAAAACAAACGGCCTCTCATGCGAGAGGCCGTTTGCGGTTGTGCGAGGCCCGGATGGGCAAGTGGGAAGCAGAGCGATTCAAGGGAGGGCCGGGCCCTCGCACAACCACTGAGGGACTCGTGAATTATATCACGACCAGCGCCGGATTGAGCCCCTCGGGGGCTTGAAAGTTTCGATACGTGCTATTCCCCCGGCCGCTGATTGCCCCTGGGCCACGAGCCGAACGGCGTTCGCTTGCCGGGCGCTCCCGCCTCGGTGACAATGCCGGGGCAGGTTTTTCGAAAGCAGGTTCCACACACATGGCTATCAACCTCGGCGACAGCGAACACGAAGCGGCATGGCGCAAGGAAGTCCGCGCCTTCATCGAGAAGGAGACGCCCTCGGCCCTCCGCTCCGCGGGTGACCAGGGTGAAGGTGCTCTCTTTGGCCGCATGGGCGCGATCAAGGAATGGCGCGACCGCGTGGCGGCCAAGGGCTGGATCGCACCGTCGTGGCCAAAGGCCTACGGCGGCGCCGACATGTCGGTCGTCGACCAGTTCGTGATGAACGAAGAGTTCGCCGAGGCCGGCGTCCCCGGCAACGTTGGCGGGTTCGGCGTGATGATGATCGGCCCGACGATCATCGAACATGGAACGGAGGAGCAGAAGCAGGAACACCTCAGCCGCATCCTGAAAGGCGAGGTTATGTGGTGCCAGGGCTACAGCGAACCCGGCGCCGGCAGCGACCTTGCCAGCCTCCAGACCCGCGCGGTGCGTGACGGCGACGACTACGTCATTAACGGCCAGAAGATCTGGACGACCGGCGCCCAGTTCGCCGACTGGATGTACATGCTCGTGCGCACCGACCCGGAAGCACCAAAGCACCGCGGCATTACCTACCTCCTGGTGGACATGAAGAGCCCGGGCGTCACCGTGCGCCCGCTGACCACGCTCGCGGGCACCCAGACGTTCAACGAAGTCTTCTTCGAAGATGTCCGCGTCCCGGTGCGCAACCGCGTCGGCGAAGAGAACCGCGGCTGGTACGTGGGCACGACCACGCTCGACTTCGAGCGCAGCTCCATCGGCAGCGCCATCGGCGTCCGCAAGCAGCTCGAGTCGCTGATCCGCCAGGCAAAGTCGCCGGGCGCTGAGGCCTCGTTCGCCCGAAACGGCCACGTCCGTCTCGAGTTCGCGGATCGCTGGGTGGAGGCCGAAGGCGCCAAGATGCGCAGCTACCGCGTCGTCAACATGCAGGTTCGCGGGCTCATCCCGAACTACGAAGCCAGCATGTGCAAGATGTTCAGCAGCGAGCTCCAGCAGCGCATCGCCACCATGTCCATGCACCTGCACGGCATGCACGGCAACGTCCGCAATCGCGCGGCCATGGGCTATATGCAGGCCGTCAGTTCGACAATTGCCGGCGGCACCACCGAGGTACAGAAGGGCATCATCGCGACTCGCGGCCTCGGCCTTCCGCGCGGGTAAGGCGCGAGCCTTCACCATTCGCGACCGTTATGCGGAGGCGGCGACCTCGCCTTCATAAGTTCGGGGTGCTTTGCGAATCCTGTGTGAAGGAGATGCAGCGACATCTTGTCCCAGGCCGCGAGGGCTTCCTACGCTCGCCATGGCAGTGCTCGAAACCGCTGCCCGACACTTCGTCCGGGGCCCGGTGCCCGCCCGCCAGGCCCCGGATAGCCCCACGAGCCGATGGTCTCGATCAGGGGAGAAACGCGATCCGGCTCGTGGGCCCCAGCTGGCTCCTGATCGCCCGCTGGGCATCCTCGACAAAATCCACCAGCAACGGCCGCGTGTCGCGAGGGTCGATGATGTCCTCCACGGCGAACGCGTGTGCCGTGCGGAACGGCGACTGAAGGGCATCGAGGCGGGCCTCGATCTCGGCGCGCTTGGCCTCGGGGTCGGGCGCGGCCTCGATCTCTCGCCGGTAGGCCGCCGAGACACCACCCTCGATGTGCATGGAACCCCAGTGCCCTGATGGCCATGCAAATCGGCGGTACATCGCGGTGCCGCCCCGGTAGTGCAGCCCCCCGGCGACGCCATACACCTGCCGGAGGATGAACGTCATGTAGGGCGTCTGGGACAGCGAAAGAAGCGAAACGATGCGGGCGCCCGCGCGCACGATGCCCTTCTTCTCCTCGTCCAGCCCGACCATGAACCCGGGTTCGTCGCAGAAGTAGACGAGCGGCAGGTGGAACGTGTCGCAGAGCTGGAGCAGCCGCGCGCTCTTTTCTCCGGCCGCCTTGTCGAGCGAGCCGCCGAGGTGACGGGGGTTGTTGATCATCACCCCCACGGGGTAGCCGTTGACGCGCGCCAGCCCCGTTATCCGTGACCGGCCGAACAGGGGCTGGATCTCGAAGAGCGAGTCCTTGTCCAGCACAAGGTCGAGCAGGCGGTAGGCATCGAACACGCGGCGGCGATTGCGCGGGATCAGGGAGAGAAGCTCTTCCTCGCGACGGTCGGGCGGGTCAGTGGGTTCGGCACGGGGTGGCATCTCCCAGACATTCTGGGGCAGGTACGAAAGGAACCGCCGGATCTGCCGCAGCGCGTCCGGTTCGTCCTCGGCGAGGTTGGCAACGACCCCCGACTGGCGCACCTGGATGTCTTCGTTGCCAAGCTCCTCTTTTGTTATGTCGATACCGAGGCCCGCTTTCACCACCGGCGGGCCCGCGACAAAGAGCTGGCTCGTGTTTTTCACCATGACGTTGAAATGGCAGAGCGCGGCCTGCACCGCCGGCAGGCCGGCGACCGAGCCCATGACCGCCGAGACCACGGGCACCACCTGCAACAGCTCAGCCTCGAGCACACGGTCGTTCGCCGGGAGGTAGGTCCTGCCCATCGTCTCGAAGGTGCGGACGCTGCCGCCGGTGGCATCGAGAAGCCGCACATAAGGAATGCGGTTGGAGAAGGCCTGCTTCATCGCCCAGCCGCTCTTGTCGGCGATCGAGCCATCAGCCGAACCGCCGCGGATGGTGAAGTCGCCGCCGTGGATCACCACTTTCCGGCCGTCGATCTTCACGAGCCCGGTCACCGCGTTGGCGGGTGTCAGCTTCTCCACCCGGGCGCCATCCCATTCGGCTCGGCCCGCAAGCACGCCGGTCTCGCTGAACGTGCCGGGGTCGGCAAGGAGGTCGACCCGCTCCCGGACGGTCAGCTTGCCCCTGCCTTTGTGGAACGCCACCGACTCGGGCCCGCCCATCTGGCGCGCCATGCCGGCCGTTCGCTTCAGTTCGTCGACTTCCGGTTGCCAGGACAATCGTCACTCCTTCGTGCCCGCCGTCGGGCCCGGCGATGGTCGGAGTCTACGCGATTGGGGAACTACCGAGGTCCCCGTTCAGGCGATGACGCCCTCGGCAAGCAACCGCCCGAACTCGTCTTCCGAGAGTCCAACGACTTCGCGGAAAACGTACTCGTTGTGTTCGCCCAGACCGGGCGAGCGGCCCACGCGGCGCTCGGCCCCCGAGAAGCGGATGGGCTCGCCATACACCGTGATGTCGAGGTCCGGTTCGACGGGCTGCCGCACCACCTGGAAGTAACCGGCAAGATTCGGGTCGCGCTCAAGCTGATCCGCGAGACTTTCCACCGCCGCGGCGGCGATGCCGCGCTCCTGGAGCATCGTCGCCGATTCCCAACGGTCGACTGTACGTGACCACTCGCGGACGGCAGCGTCGACCTCGTCCTCGTGCGCCTTTCGCAGCGCGTGGGTGGCGAACCGGGGGTCGTTGTCGAGGTCCGGGCGGCCGATGGCGTCGGCAAACGCCCGCCACTCATCGTCGCCCGCCACGGCAATCGCGACCCACTCGTCGCCACCCTTCGCCGGATAGACACCGTGCGGACAGTAATTGGGGTCGCGGTTGGCCCGGCGTGCCGGCTCCTGGCCGGTGCGGTCGAACTCCATCCACTCGGCGCCAAGCAGCGAAATCATCCCCGGCAGTTGCGCCATCTCGATCTCCTGTCCCTCGCCCGTACGTTCTCGCTCGTGCACGGCCGCGAGGACGGCCGAGGCCATCAGGTAGGGCGATACGAAGTCGGCGAAGGCCACGCCCAGGCCGGTCGCCGGCGTGCCCGGGAAGCCGGTGACGGTGTTGAGCCCCCCGGCGGCGGAGATCATGTTCCCGAAGGTGGCGAGCCCTGCCCACGGCCCCGACCTCCCACACCCGGGCATGTGGACGACGATCGCGCGCGGGTTGAGGCTGCGAAGCCGGTCGTAGGGGATCCCCATGCGTTCGATGACCCCCGGGCGCAGATTGTTGATCACGATGTCGCAAGTCGCCGCCAGCCGGAGGAGCAGGTCCTGCCCTGCACGCGAGGACGTGTTGATGGTGGCTGAGAGCTTCCCGGTGTTCGCACCATTGAACCAGCCACCCGTCGCCACGTCGGGGCCACTCGGAGGCGGCACGGCACGGCGGATGGAGTCCATCCGCCTCTCGGACTCGACCTTGATGACCTCGGCGCCGAGGTTGGCGAGGATGCGGGCGCCGAGCGGCCCGGCAAGCACCCAGGAGATCTCGAGCACGCGCAGCCCCGCCAGCGGCAAGGCTCGGGCCGCCAATCCCACAGCGGACGGCCCAGACCCGACGGGAGGGTCGCCTGCGGCTTCTCCGAGGATCTCGCTGTTGTGTTCGCCAAGGAGGGGCGCCCGGCGCAACTCCCCGGCGTCCCTCACACCCGTGAACGGGCTCTTCGGCAACCCAAGCGACAGTCCGAGCCATTCGTGCGAGACCTGTTCGAATTCACCGATCGCATCGAGATGCTCGCTGCGCCGCATGTCGTCGAACGAATGGACGGGCAGCGCGATGAGTTCGACTGCCCAGCAGCGGTCGAGGAATTCGTCTCGATCGTAGAACCCGGCCAGCCGCTCGACGATGTCCGCAGCTTCGCCCAGGCGGAACGAGCCGAGTTCGCTCCGCGTCGCCTCCATCCATTGACCAGGGCCGGCGCGGACCTCAATCCCACAGGACATGGCCCAGTTGCGAAGGTCGTCCCAGCGGTCCGGCCGGGCGCGGGCGAGGGCGTAGCGCCCGTCGCGGCAGCGGACAATGGGGAACTCGCGCGCGGTGTTTCTCCGCGGGGAAATACCATGCCAGCGCCAGAAGTTCGCGTTCGACGTCTGGAGCGTCGAGAGCGTGACGCACTCCTGCATCGAGATGTCGATCGACACGCCACGGCCGCCGAGCGGGCCATCGCGCCCGGCCAGGGCTGCCAGCAAACCCGTGCAGGCGGCAAGCGAAGCCAGCTTGTACGACATGTCGCCCCCGGCGAGCACGGGCGCCCTCTCCGGCTCCCCGGAAACGTAGAGCAGTCCGCCGGCCGCGGCAGCCACGAGGTCGCTCCCTTTTCTCCGAGCCCATGCCCCCGCGCTCCCAAACGGCGTGATCGCCACGTGGATGAGGCTCGGGTTTTCCGCCGCCAGCCGGTTGTAGTCGACTCCCAGGGCGGCGAGCTCGCCCGGCTTGAAGCTTTCGACAAGCGCGTCTGCCCGGCGGACCAACCGTCGGAACGTATCGCGGCCAGCGTTGGTGGCGATGTCGAGCGTCACCGACCGTTTGCCGGCGTTGTAGGCGAGGTGCCGATACCCCCGCTCGACGCCGGGCACACCGTCGAGGAACGGGGCGAGCGAGCGCACGCGGCCGCCATCCGGCGGTTCCACGCGGATGACGTCGGCGCCAAGGTCGGCAAGCAGCCGTCCGGCGAAAATTCCGGCTTCGTCCGCGAGGTCGAGGACCGTAACACCGTCGAGGGGTTTCACAGCGGCTGAACCTACCTGAAACGTGGTGTTGGCGGAAGCGGTGGCTTCGCCGGGGCCAGGGTGTGGCCCTTCAACTCATGCCGGCGATGCGGCGAAGGTCGCGCGCCTGGCTCCGCAGCGCGCGGAAGTACTCTGTCTCCACGATTTCGGCGACCTGCTTCGCCTGGCGAGCGGTGTCGATCTCGATGCGCAGGTCGGCGACTTCGCGCTGGAGGCTCTGTTCCCGGGCGATCATGTGCTCGGCCATCCGTCGGAAGGTGCGCGCCAGCTGGCCGAGTTCGTCGTCCCGGCGCGCGGTCTCGTCAAGCGAACGCGGGTCGAACTGGTCGGACTCGACGGCCGCGGCCGCCGCCACAACCTTGTTTACCTGATCGAGGTACTGCAACTCTCGCTCACGCAGCCGCCGCCGCTCGGCCAGTTCGCGTTCGAGTTCGGTCGTGGCTCGCTGGAGTTCGGCCGTCCGGGCATCGACTCGCTCTTCGAGCGTGCGGTTGTGCGCCTCGACCTCGCCGTAGAGGCGCGCCGTGTCGATCGCGGCGGCGACCTGGCGCCCAAGGGTCATCAGGAGAGAGAGGTCACTGGAGTCGAGCGCCCGGCCCGAAAGGGCGTTGTCGACGGCGACGATGCCGACCTTCCGGCCCTTCGTAACGAGCGGGGCGCAGATGAACGTCTTCGCGCCCAACGCCAGGGCGAGGGCGCGGTTTCCTTCGTGCGGGTCCTGGTCGACATCCTCGAACAGCAAGGGGGCGTCGGAATGGAACGCCCTCACCAGCTGCGAGACCGTCAGGTCGTAGGAGAGTTCGAGCCCGTCGATGCGGACGTTCATGTCCTCGGTGCC
>Ga0153916_10002011_pt1 | contig 14899 bp, 12 predicted proteins | sample Opewatmetagenome_FD_109642 | JGI IMG/M metagenome (GOLD analysis project Ga0153916, IMG submission 109642) | Freshwater wetland microbial communities from Ohio, USA - Open water 3 Core 3 Depth 4 metaG | ecosystem: Environmental > Aquatic > Freshwater > Wetlands | place: USA: Ohio, Lake Erie...
GATGGTGGAATCGAAGACGGCGAGTTCCCCGTCGACCAGGGCCGGCACCTCGGCGCGCGGATTGGCCGCGACAAACGCGCCCTGTGCACCGCCGGCGCCCAATCCGCCCGGCAGCACCGCCTCGAAGTCCACGCCCTTTTCCCGCAGGGCGATCTTGACCTTCTGAGCGTAGGGGGACAGCGGGTGATCGTACAACGCAATCAAGGCGTTGCCTCCGAATGTTCTAATTGTTGGGCGAAAGGGGCCCGCACGGTTCAACCTATCCAAAGGGTGTAGGACGATCCAAGGAATTCCCAGGACACGTTCTGCTTTCTGAAAAAGCCTCCTCTGAACGCGCATTGTCCCGCGGTTCCGGAGCGGTTACGCAAGCATAGGTTCGAAACCAGCGGGGCGTCGGTCGTACGTGAAATTGAGCAGGCGAGAGCAAGCCAAGACCGAGCGACGGCGCAGGATCATCGCGGCGGCCCGCGACCTGATCCGCGAAACCGGCGACACGGGCCTCTCCATGCGCGCCATCGCGTCCCGCGCCGGCGTCAGCCTCGCCACGCCCTACAACCTGTTCGGCTCCAAACGCGCCATCGTCCTGGCGATCCTCGAGGACGTGCGCGAATTCCATGAACGTTTCTCGCGCCTGCCCAAGACCGACCCCGTCGAGCGGATCTTCCAGGCTCTGGCCATCTCCATCGGCTACTATGTCGAGGATCCTGACTTCTATCGCACCCTTTGGACCGCCGTGCTCGACACCAGCGGCAAGGAGCTTCGGACCGCGATCCTCAATCCGCAGAGCCACGCCTTCTGGGCGGCCCTGATCGCCGAGGCCGCCGGGGACGGCGCCTTCGCCCCCGAGATCGATCTGGACCTCCTGCTGCGCAACCTCAACTTCACCTTTGAATCGGTGATGCTGAACTGGGTGTTCGGCGCCGTGGACGTGGCCGACCTGGAGGCGTCGGTGGCCTACGGCTACGCGTTGGCGCTCCGCGGCGCGGCCTCGCCGGCCGCCGGCGCGCGCCTGGAAGCCGAGGTCATTCGCCAACAGACGCGGCTTGCAGCCCTGCGCGCCGAGAGCCAGGCGGCCTGAAAAGCTGGGCCACGACAAGACCTGCGGCGCCAGCATCTCAAAGCCGCAGACGCCCTCGCTGCTGATGCAGCTGTTCCGGTGACCGCCCCGCTTCCCTATCGCCGAAGCTCGACCACGCCCCCACCCGGCGGATTGGCGTACAGCGCCTCGACCAGGGCGCGGCGGTGCTCCAGGGTGGCGCGCTGGTTCACATAACCCTTGTCGGTGATCTCGCCCGCATCGATGGACGGCGGGTCGGTCATGATCACGAAGCGGCCTATCCGACGCGAGGACCCGCCGGCGTCGGCGTTGAAGGCCGCCAGGCTTTCGGCGACGCGGGCGGTGAGCTTTTCCAGCGGCGTTCCCGGCCCCGGATCGGCGGCCAGCGTCTGGAGGCCCGCCACGGACGGCCAGGCCAGGACGCCGATGAAGGGCTTGTCCTGACCGGCGATCACCACGTCCTGCAGCCAGGGCGTGCAGGCGGCCACGACGTCCGGCCGCAGCGTGCCCACCGACACCCAGGTGCCGCTGTCGAGCTTGAAGTCCTCGGTGACCCGGCCGTCGAACACCAGTCCCTGGGTCGGATCGTCCGGATCCAGGAAGCGGGCGGCGTCGCCGAGCTTGTAGAAGCCTTCCTCGTCGAAGGCCGCGGCCGTCTTTTCGGGATCGTTGTGGTAGCCCTTGGCGATGGTCGGGCCCTTGACCCGGACCTCCAGCTTGCCGCCGCTGGGCGCCAGCTTGAGCGTCGTGCCCGGCAGCGGCAGGCCCACCAGGCCCACGCGCTCGGTGATCCAGTGGACCACGGTGACGCCCTGCGTTTCGGTCGCGCCGTACATGGTGGTCATGGCGATGCGCTGGCCAGTCTCGGCGATGGCGAGCGCCTGCATGCGGTCATAGATGTCGCTCGAGAGGGTCGCCCCGCCATAGCCCATGTAACGCAGGTTCTTGAAGAACGAGCGGCGCAGCGCCGGGTCGCGCTCCATGGCCTCGGCCAGCATGGCGAAAGCGACGGGCGCCGAACCGAACACGTTGGGCGAGACCTCGTAGAGGTTCTTGATCGTGGTCTCGAACATGCCCGGGATGGGTTTGCCTTCATCCAGATAGAGCGTGCCGCCGGCCCAGAGGATGCCGTTGAAGCTGATGTTGCCCGCCGAGATGTGGCTCCAGGGCATCCACTCCAGGGCCTGCGATACCTCGTCCGGATCGGCGGCCTCGGCGCGCAGGCCTTCCTGGCCGGCGATCACCCCGGCCATCATGCCGAAGGTCTGGGGCACGCCCTTTGGCATGCCGGTGGAGCCGGAGGTGAACAGGTACTTGGCCACCGTGTCGTGGGTCAGCCGCTCGCGGGCGGCCTCCACCGCCGACGTCGGCTCGGTGGCCGTCAGCTCCGACAGCCGGATCGTCCCATCGCCGCCGTCCACGGTGACGAACACCAGGTTCGGGTCCAGGCCCCTCAAGGTCTCGAACGCCCGGCGGAACGGCTCGGCGGTTTGGGCGAAGATCACCTTCGGCCGGACGGTCTCGAAGGCGTGCTTGAGCTTGGCGTGGTCGACGGAGATCAGGCTGTAGGCCGGGCTGATCGGAGCGACGGGAACGCCGGCCGTGTAGCAGCCCAGCATGACCAGGCCGTGCTCCACCGAATTGGCCGAGAGCACCATGACGCTGTCGTTCGCCGTGAGGCCGCGGTCCAGCAGCCATTGGGCGACGCCGTCGGCGGCGCGCTTGGCCTCGCCGTAGGTCACGCCCACCCACGGGCCGTGACCCGGCGCGCGTTGCCGCAGGTAGGGCCGGTCCGGATGGGCGGCGGCCTTTTCCGCCAGCAGATGAGCGATGGACCTGGGGCCATCGCCCATCGGATGCGTCGAGGAGATCAGGATCGAGCCGTCGGGACGGCGCACGACGTTCAGCTCCGGCGCCTTCTGCGGCAACGGCTTGAACGGCGGCAGGGTCTGGGCGGCGGCGGGGGCCTGACCGTCGGCGGGAGCCATCACGTCTCCTCCAATTACTTATATCGCGTTCTAGATAGTCTACGCAGTCCCTGCCCTGCGGCAAGCGCCGTCAGAGACCGAGTACGAGCCTGGCCATGATGTCCCGCTGGATCTCGTTGGAGCCGCCGTAGATCGAGGCGGCCCGGTTGTTGAGGTAGCGCGCCATCAGGGTGAGCGAATGGTCGGGGCCGACGATGGGCAGGTTGGCGCCGGGCTCGCGGGCCTCGCGCTGGTCCACCGCCGCGTAACAGCCGGCGCCCTCGATGGCCAGCTCGTCCAGCCGCTGCATGGCCTCGGTCCCCTGGGTCTTGAGCATGGAGGACGCCGGACCCGGGTTCTTGCCCGAGGCGAGCGCGGCCATGACCCGGTGCTCGGTCATCTCGATGGCCTCGAGCGCGGTTCCGGCGGCCGCCAGCTTGGCGCGGTAGGCCGGATCGTCGAGAAGCCCCTCCGCCCGGGCAAGTTCGCACAGGCGCCCGTAGCTGACCTTCAGCCCCGCCGCCGAGCCGCCGCCCCGCTCGAACTCCAGGAGGTACTTGGCCACCGTCCAGCCGGCGTTCTCCTCGCCGATCCGGTTGGCCACGGGCACGCGGACATTGTCGAAGAAGACCTGGTTCACCTCGTGCTCGCCGGCGAGCGTGACGATCGGCTTCACCGAGATGCCCGGCGTGTCCATCTCCAGCAGCAGGAAGGTGATGCCGGCCTGAGGCTTGCCGTCGGCCTTGGTTCGAACGAGGCAGAACATGCGGTTGGCCCAGTGGGCGTGGGTCGTCCAGATCTTCGAGCCGTCGAGCACGTAGTGGTCGCCGTCCACCCGGGCGCGCAGCTGCAGGGCCGCCAGGTCCGAACCGGCGCCGGGCTCCGAATAGCCCTGGCACCAGTAGTCCTCGCCCGAGAGGATGCGCGGCAGGTAGTAGGCCTTCTGCTCGGGCGCGCCGTAGCCCATGATCACCGGCCCGACCATCTTCAGCCCCATGGGCGCGAGGCTGGGCGCGCCGGCCCGCGCGCATTCGGCGGCGAAGATGTAGCGCTGCATCTCGTTCCAGCCGGGGCCGCCGTAGTCCACGGGCCAGCTGGGCGCGACCCAGCCGCGGCCGTGCAGGATCTTCTGCCAGGCGAGGCTGTAGCGCTTGTCCATGAAGACGCTGGTGGCGCGGCGGCCAGCCTGGCGAAGCTCCGGCGTCAGCGCGCTTTCGAGGAAGTCGCGGACCTCGTCCCGAAAGGCCAGGTCCTGCGGCGTAAGCTCCAGATCCACCCGTCGTCTCCCCTTGGCTGCGCCTCGCCAAGGACGCGCGCTTTTTCTGATCACGGCAACTTGCGGAGACGCCCCCGGGCGAACAAGCTGTCGGAAGTGATAGGGTCGATCAGGCCCACGCAGGGGATATGAGTATGGCGCCGTCAGGCGAGACGGCCTGTGACCTCGCCTTTGTGGCGAGGCTCGCGGCCGAGGCGGCTCAGTTGGGCCGCGAGTTTGGCCTGCCCTACGTGGCGGCCAGCGCCGACATCAGCAGCACCGAGCCGATGATCGGCCCCGACGGACGCCCCCTGGCCGAGACGACGTTCAAGTGGGTCGATCCGAACCTGAAGTATTGGCGCGACCACGAATTCGCCCTGCGCGCGCCGGTGATCCTGGCGACCCGATACAGCGCCGAGCCCTTCTATCTGGCCGACGGCCGCTTCGGCACCTGGCGGCCGGCGCCGGCGCTCGAGGCCATTGAAGTCGCCGGCTCCGCCCGTCAGCATGGCGTCGCCGCGGCCCTGATCGCGCCGGCCTACCTGACGGGGGGCGTGATTGCGGCCTTGGTCTGGGCGTCGCCCGAGCCGATGGACGTGCGCGCCGTCTTCGACAGCCACGCCGGCGTCTTCCACGCCGCCGCCCTGAAGCTGATGGCCGCCTATCAGGACGCGCTGCGGGCCACCTCGGCGGCCGAACCGGTGCGCCTGACCCGGCGCGAGATCCAGTGTCTGAAGTGGGCGGCGGCCGGAAAGACCGACTCCGTGATCGGCGAGATCGTCCAGATCTCCACGCCCACCGTCCGCTTCCACCTCAAGAACGCCGGCGAGAAGCTGGGGGTGACGGGCCGCTCACAGGCCGTCCACCGCGCAGCCGCCCTGGGCTACATCGGCGGGACGCGCAGCGCCCCGCCTCCCCCTATGGCCTGAGCGATCAGCCGCGACGGGCGTCGTAGACGGGCTTGCGCTTTTCCAGGAAGGCGCGGACGCCCTCGGCGAAATCGCCGTCCTTGCTGCAGAGGATCTGGTTGCGGTCCTCCATGGCGATGGCCGCTTCCAGGCCCTGGGCGTCGATGGCGTGGTTCAGGCACTCCTTGGTCAGGCGCAGGCCGAGCGGCGTGGCGTGGAGCATGTCGTCGACGAAGCCCTGCGCCTCGGCGCGCAGGTCTTCAGGCTCGACCACCCGGCTGACCAGGCCCAGCTGCTGCGCGCGCGCCGCATCGATGAAGCGCCCGGTCAGCATGAATTCGGCGGCCACCGAGCTGCCGACCATGCGCGGCAGGAAGTAGCTGACCCCGATGTCGCACGCCGACAGGCCGATGCGGATGAAAGCGGCGTTCATCCGGGCCTTCGGCGTGGCGATCCGCACGTCCGAAGCAAGGGCGAGCGCGAAACCGCCGCCGCTGGCCGCCCCGTTGACCATGGCGATGATCGGCTGGGGGCAGCGGCGCATGGCGATGACGATTTCGCTGATCTCCCGCTGAGACGTCAGGCCCGCGCCCACCGAGCGGTCGGTGTTGTCGCCGCGGGTCTCCTTGAGGTCGAGGCCGGCGCAGAAGGCGGCCCCGGCGCCGGTCAGCACCACCACCCGACAGTCGCGCCGCCAGTAGAGCCCGACGAAGAAGTCGCGAAGCTCGTCGACCAGCTTGCGGTTCAGGGCGTTCAGGCTGGCCGGACGGTCCATCGTCGCCCAGATGACGTCGCCGTCCTGCTCGATCTTCAGGTGTTCGTACATTGATGGTCTCCCTATGCGGCGGCCGATATCGGCGCCCTAACGGTACGATTGACAGGCCCGGCCCCGCTCCTAACGTGCCGGCCCGCCCGCGTCGGGCAGGCGGGATCCAGGCTCCGGGAGGAACGGCGATGGCTGAAGACGAGCTTCCGGTCACAGAGGTTGCGCCCGCGCATCGGTTCGACCCCGCCCCCCTGGACGCCTTTCTGAGGGCCAATATCGAGGACTTCGGCGACGCCATGCGCGTGCTGCAGTTCCAGGGCGGCGCCTCCAACCCGACCTTCCTTTTGACCACGCAGGCCAAGGACGGGCCGCGCCGCTACGTGCTGCGCAAGAAGCCGCCGGGCCAGCTGCTGGCCAGCGCCCACCAGGTGGACCGCGAGTACCGGATCATGAAGGCGCTGGCCCAGACCGATGTGCCGGTGCCGACCATGCGGGTGCTTTGCGAGGACCCCGAGGTCATCGGCACCACCTTCTACGTCATGGACTTCCTGCCGGGCCGCATCTTCCGCGACGCCACCCTGCCCGACCAGACCCCGGCCGAGCGGGCGGCGATCTACGACGAGCTCAACGCCACGCTGGCCAAGCTGCACAAGGTGGACTTCGTCGCTGTGGGCCTCGGCGACTTCGGCCGCGCCGGGGGCTATTTCGAGCGCCAACTGAGCCGCTGGATCAAGCAGTACCGGGGCGCGGAGACCGAACTCATCCCGGAGATGGAGCAGCTGATCGAAGAGCTGCCGGCCCGCCTGCCGGCCGACGACTCGGTCTCCATCGCCCACGGCGACTACCGGCTCGAGAACGTGATGTTCCACCCCACCGAGCCCAAGCTGATCGCGGTGCTGGACTGGGAGCTTTCAACCATCGGCCACCCGCTGGCCGACATCGCCTACAACGCCTTCCTGTGGCGCTCGGACTCGCCGTCCTGGGGCACGCTGCAGGGCGTGGACTTCAAGACCAGCGGCATCCCCACCGAGGCCGAGTACGTCGCGGCCTATCTGAAGCGCGTGGGCCGCGGCCCCGTGGAGGACTGGCCCTTCTACGTCGCCTTCTCGGTCTTCCGGCTGGCGTCGATTTCGCAGGGCGTCTACCGGCGCGTGCTCGCCGGCGTCGCCGCCAGCACGCGCGAGGCGGTCAACGGCACGCCCCACCTGGCGCGCCAGGCGCTCGACATCCTGCACGGCCGGCTCTGACACGTCTCAGAGCGCCTTGAGCCAGGGCAGCAGCAGGGCGTTGACCTCGTCGGGGCGCTCCTGCTGGGTCCAGTGGCCGCAGCCTTCCAGCACGTGGGCGCCCTGCAGGTTGGGGACGAACCTGCGCATGATCTCGATGGGGTCGGCGCCGCCCAGCATATTGAACGCCAGGTCCCGCGTGCCGGAGATGAAGAAGGCCGGCTGCTCGATCTTGCGGTCCTTGAACTTCTGGAGATAGGCGAAGTCCCGCTCGTGGTTGCGGTAGCGGTTGATCGGGCCGCGCAGGCCCGACTGGCGGAACTCGCCGACGTAGTAGTCCAGGTCCGCCGGCGTCAGCCATGCGGGGAACGGATCGGGGTCGATCAGGCCGTCCAGGAGATTGGCGTCGGCGGTCTTGTCGCTGGGCCAGCTGCCCACCGGCGCATCGCCGGAAATGGCGTAGTAGAACTTGCGCAGGAAGGTGCGCACGTCCCTCTCGGCCTCGGCCTCGGCCACCCCCTCCTTCTGAAAGTAGGCCTGGTAGAAGAAGCGGTTCTTCTTGGTGAAGAGCTCGTCGAAGATTTCCGAGAACGGGCGGGTGGGCGGCCCCATATAGGGTACGCTCAGCGCCGCCACGGCGCGGAAGCGGTCCGGGCGCACCAGGGCCGAGTTCCAGACGATCGGCGCGCCCCAGTCGTGCCCCAGGAGGATCGCCGGGGCGTGGGGGGAGAGCGCGTCGGCCACGCCCGTCACATCGGCGATCATGTGCTCCATGTCGTAGTCGGCCACCGCCGGCGGCTTGTCCGAGCCGCCATAGCCGCGCACGTCGATGGCGCAGGCGGTGAAGCCCAGATCGGCGATCGGCTCGATCTGATGGCGCCATGAGAACCATGACTCGGGAAAGCCGTGGACCATGATCACCAGCGGTCCCCGCCCTTCCACGGCCGCGCGCAGCCGCACGCCGCCGACGTCGATGGTGCGAAACTCCCGCATGCCTGGTCCTCCCGTTTCCGGGATCGTCCGCCAGCCCGGCGCGCCGCGCAAGTTGTCGGAGCGTGAGCCGTAGAACGCGTTCCAAGTTTCTTGACCCGGCCGTCGAGACTGGCAGCATGGAGAGACATTGGGAGGCCTACGCCATGACTGACGCCGCCGCGGAGGACGTGCTCTACGCCGTCGCCGATCATGTCGCGACCATCACGCTCAACCGTCCGCATCGGCGCAACGCGCTCAGCTATCAGGCCTACGACCAGCTGGAGGCGGCCTTCCGGCGGGCGGCCGCCGAGCCCGAGGTGCGCTGCGTGGTGGTGACGGGGGCCGACCCCGCCTTCTGCTCCGGCGACGACGTGGGCGAGATCATGGCCGGGCCCAAGGCCTTTGCGTCCCGCGCGGCCGAGGCGCCGCCGGTGCGCCACACGCCGACGCCCGCGGCCATGGCGGCGCTGGAGTGCGACAAGCCGGTCATCGCCGCGGTGAACGGCGCGGCGGTGGGCTGGGGGATGGAGCTGGCCCTGTTCGCCGACATCCGGATCGCCTCCGAGAAGGCGAAATTCGCCGAGCTGTTCATCAAGCGTGGGCTGGTGAGCGACGTGGGCGGCTTCTACCGCCTGCCGGCCATCGTCGGCCCGGCCAAGGCTGCCGAGCTGCTGTTCACCGGCGACGTGATCGACGCCGCCGAAGCCCTGCGCATCGGCCTCGTCACAGAGGTGGCGCCGCACGCCGACCTGATGCCGCGGGCCTACGCGCTTGCGGCCCGGATCGCCTGCAATCCGCCGTTGGCCCTGCGCTTCATGAAGGAGGGGCTCAATCGCTCGGCCTATGGCGACCCGCGCGAGATCGGCGCCTGGGCGATCGAGACCATTCGCAAGCTCATGAAGACCGAAGACCACAAGGAAGGCGTCGCGAGCTTCCTGGAAAAGCGCGAGCCGGTCTTCAGCGGACGCTAGAAACTTTCCCCTCCGAGCGGACTCGCTCAAAAGGGAAAAGGCTCTGGGTTAAACAGTATGGGCCGGTGGCGCCGACCGCTCGGGCCCCGGCGGTCGTCCGGGGCGATTCGCATCGGGTCCCGACGGTGTCGCGGCGCCCGCCGGGGCGCCGGCGAATGTTGCGGCGACTGCACTCACAGGGACAAACTCTGTGTGCGTGGGGCCACGCTCAGCGCAGAACCGTCGCGCCGGACGGCAAAATGGCGGTCCGCCGCTTGACGCCCTCGATCTATGTATACAGCGTTCCCGTAATCCGGTCGTTATTTCGGACTTTTGCCGCTCATCCGGCCGCCGGACCGGCGGATCGCATACAATGCCGACGCTTGTCGGCCTCCAGGGGGTCTCACTTCATGCACAGATCAATCAAGGCCGCCGCCCTCGCAGGGGTTTCGCTCGCGACGCTGCTGAGCGCCGGGCAGGCTTTCGCCCAGGACCAGGGGACGACGATCGAGGAAATCGTCGTCACCGCGCGGCAACGCTCTGAAAGCCTGAAGGATGTGCCGGCCTCGGTCTCGGCGCTGACCAGCGCCACCCTCCAGGCCGCCGGCGTGAAGCGGGCCGCCGACTTCGTGGGCCTCACCCCGGGCGTCAGCCTGGTGCAGGCCGCCGAACAGGGCGACGCCCAGGTCAACATCCGTGGCGTGAACAGCGCCCGCGACGCCCAGGCCTCCTTCGCCTTCGTCATCGACGGCGTACAGATGGCCAACCCGGCGGCCTTCAACCGCGAGTTCACCGACCTCCGTCAGATCGAAGTCGTGAAGGGCCCGCAAGGCGCGATCTACGGCCGCAACGCAGCGGCCGGCGCGATCATCGTGACCACCGAGAAGCCCGGCGACACGTTCACGGGCTCGGCCCAGGCCTCGGTCGCCAACGAAGGGACCTACACCGCCAAGGCCCGCGTGGCCGGCCCGCTGAGCGAAAACATCGCCGGCTCCCTGTCGGCGGACTATCGCAAGACCGACGGCTTCTACCCCAACCAGTTCGGCGGCGACGCCCTCGACGTCTTCGAAGGCTACAACATCAACGGCCGCATCGTGGCCAAGCTGACGGACGCCACGGAGTTGGACTTCAAGCTGCGCTACGGCCAGCTGGACGCCGGCTCCATCGCCTACAACGCGGTCTTCGCCCTGCCGGTGCTCGCCTCGGTCACGGGAACCAAGCCCTTCTACGAGGACGTGAACAGCCACAACTTCGTCTTCCAGAACAACGTCGAGCACCAGAACCACCAGGAGTCGTTCGAGGCCTCGGCGAAGCTCGAACACGACCTGGGCTGGGCGAACCTGACGGGCTGGGTCCTCTATTCCGACATCAAGAACGACCTGGTGGCCGACGGCACATCCGCCTCGTTCGGCTTCTTCAACGCCGACGCCGGCTGCATCGCCTCGACCGCCGCCCTGTCGGCCCAGGGCGTGACCATGCCCCTGCCGCAGTTCCTGGCTCCGACGCCGGCGGGCTCCTTCTACGGCCCGTACACGCCGACCACCTGCGACGGCTATCAGTACCAGCGGCGCAATCAGAAGGACGGCAGCATCGAGCTGCGCCTCACCTCGCCGTCCGATCAGCCGCTGCGCTGGCTGGCGGGCCTCTACTACCTGAACATCGACCGCGAAGTGGGCGTCTCCACTGGCGTCGACTCCGGGGGCGCCCCGCCGCACTCGCTCTACGTAGCGTCCGGCCTCCCCTACTCCACCGAGCAGCTGCTGTGGGACAAGTTCAAGAGCGACGTCTATTCGGTGTTCGGCCAGCTGGCCTATGACTTCCAGCCGGGCCTCGAAGGCTCCTTGGCCCTGCGCTACGACCGCGAGGAGCGTCACGTGACGAACCTCGTGCCGAGCGCCGCGCGCAGCCAGTACATCGACTTCAACGGCCCGCCCTACACCGGCGGCGCAGCCCTCAACCCCGGCCTCGATCCGATGCTGAATCCCGGCGGCATCGCCTCCAAGTCGAAGACCTACGACCAGCTGCAGCCCAAGATCGGTCTGCGCTGGACGGTCAATCCGGACTGGAGCGTCTACGGCAACTGGGGCGTGGGCTTCAAATCCGGCGGCTTCAACAACCAGGGCAGCCGCGCGACCATCAACACCTTCATCAACCCGGTGCGCGTCGCCGCCGGCTTCGCGCCGGTCAACATCCAGGACAACTTCGACAAGGAAGTCTCCAGCGCCTTCGAACTGGGCGCCAAGGCAAGGCTGTTCGGCGGCCGCCTGAGCTTGGATGCGGCGATCTACGACACCAAGGTCGAGGACATGCAGTTCTTCGAATTCTTCGTCGGACCGTTCGGCCTGCTGCGGGTGGTGTCCAATATCGACGAGGTGAAGATCCGCGGGGCCGAGCTGGGCGCACGCTTCCGGGCCACCGAGAACCTGACCCTGGAGGCCGCGGGCGCCTACACCGACTCCGAGATCAAGAAGAACGCCGTGCGGCCGGAAACCGTCGGCAACGAGTCGCCCTACACGCCCAAGTACACCTGGAACCTGGCCGCCCAGTACAATCGGCCGCTGTTCAACGACCTCAGCCTGACCGCCCGCGCCGACGTGCGGACCACCGGCCCCACCTGGTTCCACGCGGTTCAGGGCCAGGACAACCCGACGGTGTTCGAGCTGTCCTTCGGGCCGCTCGGCCGCGCCAACTACAGCCTGGCCAAGCGCGACGCCTACACCACGGTCGACCTGCGGGTGGGCGTGCAGTCCGACCGCTGGTCGGTGACCGCCTTCGGCCAGAACGTCTTCGACGAGAAGTACATCTCCGAAGTGATCCCGGCGCCGGAGTTCGGCGGCTCGTTCGTCACCCCGGGCTCGCAGGCGCTCTACGGCGTCGAAGTCGGGATGAAGTTCTGATCGCCTTGAACGGGACTGGCTCGCGCCAGTCCCGGACGGCGCCCGCCAACGCCCGATCCGGCGGCGCCTAGACCTTGGGAAACCGCAGCCGCGAGCGGCGCTTGGCGGGCGCCCGCGCGGGCTTTGGCGCCAGCGCCGGCGCCGGCGGCAACTCGGCGGCCTCGCCCTCGGCCAGCAGGCGCGCGGCCAGCAGCAGGTCGGCTTTCACCACGGCGTAGTCGCCGCGCTCCACCCAGGCGTGGACCACGACCTCGACGAAGAGCTCGGACATGCCGACCACCTCCACCGACGGCTCGGGGTCCTTCAGCACCAGGGGATTGGCCTGCGCGCGGGCCTTGAGCCCGGCCATCAGCGCGGGCATCTCCTGCTTGGCGGGCACGCGGAACACCGCGTCCACCCGCCGACGGTCGTGGAAGCTCATATTGACGATCACGTCGCCGAAGACCTTGCCGTTGGGCATGACCACCTTGACGTTGTCGGCGGTGGCCAGTTCGGTGACGAAGAGGTCCAGGGCCCGGACCGTCCCGGTCCTCCCGGCGATCTCCACCAGGTCGCCGACCCGATAGGGCCGGAACAGCAGCAGCATCACCCCTGCGGCCACGTTGCTCAACGTCCCCTGCAGGGCCAGGCCCACGGCCAGCGACGCCGCGCCGAGCACCGCCAGGATCGAAGTCGCCTGCACGCCGAGCTGCTGCAGCACCGCGATCAGGCCGACGATGACCACCAGATAGCGCGCCAGGGAGCCTGCGAAGCTCTGCAGGGTCACATCCGGCGCTTCGAGCCGCGTAACCCGGGCGATCAGCCGCTGCACCAGCCGGGACGCCCAACCGGCCGCCCAGAAGGTGACCAGCAGGATGACGACCGCGACCACCAGGTTCACGGCATGGTCGCCCACGGCGCTGACGAACTTGTGGAGCACGCTCTCGTCGGTCTGCAACGTATCGCGCAGCCGCGCGCTCACCTCGGCGTCGATCATGTCCATGTCAGGGCTTTAGCTCGGCTGCGCGCCGGGTCAACCGCGGGCGAACGCCTCAGGAGGTGGCGTCGCCGATGAGACCGGCGTCGCTGAGCGTGGAGCGGATGGTGGAGCCGGCCGCGAGCGTCTTGCTGACCGGGCAGCGCTCGGCGATGTGGAGCAGGCGGGCGCGCTCCTCGGTCGAGAGGTCGCCGTCCAGGCGGATCTCGCGGGTGAAGACGTCCTTGGCCGCGCCCTCGGAAGCCCGCTCAGCGTGGCGGACGGTGACCTCGACCCGGTCCAGCGGCCAGCCCTTTCGCTGGGCGTAGAGTCGAAGGGTCATGGTCGTGCAGGCGCCCAGGCCCGCCAGCAGGAACTCATAGGGATCGGGGCCGGCGCCCAGCCCGCCGAGGTCCGTCGGCTCGTCGGCTGGGATCTCGTGGGCTCCCATCGTCACGGTGGCGCCGAAGGGGCCCTGCCCGTTCTCGGCCACGATCGCCACGCGCTCATGCATGTCTGGACGCTCCCATTCCTTGCGACGTCATACCCCGAGCGCCCGCGTTGCGACATAGGCGGCGACGACCAGCACCAGTCCCGCGAACAGCCGCCGCGCCAGCAGCGCCCGGTCGGCCAGCAGGACCGCGCCCCGGACGCCGACGAGGCCGCCGGCCAGACCGCCCAGGATGAACAGCCAGGCGATCGACCAGTCCACCAGGCCCGAGACGGCGTAGTTGAGCGAGGTCGCCGCCCCGAAGATCGCGACGGACACCAGGGACGAGGCCGCAGCGTTGACGAGGGTCATGCCCGTGGCCGCCATCAGTCCCGGCACGATCAGGAACCCGCCGCCGATGCCGAAGAAGCCCGCCGCGAAGCCGGTCAGCACGCCCAGCGGCGCCAGCTTGAGCATCAGCTTCCAGGTGATGTGGACGTTCGGGTCGCCCTCCGACTTCGGCCGACGCAGCATGGAGATCGCGATGGCGGCCATGGCCATGGCGAAAAACAGCAGCAGCCGCTGGCCATCGATGGTCTTCGCCAGGCTGGACCCCAGGAAGGAGCCCAGCAGGCCCGCGGCGGCGAAGGCCGTGGCGCAGGGCCACTTCACCCGCCCGCCCCAGCCGTGGCCTATGAGGTTCAGGGCCGCGTTGACCGCGACCGCCGCAGCCGAGGTGCCGATGGCCACGTGCGGATCTCTGACGCCCACCACGTAGAGCAGCAGCGGCGTGGCCAGGACCGAGCCGCCGCCGCCGAACAGACCCAGGAGAGCGCCGACGAGCGCGCCGCTCATCAGGGCGGGAATCACAGCGACGGTGGACATGGCGCGCGCCCTCCAGGGCTTGTATATGCATATATTCGAATATATTTGATCCCCGAATGATGCAACCCTCGAGGTTCCCGATGAACAACCATGCCCCTTCAGCCGATGCGGCCCTGACGGACGCCATCGCCATCGTCCGGGGCGCGCTCGAGGCTCGGGCGCCGCACCCGCAGGTCAAGGCCTTCTTCGACGAGGCGACCTTCACCGTAACCTACGTGGTGCGCGATCCGGGCTCCAAGGCCTGCGCCATCATCGACAGCGTGCTGGACTTCGATCCGGCCTCCGGCCGCACGGCGGAACGCTCGGCCGCCGCGGTCGCCGCCTATGTCCGCGACCAAGGGCTGGAGGTGGCCTGGCAGCTGGAAACCCACGCCCACGCCGACCACCTTTCCGCCGCGCCCTATCTGCAGGCGGAGCTGGGCGGCCGCCTTGCGATCGGCGAGAAGATTGTCCGCGTCCAGGAGACCTTCGGCAAGCTGTTCAACGCGGGATCCGACTTCGCGCGCGACGGCCGCCAGTTCGACCACCTGTTCAAGGACGGCGAGCGTTTCGCCATCGGCGGCCTGCAGGCGATCGCCCTGCATGTTCCCGGACATACGCCGGCCTGCATGGCCTATGTGATCGGCGACGC
>Ga0153916_10002012_pt1 | contig 14895 bp, 16 predicted proteins | sample Opewatmetagenome_FD_109642 | JGI IMG/M metagenome (GOLD analysis project Ga0153916, IMG submission 109642) | Freshwater wetland microbial communities from Ohio, USA - Open water 3 Core 3 Depth 4 metaG | ecosystem: Environmental > Aquatic > Freshwater > Wetlands | place: USA: Ohio, Lake Erie...
GGAGTCCCGGGGCCCGAAGGCCTCCGCGCTCCCTCTATCCTTTCCTGGGGCCCTTGCCCGTGAAGCTTTGCGGCACGTAATACAGCGCGCTTTTCTTCATGTCCCTGATCTGCTGGATGAGGTCCTGAAGGTCGTCCTCCCGGCCGAAATCCAGGTCGTCGGCCTTGACGACAAGAAGCGGCGTCGCCTGGTAGTTGAAAAAGAAGTAATCGAACGCTTCGACGATGTCTTCCAGGTATTTCTCGGAGATATTCTTCTCCATCTGGTCACCTTCCCGGGAGATCCGCCGGATCAGGGTCGGCACCGTGATCTGAAGGAAGATAACGAGGTCCGGTTTGGCCACCCTCTCGGAAAGGATCCCATAGATCTTCTCGTAAACGACGAGCTCATCGTCGGAGAGCGTCTGATAGGCGTAGATCTTGTCCTTCTCGAAGAGGTAATCGCATATGATCCTATCCACGAACAGGTCCCGCTGCATCAGGCGGACCTGCTGGTGGTAGCGGTTGGCCAGGAAGACGAGCTGGGACAGGAAGGCCGCCCCTTCCTTCTCGTTGTAGTATTCCTTCAGGTAGGGGTTGCCGACGTGGTCGAAAATGACCTTCCCCCCGATCCTCTGGGCCAGAAGGTTGGCCAGCTGGCTTTTCCGGGATTTGAACACCCCCTCGATGGCAATGTGCTTGAACGGCAGTTCGACGGCGTTCTTCATCGTTCGTCCCGAAAACTGACTAGGTTATATCCGATAAGTCCTCTCAAGTCAACTTGGAGAAGGTCGGGCTTCCTCAGGAAACCTTCGGCTCCGTCGGCACGACGATCCAGGCGATGAGGTAGAAGAGGAACATTGGCAGGACCGCGGTAACCAGGCAGACGCCGACGAAGATCAGCCGGACCAGGGAAGCGTCGGTATCGAAGTACTCGGCCAAGCCGCCGCAAACCCCGCCCAGCATCCTCTGGCTGAGCGATCGGTAAAATTTTTTAGCCATGGTTCACCTCAGATGTTGATCCGGATGGGCAGGATCACGACCGTGATCCCCCTCCAGCGCAATTCCTGTTGGATGGCGAACGCCGTCTCGTTGTGGAGCAGCCTGTGAAGAAGGTTGGGCTGGCGGAAAACAGACTGCCCCGCGAAGACGGTCGACCTCGGGAACTCCTTGGACGTCTTCTCGCAGAGGTTCACGGCCGTATGGACGATGTCGGTCCCGATGTCGAACCTTGACGCCGCGGCAAAGCCCAACTTCCTGGCCAGCTCAACATATTTTTCGAGATCGCAGCTCGTGCAGGTGGTCAGCGATTGGACCGCGTCCGAGCCCTTGAACGCGCTGATGTCCACTTCGGAGACGGACAGAAAGATGAAATTCTTATAGAGGCCCGGGAAACCCCGGACAATGGAGAGCAAGGTATGGACCCCGAATCCGTTGTAGCTGTTGACGAGCTGGATGGCGGTCTGGTTCCGGGGGTCCACCGGATCCTTGTTCACCGGACCCTTGACGGGCAGATTGAGGAGCAGGTCGTCGAGCTCCCGGACCCCGCCTCTTACCTTGGAGTAATGGGCGCGGGTCAGGTAGCAGAGGACGATGACGACCGCCGTGATGCATAAAGTCAGCCAGCCTCCGACCCGGAACTTTTCAAGGGAAGTGATGATCAAGATTGTCAGGCAAAGCGTCAGGCCCGTCAAGTGGACGGGAAGGTGTTTCTTCCACTCCTTCTCCTTGCGCCGATTCTTGATGAAGAACCGAGACATCCCGAGCTCGGACAGGGAGAAGGTCAGGAAGACGTTGATCGAATACATGACGACGAGCGTCTGGATGCTGCCCCTGGCATAGAGAAGGAGCATGACGGAAGCCCCCCCCATGAGCAGGACCCCGTTCTGGATTGTGAAGCGGTCCGAAAGGGAGGCGAACCTATGCGGGAACCAGTAATCGACGGCCATGTTAGCCATGACCCGGGGACCGTCCATGAACCCGGCCTGGGCCCCGACGAGGAGGAGCGCCCCCTCCGAGAAGATCGTGACGAGGGCTAGAAGAGGCCCTAGTCCCCAGCCCTGGTAGAGGGTCGAGGCGAGGACGGCGTTGAGAGTCTTGCCGGCGACGGGCGTGACGTTGAGGAGGAGATAACAGACCAGAATGCCTCCGGCCGTGAAGGCCAGAGACGTCGAGAGGTAGAGCATGGTCCTCTTGCCGTTGTGGACTCTCGGCTCCCGGAGGACCTGGAGTCCGTTGGAGACGGCCTCTATCCCGGTGTACGTACCTCCCCCCATGGAGAATGCCCTCAGAAATAGGAGCGCCAGACCGCCCATGCCCAGCGTCGCGACCCCCTGCTTGAAATCCCCGCGGATGCCGTGGACGACGGGCGCGATCTGGGGGAGATGGGAGAAGACGCCGTAGCCGATCATAAAAAGGTGGGTCGCGACGAAGGTCAGGAAGATCGGGGCCAGGAAGGTCACGGACTCCTTGACTCCGCGCAGGTTCAGGACGACCAGCAACACGATCGCCAGGATCTCGAACGGGATCTTATATTCTTGGTATTGGGCCGGGAAGAAGGAGAAGATGGCGTCGCCGCAGGCGACGATGGATACCGTGATGGTCAGCATATAGTCGACGAGAAGAGCGCAACCGGAGACGACACCTGCTTTTTCACCCAGCGTGTGCGTGGCGACGATATAGCCTCCGCCTCCGGAAGGAAAATACTCGATGATCCGGGAGTAGGCGTAGGAGATGATAAAGACGGTCAAGGCCGTGGCCAGGGCCAGGAAGATGGCGAGATAGGTGTGCCGGCCGAGGGCCTTAAAAGCCTCTTCGGGTCCGTAAGCGGCCGAAGACAGCCCGTCGGCCCCCAGCCCGATCCAAGCCAGGATGGGGATGAGAGCCAGCTTGTGAAAAAGCGAAGGGTCCTTAATGTTCTTGGGCCCGCCGATCAGGGTCCGGCGGACCTTCTGGAAGATCGAGAGTTCTTCGCCCGGCGCCGGCTGTTCTTCGACCATGTTGCTTTTTTCTCTTGTGATCAGCCTATCTCGTTATCACCCGGGGTAAAATGAACGGTATTTTGTATATTGTAGAAAAAAATCCGCTTTTAGGCAAGATGCTTGACTAAACGCAACCTCTATGCTATCCGATAGTATGCAATTTTCTATAGCCGGATTCGGCTTCGAACGGAGACACAAATGTATGGATGGACCGGCAATATCCTGAGGATTGACCTGACCACGAAGACCTATAAAAAGGAGTCATTCAGCGAGGAATTCGCGAAAAAATGGGTCGGCGGACGGGGCTTCGCCCTCAAGATCCTCTGGGACGAGCTGAAGCCCGGCATCGACCCGCTGGGCCCCGAGAACAAGTTCATCGTTGCCCTGGGGCCTATCGCCGGCATCCCGGCTCCGAATACCGGCAAGGCCGTGGTAGCGGCCAAATCCCCGATCACGGGTGGCTACGGTGACGGGAACATAGGGACCCGGGTCACCGAACACCTCCGGAAGGCCGGATACGACGTCCTGATCGTCGAGGGGAAAGCCTCCTCTCCGACCTATATCTATATCGAGGACGACAAGGTCGATTTCCTGCCCGCGGATGAGGTATGGGGCAAAGGGACGTACGCCACGAACGACTGGATCTACGCCAAATACGGCAAGGGCGTCGGTGTCCTCAATATCGGCCAGGGAGGCGAGAATATGGTCCTGTATGCTGTGGTCCGCAGCCTGGAAGGCCGGGCCGGCGGCAGGCCCGGCATGGGTGCTGTTATGGGCTCTAAGAAGCTCAAGGCCATCGTCGTCAAGGGGACCAAGATCATCCCGGTCGCCGATCCGGGGCAGATGAAGGCCATAGGAACGGGCGATCTGAAGAAGGTCGGGGCGATCGACAAACAGACCGGCTGGTCCATTCAGAGCACAAACGGCGTCCTGGCCTGGTGCAATGAGGTCGCCGCCTTGCCCGTCCGGAACTTCCGGAAAACCCAGCACCCCGACGCCTGGAAGATCGACGGCGAGCGGCTCAACGCGGCCCGGATCGCCACCTACGGCTGTCCGAACTGCACGATGCGCTGCGGCATCACGATCCACGACCACGAGGGCCGGGAATCGGAGCTGGACTACGAGAACATCGGGCTCCTGGGCGCCAACCTGGAGATCTTCGACCTCGACCAGGTCGCCTCCCTGAACTACCTCTGCGACGATTACGGAATCGACACGATGTCGGCCGGCTGCGTCCTCTCCTTCTATGCCGACGCCATCGAACACGGGGCGACGACGGGGGACTTCAAGTTCGGCGACCCCGAAAGAGCCAAGGAACTCCTGGGACGAGCGGCTCGGCGCGAGGGCGAGCTCGGGAACCTCATGGCAGACGGCTCGCTGCGCATGGCCCGGCGGTTCGGCCACGGCTCCGAGGCCTACGCCATGCAGGTCAAGGGACTGGAAGTGGCGGCCTACAACTGCAAGTTCATCCCCGGCATGGCCCTGGCCTTTGGGACGAGCCCCATCGGCGCCCACCACAAGGAAGCATGGGTTATCACTTTCGAGCTGAAACAGACCGCCCGCGAATCCAACGGACGCGAGAAGGCGGCCAAGGTCGTCGAGCTGCAAAGGATCCGGGGCGGTCTCTTCGAGTACATAGTCTCCTGCCGCTTCCCTTGGATTGAGCTGGGCTGGGACCTAAAGAATTACGCGGTCTATTTCAACAAGGCTACCGGCCTCGACTGGACGCTCGACGATTTCTGGAAGGTCGGCGACCGGATCTACGCCCTGATGAAGTTTTTCTGGGCGCGCGAAATCCCCGGCTGGGACCGGACGAGGGATTATCCCCCGATGGTCTGGTTCGATCCGGCAAACGCCGACAAGGAAGGGCCCATCGCAGGGAAAATCCTGGAGCTCGACAAATACAACGAGCTCCTCGATCACTTCTACGACATCCGGGGCTGGGACAAACGGGGAATCCCCACCAAGAAAACGGCGGAATCCCTGGGCTTGGACAAGGAAGCCGGGGAAGTCCAGAAATATACAAGGCTCGAGTAGGATGAAGATCACCATCAAGCTTATCGGCCCGTTCATTTATGCGGCGGGCTTCAGCGAAAAAGAGTTCGAGGCTCCTCGATCGGCGACGGTGGAAAGTCTCCTCGGGCTCGTCGGGATCGAAAGGGATCGGCCCAAGATCGTCACCAGGAACGGTAAGGCGGTCGGCCCGCTCGACGAGCTCCAGGACGGCGATCGCGTCGTCATCTCGCCGCTGTATTCGGGCGGATAAGGTTTGGCGATTACGGACGATCGCCAATGGTCCGGATCATGCAGCCAGTATTGATCGACGGCGTTTGGCGAGAGGCGCGCTCCGTCGGAACGTTTCAGGCCGTCGATCCCTCGACCGGAGCCTTGTTGCCCGGCTTGTTTCCTATCTCATCGTTCGAGGACGTCGAGGCGGCCTTGGAGGCGGGCGGGCGGGCCTGCAAAGACCTTGTCCAGGTTTCGCCGGACGAGATCGCCTCTTTCCTGGAACGATTCGCGGAAAGCATCCAGGGCCGGGCCGAGGAACTCATCGATACGGCCCATCGAGAGACGGCCCTTCCCAAAGTCCCCAGGCTGGGGACGACCGAACTTCCCCGGACGATCGACCAGCTCCGCCAGGCCGCCAAAGCTTCCAGGGACCGGTCCTGGCGACGGGCGGCGATCGATACCAAATCCAATATCCGGTCGATCCATGGACCCTTGGGCGGCCCCATCATCATTTTTGGCCCCAACAATTTTCCGTTCGCTTTCAACTCCGCGGCGGGGGGCGATATGGCGGCGGCCATCGCCGCCGGGAATCCCGTCCTGGCCAAGTCCCACCCCTACCATCCCACGACGACGAAACTTTTCGCCGAGATCGCTCGCGGCTGTCTTGAAGGGCTGCGACTTCCTCCGGCGACCCTCCAGATGATTTACCATTTGAAGCCCGAGGACGGACTTCGACTCGTCGCCCATCCGCTCACGGGGGCGACGGCCTTCACGGGCGGCCGCTCATCCGGGATGCGGCTCAAGGAAGCCGCGGACCGGGCGGGGAAGCCCATCAGCCTCGAAATGTCAAGCGTCAATCCCGTCTTCATTCTTCCCGGTGGGCTGCGAGAACGCGGCGGGGCGATCGCGGCGGAGTTATCGGCTTCATGTGCGGCAGGCGCCGGCCAGTTCTGCACGAAGCCCGGCCTGGTCGTGATCCTCGATGATGCGGACGGAAGGGATTTTCTGGCCGCTTCTAAAAGGAATTTTGAAGCTCCCCCATCAGGATTCCTTTTGGGCCGAAGCGTCCTGGAATCCCTTCAGGCCAGCGTGTCGGAGATGGTCCGGGAAGGAGCCGAGGTCCTCACGGGAGGGAAGCCCGTCGACGGTCCCGGCTTTCAGTATGAGAACACGCTGCTCAAGATAGCCGGGAGGGCATTCCTGAACCATCCCGGGAGCTTCCAGCACGAGGCTTTTGGAACGGTTTCCCTCGTCGTCCTCGCTGGAACAGAGGAGGAGATGCTCCGCGTCGCCAAGGCGCTCGAAGGCAGTCTAAGCGTGTGCGTTTATTCGGACAAGGCCGGGGCCGATGATGGCCTCTACTTGAGGCTCGCGCCCATCCTGCGGACAAAAGCCGGCCGCCTCCTCAACGACAAGATGCCGACCGGGTTGGCCGTCGTCCCCTCCATGGTCCACGGCGGCCCCTTCCCCGCCACCGGACATCCGGGATTCACCAGCGTGGGCTTCCCCACCTCCTTATTGCGATTCACGGCCCTCCAGTGTTATGACAACGTCCGGCCGGACCGCCTGCCGCCGGAGCTTCGGGACGAAAACCCGACGGGAAAGATGTGGCGCCTCATCGACGGGGAGTGGACTCAGAAATAGGCTCTCGGCGGTGGAGAAGGCGAAGGTCTTGGCGCCGCCGTCGAAATACCTGTTGACCTTATGGATGTTCACATCTCATTTTGACGAGCAGCTCCACGACGCAGTTGGCCTGCATGTTAGCCACAATGCCGACCCGGGGCGCCATCGGACTGACGCCCGGGGCGCACTCGCTCTCTTCGTCGCCGCAGATATATAGGCTGCCCATCTTCCTGGCATGGATCTTCCGGTTCTTCCCATAACCGGCCAGGCCCGAGGCCGCGACGATGGGTCTTTCCGGAAAGAGCGACAGCCAGGCCTCGATGAGCATGTGCTTGGCTTCGGCCTTGTCAAAGGCCTCGACAAGGATGTCCGCGGCCCCGAAGATCCGGCCGACGTTCTTTCCGCTGATTTTTATATTATGGACCGAGTATTCGGAGAACGGGTTGATCCTTTTCAGGTTCTCGAGCAGGGCCTCCACCTTGCGACGTCCGATCTGGCCGACGAAATATTGCTGGCGGTTGAGATTGGAGGGCTCGATCCTATCGAAATCGGCGATGATAAGTCTTCCGACGCCGGCCCGGGCCAGGGAGATGGCGACATTGGAGCCGAGGCCGCCGGCCCCGGCGATCCCAACCGCGCTTTCCCGGAGGGCGGCAAGAACCCTCGGATCATGCTTCGAGAATAGGTCCTCCTCCAGTCGCCCCCTCCTGATTTTCGCGGTCATTTCCGGGATCCCTTCCGCGAGATATGAAGGACGACATCCTGGGGCTCGAGGTTCGTTCCCCTTAAAGAGCCGACCATTCCCATGACCGTGTTCCTGATGAAGGATTCAACGAACGGATTAAGCGGAACTTCTGCCCCGTCCACCATCAACGTCGCTTCGGGAGACCTACCGGACGACGAAATCACAAGTTCGGCGATTTTGCCGACTTCGGAAAAACGAAACACGGGTATCGCCGACTCGACCACGTCATCGGACACCACGGCTAGCAGTTCCTCGGGGTCAAACTCCAGTCTCTCGGCGATGTCCTTGCGCACGAGGCTGATCTTCTTCAGTCCCTTGACGCCCTTCCCGCCCTCGACCAGAACGATGTCCGCGTCGGCGAAGAACCGGCCGACGGCACCCTCGATATCGTCCGGCGTTCCCGTCTCCTGGAAGACGGCGACACGGCCCGGCGTCACGATACCGACCCGGGTCGCGCCCGCTTTGGTCAATCTCCAGGAGTCCTTCCCTTCTTTGTCCAAAGGCACGTCCATTTGGCAGTGCTTGAGAACGGCGACTCTCGCGCCTCTGGACTTGAGCTCCGGGATCAAGCGGACGATGAACGTGGTCTTGCCGCTTCCCGAGGGACCGACGATGGCGATGGTTTTCATTTCGATTTTCTTTTTAGCACAGCGCCCAGTCCGTGTCAAAAGGGCGGGACCGGCGCCGGCTCATGGTTTTCCGCAATCCCCCACCTGTCCCTTGAGAAGTTCGACGGCGTGGGCCAGGGCAGGCAGGACGACCTCGAGGTTTTCCCGGGCCGCGCGCGGGCTTCCGGGCAAGTTCATGATAAGGGTCGCTTTCCTGATCCCGGCGGCCGCCCGGGAAAGCATGGCCGTCGCCGTCTTCTTTTGGCTATCGGCGCGCATGGCCTCGACCAGCCCCGGAGCCTCCCGGTCCATGACGTCCTTCGTCGCCTCCGGAGTAACGTCCCTGGGGGCAAAGCCTGTCCCCCCTGTCGTCAGCACGATATCGGCCAGCCCGCCGTCGGCGATCCGTTCAAGCTCGGCGCGGATCACGGCCCGTTCATCGGGGAGTATTTCCGACAGGACGACCTCGCCCCCCCCTTCGAAAACGATCCGCCCGAGGAGAGGACCGCTTTCATCGGCCCTCTCTCCGCGGGACGAGCGGTCGGAGATGGTTAGGACGGCAAACCGGATCCCTTCAAGCATGTTAGGGCCCCCTTCGTTCGATGGCAACAGAGTCGCCGGTCCTTACGTTTCCACCGACGAGGATGCGGGCGAAGATCCCTTCCCTGGGCATGACGCAGTCTCCGGCCTGCTCGAAGATGGCGCACCGGGAATGACAGACCTTGCCGATCTGGCTGACCTCGAGGAGAGCTTCTCCCAATCGCAGGCGGGTCCCTATGGGAAGTGAAACCAAGTCGACGCCCGAGGTCGTGATGTTCTCGGCGAAATCCCCGGGCCCGACGTCGAGACCTCGGGCCTTCATCTTGGCGATGCTTTCGACGGCCAGCAGGCTGACCTGGCGGTGCCCGAAGCCGGCATGGGCGTCACCCTCGAGGCCTGTCTCCTCCAAAAGGGTCCCGCTCCCGGCCGGTCTCTTGCGCACGCCTTTGGCGGGACTGATGTTGACCGACACGACGACGCCGCGATCACCAGGTGAATTCGCCACTTCTTCCGCCTTTCTTGGACAAGAGGTGAATGTTCCCGATGAGGATCCTTTTGTCCACGGCCTTGCACATGTCGTAGACGGTCAGGCAGGCGGCAGTCACGGCCGTCAGGGCCTCCATCTCGGCGCCGGTCCTGTCTGCGGCCTTGATCGTGGAGACGGCCCGGACGAGTCCTTCTTCAGGCACGAGCGAGAGCTCGACATCGATGTAAGTCAGTCGGAGGGGATGGCATAGAGGGATCCATTCCGACGTCCGCTTGGCCGCCTGGATCCCGGCCAAAGAGGCCGTGTTGAGGACCTCGCCTTTTGGGACCCTGTTCGAAGCGATGAGCTCGAAGGTCTCTGGGGAGAGTTCGACCTCGCCCACGGCCCGGGCCGTCCTTTCCGTTACGGGCTTGGCGCTCACATCGACCATGCGAGGCCGTCCTTTTTCATCGACGTGCGTCAGTTTCATGCTCCTAACCTCCGATCGTTCTCAATCCATTCCGCCGGGCCCCGGCAGCCGCTTCTTCCCGCCGGCGGGGTTTGCGGGAGAGCGCGTCGCGGAGCGCCGCCTTGAGCGAGCCGTCATCGATCCCGGAACGGAGCATTTTTTTAAGATCCACCGACCATCCTGAGAAGAGGCAGGGCAGGAGCCTGCCGACCGCCGATATCCTCAGGCGGTTGCACGTCGCGCAGAAATGGTCGGAATAGGGACTGATAAACCCAATACTCCCCTTCATCCCGGGAAACGTGAAATACCGGGCGGGCCCGGCGCCCTGGGGGGCCGCGGCCTCCTCCGGCTTCCCGAACCGGGCCAGGCGGGCCATCGCTTCCCGCCCGGAGACGAAATACTCTCGGGTAGGCGAGAAATCCATAAGCTCGATGAAGCGGACGTGCACGGGCTTCTCCGTGGCCAGGGTGACGAACGGTGAGGGGTCGTCGTTCTTCCCCTTGAGCAGGACGGCGTTGACTTTGACGGGAGAGAAGCCTTTCTCCAGGGCCCCGTCGATCGCGTCCAGAACCCTCTGAAGGTCGCCACCCCCGGTGATCTCGCCGTAGACGCGAGGGTCCAAGCTGTCTAGGCTGATGTTGATCCTCCTCAAGCCGGCCTTCCAGAGAGAATCCAGGTCGTCCCGGAGGAGGATGCCGTTCGTGGTCAGGGCGATGTCTTCAGTCCCCTTGAGTTCAACAAGGGAGCGGATGAAACCCGCGAGCCCCTTCCGGACGAGGGGTTCGCCGCCTGTGATCCTGAACTTTGTGACCCCGATCTCCAGGGCGACTCGGGCCAGCCTCAGGAATTCCTCATAGGATAGGACCTCCTGCGGCGGGATGAAAACGAAATCCCGGCCCGGCGAGCAGTAGAAACAGCGCAGGTTGCACCTGTCCGTGACGGACAGACGGAGGTAATCGATCCGGCGGTCGAAGTTGTCTCTCATCTCACCAGGTTATTCTATGGACGATGACTTTTGAGCCTGCCGGAAGCGATTCCGCCTCGGCGGGGACGAGCGCAAGTCCGTCGGCCGGCACCATCGTCCTTAAGATGCCGGAGCCCTGGACCCCCGTGCTCTCCGCCCACCACTCCCCATCTTTCATGGTAAGACGGACCCTCAGGAAGTTCAAGCGGCCCTTCTTCTTTCTGACCTCCCGAAACAGCCGGGCCTCGCATTCGGGCGCGAGATGCTCCGCCCGGCCGGAAAGAAGGTTCAGGAACGGTCTGACGTATTCCTCGAACATGATCATCACCGCTCCGGGATTGCCGGGAAGTCCGAAAAGGTACTGCGCTGCTTCCCCGCCTTCGAGAACAGAGAAGGCCAAAGGCATGCCGGGCCTCTGGGCGACCTTCCAGAAAACCCGCCGCGCCCCGATGCGTTCAAAAGCATCCCTGACCAGGTCATAATCGCCCATCGAAACGCCGCCCGTCGTCAGGATGACCCGGGAGATCCCGGCGGCCTCCCGGAGCTTGGCGACCGTCCCGTCGAGGTCGTCGCCGGTCGTCCCGAGGAACGAAAGGACCGCGCCCGCGGAGGCGATCTGGGCGCGCAGGGCGTGGCTGTTGCTGTCGTAAATGGCGCCGGGTTCCAGGGGTTCGGAAATGTCACGGATCTCGGTCCCCGTGGTAAGGACGCCCACGGCGGGCCTTATGCGCACGGGGACCTTGGCGATCCCGAGGGCCGCCAGGAAGCCGATGCAGGGCGCGTTGAGAAAGGCGCCTTGGTTAAGCGCCACTTCTCCCTCGATGATATCCTCGCCCCTTCTGCGGACATTCTCTCCGGGCCGAACCGGCCGGCTTACGACGATCGTTGCCCCGGATTCCTCGACGACTTCCCGGGGCACAACGGCATCGGCTCCGCGCGGGACGGGCGCTCCGGTCATGATCTTCATGCATTCGCCGGCGGCGATAGTCCGGGCCCGAGCCATCCCCGCCGGCTGCTCCCCCGCGATGCCCAGGACTGCGGGAAGCTCGCCGGTAATATCTGCGCTCCTCACCGCATAACCGTCCATGGCCGAATTGTCAAAGGGAGGGAGGTCGCGCGGCGAATGGATGTCCGCCGCCAGGATCCGGTGGAAGGAGTCGTCCAAGGCGACATCTTCCTCACCGAGGATTCGGGCCTCCTTAAAAACCGACCTCCGGGCCTCCTCATAGCTGATCATGTCACCTCTTTCAGTCCCCGTTTTCGGCTCCCGCCGGCAGAGCGCGCAAGGAAGATGCCTTGATCCCGGCCCAAGCCGTCTCGCCCACCCCGAGCCCGAGCTCGTCGACGCCCGCCCGCGTCAGGCGCGCCTTCAGGAGGAACCCGCAATCCAGGGAGACAAGAACGAGGCGGTCGCCGGGAGAGATCTCCACGACCCTCCCCTCGAACCAATTCCTGATCGAGCTTTCGAACTTCCGCCGGGCCAGCAGCACGTCCTCGGGCCTCAAGAACAGGAGAACCTCGCTCCCTTCCCGGGCGTCTCCTGCCGCCAGGATCCGCAGGCCTGCGTGAACGATGACGAGGAGCTCTCCCCTCCGTTCTTCTACGGTCCCCTTGAGAAGCGTGTCATGGCCCACGAGCCTCGCCACCTCGTCGTTCGCGGGAGAAGCAAATACCCTCTCCGTCTCTCCGACCTGGAGGATCCTCCCGCCGACGAGGACGGCTACCCGGGTCGCCAGGAACGCCGCCTCCTCGCGATGATGAGTCACGAAAACGGTCGTCTGGCCGGTCTCCTTGAGCACCCGCTTGAGCTCGTGGATGAGGTCTTCCCGGGTCGGGGCGTCGAGGGCGGAGAAAGGCTCATCCAGGAAAAGGATGTCCGGCTCCAGGATAAAGGCCCGGGCCAGATTGACCCGTTGGGCTTCCCCGCCGGACAGCTTCCGGGCGTCACGGTCCAGGAGGGGACCGAGAGAAAACATCCGGGCTGCTTTGTCCAGCCGTTTGCGCAACTCCGGGTTCGGCGTCCCGCGGACCTTGAGTCCAAAAAGCACGTTCTTCTCCACGTTCCCGCGAAAAAGATACGGCCGCTGGAGGAGCAGGACGAACCGGCGCCGGACGTCCAGCCCGGTCTTCCCGCTGACCTCGCCTCCTCTGTAAAAAATCCGTCCCCGGCCCGGTCTTTCCAGGAGCGAGGCGATCCGAAGCAAAGTGCTCTTGCCCGATCCGTTCGGTCCGAAGACGACGAGGCATTCACCCTTCGTCACAGAAAATAAAGGAACATCCAGGACCCTGAGCGGGCCGTATGAGTGCCGAACCCCTTTCATTTCCAGGTATGGAGTCTCCACTCTAGGGCTCCTTTTTGCTGGATATAGGTCAGGAAAGCGTTGACCGCGAAGCTCAAAACGAGAAGGACGAGCGACAGGGCGATCGCGACCTCGAACCTCCCCATCCGCGTCTCCTGGACAATGGCCGTCGTCAGGACCCGGGTCTGCCCGGTAATGTTGCCGCCGACCATGAGCACGGCCCCGACTTCAGAAATGGCCCCCCCGAATCCGGCCATCACGGCGGCCATCTGGGGAAGCCGCGACTCCTTTAGAACAACAAGGAGCGCCTGGGTCTTCGACGCGCCGAGAGCCCGGGCTTGCAGGAGGGCTGATGGATCGACGTTCTGGAAGGCGGCCAGCGAAAGGCCGGCGATGATCGGGACGACGATGAGGACCTGGGCGATCACCATGGCCGCCGGAGTGTAGATGAGATGGAGCGAACCCAGCGGTCCCATCCTCCACAGAAAAAGGGCCACAAACAGGCCGACGACGACGGGAGGAAGGCCCATGCCCGTGTTGATTAAGGCGATGATCAATCGCCTTCCAGGAAAACGGGACACCGACAATCCGAGTCCGGCCGGGATCCCGACGCACAGCCCGATAAGGGTGGCAACTCCCGTGATCTTGACCGTCATCCAGGCTATGCTGAAGATCTCGCGATCGAACGAGACCAGCATGTCCACGGCTTTGACAATCCCCGTCCAGATCATGTCCATGTGGGGTTCACCGTTTCGGGCCGTCCCCCGGACCCATCAAGGAAGGCGTGAAAAGGGCTGCTCCATACTTGTCCCGGCCGAATTGACCGATGAACGTCTGGACGGCCGGACTCATCAGGAAATCCATCAGGGCTTCGGCGCCGCTGATGTTCGTTTCAGGGAATCGCTTGGGATTGACCGTGATGACATGATAGACATTCAAAAGGTCCTTATCGCCCTCGACGAGGACCCGCAGGTCCAATCTTCCCGTGAGCGACAAGAACGTCCCCCTGTCGGTCAGAGTATAGCCCGCTTTTTCGCTCGCGATCCGGAGCGTCTCCGCCATGCCCTGTCCGGTTTCCAGGTACCAGCGCCCTTTCGGTTCGAGACCCGCCCGCTTCCAGAGGCTCCGCTCCTTTTTATCGGTTCCCGAACTGTCGGACCGGGACAGAAAGACCGCTCCCGTTTCGAAGACGGCCCGGAGCGCGTCAAGGACCGGCCGTCCCCGGATCCCGGCCGGGTCCGCCGAAGGTCCCACCAGGACGAAGTCGTTGGTCATCAACTCCTTCCTGTCCTTTCCGAAACCGGCGGCCATGAACTTTTCTTCGTCCGCGGGGGAATGGACGATCAGCACGTCGGCGTTTCCCTGTTCGCCCATTCTCAGAGCCTCTCCCGAGCCGACGGCGATCGCCTTCACCCGATAGGAAGAGGCGGCTTCGAAGCAGGGAAGCAGAACGTCCAGGAGGCCGCTGTCCTTGAGGCTCGTGGTCGTGGCCAGGATGAGGTCCCCGGCGGCGAGGGGTGGCGAGGCGGCCGGAGCCGCGAACAAGGTTAGCCCCGTCAGCCACACGGCCGCGGCAAGTGACAACAAACTCTTCATCCGCCCTGTCCTCCTTCATTCATCACGACGCCCTGCCTGACGGCAAAAAAAAAGGCACGCCTTCCACTTGGAAAACTTGCCCTGGGGACCGTATCCGAACACTCCTTTCCAAAGCGGGAGGCGAGGCCGTTTCCGGCCGGGCCCTATCGGCCATCCGCCTTGGACCGCTGGTCTTTAGGCTGAATGGCTCGGAGCCTGCGCAAGGAACAATGGCCTCATCTCCCAGCACAGCCGGTCAAAAGGCCGAAACTAAATTAGCCCAGAGAGGCGGAAATGTCAATCCGAGCGCCTCAGGTCAACTTGGAGGGGGAACCCGCTTCGCGTTTCCCCCTTCCAACGGTCGCTTCGCTCCCTGCCTCCCTTTCTCGGGCGGGGCATGGACCCGCGCCCTGCGAC
>Ga0153916_10002013_pt1 | contig 14894 bp, 14 predicted proteins | sample Opewatmetagenome_FD_109642 | JGI IMG/M metagenome (GOLD analysis project Ga0153916, IMG submission 109642) | Freshwater wetland microbial communities from Ohio, USA - Open water 3 Core 3 Depth 4 metaG | ecosystem: Environmental > Aquatic > Freshwater > Wetlands | place: USA: Ohio, Lake Erie...
CTCATTTGTCGAAGCCGGAAAGAGTATCCGTCTTCTTCGGTTTGACACCTTGTCCCAGGAGGCGGACCGAGTGGCCGAGATCGTCTGCGAGAAATGGAAGGAAGGCACTGAACTGTCACACATGGCCATCCTGGTCCGGCGCAACGCCGACGCCGACCCGTTCCTCCGGGCCCTGAACATGAGACAGGTCCCCTTCCGGTTTTCCGGGAGCCGCGGCCTTTATGCGCAAGAAGAAATCAAGAACATCGTCTCATTCATCAAAGCCCTGACCGATTTCGAGGACGGTCGGAGCCTCTTTTTCCTGGCCCACTCGGAGATCTACGGGATGGACCAAAACGACCTCTCGGTCATCTCAAACTATGCCCAAAGAAGGAACCTTTCCCTCCACAAGCTCTTCAAGTCCCTGTCCGAGGGGTCTCTCACCCTTGAGATCTCGCCGGCGAGTCAGGAAGGCATCAAAAAGATCACTGAGAACCTTGTCCATTTCGTCGACCTCTCCCGCACCCTTAACGCCGGACAGGTGGTGTACGCCTTTCTTGAGAGGACCGGGTACATCAAGAGGCTGGTTGAGGCGGAAACTGTCGAAGCCGAGCTCAAAATCAAGAATGTCCGGCTGTTCTTTGAGAAGATCCGGAATTTCTCCGAGCTTGTCAAGGACGGTTCGATCCAGGCTTTCTCCCGTCACCTCGACCTCCTCCAGGAAGTCGGTGACAACCCGGCCACGGCCGAGGCCGAACTCGAGGAAGTGGCGGTCAACGTTCTCACCGTCCACAAAGCCAAAGGCCTGGAGTTCGAAGTCGTCTTCATGGTGAGTCTGATCGCGGACCGCTTCCCCGGGCGGGAAAGGCGGGAAATGATTCCATTTCCGGACCCGCTCTTGAAGGAAAAACTCCCGCCGGAGGAAAGCTATGTCCAGGAGGAGCGGCGGCTGTTCTATGTGGGGATGACCCGGGCCAAAAAACTCCTTTACCTGACTTGGGCCAAGGATTACGGACGCAAGCGCCAGAAAAAAGTCAGCCCCTTCGTGCGGGAAGCCCTGGATACTCCCAAATTCCCGGAAGAGGTTGTGCCCACTTCGGCTCAGGAAGAGATCAGGCGCTACGGGATGCAACCCCCCCAAGAAAGGATCCCGCCTCGAGTTATGGTCAGGGACGTCCTCACCCTGAGCTACTTTCAAGTCGAGGACTACCTGACCTGTCCGCTCAAATATCAGTTCCGGCATCGCTGGCGGGTGCCTGTCCCGCCCCATCACTCCCTTGTGTTTGGCCGGGTTCTGCATGACACCATCCATTCGTTCCTTAAGAGGCGAATGGCAGGGGAGAAGGTCGGGGAAAAGAATATCCTCAAAGAATATGAAAGACTCTGGGTCAACGAGGGCTTCCTGAGCCGGGAGCACGAGGAGTTGAGGAAGAAAGCCGGCCGGGAGGCTCTCCGGCGCTTCTGTCGCCGCGAGGTGGACTCCGGCTTCACCCCCGCCTTCCTTGAAAGAAAATTCAAGTGGCAGCAAGAAGAAATAAAGTTCATCGGTCGCTGGGACAGGATCGATATCCGGGGGGGAGAGGCGGTGATCATCGATTTCAAGGCCACCGAGGTGAAAGATCAGAAAGAGGCGGACAAAAGGACGGCCGACAGCCTGCAGATGGACCTCTATGCCCTCTCTTACTGCAGGACCGAGACTCTCCCGCTCCGCGAAACCCAGCTTCATTTCCTGGAATCGGACCTCATCGGCCGGGCGAAAAAAGGGGAGAGGGAGATGGGAAGAGCCTGGGAAAAGATCAAACAGGCCGAACAGGGTATCCGGGCCGCCGCTTTCGCGGCCAGGCCCGACTTCCATAACTGTTTTTACTGCGAATTTAAGACGGTCTGTCCCTATACCTACGCTTACTAAAAGCCCCGCCTTAATTCATAGGAAGCCAGAAGGGCATGACCGCCCAAGGATTTTCTTTTTCCAGGAAATGGAGGGTTCGGAGCAGCTGGCTCAACCCGGAGGACGCGAAAAGGTCCACCTTGGTCTGAGGCCGGCCGAAGAAGGACCCAAAAAGTGAAACCTTTTGAGGCCAAACCATGAGCCTGACGTCTTCTTCAGGCGGAATGCCCGCCAGGCCCTTGGCCAGTTCGATCGCCTTGTCCAGGCCGCCCAGTTCATCGACGAGCTTGATGTCGAGAGCCTGACGGCCGGTCCAGACTCGACCCCGGCCGACTTTGTCCACTTCTTCCCGGGTGAGATTTCTTCCTTCGGCCGCCTTGTTGATGAATTTTTCGTATGTCCAGAGGATGCTTTGCTTCAAGAGAACCCGCTCTTCCTGGCTGAAGGGCCGGAAGGTCGTGAACAGGTCGGCTTTTTGCCCATATGTCAGCCTCTCGGCTGTGACGCCCAGCTTGTCGTAGAGCCCGGCCAGGCTGAACTTGCCGGCGAGGACGCCGATTGACCCGGTCAGGGTTTGGGGTTGAGCTACGATCCGGTGGCCGGCCATGGAGATCCAGTAACCCCCGGAGCCGGCCATGTCGGACATGGAAATGACCACCGGCTTCTCCTTTTTGGCCAGGAACGTTTCCCTCCAGATGACATCCGAGGCGACGGCCGAGCCGCCCGGGCTGTCCACCCGGAGGACGATGGCCGCGACCGACCGGTCCTCTCTCGCCCGCCGGATGGCCCGGGACAGCGTCCGGCCCCCGATCGTGGTGTAGACTCCTTCTCCGCCGATGATCGGTCCCGAAGCGTAGATCAGGGCGACCTTGCGCCCCGTCTCCAGGCCGAGGCTTGCCGGATTCGTCCGGATATACTCGGAGAAACGGGTCTCCTTGAGCTTCCTGCCGCGATCCCGGAGAATGGAGCCGAGCTCATCCTCATAGAGCAGGCTGTCCACCAGTCCCGCCTCCAGGGCCTGCTCCCCCTGGTAGAGTCCTTTATCGATGATCATTTTGAACTCGGCTTCGGTTTTTCCCCTGGCCTTGGCGACAGTCCGCAAGTATTCGGCAAAGATGTCCCCATACAGGGATTCCATCATCAGCTTGTGGGCTTCGGTAAAGCCCTTTTCCATGAACATGTTGTAGGCCGTCTTGAACTCCTCGACATGCTCAAACTGGACTTCCACTCCCAGCTTGTCCAAGCCTTCCTTGAAAAAAGGCACCCAGCCTCCGATCCCGTTGACACCCAGCCAGCCCAGCGGGTGGAGGATGATCCGGTCGCAGGCGGTGGCCAGGTAATACTCTTTATCGCAATCGGACGCTTCCTCGAAATAGGCATAGACCTTTTTCCCCGACTCCCGGAACGCTTTGATGGCGTCCCGGACCTCGCTGATCTTGGCCCAATCACACTCCAGATAGCCGAGCCGCAGCAGGACGCAGCGGATGCGATCGTCCACCTTAGCTTTGCGGAAACTCTCCCAGACATCGTGAACCGATAAGGTCGGTCCGCCGAGGAAAAAACTTGTCAGGAAGTCCGGGGCCGAGAATTCGGGGAAGGGCCCGGTCAGGTCGATATCGAGGTAAGAATCAGCCTGGACCTCGGGCGGCCTCTTGAACTCGGAATAGACGAACGCCAGGATCGTCAGCGCTACCAGGAATAAGAAGAAAAGGAATATCAAAAGGATGTATCTGCCTTTCTTCATCTCATCTCCTCATCCTATCTACGGATTCCACGGATGCCGGTTTGCGCGCCTTGATGCCACTCACTATAACAGAAAAAGCGAGGCCCCGGATAGGTCTTGATTTCTTTTTGGTGTTATGGAAGAATGTCTTGACTTTTGCGGTTATCGGAACGACGGGGACGTCCGGTGACGGCGAGAGCGCAAGGAGGTTTTTTTATATGGCTGCTGCAAAATTATACGTGGGCAACCTCAACTACAGGACCACAGAGGACAAGCTGAAAGAGCTCTTTTCCCAGTACGGAGAGGTGAATTCAGTCAACATCCTCCAGGGGCGCGGGTTTGGCTTCGTCGAGATGGGCAACTTGGAAGGCGCGCAGGATGCCAAAGCGAAATTGAACGGTACGGAATTCGACGGCCGGAAAATCATCGTGAACGACGCGAGACCCAGGGCGGAGAGAACCGGGCGCGTCGGCGGTGAACGGAGAGAGCGAAGAGATTTCGGTAAGTTTTAATATAGACTCCATTTTCTAACCCCTTTCCGGAGATTTTTGGAGACATGCGTCTCAGGGAAGGGATCCTTCTGCCGGCAGATCGTTCCCGGGGGTGAACCTTTCTTGAAATCCGTTCGTAGTAGTCTGTGAGCGCATGGAAGAAAAAAGGCCTACGCCCTATGATGAGATCAGCATTCTGCTCGAAAAAGCCGGAGAAGGAGACCGCCAGGCATTCAAGTCCATCGTCAGCCTCTACCAACAGAAGGTCTTTCTGCTGGCCTATTCCATCCTCAAGAATAGGGAGGACGCCCTGGATGTCGCCCAGGAGACATTCTTGAGGCTCTACCAGAAGCTCGGGCTTTACGAGAAGGACAGGAATTTCCAGGCCTGGCTCCTCCAGATCGCCAAGAACCTGAGCATCGACTATTACCGGAAGCATCATAGCCGGCGCCGCGAGATGGAGAGTGACAGGAGAGTCGAAGAGCTGCCCTTGACGGCCGGAGACCACGGGTCGAACCCGGAGTCCTCGGAGCTCCGCCATCTCCTTTCCCGCAACCTCGAGCGGCTGGCAGAACGGCAGCGCCTGATTTTCTTGATGAAACACTTCAACGGGCTGGAGTACCGGGAGATCGCCCAGGTCCTGGGGATTTCGGTCGGGACGGTCAAGTCCCTTCATTTCAAGGCCGTCCGCAACCTCAAGAACTGGCTCAGTCCGCAACTGGGGATACAGACATGAACACGTGCCGACGCCGAAGCAAAGACCTCAGGGCTTATTTGGGAGGAGAGATGAGCGATCGCGATCGGGAAGACATCCGACGCCATATCGAGAACTGTCCGGCCTGCGCGGATGAGGTTCACGCCATGGAGAGGCTCCTGGAGAGCGCCGATTCGCTGGGCCGGGACATGCAGGCGGCTCTGGCCGGCATCGATTGGGACCTCCAGGCGGAGAAGACCGTGGCTGCAGTCTGGGACGAGAGGGTGCGGCCGATGAGAGAGCCGGGAAGGGAGCGGACTTGGCTTCCTGCGTTCCGGTTCAGGCCCGTTTTGGCCGGCCTCCTTCTCGGGATCCTGGTCGGTGCGGCGGCCATGTTCTTCGTCTCCAGAAGCGGGGTCTTGAAGAAGGCGCCGGCCCAGGCGTTTTTCGCCTCGAATGAGTTCCTGGGCCGGGTCGACCAGGAGATGGCCCGCCGGGAGACTCTGGACTACCTGGAAAAAAGCCAGTATGTGCTTCTCGAGCTGGCCCAAACTCAAACCGAAAGCGGGGATTGTCACCTGACCGAAGCTGCGGCGCGGGAGACCCGAGAGCTCTTGTCCAAGAAAAAGTACCTGAACCCCCAGCTCGAGAAAGCCCGGATGTCCAAGGCTAAGGCCATCTGTGACCAGATCGAGATCCTCTTCTACGAGTTGGCCCAGGTCAGCGAGAACCTGACTCCCGCCCAGTGTCGGGGGATCCAGAGCCTGATCGAAGAAAGGAACATTCTTTTAAAAATAAAGCTCTTGAAGAAAGAGCTCCAGGAAAGCGAGGTCTGAGGTGAAAAAAACAGCCCTCATCATAGTCATTCTGATGGGTCTCATCTTCGTCCGGGCGGCCGCCCAACAGTCCCCGGATGAGAGGGTCTTCGAGAAGGCAAAACTCCTCTTTTTCGACGAGAAATGGGAAGACGCCCAGGAAAGCTTCGAAGACCTTCTGGAAGATTATCCCGAGAGCGCGCTTGTCCCTCAGGCGAACTTTTACAGGGCCGAGTGCCTGGCCAGGAGGAAGGGCCATGAGGAAGAAGCCATCGAGGCCTACAAGGAATACCTCTCGAGCAGGGGGAGAAAAGACAGCCTCTACGAGCAGGCCGAGTCCTCTATCATCGACCTAGCCTATGAGCTCTACAGAAATGATGAGGAGGGTTACCTTGATGAGATCGAGCAGCGTCTGGAGAGCTCCAACCGCGTCATCCGGTATTATGCCGCCTTCAAGTTGAGCCTGGTCAAGGACAAGGAGGTGGCCGTCCAGGCCATCCCGGTCCTGGAGAGGATCATCGTCGAGGAGGGCGACAGGGAGCTCACGGACAGGGCGAAGATCGCGCTATTGAGGATATCCCCTGACGCCCTGAAAGACATCGAGGATCAGGAAGAGAGGGGAGGGGCTAAAGCCCTGAGGATCACCGTCATCGTCGAAGGGCAGAAAGAGCCCGTGTTTTCGCTCAATATCCCCTGGGCGCTGGCTGACCTGGCCTTTCAGGCCATCCCGGAAAAGGACAAGGCCGCTTTGAGAGCCGAAGGCTATGACCTGGACAAGATCGTCCGGCAGCTGACCCGGATCAAGGGAAACATCATTGAGATCCGGCCCCGGGATGATAAAACCCGTCTTATCAAGATATGGATCGACTGAACTCTCTTTTTTCGCATATCAGCCAGGAGGAGTGAGATGAAAAAAACCGCAGCCATAGCGGCGGCCGTGGCGGTCTTCATCTGTCTTGCTGCTCCCGCCTTCGCGGGCGGAGAAGAGGATGACCTCAAAGTGATCAAAAGGGCCGTCAAGGGAGGGCCCGACTGCGCTCCGGGGAAAAGCGTGAAATGGTTCAAGGTCCTTGTCACCGACAACAGGTCGGGGACGGAAGTCGTCAAGCTCTCTTTGCCCATCATCATAGTCCGGTACCTGGCGCATGCCTCGAAAAACGGACATATGCACACGGACAGGTGCGATATCGACATCGCGGCTGCGCTCAGGGAACTCGAGGAATTGAGCCCGCTGACCCTTCTTGAGATCGTCGACGACGACTCCACGGTCAAGATCTGGCTGGAGTGAGGCCGAGGGCCCCCTCCGGCCCGTCTCTTCTTGTTGACAATATCGCCTCTAATCCCAATAATACTAGCCTCCAGGGAGAGAGTATGGCCAGATTGTTCGAGTTTCAAAGCAAGAAGCTGCTCAAACAGGGAGGGATTCCGGTTCCCGCGGGCGACGTCGCCGCCACTCCCGAGGAGGCCCGGCGGATTGCCGAGAGGATCGGGAAGCCGGTCGTCATCAAGATCCAGGTCTGGGTGACCGGCCGGGCCGGGATTGGCGGGATCCAGTTCGCTGCGACTCCCGCTGAAGCGGAAGCCAAGGCCCGCCAGCTCCTCGGGATGAAAGTCAAGAATTTCGCCGTGGACCGCGTCCTCGTCGAGGAGAAGCTGGCCATCAAAGCCGAGTATTTTGTCGGACTGGTCATCGACGACGCCGCCAAGAAGCCCCTTCTTATCTTCAGTCCCGCCGGAGGCACCGGGGTCGAGGAGATCGCCCGCCTCCATCCGGAGAAGGTCGCCCGTCAAACGATCGACGTCCTCAAAGGGTTTCCCGAATACGAGGCGAGGAACATGCTCCTCCGGGTGGGGATCGAGGGCGCCATCCTCCCGAAGCTGGCCGACCTCCTGACCAAGCTCTACAAGGTGGCCCGGACCAACGACGCCCGCTCGGCCGAGATCAACCCCCTGGTCTTGACGGCCGACGACAGCGTCTATGCCGCCGACTGCCACTTCGTGGTCGACGACTACGCCGTTTACCGCCATCCGGATTTCGGGATCGAGATCGCCCGGGAGTTCGACCGGCCGCCGACCGAGCTCGAGAAGATCGCCTACCGGGTGGAGGAGAAGGACTACCGCGGGACCTTCTATTTTTTCCAGATGGTCGAGCAGACGGCCGGCAGCGAAAAGTACATCGGGTTCAACGGGGCGGGCGGCGGCGGGTCGATGATGTCCATGGACGCCGTCCTCAACCGCGGCTTCAAGCTGGCCAACTACTGCGATACGAGCGGCAACCCGCCGGCGAGCAAGGTCTACCGGGCCGCCAAGATCATCCTCTCCCAGCCGGGCATCATGGGCTACTTCGCCTCGGGATCTGGCGTGGCCAGCCAGGAGCAGTACCATTCCGCCCGCGGCCTGGTCAAGGCGTTCCATGAAGAGGGGCTGGACATCCCTGCGGTCATCCGGCTGGGCGGCAATTTCGAGGAAAAGGCGATTGAGATCTTGAAGACATACCTTAAAGATATTCCCGGCGTCGTCGAGGGATACGGCCGGGACGATTCTCCCGAGTTCTGCGCAAGCCGGCTCGAGGAACTGGTGGCCAAGAGCGGCGGGAAGCGGTACCAGATCAGGCCCCTGGTCGAGGCTTGGATCCCGGACCGCGCCTATGTCTTCGACACCGTTACCGGCCGGCTTTCCTTCGATCACTCGAAATGCCCGGGCTGCAAGACCAAGGGATGCGTCCCGGCCTGCGGCCCCAAGATCCTGAAGCTTGAGGATGGGAAGCCGGTCCTGGCCGTTTCCGTCGAAGACGCCAAGAAAGGCAAGTGCACAGAGTGCCTGGCCTGCGAGATCTTCTGCAAGTTCCACGAACGGGATGCCATCGTGGTCCATCTTCCCATCCCCGGGCTCAAGGAATACAGGGAGAGGATCCGGACCGCCAAGCCGTAAACCTGATTAATCATATAGATTTTATAAAAATAAAAAAGAAAGAGATCAAAGAACATGGCCATCCTCGTGAATGAAGAGTCGCGGGTCATCATCCAGGGGATCACGGGCCGTGAGGGCATGGTCAGGGCCCAGTTGATGAAGGACTATGGGACCAAGGTTGTTGCCGGCGTAACACCCGGGCGCGCCGGGCAGGAGGTTTATGGGATCCCGGTTTACGATTCTGTCCTCCAGGCCTGGGAGAAGCAGGGTCCTGTTGACGTCAGCGTCATCTTTGTCCCGGCCGCCTTGGTCAAGAACGCCGCTCTCGAGGCCATCGATGCGGACGTCAAGCTCCTGGTCATCGTCCCCGACCGGGTGCCCATCCATGATGTCCTGGAGATCGCCGCCCGGGCGGCCGAAAAGGGTGCGCGTTTCGTCGGGCCCAACACCCTCGGCCTGGTCAGTCCTGGCAAGGCGGTCCTGGGGATGATCGGCGGCCGGGCCGAACGGGCCCGGGAATGGTTCAAGCCCGGGCCGATAGGTGTCAGCTCCCGGAGCGGCGGCATGACCTCGGCCATCTCCTACTACCTCACCAAGGCGGGCCTGGGCCTGAGCACCATCGTCCATGTCGGCGGCGACGTCGTCATCGGCCTCTCTCACCCCGAGGTCATGACGCTTTTCCAGGAGGACCCGGAGACCCGGATGGCCGTGATGTTCGGGGAGATCGGGACGACCCAGGAGGAGCGGGTGGCCGACCTCGTGGAAAGCGGCCGGTTCACCAAGCCGCTCGTCGCCTATATCGGAGGCAAAGCGGCCAAATCCGGGACGCGCTTCTCTCATGCCGGCGCCATCGTGGAAGGCTCTCGTGGCTCCTACGAGACCAAGGTAAAGAGACTGCGCGAAGTCGGCGTCCACGTTGTCGACGCCATCTCCGATATCCCTTTAAAGGCCAAGCAAGTCCTGGGGTAGAGAGGAAGGAAAAATGGCGGAAGACCTTCATTGGAAAACCGGGATCACCTCGGTCCAGCCGAACAAGGTGAAGCTGCGGGGTTATCCCATAGACCAGCTGATGGGGAAGATCACTTTCTCCCAAGCCATCTATCTCGTCCTCAAGGGCGAGCTGCCCTCGCCCGCGGTCGGGAAGCTGCTGGATGCCATCTTCGTCTCCTCGGTCGACCACGGGGCCGGCCCGCCGTCGGTCCTCACCGCGCGGACCGTCGCCTCAACGGGAGCCGAGCTCCACGCCGCCGTCGCGGCCGGGGTGCTGGCCATCTCCCGTCTCCACGGCGGTGCGATCGAAGAGGGCATGAGGCTTTTCCAGACCATCGCTCGGCGGGTCGAGGAAAAGAAGATCCCGGAAGCCGAAGCGTCCAAAGAGATATTGGCCGAGATGAAAGCCCGGGGCGAGCGGGCTTCCGGGTTCGGGCACCGCGTCCACACCCAGGACCCCCGGACGGAAAAGCTCTTTGCCATGGCCGAGGAGCTCAAGCTGGCGGGACAGGCGGTGCGGATCGCCCGGGCTGTAGAGAAAGTCTTTAAAGAAAGCGGCAAGCCCCTGCCGATCAATGTGGACGGCGCCATCGCCGCGCTTCTCTGCGACCTCGGCATCCCGGCTGAGATCGGGAACGCCTTCTTCATCATCGCCCGCGTGCCGGGGCTCGTCGCCCATATCCAGGAAGAAAAGACCCGGATGAGACCGATGCGCAAGATCCACCCGTCCGATACCGAGTACGACGGGCCTGGAGAGAGGGAGGTCCCATGAGCAAACAACTGGAAGCTTTATTGCCCGAGCTGCAGCTCATTCAGAACCCGGAGCTCCGGGAGATGACGGCCAAGGTATGGGGGGACGCGATGAAGCGAGCCGGCTGGGGCATCAAAGACCTGGCCGACATGCCTTTCACCCTCCTGATCAAGCACACCGATGTCAACCTGATCACGCACACCCGGGCCGTCACCCTTTCCGCGCTGAGGATCGCCGAGGTCATGACAGCCGAATACGGAGAAAGGATCTCCATCCATCGCGATCATCTCCTGTCCGGCGCCCTCCTCCACGACGTCGGCAAGCTCTTCGAGTACAAGAGGGAAGAGGGGAGGTTCGTCAAGAGCCGGGAAGGGGAGTTGCTCCGGCATCCGATTTCCGGGGCGGCCTTCGCCTTCGCCTACGGACTGCCCCAGGAAGTCATTCACATCATCGCCGCCCATTCCAAGGAAGGCGACGGGTCCCGCCGGACGATCGAAGCCATCATCGTCAACCACTCGGATTTCGTCAACTTCGACGTCCTGAAAGATTAAGGAAAGTTGGGGACAGGTAAAATGGGGACGCTCCCCAAAGGGACACCCTGCAAAGCTGGAATCAGCACAAAGTCTGGGCCGCCGGCTGCAGGGTGTCCCTTTGGGGAGCGTCCTCTGTTATTGGTTCGTGTCCCCGGTTTGAAACGGAATTCGGTGCCTGTCACCTGTCTGGGCAAATGGAGGTGATCCGTTTGGGCAAGACACTCTCTGAAAAAATTCTTGGAAAGAAGGCCGGCAGAGACGTCAGCGCCGGCGAGGTGGTGACAGTCGCGCCGGATTATTGCCTCTCCCATGACAACTCGGCGGCCATCATCGGCGAGTTCAAGAAGCTGGGCGTGGCCCGGGTGAAGGCGCCGCAGAAGCTGGTCATCATCCTCGACCACATCGTCCCGGCGGCCGACGAGAAATACGCCCAGAACCACAAGACCATCCGCGAGTTCGTCGCCGCCCAGGGCCTCCCCAATTTCTTTGATATCCAGCACGGCGTCTGCCACCAGGTCCTGAGCGAAGCCAGTTTCGCCCTCCCCGGAAAGCTCATCGTGGGGAGCGATTCCCACACCACGACTTATGGGGCCTTCGGGGCTTTTGCCGCCGGGATCGGGCGGACCGAAGCCGCTTCGATCTGGGCCACGGACGAGATCTGGCTGCGTGTCCCGGAAACCCTGCGGATCGACTTTTCCGGCAAGTTCCCTGCCGGAGTCTACGCCAAGGATGCCATCCTCAAGATCATCGGCGACCGCGGGGCCGACCGGGCGAACTATGAAGCGATCGAGTTCACCGGGCCGGCGGCCGGTGATTTCAGCCTGGCGTCGCGGATGGTCCTATCGAACATGGCGGCCGAGATGGGCGCCAAGAACGGCTACTTCGAGCCGGATGCCAAGACGCTCGAATGGGTGAAGGCGCGGGCGCGGGCGGATTATGAGGTCGTCCGTTCAGATAAAGAGGCGACGTATGAGGCTGTCCTGAAATATGACCTGTCCTCTCTCGAGCCGCAAGTCGCCTGCCCGCACACGGTCGATAACGTCAAGCCGGTTCGCGAGGTTGAAGGCAAGCCCTTCCACCAAGCGCTTATCGGAACCTGCACGAACGGCCGGCTGGAGGACCTTGAAGTTGCGGCCGGGATCCTCAAAGGCCGGAAGGTCGACCCGCGCGTCCGGGCTCTCGTGCTGCCGGCTTCGCGGGAAGTCTATGTGGAAGCCATGAGGCGAGGGTTGCTCGAGGCGATCTCTGAGTCCGGTTGCGTTATCCTCAACCCGGGCTGCGGGCCCTGTCTGGGCGCCCACGAGGGTCTCCTGGCGGCGGGCGAGGTCGTGGTCAGCACCTCCAACCGCAATTTCCGGGGCCGGATGGGGAACCGCGACTCCGAGATTTACTTAGCTTCGCCGGCGACGGCCGCCGCCTCTGCGCTCGAAGGCAAGATCACCGACCCGAGGAAATACAAATGAGCAAAGGACGCGTTTGGAAGTATGGGGATAACGTCAACACCGATGTCATCTTTCCGGGGCGATACACCTACCAGCTGATGGAGCCGGCGGAGATGGCCAAGCATGCCCTGGAGGACCTAGACCCGGAGTTCGCCAAGAACGTGAAGCCCGGCGATGTCATCGTGGCCGGAAAGAACTTCGGCTGCGGAAGCTCGCGGGAGCAGGCGGCGGCCTGCCTGAGGGCGGCCTGCGTTCAGGCCGTGGTTGCCAAGTCCTTCGCCCGGATCTATTTCCGGAACGCCATCAACCTGGGACTGGCCGTTCTCCAGTGCGAGGAGGCGTCGGACGCGCTGAAGACGGGCGATGACGTCGAGATCGACTTCGCCGGCGGGAAGATCATCTCCGGCGGCCGCGTCTTCAAGTTCTTCCCGCTTCCGGATTCCGTCATCGGCATCATCGACGCCGGCGGCCTGATCGAGTACACGAAAAAGAAGCTGGCCTCCAATTAGCGGGTTGGCCGGGCTTGACGGGAGGATGACCATGCGGCGCTTTTTCCCATTTATCCTCGTCGGCCTGCTGGCCGGATCCTCTTCCGGGCAGGAGGCGGCAAAAAAGAGACCGACCGTAACGCTCGGCTCGGCCAGGGTGGATATCACTCCCGCGAAGCCCGTCCTGATGAGCGGCTATGAGGCGCGGAAGACCCCCTTCACCGGCATCCACGACCCCCTATTCGCTTCGGCCCTCTATTTTTCCGGACGGGATACCTCTGTCCTCCTCATCACCTCTGATGTGATCGGGTTCAGGGCCGAGTTTGTTGATGCCCTCAAGGCCAGGATTTCCTCCGCCATCAGCATTCCTCCGGGGAACATCATGCTTACGGCCGTACATAACCATGGCGGGCCGGCGATCAAAGCCGACGAGGACGAGGTCCCCGGTCCGAACGAGGACTACATCAAGGTCCTCATGGACAAACTCGTCGGACTCTCGGTCGAGGCTTCAAAGAAGGGAGTGCCCTTTCGAATGGGAACCGGCAAAGGAAACTGCCGGATGAACATCAACCGCCGTGCCGTCTTCGCCGACGGCACGGTCTGGCTCGGCCGGAACCCCGACGGGCCCTGCGATCATGAGGTCGGCGTGGTCAAGTTCGAGGACCTGAGCGGCGCGACGCAGGCCGTCCTCGTGAATTGGCCGTGCCACGGCACCGTATCCGGCCAGGATAACTACCGGATTACGGCAGACTGGCCCGGGGCGGCTGCCAGGACACTGAAGGACCGGGTCGGGAAGGATGTTGTCGTCGCCGTCACGGCCGGTGCTTCGGGGGACATAAACCCTATCTACGGTCCCGGCACGGATTTCGATGAGATCGAAGCCGTCGGTTACCATGTGGGATCCGAAGCGGCGAAAACGCTCGCCTCCGTCGAGACTTACCCGGTCCATTCCCTTCAGGCGGCGGGTACCGCCATGAAATTTCCCGGGAAAAAACCGTGCCCGGACCGGCTCCCCCGGGCTTCCTACGAGAGCGGACCCGACGTCGAGGTCCGGCTGACCGCCGTCAAGATCGGCGACCTGGTCCTCTGCGGGGTCTCGGGCGAACTCATGAATGAGATCGGCCTGGAGATCAAAAAGAAGTCGCCTTTCTCCGGAACGTTTATCGTCACCCACTGCAACGGGTCGAGCGGCTATATCTGCACGGATAAAGCTTTCTCAGAAGGCGGCTATGAGGTCCAGGTGACCCGGATCATGCCGGGCGCCGAGGATCCCCTGGTCACCAGGTTTTTGGAGCTTATCCGGGGGTTTTAAGCCGTCGAGCATGGGACATCGGCGCAATCGTTGGAGAGTGCGGTCATGAAAAGTCAAAAGAAAGTTCAGAGGATCAAGATCACGAAGGACGGCCCCTTAATCGTCACCGGAGGCGTCCCTCTGGGCCAGGATAACATCAAGATCGGGGCCGACGGCGAGCCGTTATGTTGGGAGAAAGGACCCTCCTACCCGCACCGGGACACCTATTCGCTCTGCCGGTGCGGCGCTTCAAAGACCAAACCCTTCTGTGATGGAAGTCATGTCGAGATCGCCTTTGACGGCACGGAGACGGCCAGCCGCGAGGCCTATCTTGCCGGCGCTGAAAAAACATGTGGACCCGGACTTGACCTGACCTGGTCAAAAGAGTTGTGCGCCGTGGCCCGCTTCTGCCACCGGGGCGAGGAGGCGTGGGGCTATGCGGAGCGTTCGGATGATCCGGCAGCCAGGAAGGAGGCCATCGACGAAGCCTGCGCGTGTCCCTCGGGAAGCCTGGTCGCCTGGGACAAGGAGACCGGCCAGGCGATCGAACCCGACCTTGACCCCTCGATCGGCCTGATCGAAAATCCCAAGGAGGGAATCAGCGGTCCCATCTGGGTCAAAGGCAGGATCCCGGTCGAATCGGCCGACGGATTCGAATACGAGCCGAGAAACCGGGTGACGCTCTGCCGCTGCGGCAAGTCTGAAAACAAGCCGTTCTGTGACGGGACCCACGACTCCATCAAGTTCCGTTCGGGGACCTGATTCAGCCGCGGCCATCCCGGCCGAGAAACAGAGGGTTCGGCGACGCGGCTGAGAGCTATTGGCCTCTTCTATCGTCTATTCCTGACGAGAAAGAAATCCTCAAGCCTTGACAGATATGCATAAAATATGCATATATA
>Ga0153916_10002014_pt1 | contig 14894 bp, 14 predicted proteins | sample Opewatmetagenome_FD_109642 | JGI IMG/M metagenome (GOLD analysis project Ga0153916, IMG submission 109642) | Freshwater wetland microbial communities from Ohio, USA - Open water 3 Core 3 Depth 4 metaG | ecosystem: Environmental > Aquatic > Freshwater > Wetlands | place: USA: Ohio, Lake Erie...
CGCTGCGCCGACCACCCAAGGTAAATGAGAATATCCGTATTGTCGAGATCGATGCCTTTGACTTTTCGCCTTGTGGAGGTACCCACATAGCCCGCACCGGTAGCATTGGGCTGGTCAAGGTTCTGAAGACCGAACGGCAGAATGACAGGCTACGGGTCCATTTTATAGCCGGATGGCAGGCAATGAACATGTTCCACCAGATGTACGACACTCTCACTACCACAGCCAGCCAGCTCAGTATGGGGTGGCAAGAAATCCCGGAGTTGGTGAGCAAGCAGACGGAGCAGCTCAGCACGCTGCAGAAGGACCTGCAGGCATTGCGCACTCAATCTACCAGGTATGAAGCCCTCGAGCTGTCTGCCATGGCTGAGGCACGCGGTGCTATCAGGCTGGTTAAGGCTTCCTTTGAGCAACGCCCTGCAGTCGAGCTGCGCATGCTGGCCGAACAACTTAAAAAAGTTCACGACCTGGTGGCTTTTTTGGTTTCCTTCGATGGGCAGAAAGTATCGTTGCTTGTCACGTGTGGAGAGGGTACAGGCCGTGAGGCGCGCCAATTGCTCAGCCAGCAGATAACCCACCTCAATGGCCGAGGTGGAGGGGATGCGCGGCTAGCCCAGGGTGGTGGGTCAGCCACTGAAGAGCAATATCAGCAATTCGTGCAGCAGCTCGATTTGTGATACATAGAATGACAGACACAAAGGTCACGAAGGACACAATATATTTATTTTTTAATTTTACGACACGACTCCTCGAACAGCTTATTATAAAAAAAACGCGGGTTTGTTTTTTTTAAATATATATATCCCATCTGCGTTTTTCGGCGTCCATTTGCGGATTATTGTTTTTTCTTTTTATGATTGATCTGTCTGTGTTCATCTGTGGGTATTTATTAGCTCTGTTTTCGCGGGTGAATTTTCTGCATTCATCTGCGTTTATCCGCGTTTATTATATTTTTTATTACGCTTGACGGTTTAGTGATTCCCTGGTAAACTTGATCCCTGTAGGAATGCCAGCAAGTTCTCGTTGGAAGAAGTGGAAAGAAGACGGTCCAAGGCTCGCTCCTTGGGCTGTTTTATTTTGACTGTTCCGATGGAATTGAAGGCGCACCACACATTTTTTCTTATACCTTACGGAGGTAAAATCAATGTCTGAAAGAATCATCGGCACAGTCAAGTGGTTCAACGGGAGCAAGGGATATGGATTCCTTTCCCAGCCGGATGGGGCGGATGTTTTCGTCCATTTCTCGGCGATCCAGTCTGATGGTTACCGCACTCTCCAGGAAGGCCAGAAGGTGGAGTTCTCCATCGAAAAAGGCCCCAAGGGTTTGCAGGCTGCCAATGTCATCCCCCTATAATTGAATCATCAACTTTGCGCAAAGACCTGCCTGCCAACAGGCAGGTCTTTGATTTAAAAAGCCAGTTATAATTCCAGATTGCATGTCTGATTTTCATTCATATATATTCATAAAGATAATTGGAGGCTTGATCAGCTTATGCACAGCTCTCTCCGCCTGCACAATTCTTGGTGTTGCGCCTGAGCAGGTTACTCCCACACCCGTCTCGACGCCACAGGTGCCTGGCTTACAGGTGATTGCCTCACCGGCCTGCCAGGTGGCGGAGCACATCATGATCCGCGTGGATCACCCCCAGGGTGACCTGATCTCCTGGTCTCCGCGAACGGATACCGTGGCTTACGTTGCCACCTCTTCAGGCTCAAGCTGGAATGTGGGTGACCTGAACCTTCTCTCCGGCCCCACGTTTGACGTCCCTGACCGCATTGCTACACAGGTGGCGGGTGAGCTGACCTGGTCTCCGGATGGGTCCTCGTTAGCGTACCTTAGTTTACGCATGAGCGACGGTTTGTATACCATCGGGTTGGCCTATGCTGATGGAAGAGCGTCCAAAGACCTCTTCACCGATGAGGCAGCCCGCACGGATGGATTTTCCAGCCAGAAATCAATCCAGCAGTGGATGGATCCTGACCACCTGAGGGTCTTCACCTCCTGCGGTGTAGACTGCATGCAAGGGCTGGATATTAGAATCTCGACCGGTCTATCGTCACCGATGGGTGATCCCATTCAGCGTCGTTGGGATCAATGGTCGGTGCACACCAATCACCCATCCCAAATTCCCGCTGCTTTTTCTGACCTGACTGGGCAGCTCAACTGGTCTCCGGATAAAAATATGATTGCTTATATTGATGATACCGGATCAGTTTCAATTATTAATGAACAAGCAGGCAGTATCATTCCGCTTGACATTGGAGCCTATGCCACAGCCACAGAAACGGATTGGTCATATGATGGCCAGTACCTGGCAGTACAGGTGGATCAAAACCTGAAGATCTTTTCGATGTCATGTCCATAAACGAGGAGCAGAGATGATGAATACGCGCCTTGAACACGACTTATTGGGTAATCGCCAGGTGCCTGATGAGCATTATTATGGCATCCAAACTTTACGCGCAGTTGAAAATTTTAAAATTACCGGCATACCTATCTCTCATTATCCACGCCTGGTGCATTCTTTGGCTTACATTAAGAAAGCAGCTGCTCTCACCAACCTTGACCTGGGCCTTCTGCCCGTTGAGCTGGCCCAGGCGATTGCCACAGCCTGTGATGATATCGTACAAGGAGAACTACTTTCCGAGTTCGTGGTAGATGTCATCCAGGGTGGGGCGGGCACTTCCACGAATATGAATGCCAACGAGGTGATCGCCAATCGCGCTCTTGAACATCTCGGCTTGCCCAAGGGCCGTTATGACATCCTGCATCCCCTCAACCACGTCAACCTGTCACAGTCCACCAACGATGTTTATCCCACTGCTTTGCGCCTGACATTAAGCATGAAGCTAGATGGGCTGGTGGCTGAGATGCAATCCCTTCAGGATGCACTGAAGGAGAAGGGCATTGACTTTGCTGATGTGATCAAGATGGGCCGTACTCAGCTCCAGGATGCAGTACCCATGACCCTGGGTCAGGAGTTTGAAGCCTGGAGCGTGACAGTGGGTGAGGATATTGCCCGCGTGAGGGAAGCCCAGGCTTTGATCCGCGAGATCAATTTAGGCGCCACAGCCATAGGCACCGGATTGAACGCGCCACCCGATTATTCTTCTCAGGTGATTGCCAAATTGCGTGAATTATGCGGAGTGCCGGTGGTGCAATCACAGAACCTGGTGGAAGCCACTCAAGATGCGGGGGCCTACGTACAGCTTTCCGGCGTGCTCAAGCGCGTGGCCGTCAAGCTTTCCAAGATTAGCAACGATTTGCGCCTGCTCTCCTCGGGGCCGCGCGCTGGCTTAGGAGAGATCAATCTGCCGCCTATGGCGCCAGGCTCAACCATCATGCCAGGCAAAGTCAACCCGATCATCCCCGAGGTGGTGAACCAGGTGGCTTTTGAGGTGATCGGCAACGACCTGACAGTTACCATGGCGGCTGAGGCTGGTCAGCTGGAGCTGAATGCCATGGAGCCGGTCATTGCGTATAATTTATTCACTTCATTGGACATGCTTGGGCGCGCCTGCCGCACTCTGGTGGAGCGCTGTATCTGCGGTATCACCGCTAACCGTGAGCGTTGCCGCCAGATGGTGGAGAACAGCATCGGGTTAGTCACCGCCCTCACTCCACTGCTAGGTTATGAGAAATCGAGCCAGATTGCTGAGGAAGCATTGCGGACCGGTAAATCGGTGGTGGAAGTGGTGCTGGAGAAAGGCTATCTCAGCCGCGAGCAGCTGGAGAAGGTGCTTTCCCCCGAAAGAATGGTACAGTAACTCAATTCACTTTTATATTAGAAAAAATCCCCACCAGATATCGGCAGGGATTTTATTATCTATGGTCTGCGCGGTAAGTATTCTAAATGATCGTTCCTACACTGAATATATCAGCGGGTAGCTCGATATTGTTAATGGCAAATTTTTCGGCGAACTTGGGGCGTAATCCAGTGGACTTCAGGGCGCCGATCACCCTCCCGTTTTGAATCCCGGTCTGATCGAAGAGGAATAGGTCTTGCATCAGGATTGTGTCACCTTCCATGCCCTGGACTTCAGCCACATGGACCACCTTACGCGTTCCATCTCGCAGGCGTTCCATGTGGATGATCAGCTCAATGGCGGAAGAGACCTGTTCACGGATGGCGCGCAAAGGCAATTCAAGACCTGCCATTAGCACCATGGTCTCGATACGGCGCAGTGTATCGCGCGGGCTATTGGAGTGGATGGTGGTCATAGAGCCATCATGGCCGGTATTCATCGCCTGGAGCATATCCAGGGCTTCTCCGCCGCGCGCCTCGCCTACGATAATGCGGTCAGGCCTCATGCGCAAGGAGTTGATCACCAGCTGGCGGATGGTCACTTCTCCTTTACCTTCCACGTTCGGTGGGCGTTTCTCCAGCCGTCCGACATGCTCCTGCTTTAACTGCAGCTCGGCGATATCTTCGATGGTAATGATGCGCTCATTGAGGGGGATAAAAGCGGACACGACATTCAGCAGGGTGGTTTTCCCTGAGCCGGTGCCACCGGAGATCACGAGATTCACCCTGGCCTCCACACAGGCTTTTAAAAAGCTCACCAATGAAGTGGTGAGGGTGCCGTTTGCCACCAGGTCTTGGGCGGTGAAGGGGGTTTGGGCAAACTTACGTATGGTGAGCATCGGGCCGATGAGTGAAAGGGGTGGGATAATTGCATTTACACGGTAGCCGTTCGGTAGGCGGGCATCCACCATGGGTGACGATTCATCCACACGCCTGCCTAATGGGGCAACGATGCGGTCGATGATGCGCATCAGATGGGCTTCGTTCTCGAAGGCGACCCGGGTCTTTTCAACCTTGCCATAACGCTCAATATACACGTTGTCAAAGCCGTTGACCATGACTTCGGTGATGGTGGGCTCTTTTAACAAGGGCTCCAGTGGACCGAATCCCAGGATGTCTGAGATCACCCAATCCAACAGGCGCGCGCGGACTGCCCGGGTGTACAACAGGTTTTCTTCAGCCAGCACTCGATTGAACAGCGCTTCGATCATCTGGTGCATCTGAGGAATATGGGTGAGGTCCACCTCCCCGTCAGCTTCTGCCAGCAACCGGCGCTGAACGCGATCCCTGATCATATAGGCATCTGCGGAGACTTGTTCGCTGCCGCCAATAGTTTGCGCTTCGGCCAACACATCATATTCATTCGATGTGGTTGTACGAACATTTTTTGCAGGTCGGTTGGTAAACATCATTAATTCTCCAAGCTTTTAAGGAATTATTGGAATAATCAGCTCAGTATTCGGGGATAAGCGGGGCTGGTTACTCATATTATTCGCAGATAGGATGGCGGCGACCGTGGTATTGTAGCGGCGTGCGAGCATGGAGAGGTAATCTCCACTTTTGACCGTGATTTTGGTCGTCTGGTCGTAGGCACCCACACGCTTGCGCACCAGGTTGCGATAAGCGTAGAACGAGCTCTGGTAATCGCCCGCAGTGGCCATATTTTCCGCATAAGCGAGTGTGTCTGATAGCGAGTTTTGTAAACCGGCGATGCGTGACCGCAGCCCAATGGTGTTCAGAGCATCCTGATATATGAGCACAGCTTCCTGGAAATGATTAAGCAAGCCCTGGGCTTCTGCGATCATGGTTTGAGCTTCGAAGGATAATGGCTCCGAGTCAGGCAGACCCTGTGCCAGTACTGCGGCGCGCTGGAAATCTTCAAGAGCCACCGGGTATTCACCTGCAGCAACGAAATCCATTCCACGTGCAATGTAGGTGTCGAATAAAGTCTGAATGGCCGTCCCATTGGCATAACTGGCCTGTTCGCTGATGATAAACTCCAGCTGTTCGATCGCAGCGTCCCATTTACTGCTGGCAAAGTCGTCGATCGCCTGGATGTATGTCTGGGCGAGCTGGAATTGGATTAATACATTTTGGTCGTTTGGGCTGACTGCCAATGCCATGCTGAGAAAATCTTCAGCCTTCTTTTGGGCTTCCAGTGAATCTGGCTCAGTGGCGAGGATAGCCTGTGCCTGGCTGACATAATCACCGATCACACTGGATTCGATTACCTGACGAACTTGAGTGCGCGCGGCAAGTGCCTCCCGATCTAACGGTCGTAATGACAGGGCATTGCTGAAATACTCATCGATTTTCCTTAATGTCGCTAGAGTCGGCACTGGCTCTGCCTGAAGTGCCTGAGCTGCCTTGATATAACTCTGGAAAAGGTGATCTTCGACTTGGCTGGTCTCATATGTGGGGTCCATCAACCGGATGGATTCGTATCCAGCCACAGCGTCTTCATACCGTCCTTCAGCAAAAGCCCGATCCGCCTGTTCCATCACGGTACTCAGCTCGGTAACCGATTGCAAATTCCTGATCTGCAGGGATACATCGCGATAATTGGGCATTCTCTGGCTGATGTCCTGGAGCAAGGATAATGCCTGGGCTGTATCACCAGCTTGTAACAAGCTCATCGCTTGTGTATATTCAACTTCCACATCTTTCAGTGCCTGGGCCTGGGTCATCGCCGCTGCCAGACCAGGGAAATCAGGATTTTTAGCTTTTATATTTTCGTATACGGCCAGTGCTTCATCTGATTTTCCGGCTGTGATTAATTGCTGGCCGTTGCGGAACTCAAGCGCCAGCTGGGCTTGCAGCATATTCTGTGAGAAATCGGATTGCGCTTTTGCAATCTGTCCCTGGATCCAGCCTGAATAGGTCGAAATCGCCACGAAGATCACTGCCACAATTATTACCCCAACGAAAACCCGCAAGCTGATCTTGCTCACATTGCGCAAATTCCGGTCTTTGTTTTCCTCAACCTCGTACTGGGTGACCCGGGAGCGGACTTCCATTTCCTGACGAATAGCCCGTACCTCAGGCTCCATGGGGTAATTCTTTTCGACTTCCATCAGCTTGGAGAAACCCGCATCCCACCGACCAATGCGAAAATGCTCCATGGCTTCCATAAAAGCCGGAGAATTTATGTATGTCTCTGATTCTTTCAAACTCATGCTACCTCCCAAAAACTTTCACACGGTCCATAATCGCTGAACCGGCCTCATAAACGGCCAAATATTTCTCTTAATGCGGGGATGGCTGGCCCCAAGATCACGGCCAGCAAGGCAGGGAAAATCAGCCCGATCATCGGAAATAGCATCTTGATCGGGGCTTTCTGAGCCTGCTCCTGCGCGCGAAATCTCCGCTCGATGCGCATTTGTTCTGCCTGGGCATGTAAGGTGTCACTGATGCTCATACCGAGCTGTTCAGTTTGCAGGATCAGCGCCACAAAGCTGGAAATCTCGCGGATCTCCAGCCTGTCCGACAGGTTTCGCAGGGCTTCGCGGCGCGAAAGGCCCATCTCCATCTCGCTGATCACGCGACCGAACTCATGGCCGATCGGTGTATCCCAATATTCACTCACCCTCTGCAACGACTGGTCGAACCCTAGTCCGGCTGTGGCACAAACACTCAACATATCCAGTGCATCCGCCATACCTTTCCTGACGGCATTCTGCCTGCGTGAGACCTTGCTTTGAAGCCAGAGCTTGGGGAAAAAATACATCATGATCAAAACCGCAATACTCAGGATGATATTTAGTGGTGGGCTTTGACGCCGATAGAGAATGAAAGCCAGGTATGCGCCCAGCACAGTAAAAAGGAAGCTGATACCATAAAACTCCCGGGCACCCAATCCCATAGGATTGCCTGCCATCTGAAGCTTCTTAGCCAGGCCTTCGATCACCCCCCCGGGTGTCAATCGCCCGAAGAAGCGCCCAATCCCACGCACAGCCGGAATGAACGTACGATTTAGAAATGATCCGGTGATAATCCTCGTTTGCGCTCGTGATAGGTTCATCCTGCTGTGGGTGGTATCTATTGGCGCGGCTACATACTGGACCAAACGTTGGGTGACCGAGCCGGATCGGAGCCAGCGGGCGCCCAAATAAATAACGACTATTCCTATAATTCCCAGTATTGCACCGACGGAGATTTGTAAGAATAATGGCATAATATTTCCTTTACACGTCTATCCTGGCCAAACGGCGCACGGCAATATTCCCAATGATGACCATGATGACCGCACCAATAGGTATACATAATATGGAAGGATCGAATAAGCGCATCATGTATTCAGGATTGAGGAAAAACATGGCCGCCGCCATACCCACGGGCAAAAAAGTGAGCACATAGCTGCCAAATCTCTGCTGAGCGGTAAGCACCCGCACCTCAGCGAATAAGCGCACACGATCCCGAATGGTTTCCGTAACTGCTTCCAACATGGTGACGATATTTCCACCTACCTGGGAATTGATATTGATGGCAGTTACGACCAGGTACAAGTCATCGTTCTCCATCCGGGCCACCAGGTTGTTTAATGCCTGAGTGAGCGAAAGACCCAAACCAATTTCGTGGCGTACCCGCCGAAATTCATCGGAAGCCGGGGGCTTCATTTCCTTACTCACAACTTCGATCGCTTGCGGTAAGCTGTAACCAGCCCTGACTGCCCCGGTCATCAGGATCAGCACATCCACCAGCTGCTTTCCAAAGTTCAGCCGCCGTTGTGAGATCGATCGTTTTAGGATCAGGTCGGGGATGAAGAAAATTATGACTGCCAGACCGAGCGCAGATTCTAGCCTTCTGGTGATTAAATAACCCAATCCGAAGCCCAGGATGACGCTCCAGAGCCTGATCAGGACATACTCCGTTTCTGTGATCGGCCAGTTGGCACTGATCAGCTGGAGGTTGAGTTTTTCGGAAGCCAGTCCTGAAAGCAGGTTGTTCATCCGTAGCCGGAAACGCACCAGCCCCGCACGTCGCCTTGTCCCTATCCCTTGCTGAGTGGCTTCCTCGGGCAAAGTCACGTAGGTGGCCAGGCGCGAGCCGATGTCTTGACCAGCATAGAAGACGTCGCGCAATCCGAAGATCACCAGACCATAAGCGATCAGGATGAGCAGCACAATGGCTATTACTATGGCAATTAAGACTGTGAACGAAGGCATGCAATCACATCCTGGACAAGTTTTATCATCCCAGATGGCTTGAAGCTAGAAGCAGGTCGCGCCCCGATCTTTCTGCCTGTGTCGGTATGGCTTCATGCCCTATCTCCCTCAGCTTGATGGCTGCCAGGTTCAAGGCCAGGTGTTGGATGGACTTGCTGGCATTGCTGCGCGGATAATAAACCAGGAAAGGGATGCCGCGGTTGATACTGCGCAGCACGTTCGCTGGGTCGTTGGCAATTTGATGGTACACCTGGGTGTGCAGGACCGATTCGATATCATGCAGCTTGACCCCACCCTCTGCACCTGCTTTGTTGAGGATCATCAGGATTTTATCTGCCGGATATGCCAATGACCGGCTTAATTGCAGGAACCGGCTGGTATCGTGCAGGGAAGCAAGGTCAGGTGTGGTGATCAATAAGATACGGTCAGCGGCATCCATTAGTGTCACCGAGATGTCATTTAATGGTCCGCCCGCATCCACGACGGTGTAATCATAATGCCTGGAGACGCCCATAAAGACGTTGTAAATATCATCGGCGCGAATTCCCTGAGCTACCTGAACGTTCGATGGTGCCAGTAGGACGTGGATCCCAGAAGGGTGAGGGGTCACCACATCCCGTACGAGCCCTTCATCCAGGTTAGTCGCATGGGGGATCAAATCGGTTATCGTATTTTGCACCCGCAGGTTGAGCATCACCTCGAGGTGACCGAAGAAGACTTTTCCTTCGAATAACAGGACTCTCTTCCCCGTTTCTTCCGCCAGGGCGATGGCTATATTGGCTGCAATCGAGGTGACCCCGGTGCCGCCGCGCGGGCTGTAGATCGTAACTGAGCGTAATGGGCGTGTGGCTTCGGTCGTCGCTGCAGGGATGTAGGTCTTCGTTTGCTGCCGGCGACCTTCCAACTCCGACACCCGGCGTAAGGTGCTCACCAGGTTAATTTGCGAGAAGGGTGCGATCAAGAAGGCACGTGCACCTGCCAGCATCACCTGCTGTGCTACCAATGGATCGTTAGTCGGCAAGACGGCGACGACTGATGAAGAGGGGAACTGGATCGCCAGGTCATCAATGATATCCATGGTTGATTCACCAGCCAATTGTGAATCCACCAGGACGATATCTGGCTCCATCGACCGGATTTGCCTGGCGAGCATCTCCTTGGAAGCTAATACATCGACCAGGACAAACTCATTCTGAGCGCTCAACGCTTCGGTTATTTGTTGTTGGGTCGATCCCTGGTCGCAAAGGGCCACCACTCGGATTTGTTTATTGGCAGGATTCATGCTTGAACACCTCGGTTTATAATCATATTAATATTCTGAAGACTGTATAGAATTTCCCTGACCACATCACTTTGGTATTTGCAGTTCATACCGCTGGATTAAGTATTCGACAGTGACCGGGCTGACTTCGAATAATTCAATGGATGTAGGTGAGCGCAGGACGATGTCGAAAGTAGCCCCGGCATCCTTTAGATTTTTTAAGACCAAGGCGTCTTGAGCGGTCAGGGCAAACAGGTAAGCTTTTACTTTAATGTTAGCAGGGTTCGGTGTGGGTTGGGCATTCCCCTCTACCGGAGTCTGGGAACCCGATTGGGTCACAATGTCAGCCACAACAGCCGATATCTCTACACGCTGGAGGGCATCAAAGGTGAAAAGACGGGTGATCTTTTCTTCCTGCTCACCACTTGTGGTTGTACCCGGCGTAACCGTGGTCGGAGTAACCTGTACCTGGAGGGAAGCTAAAATATCGACGGTATCTCCCCGCTGTAAGACGCCCAAGGTGCTCATCAGGTCTGTGGAAGGGAATGCCATCAGCGCCTGGGTATCTTCAATAATATAACCAATATCGTGGGAGATATTGGTCGGATCTGCCAGGTGGTGCTGCAGCACCATCTCACCCTGGATCAGGTGGACTTTCGTGATTTTGCCGAGCGATTCCTCGATGGATAAAACAGCATCGCGCGGCACCAGGCTCACAGGGACCGTGGCAATCTGGACGTCTTCACGGTTGATGACTGCCCCGATAGCCAGGTCATGGGTGGTGATGATGATATTGGTTGTCGCTTCAACCATCGGGGTTGCCTGAGGTTGTGGAGCCAGGCTTCTTTTAAGCACCGTATTGATCGCCAGGATACCCAGCGCGATCAACCCGATGCCAACGACTGCGATGATAATGCCAATGAGCACTCGACGGTTCAAATTCATTCTCCTCAAATTGCGAATTAATATATAGTATAAATCATTTTCGCATGTAGTTTACTTTACAAATCCGAAAGTCTCATCCTTGATGCGGATGATAACTCTCGAAAGATGATCACCAAATCGGGGAGGGGTACAGACGAAATATGATTATCCACACCAATAATTCTTATCTTCCATAAACCGGGCTTAGGTACCAGTAATAAAATCTGATGATGAAAAGTGATCATTATTTGACCAACACGACAACAAACGTGCCGGTGTCCACAAATTCTCCCGATCCACCGTAGCCCGTAATTTGCTCATCGATGAAGTAGCCTTCGATTGTCTTATCCTTGTCATCAATCCCGATCGGATTAACTGCTGAATCATGTCCTGGGCATCCATTCGCAGGGCCAACGCCTTCTTTCCAGGCCCTGTTTTTACCGGTTTGGACACAGGTTACGTGGAAGGTTGAAAACGCAATCACATGGTAGTTGTTCGTGCCGTTGTTGATCAAGTTCATACGATCACTCGATCCTGCTTCGCAGTACGTGCTGCTCTCTTCGTCATAAGTTAAGTTGTACACTGTCGGAGAGGTGTTGCAATATTTATTAAACACGGGTAGAACGACGTCTTTGCCTACCAGGCAAGTCTCTGCCCCATCCTGGCAATCTTTTACCACTGCGAGGAATGCGCTGCCTACACTTCCACTGGCGTTCGGAAGCCATGTATGCGTATCGAGAGGCGGGGCATAGCCACCGGTTAGCCAATCTTTCAGCTCATTAGCACCCCCGGAAGGTCCATTCAAGTCCAACCAGCTGCGGTCCCCGCCGGACTTTAATTCATTGACTCCATCATCGTCAACGTCACAATCGATGATCGTGATGCTTGATCCCGCTGGGGGTGGAGATATATATGAATATTCTTCCGGATCAATGATCCCATTCAAATTATCATCTTCCAACCAGTCGCATTGAACATCCTGCATTGGCAAATAACAAGTTGGGTCATCCTCCGCGTTGGGTCCGCCACAACCCGGTGCGCTTTTATTGAACTTGACCGTGTCCATTACCGTATAGATACAGCTGAGGTCCGCGCAAGGCCCAAAAACCTGGACACAATCTTCACCAGGCAGCAACACATTTTCCACGACCGTTTCCCGGCAAGACCAGGCGACCGGTAACACGCCCATCGCGGCAGGAGGTTCGCATTTCGCGGCAGCCACCGCGGCGGGTGAAACCTGGTCGAAGCCAATTACACCTGCAAAAAATGTGTCCTTCTGCACCGTAGCCGTCACAACAACTGTGGCTGTATCCATATTGGCGTCGGCCAGAGCACTTGTGGCATGATTTCTATTCACCGCATAATCGATCGCCATTGCTTCCCCGCCGACCGGATCAGACCATTTACACATGTATCCTGCGCCTGCTAAAGCTCCTGCGTCTGCCGCGTTCTGAGCCTGCCGTCGACCTGCATATGCATTACCACCGTCCAGCACGAGTGCCAGCATAGCCACAAAAACCAGGAATCCTACAACGACAATGACGAGGGTCTGACCTTTTTCTGATGGTAATAGGTGTGTTTTCATAGTGATTCCCCTGAGGAATGAAATATGATCGTGGATATTGTTATCTTGGTAACCATTCTGTCCGCATGACCGATTGGCCCCGTAAAGTGATCACCCCGCCGGATAAAAAATTAGCCAGCAATGGTGTGGCAGGGGTGAATGTGTAGGCGATGCTCACTTTTACGGTTGGATTGGCATACCCACCCACTATTTCGGGGGTACCCATTCCGGCTTGTACTTCTGAGAGTTCCAATCCTAATCCAATGGCGTAATTCACTGCAGCTGCTTTCATCCCGGGTGCATCCTCGGTCACTGTGGTAGGTCCAACCACAGGATTCACCGCTCCGTACCTGACCCCTTCCCTGGCCGCATTTTGGATGGCGCTGTAGTAGTAGACTGCCCTCCCCAAGTCGAAGATAAATACCGCTAACGTCAGGAGAACCAGGAGGATCAGGGCAAATTCAACCAGGGTCTGACCGTGGCGGCTGGGATGGTTCAATTTTTCCATGGCACCATCATCTCGGCAGATCTGACTAAAGTTAATGGTTGACTAAAAAAGAAACCTAGAATCAAATCTTGTGTGTATGTCACGGTAACACGGAACGGCTGCTGTCCAGGGCAGGCTTCCAGCTCAGCATCTGACGTGATTGGGCTATATGCACTGCCACATTGTAAATCAATTGAGGTAATTTTTAAAATATCCACCGGGATAAAGCCTGGTGAAGTTCCGATCTCCCTAGTGATTGCAAAAGTTACATCACTTAAATCGGTTATCTCCGGTTGGAAGGTATATATTCTGGCCCCTTCACGAGCTCCATTCGAGATAGCGATAAAAGCGAAGAAGGCTCGACCCAGATCGAATATCCCTACAACAACAAGCACAAATAATGGCAAGAGCAGTGCAAATTCAACCATACTCTGCCCAAAAGAACGGCGAGCCGCAGCTTGATTATATCCAGTTAACACGATTTTAATCATCATAATCCGCAATAATATCGAGTCGCAACGTTGATCCCCCTTTGATATAGAAATATTATCTCGCCTCAGTGCAATCTCTTCGTTTGCCTCACATTTCCAATCAATAAGGGTTGATCAACATTGTCCCTTGGTCTGTGAAAATTATATCATCGTTCTCTCATCAAGATCACTGTCAATTATGATAGGATTTTTAGAAAGTATTTAGTATCATTAATATTCGAGAAGTGTTGTAAAATAAGCATTATCATATTATTAATTCCATCTAATAAAAACGGATTATTATCTACTCTTATTACGTTAAGTTTTTAGAAAGGATGGGCAGCATGTACTCATTGGAAGGTCATAAGGATCTATTGGATGCCGTATGGCGCATGGCGTATCTCGCTGAATATCGTGAAGGTGGCAACCTGCGACACTTGGAGCGTATCAGGGGATATACCCAGGTGCTCGGCCGAGGCCTTGGACTGACTTCCAATGAAATCCAGCTCATTTCCACCGCCTGCCAGCTGCATGATATCGGCAAGGTGGGTCTACCAGAATCGTTATTGCTGCAGCAGGGGCAATATAGCGAGGCTGAGCTCAACCGCATCAAGCGCCACACCATCATTGGGGCGGAGATCCTGAAAAATTCGCCCAGCCCCTTGCTCCAGGCAGCTGAGATTATCGCCCTGAACCACCATGAGCGCTGGGATGGATCGGGTTATCCCAACGGAATCGTGGGCGACCAGATCCCGCTCAGTGCACGCATGTGTGCCTTAGCCGATGTATTCGATGCCCTCACCACCCCCCGGCCATACAAGAAAGCTATCTCAGTCGAAGATGCCTCCCGCCTGATCCTCGGAGCCAGTGGATCCTTGTTCGACCCGCAGCTCGTGCTGGCGTTCGAGGATCAGTTGACGAATATCCTCAACGTTAAGAAATCCGTCGCCAAGACGGGCGAATTAATTATGTAAATAGCCAGGTTTTCAGGGGGTAGGGCTGCCAGTCGCCTCGCCCGTTGTTCGGCGCGTGAGCAGATACCATCGGGTGATGTGATTGAACCGGTCCGATGTGTCGAATACCGGTCCAATACTCACCCCTTGAACATCGGTACTCACGGCATAGGTATAGACGGGGTAGTACAGCGGCAGAGCCGGAAGCTCCTGGCTCCAGCGCACCTGGAAGTTATTGTACAGGCGGGTGCGTTCACCCAGGTC
>Ga0153916_10002015_pt1 | contig 14890 bp, 14 predicted proteins | sample Opewatmetagenome_FD_109642 | JGI IMG/M metagenome (GOLD analysis project Ga0153916, IMG submission 109642) | Freshwater wetland microbial communities from Ohio, USA - Open water 3 Core 3 Depth 4 metaG | ecosystem: Environmental > Aquatic > Freshwater > Wetlands | place: USA: Ohio, Lake Erie...
CCTTGCAGTACAAATGCCCCTGCTCCATCCCCGAATAGAATGCAAGTTTCACGGTCATCCCAATTGACGATGCGAGAAAGGGTTTCTGAGCCTATCACGAGCGCAGTTTCAATCGTTCCAATCCGGATCGCCTGAGATGCCATGTTTAAAGCAAAGATGAATCCCGTACAAGCTGCCAGTAGATCAAATGCCCCTGCTTTTGTGGCTCCGATCCGATCTTGTACTACACAGGCTGTCGCGGGGAAGATATATTCGGGAGTGGATGTCGCCACAATAATAAGATCAACTTTATCAGGTCTCAGATTGGCAACTTGCAAAGCCCTTAAGGCAGCCTCAGTCGCCAGGGAAGCGGTCGTATCTTCCTTCCCAGCGATGTGACGTTCAGAGATACCTGTCCGAGTGCGGATCCACTCATCAGAGGTATCGACCATTTGTGCGAGAGCATCATTGGTCAGCTTTTTTTCTGGAGTGTACATCCCCCAACCAGTGATATGAGCATAACGGGTCATAGATATCGACTCATGATGATCGAAGCATTATGCCCACCAAAACCAAATGAGTTCGACATGACGTGCTGGACAGGTATTCGTCTGGCTACATTCGGTACATAATCAAGATCGCATAAAGGATCAGGGGTTTCATAATTAATAGTCGGGGGAAGTATATTATCTTGCAGTACTTTTACACAGATGATAGCCTCTAAGGCTCCGGCCGCACCTAACAGGTGACCAGTCATCGATTTAGTTGAGGAAATCGGTATTTGGTAAGCCAACTCACCGAAGACTGACTTTATGGCCTGTGTCTCGCACTTATCGTTGAGCTGGGTGCTGGTCCCGTGAGCATTGATGTAATGAATATCTACTAGTTTTAGACCGCAGCTCGCCAGTGCAGAACGCATGCAGATAGCCGCCCCTTGACCATTTTCAGCCGGGGCAGATATGTGATAAGCATCGTCGGAGGTGCCGTACCCGATCAATTCCGCCAGGATATTGGCATTGCGCCTTTGAGCAAATTCTAGCGATTCCAAGACCAAAATCGCTGCCCCTTCCCCCATTACAAATCCATCCCGGTGCAAATCAAATGGCCGGGAAGCTCGTTCGGGTTGGTCATTTCGGTTAGAGAGAGCCCCCATAACAGATAAACCCGCCATAGCAAGCGGGACAATTGCTGCTTCTGCTCCACCTGCCAGGATCACATCAGCCTGGCCACGGCGGATGATTTCTCCTGCTTCCCCAATTGCATTTGTACCTGTTGCGCAAGCGGTGACAATCGCCATATTTGGACCGCGCGCGCCCAGGTGAATCGCCACCATTGCTGCGCCAGAATCTGCTAACATCATCGGGACCAGGAAGGGGCTGACACGCATTGGACCGCGTTCCAGAAAGATTTGCATCTGCTCATCGATGACGCTGATCCCGCCGATACCACTACCGATAATCACTCCAATCCGATCGCGGTTGCTGTCATTTATTTCTAACTGAGCTGATTGAAATGCCTGAGTAGCAGCCGCGAGTGCAAACTGCGCGTAGCGGTCCATGCGCCGGGCTTCACGATATCCAAAAAGCGCTACCGGATCAAAACCTTCGACTTCAGCAGCGATCTTGCATTCGAACCTGCTTGGATCATAACGTGTGATCCGTCTGGCTCCCGACTTGCCGGCGGTAATATTCTTCCACATCGTTTGTACATCCAAACCCAAAGGGCTGATACAGCCCAGGCCAGTGATTACGATCCTTTTTGGCATGCTCGTCTTCATGCACTCCTCAGGTATCTTTTCCCTGTATGAGTATAAAACACCCCCTTTGAAAATTGGAGGCGAAATTAATTATAGCCCTTTTGTGGGTTTAATTGGTGATATTAAACGGTCTGGTGGATTTGTTGAATATGAAGCCGGTCGTGGGAAATTAAAATATTCACTAGCTCCTTTAATCTGGTCGGGCCGAGAATGGCATGGCGTGCCTGGCGATCCCAGCCGGCTGGATCCATAGTCTTGAGCATCATTATCAGCTCCATGCGTGCGTTTACAAAGGAGTGCAATGCATCCTTTGGATCCTGGGAAATATAGTTTCTCTCCGTAGCCCAGGGGTCTGTATCCATTCCTGGCAAGAAGGGGTTATTTTCGTTGATTACCTTCCGGGCGCGCGGTAGATATACCTCGATTTCTACATCTCTCAGGTGGCAAATAATTTCACCCGCCGACCATTCACCCGGCTGGGGGCGTTGTTGGATTTTTTCGTAGGGCTTTTGCCTGATCAAGGTATCCAGAGCAGCCGGGGTAGCGTGGAGAATTGCCAGCATGGCACCCGGGGTTGCGAATTCAGGGAGAAGCTTATCTTCGGGCATACTGTCGAGCCAGGATAGCACTTCCCCCTGGGAACCCATTGCCGTTGGAGCAAGTTCATCAGTGGGTGGTAGTTTACCCGTTTGAGCGATCCAAAACGCCCGTATCCCTAACCGGCGAGCACCAGAGATGTCGAGATCAAGGTCATCTCCCACCATCACCACCGGTCCGTCCGGCCAACCCATTTGAGCCAGGAGTTCGGCGTATAAAGCGGGATTCGGCTTGGCGAAGTGGAAACTCTCGAACGAGGGAATCAACGTAAATGGATACTCATCAGGGTTTAATCCTGCCCAGGCAAGACGTTGCAAGATGGCAGTACGGGGGAAAAGAGGGTTGGTTGCTATTGCCACCCGGTAACCCCTTTCAAAGCTTGTTTTTACCAGGTCAATTGCACCATCGATAGGCTGAGTGAGCTCTTTAAAGGTTGGGAAAATCTGTTTATAAAAGGAATCAATTGCTTCCTGGACTTTAGCTCTCTCCAGACCTAAAGTTGGGTAAAATACTTTATTGAATGATTCTTCCAATGTCTGGTCTGGTCGTTGGTTTTTCACCATTTCCCCGGTTGCATAGAGCAACATTTTAACCACCTTGGCGGGATCAGCGAAGGGAGCAAAATGTTCCCCGAGTTTGCGGGAATAGACAGGCACAAAAGTATCAATTTTATTTCCGAGCAGGGTATCATCCAGGTCAAGTAGAAGGTTTAGGGTCACCGGGTTCTCCGTTGAAAACGGAAGCTAGCGCATGACATTCTCCGCAGCCGATATGCGGGTCGAAGCCAACTCGCTGGGTTTTTGTGCAGAAGGTTGTTACCTGGACTTTTCGCTTTATAAATGGAAAAGTTCGGGTAACCGAGGGGTTTAAAACCATATAGGGACAGGCATTGGCCAGGAGAATATTCGGAACGGGGCAGGTAATACACAGGTCAGGAGTCCATTTTAGTGGAGGTATAGCATTGCCCAGTAACCGGCACTCTTCGCGTTGACGACCCCGAAAATAATCCCCATAAAAATATCGACACTCTTTACCGGCTGGTGTACGCATAATTACACGCGGGTGATGTAGGTGCCGTTTCGCGTATCAACTCGGATTGTGTCACCTTCATTAACGAAGTTTGGAACCTGAACGGTTAAACCTGTCTCAGTGGTTACTCGCTTGGTTACGCCAGTCGCTGTATCACCCCGTACCGAAATTTCTGCACGAATTATTTTCATATCAACAGAGGTGGGTAATTCCACATCCAGGGGTTCACCCTCATAAAATGTGAGTTTCACTTCCAGGTTTTCAGTCAGGTAACTGGCCATTTCACCTAAGACTTCCGATGATATGGCATATTGCTCGTAGGAGTCCAGATCCATAAAGTGATATAGTTGTCCATCCGTATAAAGGTATTGGGCATTGTGGAATTCCAAGCGGACATCTTGTACACGGTCACCGGATTGGAAAGTTTTTTCAAGTGTTGTCCCTGTGCGCATATTCAGGGCTTTAACGCGTATAGTAGCATTACCACGTCCTGGTTTATGGTGATGGTAATCGATCACTTTATATAAGGTGCCATCGAATTCGAAGGTTATACCTTTCCGCAGTTCATTGACGTCAATCATACAAATCATGCCTCATCTTACGCTTGATATTTATGAGGAAGCCATACCAGTTTTTTAATCCCTGAAGGCTTCCTTGGTTTTTAGGTTTGAACGCTAGCGGGTGATTATAGCTTAGCGTGTAAGGAGTGGCAAGGGGTGGTTTATATTTTCAGAAAAGTCACCAAAAGAGGTATCATTTCCCTCGCCCTTGTGGTAAACTATTTAATAGTAAAAGGAAGATGTACCAGGAGGACTGTAGGATGGATAAGAAACGGCGTGTAGTTTATATAGAAGATGAGCAAGAGATGATCGATCTCGTGCGGTTAATCCTCAACCGTCGCGGTTTCGAGATAATTGGTGCCAATGGGGGTCGTGAAGGTTTGGAAGCCATTCGTCTGTCGTTGCCCGACCTGGTCCTGCTGGATTTAATGATGCCTGACATGGATGGGTGGGATGTATACCAGCAGATGAAAGCTGAAGAAGCCACCAAAAAGATCCCTGTCATCGTCGTTACTGCCAAGGCACAGAGCATTGATAAGGTGTTGGGTTTACACATCGCCAAGGTAGATGATTACATATCTAAGCCGTTTAGTCCACAAGAATTAGTGGACAGTGTTGAGAAGGTGCTGGCCCAACGCCTGGAAAGCGCGTGACATTTCTTCTTTGAGAAGGCGGGGCGACAAAAGTCGCCCCGTTATTAATATATGCAATTTGTAAAAGTTACAAATCCGAATCAACCGGATATCAATCCAGTAATGGCGAGTTATTGTGTTTCTTTCATTTGCCGGTTACGTGGTCTGACATTCCGACGTAATATCACTCCTGATCGAGGATTGTTGCTGGTTCAGGGGCGGGATTCCCGCCTGGATTCGGGTATTCATATGTTAGGTGTGTTTTTTGATATCGGGGCAGTCTGGATTACGAGTTCTTACCAGGTCGTTGACACTCGTCTGGCTCGAGCATGGAGACCGATTTTTATTCCCATCCGTGCAGCCCGTTATGTTTTGGAAATCCATCCCTCTCGTCTGAAAGACTTCCATGTTGGAGACCAATTACGCTTTGAAAAAGTTTAATGCGCGCATCTTCCTGCAAATCCTTGCAGTGCTCCTCCTCTTATTCGGATCAGGACCGGTTTTTCCTACATTAGCCCAAAACGAAGTTCCCAATGGACCGGTCTATGTTGTCCAACCTGGAGACACCTTATGGGATATCTCCGTACGGTTCGGCATCTCCTTATCGGAATTAGAAAAGGCAAACGGGATCACCAATCCGAATTTGGTGGCGGCAGGTGACCGTCTTGTTATCCCCGGTCTGGAAGGTTTCCAGGGGACCGTGGTCACACTGGAAGTGCCGTACGGGGAGACGTTGCGTAGCTTGAGCCGGGAATATCAGGTTCCGCAGTCTGTCCTGGTGCGGTTAAACCATCTTACCAGTCCAGCCGAGTTCTACGCGGGGTCCTATCTGGTCATCCTTGAAAGCGATACGAAGGCTCCAAAAGGTAAGCGTGCGACTCTCTCCTCGGGTGAATCCTTGCTTGAGATGGCGGTTTCCGAAGGAACAAATCCCTGGAGCCTGGTCGCCACCAACGCATTCAGCCAGACGGCGGATGTTTTACCTGGGGATGTTTTACGCGTGATAGGTAAAGCCCAGGAAGAACCAGGAGCTCAGGATGGACTGGGAGCTCTGCCAGGTGAGATTTCCTCACTTGAGGTAACCCCATTACCTTTTGTACAAGGTAAAACAACTGAAATTAAGATCTCTGCTTCCTCAGGCATCTCTTTTACCGCTTCTTTTATGGGTAACCAGATCCATTTCTTTCTCACTGGTGAAGGGAAGTATGTGGGTATGCAAGGGGTTCACGCCATGAGCGAGCCTGGATTTTATCCACTTACTTTGGCAGGAAGCCTGGTAGATGGTACACCCTTCGGGTTTGAGCAATTAGTTTATGTTAAGAACGGTGGCTATATCCAAGATCGACCACTCCAAATTGATCCGGCCGGATTAGATACGAAAATTACCCAACCGGAAGATGAGTTTTGGAAAGCTTTGGCGACCCCTTTTACCAATGAGAAGATGTGGAGTGGGATTTTTAAATTTCCTGCCAAGACCGTATATTTCGATTGTTACCCTTCCACCTTTGGGAGGCGGCGTTCTTATAACGGTAGCCCTTATACTTACTACCATACCGGGCTTGATATCTGTGGCGGTATGGGAGATCCAATATATACCTCAGCAGATGGCATTGTGGTATTTGCGGGTCCTTTAACCGTGCGGGGTAACGCTACTATGATCAACCATGGGTGGGGTGTTTATACAGCTTATATGCACCAATCTGAGATTCTGGTAAAGACCGGTGATATTGTTAAAGCCGGGCAATTAATCGGTCAAGTGGGTAGGACGGGTTTACGAATCACCGGTCCACATTTACATTGGGAAGTGTGGGTCGGTGGGATTCAGGTTGATCCTATCGATTGGTTAAGTAAGGAATTCCCTTAACTCTGATTTTCAGTTTCATCCCCGCTATCGAGTTCTTCAGTCTCAATTTTCCCGGCGTAATAATCGTCGAGAAGGGCGCGTGCCTTCTCGTAACTGCTAGAGGGAACTAGAATTTGTACATTTCCCAATACTCCGATTCCTAACCCATATACACGTCCTGCACCTTCTTGGGATAACCATACCGGAATTCCTTGCGCTTCCAGGTAACCGCGTAATATCTCTGCCTGGATACCCCCTGCTATCTCATCCACGACTTCCCAAGTTTCTTCAGACATGCTGGTTTCTCCTAATTTTCCCGTGTATAAATTATTACATAGAGTATAATATCATCCGGCGGAAATTGCAAAAAAATCCGTTCAGTATTGTTTGTTTTTCTGAGGACATTATGGTGGTTGTTCCATTTTCATTGCGAGAGGATTACTGGACTACTTTCAGCGTTCAGGAAGATGACATTGAGTTTATATATAACTTTCTCCTGGATAAGGAGATCCCCCTCACCTCACGTGAATTAATGGTCGCGTTGGTTGAGGAAAGGATAAAGATCGAAAAAACGGCGCTCGAGAAGCAGCGTAGCTCAAAAGGGGCCCTTTATTCTCCCAAAGAACATTATACAATCAAACAAAGGCTTGTTTTCCCCGCCTTCTCGTGGAAGCAAGCTCAAGTGGTTAATGTTCGTCCCGGGATAAACCCGGAATTGGGTGAATTTGAGGTTATCCAGGTTAAATTCGAAGATAATGAACAGCGTGAATTTGCCGCGGGGCTAGCAAATCACATTCTTAATCAACCACCTGACCTCTCGCAGATTGATGAAACTTTAGATCCAAAAGCAGTTGTAGACCAATACGGCGAGGTACTTTTAGAACGTTTAGAGACCGGTTTACAGAATAAACCCGATTTTGTACGAATAGCTGGTCGCTGGTTCCCCAGGACTCTATTAGTCGATATCAATGCGGGTCATTTAAACCTTGCTGAAGCGGTGTTGGATATGGCAAGCGGTGGTCCTTTGCCTACCACCAAGCTTATTGAGCAGATCGGTCTTTCGACCGAAGTAAATTCAAAGCTGGTTGAATTTTCACTAGATCTATCCTTGCAAGAGGATCAACGTTTTGATGAAGTTGGCCCAGCGGGGGAGGTATTGTGGTTTCTACAACGCTTAGAGCCCCCGGAAGTTAACCAGACTCCTCTTCAGCTGCGTTATTCAGAGATTGAGTATGACCGGGATCTGCTCAACCCGGCGATGACGGAACTAGAACGCGAGCTTGATGATGAACTTTCCCCGAGCAGTGGCAAAGAAAATGTCGATGAGGTTGCAGTCCGTCTGATTTACCCTCATTGGCGCTGTGGTACTCTTCCCCTTTCAGGGCGTATGCAGAACCTCTTTCCAACTGCCTATGAAGCGCCCCACATCCGGTTCACATTGGTAGACGGTGAAACAGGTGAGAGATTCCCGGCCTGGGTTGTCCGCCCCAAGAAATATGTATTTGGTTTATTGGACTGGTATACAAACCATGGAGTTATGCCTGGAAGCATCATCAAGATACAACGCAGCAAACGTCCTGGTGAGATCATTGTTAGCTGTGGGAAAAGGCGTCCTGGTAGAGAGTGGGTGCGTTCACTGTTAGTCGGTTCAGATGGCGGGATGGTCTTCGCCATGTTAAAACAGGTTGTCTCGACAAGTTATGATGAACGGATGGCGATCGCGGTTCCAGATGTGGAAGCCGTCGATCAAGGATGGCAAAAAATACAAAAAGATCGCTTACCTTTTGAGCGTATTGTCGTGAATACAGTGAGAGAGCTGGCTAAGTTAAACCCACAAAGCCATGTCCACGCCAGTGAGCTCTATGCCGCAGTGAATATTATGCGACGGTGCCCACCTGGCCCGATCCTGGCGCTTTTAGCTTCTCGGTCGTGGTTTGTACACGTGGGAGATTTACATTACCGTTTTGACGATTCAGAGCGGGGGTAAAGGGTGACATCGATGCTCAGGAGGATTCCTTGACTGGATTAAGGCATGCTAGCCTGGTTAAACCAACGATGCAGACCAGCTTTCACATTGATTTTGATTGGTGGATTCAAAGCGATCATGATTGGCGAGTATACTTGCAAAGTTTATTATGCAGTGAGCACCAACAAGCTTTTACTAACTTCCAGGATGAAAATTCTGTAGATTGGGTAGACCCTGATACTGCTGAAGTCCAAAAGGTTGATGGTTTACAACACGTTCTGATTACTCATTGCGCTCGAAAAGAAGGTTTTATCACCGAACACACGACCATAGTGGATGCGATATTCCGTCTTTTCCTCGCCAATGGTAATGAGCCGATGACACCAACAGAGCTTGGAGAAAAGCTGGGGCGTCCTCCTGTATTAATCTTGCGGGTATTAACAGGAGGCCAGGTATATCGTGGTTTGCGCCCCATCCTGGCGACTTAGCTGTTAACCTGCAAGAATGCTCTGCCCCCGTAGCTCAATGGATAGAGCAGCAGCCTTCTAAGCTGTTGGTTGTGGGTTCGAATCCCGCCGGGGGCGCCTGATTGAAGGAGTGTGGAATATGGTAGCAACAAATCTCGGAGCGACTCCGATAAAATTAGTCCGGTATACACCGGATGAAGTTCAGCCTGTTTCTCCTGAGGTTGCGCGTTGGCGGATTGCCCTCCGGCCTCATATCTGGCGTCCGCCTACCGATGTTTATGAAACGGACGCGACGATCTTTGTTCGTGTAGAAATCGCTGGGATGCGGGAAGCGGATTTTACAATTTCCCTTGAGGATCGTTACTTGCTGATCCGTGGCGTGCGAATGGATACGCCAGAACGGCGCGCTTATAACCAAATGGAAATACCTTTTGGGGAATTCAGTACAGATGTAGAATTACCCTGTCCGGTCGTTGTTGATGGAATTGAAGCAGTTTACAAGGATGGCTTTCTTCGGATCAGCTTACCGAAAATCCGTCCCCATCAGGTTCAGGTGGAGGAATAAAAGTCACTCATGCCTGCTTCGCGTTGGAATTCGAATCTGTTGGAGTTTTGGAAATGGACGCAGGGGGAAAACTGGTCCGATGAGGATAAATCACTATTTAAAGAGCTGTTATCTAAGCCAATAACGACTCACGTCATTCAAAAAGAAGGAGAGGGCGAAGAAAAAACACCTCAGTTAAGTGAGTTGGAAAGTCGCATTCCACCTGTACTCCCTATTCTTCCACTCCGTGGTCTGGTGGTCTACCCCCAAACGGCTGTTCCCCTCACCATAGGACAACCGCGCTCTATCCGGCTGATCGATGATGTCGTGGCAGGCGAAGAACGCTTGATTGGTGTCGTCACATCGCGTGACCCTGAGCTGGAAGTACCAGGACCGAAAGACCTGTATTCTATTGGCACAGTTGCTATGGTGCATCGATTATTCCGAGCTCCCGATGGGACGATCCGACTATTAGTACAGGGGTTAGCGCGTTTTCGTCTGGGGGAATTTGTCCAGACCGAGCCGTATCTCAAAGCCCACATCGAGCTCTTCCCTGAGACTATCGAAGAAGGCCTGGAGCTAGTAGCCTTAGCCCGCAATGCTCGCACTCAGTTCGAGCATATCGCTGAGATGGTGCCATCGATACCTAGAGAATTGGTCACTTCAGTATTAGCCTTGGAGGATCCGCTCCAGACGATCTATACGATTGCCAACTTCCAACGCATGGATCTGAGTGTCGCTCAAACCCTATTGGAGATCGATTCGGCTTCTGAGAAATTACGCCGGTTGGTTAATATCCTGGCACGTGAGATTGAAGTGCTGGAGATCGGGCAAAAGATTCAGAATGAGGCGCGTTCTGAAATTGAGAAAGTTCAGCACGAATATTTCTTACGGGAGCAATTGAAGGCGATCCAACGCGAGTTGGGCGAAGGAGATGAGCAGACTGCCGAGGTAGAAGAATTCCGTCGAAAGATTGAAGCTGCCCACATGCCTGAAGAATCGGAAAAGATGTCGAAGCGGGAGTTGGAACGGCTTTCACACTTACCGAGCGCGGCTGCGGAGTATAGCGTGATCCGTACTTATCTGGATTGGCTGGTTTCTTTGCCCTGGTCGGTGGTTACTCCAGATAATCTCTCTATTAGCCATGCCCGCGAAGTCCTCGATCAGGATCATTATGGATTGGAGGACATCAAAGAGCGGATCCTGGAGTTTTTAGCAGTCAGAAAGCTACGTCAGGAGCGCGAAGACGAGTTGCTAAAAGAGCCCGTTGATGAGATCCGCCGTTTACGCGAAGGGGTTATCTTGTGCTTTATTGGACCTCCTGGGGTGGGTAAAACTTCCCTTGGACGCTCGATCGCCCGTGCCATGGGACGTAAGTTCATCCGGATTTCGTTAGGCGGGATGCGCGATGAGGCTGAGATCCGCGGTCATCGTCGCACTTACATCGGCGCTATGCCCGGGCGAATTCTCCAGGCCTTACGGCGGGTAGAGTCGCATAATCCGGTCTTTATGCTAGACGAAATTGATAAGTTAACCTTCGATTTTCATGGCGATCCGGCCTCGGCTTTGTTGGAAGTATTGGATCCGGAACAAAACTCGGAATTTAGAGACCATTACCTGGAAGTGGCTTTTGACTTGTCGCAAGTAATGTTTATCACAACTGGAAACTTACTCGATACCATTCCTGCTCCTCTACGCGATCGTATGGAGATCATTACTCTCTCGGGCTATACCGAAAATGAGAAGATCGCCATTGCCAAGGGTTATTTGATCCCTCGCCAGATCCGGGAAAATGGGCTGCGTTCCGAGGAGATTACCTTTACAGACGATGGCTTAAAAGCGATCATCCGCTCCTATACCCGAGAAGCTGGGGTCCGCAACCTGGAGCGTGAGATTGGTTCAGTTTGCCGTAAAGTAGTCACTCACATCGCTGAAGAAAAAGGCCCGGGTGTCGAAATAACTCCCGAGGTCGTAACCGGCTATTTAGGACGGCAAACGTTCTTCGGTAATGAGGAAATTGCTGCCCGCACCTCAATTCCGGGTGTGGCGACAGGGTTGGCATATACTCCAGTCGGTGGGGATGTGCTGTTTATCGAAGCGACCCGCATGCCTGGTGGTAAAGGGTTCCAAATCACTGGCTCTTTAGGCAATGTGATGCAGGAGTCGGCTCATGCTGCCCTTTCTTATGTGCGCTCACGGGCTGAAGAGCTCGGTTTAGAGCCTTCTTTCTTTGAGAAATCGGATTTCCACTTGCATATACCGGGTGGAGCTCAACCAAAGGACGGTCCATCCGCAGGAGTTACCATGGTTACCGCCCTGGTTTCGTTGGTATCCGGACAGCTGGTACGTCCAGATGTGGGCATGACAGGTGAGATCACCCTTCGTGGTCAGGTGTTACCGGTCGGTGGGGTTAAAGAGAAAGTCCTGGCTGCTCACCGGAGTGGAATAAAAACAGTTATCCTCCCCAAGAAGAACGAGGCTGACCTGGAGGATTTACCTGAAGAAGCGCTTAGTGCTATTAAATTTATCTTTGTTGAAACGGTTGACGAAGTTTTGAAAGCTGCATTAGAGCGTAAGACTATCAAGCCGAAGCGTAAGAAAAAGTCTGCTCCCCTGCCCCTTGAAGAACCGGCAATCGAACACAACTAGGGACGGTGATATAAATGCATAAAATAATGTTGGTGGAAGATGATGCCACCATGCTCTCTCTCTTGTCGACTTTGTTACAGATAGAAGGCTATCAAGTAGTGAAAGTTAAGCAAGATAGCCTGGAGGGCATCCTGAATGAGATGCGGCTCGAGAAACCATCACTCGCATTGATCGATGTGTATTTACGCGCTGCCAGCGGTTTTGATATTCTCAGGAGACTCCGGCAAGATCCTGAGTTAAAAAATATTCATGTTTTGATGTCTTCGGGGATGGATTTTCGTGAACAATGTCTCGAGAGAGGGGCGGATGAATTCATCTTGAAACCCTATATGCCGGATGAATTGATTAAGAAGATGCGCCTTTCCCTGGGGGATAAGGCTTTGGATGAGGGCTTGGTCAAATGAAGAATAGAGAGATAACAGTGTCAAAAAGACGTGTTCAAGCTCCCACCCAGTGGCGCACGATGGATTTGCATCTGCACACCCCGGCTTCTAAGGATTTTCAGCAACCCGAGGTTACTTACCTGGACCTGTTACATCGCGCCGAAGCGCGTGGCTTGGACATTATCGCTTTTACGGACCATAACACCGTAGCTGGTTACCGTAAGATGCAGGAAGAGATTAAGCAGCTAGCGTTGCTGGAACAGTTAAACCGCCTGTTGCCGGAAGAGCAAGCACGATTAAGTGAATATCGACGGTTGTTGGGTAAGATTTTAGTGCTGCCGGGTTTCGAATTCACGGCTACCTTTGGATTCCATATCTTGGGTGTTTTTTCTAAAGATAAGCCTGTGAGAGAGATCGAGCACCTGTTACTTAATCTGAATATACCTGCTAACCTGCTGGATGAGGGCTCTGACACAGTCGGAGCGACGGCAGATGTTATCACCGCTTATCAGGTGATCAACCAGGCTGATGGCCTGGTAATTGCTGCGCATGCCAATTCCAGCAATGGGGTTGCGATGCGTGGGTTTACTTTTGGGGGGCAGACGCGCATTGCCTACACCCAAGACAGCAACCTGCACGCTTTAGAAGTCACTGACCTGGAGAAGCCAGGACGCCAATCCACCGCCAACTTCTTTAACGGCACAAAACCTGAATATCCTCGGCGCATGCACACGATCCAGGGGTCTGATTCGCATCGCGTAGCCGGTGATACCTCCCGGAAGAAGAACCTGGGGGTTGGGGATCGTGCCACGGATGTGTCGCTTCCTGAGGTTAGCTTTGAAGCATTAAGAGAGATATTCCTGAGCAATGATTTTGCCCGTACTCGGCCTCATCGTCACCAGGAAGAGCCGGTTTTCGATTTTATCCAGGCTGCCCGTCAGGAAGGTCCCAATATAGTCCAGGACTTCCACGAGAGCATCACGGTGCGGGGTGGTAAACTCTATGCGGTGATTTCGGATGTGTGTGCCTTTGCCAATGCCAATGGGGGCGCTTTATATATCGGGCTGGGTCCCGATCCGAATAAGCCTGTGGTGGGTGTACAAAATCCTGAACAGATGATTTCTCAGCTCGAAAAGGAGATCAGTATTCGGATCAGCCCTCCTCTGCAGTGCACGGTCGACGTTCACGAGACGGGCGGTAAGAAAGTGTTGCGTGTGTTGGTGCCGCGCGGTGATGATCCTCCCTATGCCGTGGATGATAATAAGATCTACGTGCGCGATGAGGCTGAAACCGGTCCCGCTGTGCGCGATGAAATCGTTGGGTTGGTGCTAAGGGGCCAACGCCAGCGTATGCCTGAGCCTCCTGTGGATATCAAACAACCGGCAGTTTCCACCGAAGCCCCCAGGATTACGGTTCCTACTGACGAAAGGGGAGGTGATTTGGCACCCAGGACGGGAGTCGAGGTGGTAGCGGTGGATGAGCGGGAGGGCGCCCGATATTACACCATGCGCGACTTGCGGAACGGGAATGTGGTTAAAAACGTCACCCGCACCTCGGCGCGGCGCTTATGGCATTATGCCATTACTGAGTTCGCTAAGCTGCCTGCTGACTTATCACAGGTGCCCATCCAATGGAATGGGAACCTGGGATTATTCCGCCGGCATACACAGGCTAACCAGACCCGTTATGACCTGGTTCGACGGACATCACAGGGATATAACTACTATTTTGGTGTAACTGAAGATGGCATCCACGGCGCGTGGAAGCAGTTAGTCGGCGCTGAGGATGAAAAAGAGTGAGATGACCTTACGGTTTGGCATCCTGACTGTCTCGGATCGCTCCTCCCGAGGAGTCCGCCCCGATTCCTCCGGTCCCGCCTTGCAGACCATTCTGACTCAGCAAGGTTGGCAGGTGGAAAAACACCTCACCGTGCCGGACGAACCCCACCTGATCCGCGAAGTTTTGCTGGACTGGTCTGAGAGCGAACAGGTCGATGTGGTCTTGACGACCGGTGGGACGGGTTTTAGCCCCCGTGACATAACTCCCGAGGCGACTCTTTCGGTCGTTGAACGGCAGGCGCCAGGGTTAGCCGAAGCGATGCGTACCGCCAGTTTGCGGATTACTCCGCATGCCATGCTATCACGCGCCGTAGCTGGTATTCACAGGAAAACGTTGATTATCAACTTGCCTGGAAGCCCGAAAGCCGCCGTTGAAAACCTGGAGACGATCCTGCCCGTCTTACCGCATGCTGTTCAATTAATCCATAATGACCCGGCTTCCGAAGCCGGGCACCAACTTAACCCGGACGCTGGCTGAAAATGAGTAGTTCATTAGGCTAAATCCCTCTAAAGCCTAAAAGTGGTAAAATAAGTCCTGGAGGCCTGCGTGGAATACTATCGCTCCGAAGTAACTCCAGATCCGGAAATTCCTGGATATCGACGCGCGCTAATGGACGTGTTTGAAACGATCCTCTTATCCCTGGTGC
>Ga0153916_10002016_pt1 | contig 14886 bp, 13 predicted proteins | sample Opewatmetagenome_FD_109642 | JGI IMG/M metagenome (GOLD analysis project Ga0153916, IMG submission 109642) | Freshwater wetland microbial communities from Ohio, USA - Open water 3 Core 3 Depth 4 metaG | ecosystem: Environmental > Aquatic > Freshwater > Wetlands | place: USA: Ohio, Lake Erie...
CCTTCCTCATATTTTATGAAGACCCCTCCGAAGCAATTCAAGGACGAGGTTGCACGCGAGATGACTGAGGCATATATCCGAGGGTCTGAGTAGGCATGGTATAATTTTCACGCTCAAAAGGGAAATCGTTTTTACCTGAAGATAATCGTGCAGGAGTAATAATATGTCCGGACATTCACATTGGGCGACGATTCGGCGCAAGAAGGGTGCCGCAGATGCAAAAAGAGGTCAGGTGTTTACCCGGCTGGCGCGGGAAATCGCCATGGCAGCGCGGGCAGGAGGCGGGGACCCGAGCACCAATGTCAGCCTGGAACTGGCGATTGCCAGGGCCCGGGCACAAAATATGCCCAAGGATAATATCGAACGTGCCATCAAACGCGGCACAGGGGAAAGCCGGGAAGGTGGCGAGCTGGAGCAGGTATATTACGAAGGATACGCGAACCACGGGATTGCACTGATGATCGAAGTCGTTACGGATAACCGAAATCGAGCTGTGGCTGAGATCCGCCATGCGCTGACTCGCAATGGAGGGAGCATGGCAGAGGCTGGATCGGTGAGCTGGCAGTTCAACCGGTCGGCATATTTTTCCTTCCCTGCGGAGGGGCAGGATCAGAATAAGGTGTTTGAGCTGGCAGTTGAAGCTGGAGCTGAGGATGTTAACTTTGATGAAAATACGATTGAGATCGTCGGTCCGGTGGAATCGTTCAAGGCCATATCTGATGGCTTAACCAGTGCTGGAATCCAACCAGAAGAGGTTGGGGTTAAATTGATCCCCAAGAACGAAATCGAATTGGAACCAAATGCGACCGTACAGGTGATGCGTACCATCGAAGTGCTGGAAGACCTGGATGACGTCCAGGAAGTATTTTCCAACCTGACCATCACCGACGAAGCGATCGCCAAGTTGGAGGGAGCTTAACCAACTAAGCGGGCATGATCACCTTAGGGATTGACCCAGGGACTGCGACTACTGGTTTTGGTATCGTTCGTGAAGAACAGGATGGCGGTCTTACAGTCTTGGACTTTGGGGTCATCCAAACTCACGCTGAGCTATCGCCGGCAGAGCGGTTAGTCGAGCTTTACAAACGAATAAAAGAACTTATCCAGCTCCACCACCCTGAGATGGGGGCGGTGGAGAAATTATTTTTTGAACGGAACGTTCGCACAGCATTGAACGTGGGGCAAGCGCGGGGGGTTACCCTGCTAGCGATGGCAGAATCAAAATTGCGCATTGGTGAATACACGCCATTGGAAGTGAAGCAAGCCGTGGCGGGATACGGTGGGGCGGATAAGAACCAGGTGCAGCAGATGGTGAAGACAATCCTTGGGCTGGAGGTGATTCCTCATCCGGACGATGCCGCCGATGCACTGGCTGTAGCCATATGCCATATCCACAGTGCGAAAATGCGTAATTTATACTTTCAAGCTGAAGATCAGTAGCAAGAGGCTATTCTGTGTCCAAAATGCCTTCAATTGAGCTGCTTGCTTCCACCCAGTGGGAAGACTATGAGTTGCTCGATAGTGGAGATGGCCTTAAACTGGAACGTTTTGGGAAGTATAAGTTCATACGCCCTGAACATCAGGCGATTTGGAGGCCGGCAATACCTCGAGGAGAGTGGGATGCAGCAGATGCCATATTCCGCGCAACCGATGATGAAAGCGGTGGGAAGTGGCAATTCAACAGTGAGGTAGAAGCACAATGGAGGATGCGCTATAAATCCCTATCCTTCCTGGCTCGGACGAGTCATTCGAGGCACTTGGGAGTATTCCCTGAACAGGCATCCCATTGGGATTGGATCCGCAAACAAATCCCGGCATCTGATCGATCCATCCAGGTATTGAATTTGTTCGGCTATACCGGTCTGGCGTCCTTGGCTGCAGCGGAAGCAGGAGCGCGGGTCACCCAGGTGGATGCTTCCAAAAAATCAATCCAATATGCCAAGCAAAACCAACAGCTTTCAGGTTTAGGTGAGAAACCCATCCGTTGGATCGTTGATGACGCAATTAAGTTCACCAAGCGTGAGGTGCGGAGAGGTGTGCATTACGATGGCATCATCCTGGATCCACCCAAATTTGGCCGTGGACCCAAAGGTGAGGTGTGGGAATTCTTTAAAATGCTTCCGTATCTGCTGCAGGAGGTTAAGCCTGTCCTTGCTCCTCGGCCGTTATTCCTGGTGATCACGGCTTATGCAATCAGAGCGTCAGCATTAGCTCTGCATTTCATGGTAAAGGAGCTGATGAGTGATTTCCAGGGAATGTTGTCATCTGGCGAGCTCGTCATCCACGAAAAAAGTGCTGGTAGAATATTATCCATGGCTATCTATTCACGCTGGTCATCCTTGTGAATATAAAATTCTAGCCACCGGGAGGCCAATAATGATCTCCATCCTGCGCGGAAACATCATATCACAGGAAACAGACGGCATCACTGTGGATGTAAATGGGATAGGCTTTCACGTCATGGTGCCAACTCATTTAAGAGACAGCCTCCAACCCGGAGAAGCGGTTTATTTATACATAAGGATGATCGTTCGGGAGGATGCCTGGATCCTGTGTGGGTTTGAGACCAAGGAGGGGCGGGAAGTTTTTGATCTCCTGCTGACTGTCAACGGGATTGGCCCGCGCCTGGCGTTGAGCATCCTGTCAACCCTTACCCCCGAGACTATCCGCCGGGCAGTGTTTACTGAGCAGGTCGAAATATTCAATCGCGTTCCGGGGATCGGCAAGAAGACTGCGCAAAAAATCGTGCTCCATTTGCAGGATAAGCTTCCATCCGCCGAAGGTCTGGCTCCGCTTTCCAAGATCAGTGATGTGGACACAGAAGTATTGGCAGCCTTGACCGCCCTTGGTTACAGCCTGGTCGAAGCACAGTCTGCTTTGCAATTCATCCCGCGGGATACGCCTCAAGATGTTGAAACTCGCCTGCGGATAGCATTACAATACTTCTCCGCACCCTGATCATTCAGAGTAATAGCACACGCTGACGTCTGCAAGTATTAGCCGGCTGATGGGGATATTTTCGCAGCAGAAGAATCCAAAACGTTTTGGTTGAATTTAATCATGAATCGGGGAGCCATTAACCAAGCCATTCGGTCAGATATTGAATGCCGCACCTTAACAATGGAGAGAGTAAGGGTTGATCAGCGGGGGAAACTGCCCGATTATATGCTATACTTTTCACATTCATCCCGAAGAACCGTCGCTCGGGCCAGGCAAGGCTGTAGATCGTATGTTTGTGAAGAAGCTCGGTTGACAAGTTAAATTTGCAAAACAGTCTCCGAACCGCTCGATAACGAACTGGTCAGAATGTCAGTGAATTATGAATATCGAAATAAATATCCCGGAAAAATTCATTCACCCCCACCCATTACCAATCATTAAGGTGAAAGGATCTCATCGAGAGATCGGGCAGCAGATTGGGGAGGCTTTTCGTGAGCAGATCCAGCACCATTTACAAAACACACGCGAGCTGATCAATACCACCTATGAAACGCTTGAGCTCGATTGGGCAGGTGCGAGGATGCAAGGGCGGAAATATCTGCCCTTCGCCCAGGAACGCTTTCCCAATTATGTTGAAGAGATGTTTGGTATATCAGAAGGAGCCAATGTCGACTTCGATGATGTTGAGGTGGTGAACGCCCTCGAAGCAGTAACAATTGATGCGCTACATTTGAGTAAATGCACCAGCATGGCGGTCAGCGAGACGAACACTGCCGATGGACATGTTTTGGTCGGGCATAATGAGGATTGGATCCCCGAAGATGAACCAGATGTATTTCTGGTCCATGCAGAGCCGGAAGATGAGCCCCCATTTCTAGCCATGACCTATGGAGCTTGTTTGCCCAATATTGGCTTGAATGCCTACGGGATAGCCCAATGTTGTGATTCTGTCTATCCAAATGACAGTCGCATTGGCATCCCACGCCTGGTGGTGTCGCGAGCAGTCCTGTCTGCAAAAACACCCGGGGATGCCATCCGACGAACACTGATACCTCGTCGCGCAGCTGGATACAATCACTTGCTGGCCCACGAGAGTGGAGAGATATACAGCGTGGAAGTATCTGCTAGGAAGTTTGCGATTATCTACGCTGAAGATGGCTATATGGTGCATACCAACCACTACCTGGATAACAATATGCAAGCGATTGAGTATGAATCGGATGAGCTCATCGCCACACGTGTGCGTCATTTCAGGGCGAACCGCTTACTGAGGGAGACGGAACAGCACACCATTAAATCGATCCAGGCTATCCAATGTGACCACATAAATTTCCCCAACTCGATCTGTAATCATGCAGAGGACGACATGGATCCACTGGATCGAGAAAAAACCGTAAACTCGATGGTCATTGACCTGACTGCACGAGCCATGCACATTGCATGGGGTAACCCATGTGTGAACCCCTATCACACATATTACCTAGATGCGTGATGGAGTATAATGTTTTCGATGGTAGAGAAGAAACCAAACGCCCCTAGTCAGATTATACCAGGAGCAAAAATTGGCATTTAATCCTCTTAACTGGCTTTTAGGTTTCTTTTCATTGGATATTGGTATTGACCTGGGTACGGCAAATACTCTGGTTAATGTCAGAGGTAAGGGCATTGTAATCAATGAGCCCTCCTGGGTGGCGATCGATAAGAGAAGCAGGGTCCCATTAGCTATCGGTGCTGAAGCAAAAGAGATGATGGGACGTACGCCTCCCAATGTGATTGCAATTCGCCCTCTCAGGGACGGCGTGATCTCTGAATTTGAGATCACGCAAGCCATGCTCGAATATTTCATCGAGAAAGCACACCGTCAGAGCATCGTACCTGTACCCAGGCCACGTGTGGTGGTAGGTATTCCATGTGGGGCGACCGAGGTGGAGAAAAGAGCAGTATATGACGCCGCCATGTCTGCCGGGGCACGCGAAGCTGGCTTGATCGTAGAGCCAATGGCAGCTGCTTTGGGTGCAGGTTTACCGGTGAGTGAAATTAGGGGTAGCATGATCGTTGACGTTGGTGGTGGCACATCTGAGGTGGCGGTCATCTCGATGGGTGGGATAGTGATCTCGCGTTCGCTACGCGTGGCTGGCGATGAGATGGACCAGGACATCGTGCAATACATGCGCAATAAATACAATTTACTCAGCGGCGAGCGCATCGCCTAACAGGCTAAAATTGGAATCGGCTCAGCTGCGCACTTACCGGAAGAAAAAACGATCATGTTGCGCGGTAGAAATTTAGTCACCGGGTTACCAGAAAGTGTGGAAGTCTCCTCGGTGGAAATTCGAGAGGCTATATCAGTTTCGGTAAATACGATCGTAGATACGGTCAAAGATGCGATAGACGAGACGCCTCCAGAAATTATCGCGGATTTAATGGATGTAGGCGTATGCCTGTCTGGTGGCGGCGGGATGTTGCAAGGATTAGATCGAAGATTAAGCGATGAATTGAAGATCCGGGTCTGGCTTGCAGAAGACCCAATGAGCTGTGTCGCCAGAGGAGCTGGCTCAATACTCGAGAATTATGATCAATTGAAGCATTTGTTAACCAGCCTGGAGCGGTCCAGTAACGGCCGACACAGCTAATGTGGTTTACAGAATGGATGTCTGCTGATCGATCGTTCTGGCGACATCTGAAATAACAAAGACCCGGATACGATGAAAACAAAATCCTCCCACTCGACGCAATTCATTATCTTGTTGCTTATAGCCATGGGATTGGTCGGATTAGCTTTAGGTGGTTATCTCACCCCTATTTCCAGAATATTGATCAATCCGATAGTCTCGGCGCAAAGCTGGCTCGCCAAGCGATACCAGGCAGTCCAAAGTCTGATCACCCAGCCGGAAGATGTCACCAGTTTGCGCCAGAAAAATGCACAATTGGAAGCCGATAATTCGCGCATGCAGGTGCAAATCATCGAGCTGCAACAACAAGTTGCAGAAGCCCAGCTCCTCTCAACCCTAGTAGATTATGAACGCCGCCACGTAGAAAACCAATATATTGCTGCGGCAGTGATTGCGCGCGATATCAGTCCATTCATGCATTATGTAATCATTGATCGTGGCTCGGATGATGGTCTACGCAGGGGCATGCCGGTGATAACCCAGCAAGGCTTAGTGGGCAACATCGCAGCAGTCACAGCCGGAGCCGCGAGGGTGGAGCTGATTAACGATCCGGGCTCGAGCATCAATGTGATCCTGCAGCAATCCGGGGTAGAAGCAGTGTTGAATGGGCAGATCACAGGCGAGATTGGATTGGATATGATTCCCCAAAATGCCACCGTCCAGCCCGGAGATTTGGTCATGACATCAGGGCTGGGAGGTAATTATCCGGCTAACCTCGTAATTGGGCAGGTGGTGACCGTGCGAAGTGATGCCTTTGCCCTGTTTCAAAGTGCAAGCGTGCAACCAGCTGTGGATTTTTCACAACTGGAAATCGTGTTAATCATTACGAACTTCCAACCGGTCGATATCTCACCTTTAATTCCAGCACCCGGTACTCCTTGACCTTAATCTCATGATCAACCTGATTGGATTAATCCTTTTTGGGATCCTTGCAATCCTGCAGAGCACAATAGTCAGCAGAATGCCATTGCTGAATGGCACCGCTGATTTGATCCTGTTATTTATCGTTGCCTGGGCCCTCCAGGACCGTGTAGAATCAGCCTGGCAGTGGTGCCTGATTGGAGGTATCTTTGCCAGTTTGTATTCAGGGTTACCTTTTGGTTTATTTGTGATTGCTTATTTGATTGCCACCGGAATTTCCAGACTCTTGAAACGCAGGGTATGGAAAGCACCCTTCCTGGCTATGTTGGCAGCCACTTTTACCGGCACCATTATCATCCAGCTGATATCATTAGTGGCGAGGCTAATTACCGGTGTCAATATACCCTTATTGAGCGCGCTCAATTTAATCCTTCTGCCGGGATTATTATTAAATCTCATCCTGGCAATCCCTGTTTTTTCCATCATGCACGATATGGCTGCCTGGCTATACCCGGAAGAGCTGGAAGCATGAACCATTCACCAGCGTTAAAAAACATGGTCAAGACCTGGCGGATCCTCATTCTGGGGATCATCCTGATCATTATCTTTATCATCTATGTTGCCCGCTTGTTCAACCTGCAAGTTTTACAATATTCTAATTGGCTAGCTCTGGCGAATGATAACCGCACACATACGATTAATTTGCCCGCCTCGCGCGGCTCAATCTATGACCGCAATGGGTATATCCTGGCGAGAAATATCCCCTCCTACAATGTGGTAATCACGCCGGCATATTTACCGGATGATGAGGGCGAAGTGCAAAATATATATCGATCGCTCTCCGACCTCACCGGAGTGCCGGTCAATCGCGGTATAGTCGATCCTGTAGCTGACCCGTACGTTCCGTGCACCTCCGATCATGGCATTTCGCAAATCGTTACGTATGGTGAGACCAATGCACCATACGAACCAGTAAAGGTCGCCTGCGACGTAAGCCAAACGGTGGCATTAGCCATCCAGGAAAACGCCTCGGCTTGGCCTGGTGTGGGGATTGATGTGGTACCTGTTCGAGACTACCCGACCGGCTCACTGACGGCCTCAGTGGTAGGATTCCTTGGACCAATCCCCGCAATAGAGGAAGATTACTACCGAGCAATGGGATTCGTACCAAACCGTGATAAGGTGGGTTATGCAGGTGTCGAGCTCTTCTTCCAGAATCTGCTAGCTGGTGTCAATGGTCATCGCGTGGTCGAATGGGATATCGCTGGACAGATCCTGGGTGATCTGGAACCACCGGTAGCTTCGATGCCCGGCTCGAGCATCGTGCTCACCATTGATACCCGGCTGCAACAGGCGGTGCAATCAATTCTGATCGATGAAATTAATGACTGGAACCAGTCGTTGGGGGAAGAGCGGATGACGAGTGGGGCGGTGATCGCAATGAATCCGGGTACAGGTGAAATCCTGGCCTTGGTCAATTACCCAACCTATGAAAACAACCGCATGGCACGCATCATCCCGGCTTATTATTACGAACAGCTCATAGCGGATAAACGTAACCCCCTATTGAACCTGGCTGTTGGAGCAGAAATGCCTGCGGGCTCAGTCTTCAAGCTGGTGACGGCTACCGGTGGGTTGAATGAAGGCATTGTTACCCCAGAAGAGGTCATCCAGACTCCTGGAAAAATAACCGTTACCGAAAGGTATTACGCCAATGATCCCGGGAAACCAAGGGATTTCGTGGATTGGATCTACCGGACAAGGCCAGAGGGATTTGGAAGCCTGGATTTTGTCCATGCCATAGCCAATTCAAGCAACGTTTATTTTTACAAAGTGGGTGGAGGATATGAGGATGAAGTTAATCCAGGCCTGGGGATCTGCCGCCTGGGCACTTATGCGCGGGCATTAGGATATGGGACGCTTCCAGATGGATATGCCGGGCTACCTTCCGGATACAAGACCCCTGAAATCCAGCTGCCTGATGTGGCTTCTGGATTGATCCCCGATCCGACCTGGAAGCGGATCAACCAGGGTGAAAGCTGGTCAGCTGGTGATACATATATCACCAGTGTCGGTCAGGGTTATGCACTGTCTACGCCGTTACAGGTTTTATTGTCAGCTGCTACGGTGGCGAATAACGGTAAGCTGATGGCACCCACCATTCTGTACGAGATACTGGATAGTGAGGGAAATGTCATTCAGCCTTTCACGCCCCATATGCGTTGGGACCTGACCGTGGATCCGGTTATACAGGTTTATGAAGATAATACGATACGCGGCTGCCAATTAACCGGAGAAACGAAGACTGTCCAACCCTGGGTATTTACGCAAATCCGCACAGGCATGCGATTGGCCGTACTGGAAGGGACATTAAAAAAAGAATTCACCAATGTAAGTATTGCTGCAGCCGGAAAAACAGGAACAGCAGAATACTGCGATGAATTTGCCAAGGCGAAAAATCTGTGTGAACCCGGCGCATGGCCATCACACGCCTGGACAGTGGCTTTCGCCCCCTATGAAGATCCAGAAATTGCTGTGGTGGCTTTTGTTTATAACGGTGGTGAGGGTTCGAGCGTGGCTGGACCTATCGTGCGCAGGGTATTGGAAGCCTATTTTGAGATAAAAGCTGCGGATATTGCGATGACCCCATGACCAATATATCGAGACTGAATGAACAAGTCATTATTTGAAACCATTTACAGGTGTGTAAGAATATGAGTCAGACAAACTGGCGGCATTTTGATTTCTGGCTATTGGGGGCAGTAGCCTTGATGACGATCTTTGGCATCACGATGATCCGGTCTGCTGTGGCGGGGAATATTGAGCTTGAAGCAGCTAACATCGTCCAGCGGCAGCTGATTTTTGCTGTGTTGGGCTTCGTCGTCATCTTTATTGTGGCAGCGATCGATTACCACTTATGGGCTTCCATCAGCCGACCGATGTACATCATTACAGCCATTGTCCTGGGTGCATTAACCATCGCTGGTCAGGCACTCTATGGCTCGGCGCGATGGTTTGATACGGGTGTCATCCTGATCCAACCTTCGGAACTGGCGAAAATTGTTGTCATCCTGGTATTATCTGATTTTTTCGCCAGGAATTTCGACAAACTTGACAACCTCGTCTGGATCGGACGCAGCTTGTTGTTCACCCTGGGCATCGTGGTATGGATCTTTCTGCAGCCGAACTTGAGCACCTCCCTGGTGATCCTAGCCATCTGGTTCAGCTTGCTCTGGGCAAGCGGATTAAAGCCCAAGTACTTGCTGGCTTTAGGAGGGATCAGTCTGGCAGCACCATTTGCAGCCTTTCCTTTCCTGGCTGATTATCAAAAGCAACGCATTCTAAATTTTCTGTTCGCCGATCCGAACGCTACCCAGGGTGAGACGTATAATATTCAGCAAGCATTGATCAGCATCGGCTCGGGAGGGTTGTTAGGAAAAGGATATAACCAGGGCACGCAGGTCCATTTGAGGTTCCTTAAGATTCGTTGGTCGGATTATATTTTTTCCGCCACAGCCGAGGAGTTTGGATTAATAGGCTCAGTAATCATCATGCTTTTACTGCTGTTCATCATTTATCGCTGTTTGCGTATAGCCAGGTTATCCAGGGATACATTTGGTGGTTTAATCGCTTACGGAGTGGCGGTATTACTGGCTTTCCAGGGGATGGTAAACATTGGCGTGAATTTGAAACTATTACCTGCTACAGGCTTGCCTTTACCCTTCATTAGTTATGGCGGGAGCTCTTTACTCTCATTGCTATTGGGCGTGGGATTGGTGGAAAGCGTGATTCTGCGCCATAAACCATTAGAATTTTAATTTTCTATAAGAGCGTGATTTATCAGCAGAGGAAAATCATAACCATAGGGAGAATTGATTTGGTACAGTCAAATCCAGTTCGTGTCCGATTTGCACCTTCACCCACCGGACGGACTCATATTGGGAGTGGACGTACTGCCTTATACAATTACTTATTAGCCAGGCAAACCGGTGGTACTTTCATCCTAAGAATCGAAGACACCGATCAAAAACGATACGTCCCAGGAGCCGAAAAGGAGCTGATCGACAGCCTGCACTGGCTGGGAATTGACTGGGATGAAGGCCCTGGTGTGGGTGGGCCAAATGGACCCTATTATCAGACCGAGCGTAAGGATATCTACCAAGTATATGCACACCAGCTGATCGAGCGGGGACATGCATATTACTGCTTCTGCACTCCCGAGCGACTGGAAAAGGTGAGGAAAGAGCAGATAAGCCGCAAAGAAAATCCACGTTATGATGGATTATGCCGCAGGCTAAACCCCAGTGAAGCAGCCGCCAGGGTAGCAAACGGCGAAATGCACGTGGTGCGGTTTAAAGCTCCTGAGACAGGTAGCGTGACCGGGTATGATTTACTGAGAGGTAATATCACCGTCGATAGCTCTGCGATGGATGATCATGTCATCGTGCGATCGGATGGATTAGCTCTTTATCACCTGGCCGCCATGGTGGACGATCATCTGATGGGCATCACGCATGTTTTTCGCGGTCTGGAGTGGTTGTCGACATTTTGGCTGCATGTGTCGATCATCCGGGCATTTGGATGGCAGGAGCCGCAGTGGATCCATCTTTCCGTCTTCCTGAAACCTAGTGGAAAAGGAAAGATGAGCAAGCGGGAAACCTCCACACTCATGCAAGATGGTTATTCGATCTTTATCAAGGATTTGGCTGACCTTGGTTATATCCCTGAAGGGGTGGTCAACTGGATCGCCCTGATGGGATGGAGCTATGATGACAAGACCGAATTCTTCACCATGGAAGACTTGATCCAAAAATTCAATCTGGATCACCTGAATCCTTCACCGGCAGCGATCAATTTCACCAAACTCGACCACTTCAACGGCATGCATATCAGAAACCTGACCCGCGATGACCTCGTGAGCCGGCTATCGCCATATCTGGTGAAAGCCGGTTACCAGGTTGACAATGACGTACTCAATCGCAGCATACCCATCATCCGTGAACGCCTGGTGACGCTGGATGATGTAGTCGCAGTGGCAGGTTTTTTCTTTAAGGATGAGATCACACCTAGTCCCGCTGAGCTGATTGGTGACAGGCTGACCGCGCATGAATCAGCAGACATTGCCAGAAAATCTCATCAAATCCTGGCCGGCTTACCCAGGCTAACCAAGGACCTGGCAGAACCATCCATGCGCCAGTTGGTGGAAGACATGACCCTTAGCGCGGGGCAGGTATTTGGTATTTTAAGGGTGGCAGTGACAGGTCAAAAAGTGAGTCCGCCGCTTTTCGAGAGTATGGAGATCATCGGCAAGGACAAAGTGCTGGATAGAATAAAGACGGCCATCGAATTGTTGGAAAAGATGGATCAGGCATGATGACCAGCACGGCTTCAGGCTGGACGCCATGAGATGGGCGTGGTAAAATTTTTTTTGTTACGCACTGGGGGCTCGTCTAATGGTAGGACAGCAGACTCTGGATCTGTATGTAGAGGTTCGAATCCTTTGCCCCCAGCCAAAGGTCAAAACACCCCCGGCAAAATGACCTGGGGTGTTTTGATAGTGAAAAGCAGAGGGCACAAATGACTGAGCTTTCTTCCACTACATCCAGCAATTTTATCCGAGAAACCATCCAGGAGGATATCAAATCTGGGCGATACGGAGGCCGGGTTCACACGCGCTTTCCCCCTGAGCCCAATGGATACCTGCATATCGGCCACGCAAAGGCATTTTCCATCGACTTTGGGATGGCACTAGAATTTGGTGGGAAATGTAACCTGCGTTTTGATGATACCAACCCTGTCAAAGAAGAGGTTGAGTACGTAGAATCGATCAAGGAAGACATCCGTTGGTTAGGCTTTGATTGGGAAGACCGCCTATTTTTTGCCTCTGATTATTTTGGGAAGTTATATGAATTGGCGATCAAGTTGATAAAGAAGGGCAAGGCCTATGTTGATGACCTCAGTGCAGATGAGATCAGGGAATATCGCGGCACCTTGACCGAACCGGGGAAAAATAGCCCATATCGTGATCGGAGTATTGAGGAGAACCTCGACTTGTTCGAGCGTATGCGGAATGGTGAATTTCCGGATGGTTCGCGGGTCTTGCGAGCAAAGATAGACATGGCTGCTGGGAATATGAACCTGCGCGACCCGGTAATGTATCGCATCCTGCATGCCTCGCACCATCGCACAGGGGATAGTTGGTGCATCTACCCCATGTATGACTTCGCTCATGGGCAAAGTGATTCAATTGAAGGGATCACTCACTCATTATGCTCACTGGAGTATGAAGACCATCGTCCTTTGTACGACTGGTTCCTGGATGAATTGGAAATTTACCATCCACGGCAAATCGAATTCGGCAGGTTTAACCTCACCTACACCGTGATGAGCAAGCGGATGCTCCTGAGGCTGGTCAAGGATGGATATGTGCGTGGTTGGAACGATCCACGCATGCCAACCCTATCAGCGATGCGCCGTCGCGGATATCCGCCTGAAGTGATCCTTAAATTTTTAGAGGCAGTAGGCGTACCTCATCATAATAATTTGGTTGACATCGCCCTCCTGGAAGCTTTCCTGCGCGATGACCTAAACCTGACTGCACCCAGGGTGATGGCGGTATTACACCCACTTAAGGTCGTGATCGATAATTATCCCAGTGGACAGGTGGAGGAGCTTGATGCTGTGAATAATCCCGAAGATCCTTCAGCAGGGACACGTAAAATTAAATTCTCCCGCGAGATCTATATCGACCGGGATGATTTTCGCGAGGATCCACCGAAAAAGTATTTCCGTCTGGCACCTGGCAGGGAAGTGAGGCTGCGTTACGGATATTTCATCAAATGTGTCGGTATCGTCAATGACCCTAAGACAGGTGAAATCCTAGAGCTGCATTGCACCTATGACCCCGCGACACGAGGTGGATATGCCCCAGATGGGCGAAAAGTACAAGGGACTCTGCATTGGATCTCGGCGGAGAATGCGATCGAGGTCGAGGTGAGGCTATATGACCGTCTCTTCACCAGGGCTGACTTAAACGATCTAGATGAGGGGGCTGATTTTCTCGATTTCATCAATCCCAATTCCTTGAACGTTATCCCACAGGGCATTTTAGAGGCTGGCCTGGCTAATGCAGAACCGGGCTCGCGTTACCAGTTTGAAAGGGAAGGTTACTTTGTGGTGGACCCCGATACTGCTCCTGGGAAGCTCGTGTTCAACCGGATCGTCCCATTACGTGACACTTGGGCGAAAATTGAAGAAGCTCAAAAGAACATTGGAAAAATATAATTGGTTGAAACACAAGGTTTGGTTTATTTTTTGCAACCATACCTTGTGATTTTTAGAAGGAAGGCTTTATGTGTGGAATTGTAGGTTACATTGGTCCTCAGAATGCCACGCCGATCATTTTAAATGGTCTTAAGAGGCTTGAATACCGAGGCTATGACTCAGCCGGTTTGGCGGTGATCCAAAACAGCCATATCGAGATCCGCAGGGACGTGGGGAAATTAAATAAGTTAGCCGAGCTAGTATCAGAGATACCAGTGTCGGGTCATGCCGGGATCGGGCATACCCGCTGGGCGACGCACGGAGAGCCAAGTGCACGTAATGCCCACCCCCACATCGGGATGACAGGTGACGTCGTGGTGGTGCATAACGGGATTGTGGAAAATTACCGGGAATTACGTGATGAGCTCCTGGCGGAGGGGGTGGTCTTCAACTCGGATACGGATACTGAGGTGATCGTGCAGCTGGTCGAGCGCTACCAATCGACGGGGATCGGGTTAGTCGAGGCGGCACAGAAAGCCATGCAACAGCTGAAGGGTGCTCACGGGATCGTCTTGATGTCATCGCTCGAACCCGATAAGATTGTGGCAGCCCGGATTGGCAATGCAGGAGGAGTGGTCATTGGTATTGGTGATCACGAGATGTTCATTGCCTCTGACCTTCCAGCCATCCTTGAGCACACACGCAGAGTAGTCTTTCTTGAATCACGCCAGATGGCAATTGTCACTGCGATGGGATTAGTCGTGCAGACGCTGGAGGGTAGGCCGGTTCAATACAAGGAGCAAATTGTATCCTGGGATCCAATCGCTGCAGAGAAGGGCGAATATCGGCACTTCATGCTCAAGGAGATTAATGAGCAGGTACGTTCATTGACGGATACCATCGCCGGACGTGTGGACGTTGAGAGGCGGCGAATACAACTGCCGGAGTTGAATTTGACGCCTGACTTTGCCCAGAAAATCCAAAAAATGTATATTACCGCTTGTGGAACCGCCGCTCATGCGGGGATGATCGGAAAAATACTCATTGAGCGCATTGCCCATATCCCGACAGAGCTGCAGATCGCGTCAGAATTCCGCTATGGAGATCCGATCGTAGGTCAAAATACAGTGGTATTGGCGATCAGCCAATC
>Ga0153916_10002017_pt1 | contig 14886 bp, 16 predicted proteins | sample Opewatmetagenome_FD_109642 | JGI IMG/M metagenome (GOLD analysis project Ga0153916, IMG submission 109642) | Freshwater wetland microbial communities from Ohio, USA - Open water 3 Core 3 Depth 4 metaG | ecosystem: Environmental > Aquatic > Freshwater > Wetlands | place: USA: Ohio, Lake Erie...
CGGGGTGCCGCTAGACGGCATAGTCGTCCACCACAAGGTGACAGTCGGCAGCGTAGACGCTGTCATCGGCGGTCAGGACCAACGGATTGATCTCGGCCGAGCGGGCGTCGTTCGAGCGGGCCACTCTGTAAAGCTTGGTCAGGAGATCGGCCAGCTTCGGCAGGATCGCCCCCTCTACCCCCACCCGGATGAGCATGTTCCTGGCCTCATATTCGGGAAATCCTTTAAGAACGTCGATAGCCTGACGGGCGATTTTCTCCGGGTGGAGCCGGGCGATCTCCTCAACCCCCGTCCCGCCAGCGGGGCTGAAGATGAGGAGAGGCTTCTTGGCCGCGTCGTCGATGACCAGCCCGACGAAGTATTCGGCCTTGATGGCCAGCCTCTCTTCGACCAAAACGCGGTCCACGATGAAATTCTTGACCTTCATGCCCAGGAGCTGGCGGGCCTTGGCTTCCGCTTCCTCGGGTGTGGCGGCAAACTGAATGCCTCCGATGCCGGCCCGGCCGGTCACCCAGACCTGGATTTTGATGACGACCGGCTTTCCGATCTTCTCGGCAATACGCCGGGCTTCCTCGGGTGTGGCGGCGACGTCCCCTGCGGGAACCGGAATCCCGCCCTGTTTAAGCAGCTTCTTGCTTTGATACTCGAATAACCTGGCCATGGCTTCTTCCTAAGGCCTATTATTATTGAGATTGGAGGCGATGTTGTCAATAAAGAGAGACCGATCGGCGGGAGTCTCTCGGCCCTGCCAAGGGGGCAGATTTTATCGAGTCAGGCGAGACGGGCGCCCTTCGGCATTACTCCAGCCAGATCTTGATGGTGGCGTCGTCGTCGACGATCTCGAGAAGGGTCAGCGGGCTCAGCTCCTCGAGGTCCTTGAGCGCGGCCGCAATGTTGATATCGGCTTTGTCCGTGCGCACATGTTTGTCCTTCGCGCAGTGCGCGAGAAGCTTGGCCATGGAGATCGGCAGTGTGATTTTGACGGTTTCCGTCCCTGATTTGTTATCGACGATAAGAACCTTGAACCATTTCACAGCCCTGCCCGACTCGCAGGCTGGCGACCCCTTGACGGCCTTCTTGATGACCTTGAGGTCGTCCTCGTGTCCGTTTGCGAAAACCGGGCCTGCCAGGCAGATAAAAATGGCTATCGCCGCCGCTAAAGCTGTATATCGTTTCATGCCACTCCTCCTTAATAGAAGAAAAGGAGAGAATTCAGTCGATCCATATTCTTATTATCCGGGTCTTATCATCCTGGGGCCGGATTTCGATGATGTTTCCCTTGATCCGAGTCAGTTGTTGGACAATTTTATCCAGGTCATAACCTTCGGCTCTCAAAGCGGCCTTGTCCTTTTCCGGGATGGCCTGGAAAGCCAGGTCCGCCAGGGCCCAGGGGATGTTGAGCGAAAACACGGGCTCGCTCCGCCCTTCGACGATGACGCTGATCCTCAGGGCTTTAGCCCTTCCTCGCTCTTCCTGGTCCTCGATATGTTTCAGGGCATCAGGAGATATCCTCAGCAGCGCGATCTTCGCCCTGTCCGTGAGTTCCTTGTCGCCCTCCTCGACGATGATCCTCTCCAGCACCGGAACGGCCTGGACGGCGACCTGTTTGTCCTTGACCAGGCTCAGTTTGAAGGCGGCATAATACCTGATGACGCGGTTGGGGCTCTCCAGGCGCTGTTCGATTTCGTCCAGGTAGTCCTCCTCGTCGTCTTTGTAGAGCTCATAGGCCAGGTCGATGATGGAGGATTCCGCCTCCTCGGACAGGCTGTCGTTTCTTTTCTTGCTCGCAAGATAATCCTTGTACGCCTCGATGGCTTCTTCGTCATGGCCCTTCCGTCTGGACAGGCACTCAGCCCTGTAGAAGGTCGCCTGGGGAACGAGTGAGCTCTGGGGATAATCGTCCAGAAGATCCTCGAACAACTCCTGGGCGTCTTCCCATTTTTCATCAAAGAATAAAAGCTTGGCCTCCTGGAAGACTTTCTCATCCGCAGGCTCTTGGGCGGCCGCCCGGACGAACAAGAGACCCGCCAGGATGATTATGATGAAGGCTGTTTTTCTCACCTTATACCTCGCTTTCCTGGAGCTCTTTCTTCAAGAGCTTTATTTTAAGAAGGATGTCCTTTTCTTCGATCAGGTTCTGGATCCCCCGGCATTGGACAGGAGTCAGGTTCTCGCTGACCTGGGCCAACTCGTAAAAGAGGAGCTCAATCTGGTCGCAGATGGCCTTGGCCTTGGCCATCCGGGCTTTCTCGAGCTGGGGATTCAGGTATTTTTTCTTAGACAGCAGCTCCCTGGTTTCGCGCGCCGCGGCCTCGGTCAGGCGGCAATTTCCGCTCTCGGTTTGAGACTGGGCGAGTTCAAGCAGCACGTACTGGCTTTTTTCCAGGTAGTCCAGGGTTTCCCGGCGGGCGACCTCCTGGTCGATACGGCCCAGGAATTCGTTGGAGGCGAAAAACGCCTCGGCCGCCGGCTTTTCCAACACCCCGCTCCTATAGACGACGAACATGGCCGTAACCCCGACCAAGATCCCAAGGAGGAGACCGGCCAGGGCAGGCCTGAACCGGGCCGCGAATAGCCACCCCCGCTCCCGTTTTGTCTTGATCTCTGGCCGGGCCTTCTGATCCCAGACTGCCGTCACGATCTTCTCCGCCTGGGCGTCCCAGTCGATCCCATACAAGACCGCCTTCATCTCCTGACCCAGTGAATCGGCGCTCTCCAGGAGCTTCTCGAGGGAGTGAACCTCATCGGCGCAGGCCGGGCAGGTTTCGAGATGACGCCGGATGTCTTCCTGATCGTGTTTGCTCATCTCTCCTCCCAAGTAAGCCATGAAATCCTGTTTTCCGCGTCGGCACTTGTTCATGCTTGTATCCCCAGTTGCGGGCTGAGCCAGTTCTTGAGGTTGCGGACGGCCTTAAAATGAAGAGATTTCACCGTTCCGACCGAGATCCCCAGGACTTGGGCGATCTCCCGGTACTCGAGCCCGTTGAAGTGTTTCATCACAAAAATCAGCCGCTGCCTCTCTCCGAGGCGTTCAAGGTTGCGGGACAGGACATGGCGCAACTCCGAGGATTCCGGGTTGGACCAATGGTCCTCGGCAGCCAAAGGCAGCTCTTCGACGCTCTTGCCACTCTCCATCTCCCGGCGCCGGGCGTGATACTTCCGGTAGTAGTCGATGCTCAGGTTCTTGGCGATCTGGAGGAGCCAGGCCTGGAAATTCCTGCCTTTCTCGTAAGCGTCGAGCTTTTGGTAGAGCCTCATGAAGGTTTCCTGGACGACATCCAGGGCGTCCTCCCTGTTCTTGAGGATAGAATAGGCGAGCAGGAAGACCTTTTGCTGATGGAGGCTGACGATATCCTTGAAAGCCTGCCGGTCGCCTTCCCCGGCTTTACAGAGCAGAGTGCTAATGTCCTCATGATACGTCGGCCCTTTGTCTTCCATACGTTCACAGACTACTACGGAGGGATTTCGAGAAAGGTTCACCCCCCACGACCGAATAGCTGGAAAAATATCCCCATCCTGAAACCCGTCTCCCCGAAGTTCTTCAGAAGGGGGCTATTAAAAGGAGCCTATATTAAAACTTGCCGAAATCTCTGCGCTCTCTCCGTTCCCCGCCGACGGGTCCGCTTCTCTCGGCCCGTGGCCTTGCGTCGTTGACAATAATTCTCCGGCCGTCGAATTCCGTTCCGTTCAGCTTCGCCTTGGCATCCTGGGCGCCTTCCGCGTTCCCCATCTCGACGAACCCAAAGCCGCGTCCCTGGAGGATGTTGACTGAATTCACCTCTCCGTACTGGGAAAAGAGTTCTTTCAGCTTGTCCTCTGTGGTCCTGTAGTTGAGGTTACCCACGTATAATTTTGCAGCAGACATATAAAAAGACCTCCTTGCGCTCCTGCCGTCATCGGCCCGTCCCAATCGTTCCGACCACAGCAAAAGTCGACCCATTCTTCCATATCCAAAAAAAGAAATCAAGCTCTATCCCCGGCTTCCTTTTTTCTGCTATATTGGGTAGGACCAAGGTGTCTAAACCGGCAAGCTCGGAATCCGTAGTAGGGATTAGGAGATGATATGAAGAAGGGCAAATACATCCTTTTTATATTCCTTTTCTTCTTGGTCCTGGCGACCACAACGGTCATTGCCTTCATCTACTCCGAGTTCAGGCGGCCACCCGAAGTGCCGGCTGACTCCTACCTTGATATCGACCTGGTCGGCCCATTCCCCGAACTCTCCGCCCCGGATTTGCTGACCGCCTATCTCTTCGGAGGACGGACGCTATCCGTTCACGACGTCTGGGAGAGCTTCCGCAAGGCCAAGGTGGACGACCGCATCCGATGCGTCCTGCTGCGGCTTGGCTATCTGGAGTGCGATTGGGCCAAGATCAGCGAAGTCCGGGATGCCATCCGGGGGTTCCAGGAGTCCGGAAAAAAGGTCTATGCTTATATTGAGGAAGCCCCCGATTTCGACAAGGAGTACTACCTGGCGACGGCCTGCGACCGGATCATGCTCCACCCCCTCGGCTGGCTGGGTGTAAACGGTATCGGAGGCTGGGTTCCCTTCTTTAAGGAGGGTCTGGACAAACTGGGTATCGAGGCCCATTTCGAACATGTAGAGGAGTTCAAGACTGCCTACAACATGTTCATGGAAAAGGGCTTTACCGAAGCCCACAGGCTGATGATGGAGGCTATCTATCAAGATATCTTCGCCGAATACATAAGGGCCGTTGCCGCTGCCCGCAAAAAGACCGAGGCCGAAGTCAAGGCCATCATCGATAGGGGCCTATACCAAGGGGAGCAGGCGCTCGAGGCGGGCCTCGTGGACAGCCTGCTTTATGAGGACGAGTTAGGAACCATCCTCCAGGAGGGGGGCAAAAAACTGAAGCGGACCCGTCTCTCGGAGTATGTCCGGACGAGCCCAGCCGGCCTCGGCCTGGAGACGGGCCGCAAGGTTGCCCTGATCTACGCAATGGGACCGATCATTAGCGGCGAAGGAGCTTATAACATGATCGGCGGCCGCACTTTCTCCCGGGCCATCCGGAGGGCCAGAGAGGACAAGTCGATCGCGGCTATCGTACTTCGCGTGGACAGCCCCGGCGGCTCAGCCGTCGCCTCGGACGTGATCTGGAGAGAGACATTCCTGGCCAAAAAAGAAAAGCCGCTGGTCATCTCCATGTCCGACCTGGCCGGCTCGGGGGGATATTGGATTTCCATGGCCGGTCATCGGATAGTGGCCCAGCCTCAAACCCTGACTGGGTCGATCGGCGTCCTTGGCGGCAAGTTCAGTCTGGCCGGACTCTACGAGAAGCTGGGAATCACGGCCGAGAGGATAACCTATGGACAGAAGGCAGACTTGTTCTCGACCTTCCGGCCGTTCAGCCCGGAAGAGCGCAGTTTTCTAAAAAAACAGATCCTTTGGACCTACGACAAATTCCTCTCCAAGGCGGCGGAGGGACGAAATCTTACCCGGGAGGATGTGGACAGAGTGGGCCGGGGACGGGTCTGGACCGGACGCCAGGCCCGTGAGATCAAGCTCGTCGATGAGCTGGGCGGCCTGGACAAAGCGTTGGACCTGGCCAAGAATCTGGCCGGGATACCGGCCGACGAAGAGGTCAGGCTTGTCGTCTGGCCACAAAGGGTTTCAATCCTCGGAACGATTTTCGGCCGTCCGGAAGCCAAGATAGATCTCTTCGCGTCGTCCGACCTGAGCCGGCTGCTTCAAACGCTTCAAATCCTGGAAAGAGAAAACCCCTGGGCGGTCATGCCTTTCTGGCTTCGCGCTCATTAGAAACCGCCTCCTAGTAGGCGTAGGTGGAAGGGCAGATCGTTTTGTACTCGCAGTAGAAGCAGTTGTGGAAATCTGGCCGGGCCTCGAAATCCCGGTTCCGGATTCCCCGGTCGGCCTCTTTGATCTTTTCCCAAGCTCTTTCCATCTCCTTCTCCCCTTTCTTCGCCCGGCCGACGAGGTCCGATTCCAGAAAATGGAGATGGGTTTCGCGGAGGGGAATATCCCGACTCTTGCAGAAGGAGAGAGCGTAGAGGTCCATCTGGAGGCTTTCGGCCGCTCTCCTGTCCGCCTCTTTCTGGTTCTTCACCTCGGTCGCCTTGAAATCGATGATCACAGCCTCTCCCTCCCGGACATCGATTCTGTCCCAGCGGCCGATGAACTTGATTTTTTCCTGCTGCCACTTGAAGCTCTTTTCGAGGTAGGAGGGGCTCAGGCCGGCGGCTTCCTCGCGGCGACAAAACCGGACAAGGGCTTCCCGGCCGGCCTTTTTGCGCAGCTCCTCGTGTTCCCGGCTTAGAAACCCCTCGTTGACCCATAGCCCCTCGTATTCCTCGAGGAGCTCTTTCTCGCCCACCTTTTCTCCGGCCATTCTTTTCCTTAAGAAGGAATGGATGGTGTTGTGGAGGACCCGACCGAAAATAAGGGAGTGATGGGCGAGCACGGGAACGCGCAAGAGATGACGGAACTTGTACTTGAGCGGGCAGGTCAGATAATCCTCGACTTGAAAATAGCTCAGGGTATGGATGTCTCTGACTCTAAATTCGGGCGGGATCCGGTCCTCGGCAGACCCCGCGCCGTAGCGCCTGATCTCTTCAATGGCTGAGGTGCGCAACACCTCGTCGGGGAGCTGGGGCACGTCCAGGGCTTCCAGGACGAACGGGCTCACTTTTTTCAGCCGCTTCAGGCCGTAGTCTCTCGCCCAGGTCAGATAAAGGAACCTTTTGGCTCGGGTCATGCCGACATAGAAAAGGCGTCGTTCTTCCTGGAGGTAGCTCTCCTCCTGAGGGAGTTCTTCCTTCAGAATCTCATCCGGAACCGGGATCTTCTCTCGCCGCTCCCGCCCGGGGAACCGGTCGGCAATCAGGCTCACCAGGAAAACGCTGTCAAACTCGAGTCCCTTAGCCTTGTGGACGGTCAGGACGTTGACGGCAACTTCTTCGAGCTCGGCCTCGGCCGTGGCCGGGTTGTCTCCGACCTCCTGGAGCAGGTCGAGGTGACGGGAGAACGCCTGGATGGAATCGTCCCCGACGAGCCCGGAGAAGTTCCGGATTTTTTCGAAAAGAAGACGGATGTTCTTGACCTTGAGTTCGGCCTCGAGGTTTTCCGCCTCCACCAGGCTCTTGATATACCCCGTCTTTTCCAGAAAGGCGTAAACCACTTGGCCGGCGTTATGCGCATCGGACAGGTTGACGAAATGGACGAGATCCTCATAAATCCTCTTGGCGCGCTCCACGGACTGGGGCGAGATTTCAAGGCTGAGCGTGCCCTCCGCGATCGACCGGAAAACGCCGTGGAGGGAGAGGTTCCGCCGCTGGGCATAGTTCGAGATAACCGACAGGTCATACAGGTCCAGCCGGTAGATCTCGGAATGGGCGAGGAAAAAGAGGCTCCGGCCGTCCTCAAAATCAGTCAGGGCCCTGATGAAGGAAACGATATTCTTGACCTCTTCCTGGGCATAGAGGCCGCGGCTTCCGGAGAACCGGAAGGGCACCTGTTTCATGTTCAGAGCCCGGAGGAACGGGTCGGCGTCGGCATTGCGCCGGACGAGGATGGCCATCTCACCCAGGTCGGTCCCCTCTTTCCATTTTTCGCGGATGATCTCGGCTACTCGATCCGCCTCATGGGATACTGTGTCAAACTGAAGAAGATGGATACTCTTGCCGGCCTCAGCGTGGGAAGAGATCAGTTTTTTGTCCACCTTGGACTGGAATTCCAGACGATTCGGGTTGTTCTGCTGAATGAGGGTATAAGCTGAATCGAGGATCGGCTGAACGGATCGATAGTTTCTCGTCAGCACGATTTTCCGGGCGCCTGGATAGACGGTCTGAAAGTTGAGGATATTGCTCAGTGAGGCGCCGCGGAAGCGGAAAATACTCTGGTCGTCGTCTCCCACCACGGTCAGGTTTCGGTGCCCGGCGGCCAGGAGCTTCAGCAGCTCGAACTGGATGTAGTTGGTATCTTGGAACTCATCGACAAGGATGTACCGGTATTTCTGCTGGAACTCCTTGAGTACGGAAGGCCTTTTCCGGAAGAGCTCGACCACCAGCCTGATCTGGTCCTCAAAATCAATCTTCCCTTCCTTCCTGAGGAGCCCCTCATAGGTCTGGTAAACGTCGGCCACCTCCAGATGCTTGCCGGCCAATTCAGCTTCGGCCTCATCCCCAGCCCGCCCCTCGAGCTTCCGGGCGTAAGCCAAATATTCTTCCGGACTGATGTCCTCCTGTTTGAGCCTTTTCACGGCGTCCAGCAATTCCTGGATGTGGCGGGTGGGAGAGCTCAGCGGTCGGTAGTACCGGAGGGGGAGGCGGAAAAGGTTCTCCCGGAAAAAGATGGCCTGTTCGACGTCGTCGAGCAGCCGAAAGTCCAAGGGAAAGCCGAGGTCCAGGGCATAATTCCGCAACACCTTCTCTCCAAAGGAATTGAAGGTGCTGATATCGACAAAGGAATAGCCGTAAGGGATGAGCCGGTCGACCCGCTCCTCCATCTCATTGGCGGCCTTCTCGGTAAAGGTCACGGCCAGGATCTCCTCCGGCTTGGCCAGTTTCGCGGCGATCAGGTGGGCGATCCTATGAGTGATGACCTTGGTTTTTCCGGTTCCTGCCCCGGCGATGATGAGCAGAGGTCCCCGGCCGTGTCTGACGGCCTTTCTCTGGTCAGGGTTGAGGTCTGTCAGGAGCCCCTGAGTTTCTTGAAGCGGCGGCCTCAACGATTTTCTTCTTTTTTCTTGATGATGACCTTTTCCTCAGGCTTGATCAACCAGAGCTTCTCCCGGGCCTCTTTCTCCACGGCCCGGGGATCATTCTGGAGCGCCTCGATTTCCTTCTGGAGCTGGCTTTTTCTGGCCTCAAGGCTCCGGATCTCCTGGAGCAGGGCCTCGTAATTGCCTTTGGCCCGGTAGATCTCGATGAGCCCTTTCTTGCCGAAAAGCGATGAGATCAAGATGACCAGGAAAAAAAAGGCCACTGCCGCGAGGGCCAGCTTCTTCCGGAGCGAGACTTCCCTCCGTTCCTCGGGAGCCATCAGTCGAGCCTCTTCACACCGAGGCTGAGGAGCTTCTCCAGGTCGGCCTTCGACTCGGCCTCGGCGTAGCAACGGATGAGAGGCTCGGTCCCGGACAGCCGGAGGAGGAGCCAGTCGTCATCGTCGAAATCCAGCTTGATTCCATCGACTCGCTCAACCGCCAGGATCCTTTTCCCACCGAGACGCTCGGGGGGGGCGATGATAAGGTCCTTCAGCGCGCGCTCGCTTTTCGGATGCAGAGGGACGCTCCTCTGACCGCTATATTTCTTGCCGTATTCCCGGAAGAAACTCTGGCGGAGCCCGGTCAGGCTCATGCCCATGACGGCCATCATCTCGGCCACCAGCAGACCGGCGAAGATGCCGTCTTTTTCGGGAAGGTGCGACTTCACGGCTATGCAGGCGCTTTCCTCGCCGCCGAAAATGATCTGCTTGCGGAGGAAGAGGTCAGCCATGTACTTGAAGCCCACCGGCGTTTTGAAGAGCGGCAGGCCGTAGCGCCGGGCCACGCGGTCGATCAGGTGAGTGGTGGAAACCGAGCGGGCCACCCCGCCGCGCCAGCCTTTCACCCGAACGAGATAGTCGAGGAGCAAGGCGAGAATGATGTTCTGGACGATGAAGTGGCCGTTTTGATCAAGGATCCCGAAGCGGTCTCCGTCGGCGTCCGTAGCGATGCCCAGGTCGCATTTCTTTTCCCGGATCAGCTTGCCCAGGTCGCGGAGGTTTTGTTCGCTGCAGGAGGGCGTGATGCCGCCAAAATAGGGATCGACATAGCCGTGGATCTCCTCGACGGGGACGTCGTTGTCCTCCAGGATTTCGTCGAGATACTCGCGGCTGGTCCCATAAAGAAGGTCCACGCCGATCCGAAGCTTGGACTTCTGGATGGAGGCGAAATCGATCTTCTTCTGGATGAATTCCAGATAGTCGCTCTGCAGGTCGATCTTCTTGACGAACCCGAGCCGCGGATAATACGGGTTGAAGGCCGGAACCCTTGACAGGCGCCGGGCCTCTTCCTCGACTTTGTCGGTTTCGTTGGGAAGCGCTGGAGCGCCGGTCTCCAGGTTGAGCTTCAACCCATTGTATTCAGGGGGGTTGAAAGAGGCGGTGAAGTTTATCCCCGCCTGCGCCTTCCGCTTGATGATCTGGAGCGCTTGGGCCTGGGCCGGGGCGTCCCGATCAGCGAGCAGCACGTGGATCTGGCTGTGGGAAAGGATCTTGGCCGCCTCATTGGCGAACCGCTCCGAGAGAAAACGGGTGTCATAGTTGACGATGACAGTGATGTCCCGGCCGGGGAACCTCAGCTTCAGATAGTTGGCAACGGCCCGAACGACGATCCGGACGTTATCAAAAGTGAATTCCTCCCCCATCACCGCGCGCCAGCCCGAGGTCCCGAACTTAATCATCTCTGTCCCGGGCCAAAATTAGCATAAGAATACGCCGGAAAGCAAATCGGCCTAAACGTCCTTCTTTTTCTGGGCTTCCCCCGTCATCGGCACGAAGCGGACGCCGGAGATTTCTTTGGTCTTCAACTTCCCGCCGGTCTTTGTCACCAATGTCAAGACCTGGAATTGGCGGGCGTCTCCCAATGGAATGATAAGGCGGCCGCCCTCCTTGAGCTGTTCGAAGAGAGGGAGCGGGATCCGGGGAGAAGCACAGGTGACAAGGATCCCGTCAAAGGGGGCCTCCTCGGGCCAGCCAAAAAACCCATCTCCGCTCCTAATCTGGATGTCTCGGTAGCCAAGCCCCTGCAGGGTTTGGGCGGCCTGCTCGGCCAGTCTCGGGTTGATATCAATCGAAAAGACCCGGACCTTGAGCTCGGCAAGGACGGCCGCCTGATATCCCGATCCCGTCCCGATCTCCAGGACTTTCTCGCCACCCTCCAAGCCCAGGCTTTGGGTCATCAGGGCGACGATGTAAGGTTGGGAAATGGTCTGACCTTCCTCGATCGGCAGGGGATAGTCCTCGTAGGCCTCTGCCCTGTGCTGGGGCTGCACAAACAGGTGCCGGGGGACTCGTCCCATTGCTTCCAGGACACGGCGGTCGGAGATGTCCCGCCCGGCCAGTTGCTCGGCGACCATCTGCCGCCGCTCCCGGGCATAGACATCCTGTTCTTGGCCTCTCGAGAGAACAAAAGAGAGAGCCGCGCAGGGAAGCCAGGCAATAAACAGGGGAAGAAAACGTCGCACCACAGCGGCCTCTCTTGTGTATTTTCCCCCAACCCCGGGGCAAAATCAACGGCCCCAACTCCGAAGGACATTATAAGGAAGAAAAGCGAAGGGTGTGGGTGAGGAAGTCCGTGGACGACTGAGCGGGCTGACGAATCCCATACCCGAGCCTTTCCTCATCTTGATTGATGAGGCGGACCGACGATTTTTCACCTCCTATCTCCTCTCTAAGGGTGATTGACGCCCCAAATCACCTGTGGGATTCTTAGGGTCGGCTGAAACGTGAAGTCCGGGAGCTTTTCTGTTGACAAAGGCTATTTTTTCTGGTAATCACATGGATAACCTGGTTGAGTCTGAGTACGTTGTGCCTTGGATGGAGAAGATAGCAGTATATCCCGGATTCTTCGATCCCATCACCAACGGGCATGTCGATATCATCCTCAGGGGTTTGAGGCTGTTCGACAAAATTGTCGTCGCCGTGCTTAAAAATCCCAAAAAGGAGGCCCTATTCTCGACTAAAGATAGGGTGGCCATGATTCAGGAGATCTTTGCCCATCAGCCCGACCTCAAGGTCAAAGCCTTTGATGGACTTCTCGTCGAGTTCGTCAAACGGCACAACGCCAAGATCGTGATCCGGGGATTGCGGGCGGTTTCCGACTTTGAATACGAGTTCCAGATGGCGCTCATGAACCGCCAGCTCGACCCCGATATTGAGACACTTTACATGATGCCCAGCGTCCATTATTCGTTCTTGAACTCAAGCGTAGTCAAGGAGGTGTTCTCGCTGGGCGGCTCCGTGAAGGGGCTTGTTCCGGAGAACGTGGAAAAAAAGCTCCGGGAAAAACTCAGACAGGGAAGGCTATCCGTTGGCAAATAACCTCAATAAAGGTAGGCGCAAACATGCTGGGTTTTAACCAAGACAAAGGAATCGTCGGATTGGACATCGGCTCTCACGCCATCAAGGCCGTCGAGCTAAGCTCAAAGAGAAAGAAGGATAGGGACGTCTTCGAGGTCGTCCGGATCGGGTACGAGCTGCTCCCCCACGATGCCATCGTCGAAGGCACGATCATCGATTCCACAGCTGTCGTCGAAACGATCAAGATGATCTTCGATGAGAACAAGTTCAAGAACCGCAACATCGCTATCTCCATTTCCGGTAACTCGGTCATCATCAAGAAGATCGCCCTGCCCGCCATGGACAAGGAGGAGCTGGCCGAATCCATCGTTTGGGAGGCCAAACACAACATCCCCTATCCCTACGAGGAGACCAACGTGGATTACGCCATCCTCCGCCCGCCCCGCGGCTCGGAGGAGCGGAACCTGGACATCCTCCTGGTCGCCGCCAAGAAGGACAAGATCGCCAACTACAGCAACGTGGTCAACCAGGCCCGTAAAAACCTCGTGGCCATCGACGTCGACGTCTTCGCTCTCCAGAACTCCCTCGAAGTCAACTATCCTGAGGAATTCCAGTCCAAGACCTTGGCCGTCATCAACATCGGGGCCAATATCACGAACGTAGCCGTCGTCGAGCGGGGGACCTCCCAGCTCGTCCGTGACTTGTCACTCGGCGGTTTCTTCTTCATCGAGAACATCCGCAAGGAGCTGAACCTCAGCTTCGACGAGGCGGAAAAGCTGCTGAAGGGCATCCCGGCGAAGAACATCGCCGCGGAAAAAGTGGACGAGCTGGTCAGCTTCAACATCAAGGATCTGCTCGATGAAATCGACAAGACTTTTTCCTTCTACGAGGCCGGAGAAAAGAAAGAAAAGAAAATCGAAAATATCTATCTGAGTGGCGGGCTGGCCCAGCTCAAGAACATCACCCAGTCCTTTGAGCAGAAGTTCGGGATCAAGACAGAGACCTTCAATTCTTTCCGGAACGTTTTCTTCGACGAAAAAAAGCTCGTCTCTGCCTATCCGCAGGAAATGGCCCCCCTCTTCGGCGTGGCCGTCGGGCTCGCCACCCGGAAAGTGGAAAAATAACATGATCCGAATCAACCTCCTAAAGCCGGAAAGCAAGGACCTCAAGGAAGGGCTCGCTGTCGCCGGGCCGGAGATCAAAGCCAAGAAGGCCTTCCCCCTCACCTCGATCTTCGCTGTGGCCATCATCGCCCTCCTGGCCGGCGCCTTCTTTCTCCAGAAAAGGACGATCAACCAGGAGAAAGACCGCCTCCAGGCCGCCCAAGCCGAGAAGAAAAAGCTCGAGTATGTGGTCGCCAAGCTGGCCGAGCTGGAGACGCAGAAGGCCGTCTATGAGCGCAAAATCGGCCTCATCAGCCAGCTTCAGGCCCAGCGGGACAGCGCTGTCAACATCCTGGACGAGCTCAGCAAGAAGCTCCCGGACTGGGTTTGGCTGACCGATGTCACTTCTCAAGGCCAGATGATCCAGATCAAGGGCAACGCCCTCTCCAACAACCTCGTCGCCGATTACATCTACAACCTGGAAAGCAGCCCCCACTTCGCCGGCGTCAACCTCATTTCCTCGAACCAGAAATCGGGACGGGGCACTCAGTTCCTCGAGTTCTCGCTGACCCTGAACTATGTGCTGCCCGAGGGCGCGATGCCGGTTCCCAAGAAGTCGACCGCCAAGCCGACGCCTAAGGCCAAGACCAAGAAAAGGTGATCACCATGAAAAACCTGCCCTGGTACGGTTACATCATCCTTGCGGTCGTCATCCTCGGGGCCGCTTTCTTCATCTACTTCAAACCTCAGCAGACTGAACTCGGCCGGATCAAGGTAGAAAGGCAGAAGGTCGAAGGCGAAGTCCAGAGCCTCCAGGAGAAGAAGCAGCAGTTAGACAAGATCGAGGCTGAGCTGGCCACCCTCACCCAGACTTTGAAGGAGCTGGAAGTGATCATCCCGCTCAGGAAGGAGACCGATGTCATCCTCCGGCGGGTTCAGCAGATGGCCTTCGACTCCCGGCTGGACCTCATCCGGTTCACTCCCCGAGGAGAGATCAACAGGGAATTCTATTCGGAATGGCCGATCCCGATGGAAATCCGGGGGAACTATCACAACCTGGCCTCTTTTTTCGACCGGCTGAGCAAGTTTGCCCGGATCTTCAACATCGAGAACTTCACCATCAAGGCTTTGAACAACCAGTCGGATGACCTGACTATCTCTTCCACTTTCACGGCCAAAACCTACATCTTCCTGGAAGAGGAAGCGGAGGCGACGCCGGCTGCGAAACCTCAGCCCAAGAGGAGGGCGACATGAAACACGCGGCCATTGTGCTCGTCTGTCTGGGCTTCCTGCTCGGAGGAAACGGCATCCTCTATTCGCAGGAAGAGAAGCAGGCGCCGGAGAGAGAAACCCTCATCGACCTGCCGGCCAACCGGCTGACATATGATGCCTCCGGCCGGAGGGATCCTTTCAAGAACCTGCTGGGAGGAAAAGAATTCAAGGAAAAAACTCCCATCGGGGGCGCGCCTCAACTTTTTATCGATGACATCAACCTCATTGGGATCGTCAAGTACAAGAAACGATACACGGCCGTCCTCAGCGGTCCCCAGGGTTTCCCGTATTACTTTGAGGTCGGCGACAAGCTGTCGGACGGGTTCATCCTTTCGATTGCCGAAACCCAGGTCATCTTTCGCAAGACCAACGAGCGGGGTATCCCCTTGACCAAACCCAAGGATATCATCAAAGAAATAAACCCGGAGGAGCGTTAAAACATGAAAAGGAAACCTATTTGGCTGCTCTTCACCACAG
>Ga0153916_10002018_pt1 | contig 14884 bp, 16 predicted proteins | sample Opewatmetagenome_FD_109642 | JGI IMG/M metagenome (GOLD analysis project Ga0153916, IMG submission 109642) | Freshwater wetland microbial communities from Ohio, USA - Open water 3 Core 3 Depth 4 metaG | ecosystem: Environmental > Aquatic > Freshwater > Wetlands | place: USA: Ohio, Lake Erie...
GTCGATCGGGCTGAAAGCGTATGCCACGACACATGCCGCGAAAACCTTGGCGTACCAGGCGACCCTGGGATCTTTATATGCCAGGTAGATCGCGTAGGTTTCAGCTTTGAGTTGCTTTGCCCGTTGTCGCAACTTCCGAAAGGTTTGTTTCATCAAAAATTATCTCTGCATAATTTGAAGCACTGCCGCGATTAAATTCACATAGATAAATGACCTTGAGCTCAACTAATCTGCGGAAATGGGCAGAGCCTTCCCATCAGAACGCCTGGTTGACAGGTAATACAACCTCCCCGGAATTCCCGCCAGTCGGGTCAAATTGTGTGGGTTTTTAGACGGGCGATTCCACCATCATGTCAATAAGAATGGTGCCATTGACTCCCATTTCTCTTTCCAAACGACAGGAACAAGATTTTGAATGACCTCCGCAGGCATCCCTCGCGAGAATACTTTCCTCTCCTCCACTGGCAAGTTGTAGAGCATGAAAGGAACTGTCAAGTAAGGGGGTACAGCAAGTTTTTGACCGTGTTCTGCGAATAACCTCACCAACCTTAGTTGTTCTTCAACAGGTATTAATGCATCTGCTTTAATGATGAATTCATCTGTCTCCATCTGTATGTGGGGATGCCACGATTCATTTAACGTAGTCAGTGCTTTTTCGAGGTTCCTCAGTTCGGTATCAAGCTGGTCATTCTTTTCACACTTTTCTGCCGCCATCTTGATATCATCCAATATATGAACCATCTCCTGGTGCCAATTAATTAACAAATCAAAAGGAGCTTCAGGAAGCTTATCTCGAAAGTATGGAAACACGATTTCGTCTTCAGTAAGGTGATGAGAAGTTAGTACAGAAGCGAGGGCTCGGATGTAGTTGAAAAAGCCCTCCCGTCTACTTTCGTCTTGGAAACCTCCCTGTATAACCTCCTGGACGCTTTCAATTGAAACCCTCAGACTTCGAGTAACAATATTGTGAATATTGGTAAAACTAACTGCGATATTGGATTCTTGTTGTTTTGACATTCGTACCGCCTCCTAATGAATAGTTAGGTATCCGGGTAATAACTTCAATCGACACTTTAATTGATCAATAGGTTATAGCCTAGTAAATGCACCAGATCCAGTCAAGCATAGGCATCCCATGCCGCCTGCCTGCCTTCATCAATCGATATATTTGTTTTTAAATTTACCTAATCTCCGACTTGGATTAACATGAGTGGCATACCACGTAAATCTGCATAGATAGGCGAATTGAGTGGTGAATGCGGGTCGTTTTTACCAATGTAACGAGCAGCATGTGGCTGGAGGTACTCAACGCTCATTAACGGATCAGCCTTTTTACGGGTGATCATTGATTCATCGGTCATCTGAAGATCAACCCATGACAATCGGTCATTTCGCCGGCAGCGATTGCAGGTAGAGCCATATAGCCTTGAGTTCGTCGTCGGTCATGTGGCTTAGATCTTTCCAGGGCATATACTCGCTCAACTTATGTTCTTTGGGATTGATACCTCTCCGCAGGGTTTCGATGAAATCCAGGTCAGTCCAACTTGACAACTTACCGCCCGGGGTGAGATCAGGTGCCGGTGGCGCGGCTGGATTAGGATCCTTACCACCGGTGAGTTTCCTGCCGTGACAGGTAGCGCATCCAACCGATTTCACTAGGTATTCACCATAAGCCACCGTCACACCTTCTGGTGGAGCAACCGGGCGCGAGCCAGTATGGTCAATCGTTTCCACATCGATAATATCGCCAAATGCCCCCGCAGCCACCAGGATCTTCCCCAGCGGGGTAAGGGTGGGATCGTCCCATTCTTTGTCTACAGGCGGCACGCTCTTAAGGTAAGCGATGATCGCCCCAAAGTCAGCCTCGCTCAAGTTGTAAAGATCTTTGGAAGGCATGACCAACAGAGGTTTACCCTCCGGGTTAATACCGTGGCGGACTGCCAGCACCCAATTGTCGTCACTGAATTCACTACCCGCGCCACCCTTACCGGGAGTCAGGTTTAACGCATTAATTATACCCAGGGGTGGGTTGTTGAAGATCGTCTTCCCGCTAGAGTCCTCGTTATGACAACCCTCACAATATATCGCTGCCAGGCGTCCACCATGCTCGATGGATGCAATATCGGTAGGAAAGGTCACCGACTCCGGTTGGATAGTGTAGACTTTATTTATTCGGATACTGGTATTGGCATACAGCCCGATTGCTACAATGAGAATCAACCCAAGCACCACGCCAATTACAATGCCAGTCCATTTTAATGCTTTTCGCATGCTGTTTCTCCTTTTTCCTTTATTTGAGTAAAAATATCCTGCCAAGTAAAATACACCAGATCGGGTATAGCATAAGCCATCCCACGCCGCTTGCTTGCCCAACATAGTTGATGACCCATGATGCCGCCGCCTGGGAATCGATTCCCTTGAATATCCCCGGAACGACCACCAGGCCAATTATCATGATCACTCCTGTAATAAGCCCCAAAATAACCAGGCTATGGGGCCAGAAATTGCCGCGTTGGGCAGAGTAATTCAGTCCCAATAGCCACAAGCCGATCAAGGCATTCCCCGCTGCCATGTACAACCCTGCCAGAAACCAGCCCGTGGTTCCAGAGATAACAAGGACCGAGCCCACCACCACGATGAGCGCGCCGGCCAATGCGATAATGAGTGCGACCAGGCTTAAGAGCGGCGAATGTGCGTGGTGCCCAGGATATAACATCCATGCCAATACTCCACCCAAGATTGCCGTGAGACCAATGCAGATATCATTGAGTGTGCCGAAAGGCTGGCCTACGGTGAAGAATAATATGATGAAAATCAATCCAAGCAAGCCCGCAATCCCAGTTGCGATGGACACCCAACCGATCATACTCGACGAGAAATTGTTTATTGTCATAAAGCCTCCTGATTTACTGGAAGTATACTTGATAGTCAGCTAAAAAAGCCACCATTCCTGGTATAGCACCCGATGAAAAGTGGGTAAATTCTAATAAGCCATGTCTGGACAAAGGTCAGTCTTTTCCAAGCAGGTCTGAAAACACTCGATGATGTTTTTCTTCATCTGACAAGATTTTTTGAAACAAGCTCAAGGTTACATCATCACGTTCTTTTCTAGCGATGTCAATGATTTGTCTATACAACTCAATTGCCCCGCGTTCCTGTTCCAGGTTGTTTTCCAGCATTTCTTTCGTAGTCTTGTTTATGTTGATGGCATCCGGTTGGGTTGTCGGTTCCCCTCCTAGGAAAACGATTCTCTCCACAATGGCTTCAGCATGTCTCATCTCAATAATTGCGATTTTCTTAAGACTTGAACCCGGGAGGAAAACCAGCGAATGGCTTGCTACGAACTTGCTCTGCTTATCGGTATGCGTTTTACCAGAGACTGCCAACACCTGACCGGCTGCGATCGAATGTTGCAACATATATTGTATAGACACCTGCAGTTCTCGTGCGATCGCTTTATTCAATAGATTCACTATATCGGAAGAATTTGTTTCGTTTATCATATCCAACCTCCTTTTGCATTTTGCGGTCATTATATTTACTAATTCTTTACTACACCCTTCTAGACTTGTGTTCTCAGTGATCCGAAACTGCTATCGTGGGCAATTTGGTGCAGCCTGACGTTCAACTTCAGCCGCGTTGGCCTGGGGCTTCGTCAGAAAGGAGCCCGGCCCCACAAACCAGCCATCAAATTTTTTCGTCCAAGCCTGGAAAATCACGCCCGGCGGTGCCGTTATCATGTGCTCAGTTACCATCCGACATGGCCTCGCTGAGAGATCGGGTTGAATAATAGTCATCGTCTTTGGCATCGTTCCACCTCCCACCGTTTAACCGGGTAATTAATGGTATTTTAGTGGCTTGACTTTTATTATTTCGGTCCAGCTCCTTAAGTTTATCCAAAGCTGCCGACCATTCTGAATAACGTTCAAGAATAAAACCCACTGTTATTCGGTCGAAGATAAACCTGTATCGGTCAAGTGTTTGTTCGTGTATAAATAACTCATCCGCGCAACAATCATCGATCACTACCGACAAGAAACCGCTCTGAGCCGCTGACGTAGCGGTAAAAAGCACGCAGGTGGATGTGATTAACCCTTCTGTCAGGATAAACCGCTTCCCGGCCTGCCTCAGGTGCTGGGACAATTGTGGGTTGTTGCTTTATTCCATAAAGTGCGGGTCATTCGTAGTCAGCCCCCCGTTCTTCGATTTGCTAGATTAGTATAGCTGGGCGTGCGATCCCATCTTCAGCAAGGTAGGGTTCAACATCCCCTCGACTACCCGGTGCAATAATAGCTATGCGCACAAATTACACTTCCAGCCACTCAAAACGCTCTGCGAGCAGAGGCTTCCCACGCTGTTCATCTCTCACGTATTGCTCCGTGTCCTTGAAAAAAGACGCCGGCTTGAAACACGCCTCCGGCGGAAGGACTCCGTGCTTGGTGACCTGGCCTCGCAAAATCCGTAGGATCGAAACGGTGAAGCTGACGATCGTCCAATCCCAGTAAAAAGCCGGCCAGCACATATAGCTTACCCGCCGCCCGTTCTTTATCCCTGTCGCGCTTACCCACATCAGCCAGCCTGAAGGGTAACCTGGTGGAGACGTGAGCCAGCGTTCCTTATCGGCTACGGCGGTTTCCATGATTGCCAGAGCCGCCTTTGCGTGGTCGGTTTCACCTTTCGCAATCCGTTGACCTTGTAGCAGGTATAGCTCGTTGAGCGGCGGTGGGATCAAGCTCAACACAGTGGACACCGTCTTCACACCCGGTAAAAACCGCGGAAGGGTTAATGGTTCCTGGGAATCCACCGGATATGCTGTGATCCTGTACCCCGATGGGTGAACGACCTCAACGGGATTCTCGCGGGGTTCGACCCGCCCCCAATCTCCTGCCCGATACATCAAGACGGGCCCTCGGTAGACTTCCAAAATATCATCCCAACTGGTTTCGACGCGGCCTTGCTCACGCGTCCTTGCCAGGCTCGGTTCGGGTGAATAGTAGGTCCCCGGGGAGTAGTCGAATAACATGCACACAGACAGCTCTTCAGTCTCATCCAGTTGATCGGTGGCGTGCACTGCCATCAGGCTTGTAATGGCAAACCAGCCGGTCCCGATGACGGCGGTTACACCTCTGGCGCGTGCCAGCGTGTCCAGCTGGAGTGCTTTTTCGGCGTTAGTTCCACCGACTCCCAGGTCACAGTAGGCTACGCCTGCTTCAATCGCAGCCTGGAGGGCGGGAACCTGCACCTTTGAGGTGGGTCCAGCCGCGTTGGCGATGATGTCGTAATCACCTGCGATGGATGATAACCGGGCTATGTCTTCGATGTCGACTCGCACAGCCCGAGATTTATCTCCGACCTCTAATACCGCCCGTTGCGCAGCTTCGAGATTCCGGCTGGTCAACCCAATCTCCATGATCTGTTTTTCACGGGCGAGCAGACCTGCCGTATTCTTACCAAAGACGCCCGTGCCTCCGAGAAGAAGAACTTTCATGGGAAACCTCCATGAAGTGAGCCAGGCAGGTTTAATAGAAGGGACTGTTGTCGTAATATTGATCTTCGCGGATGATCTTGCCATCTATCACTTCCAGGATGATCACAATAGGGACTGAGGCAAGATTTCCATCTTTACCGGTGTTTGTGTAGGTCCCGGTCAGGGCAACGAAACGACCATCCCGTGAAACGAAATGGTAGTTGAGTTTCATCCCGAAATTCGTATTCTTGAAGAGGTTGTTAACGTAGCTCCCAGAATTACGAATAAGGTCCGCCACCACATAGCTGCGAAAGGGGGTGCTATTATCCATGAAGATGGCCTCGTAAGAGAAAAGAGCCAGATAATCCGTGGCTTGTTCTGACTCGTAGGCAGCAATGAAGGCCTGTGCAAATTCTTCGACAACCGAGATCTCTGCAGTCGCGGTAGGCGGCAGCATTCGCGTCGGTATAGTGGAAGGCATACCACAAGCAGCCAATAGCAAGATAGCCAACGTCAGACCAAGCATCCCTGGTAGCAACTTCTGTTGGTTCATTAAGGAATTTTCATGGCGCGGTAGGTGTTGGTGCTATCTCAACTGGAATCGCCTCGCTTATTCCCCAAAATCGCAAAACGTTATCCGCTGAACCAGCCACCAAATAATGACCGTCTGGAGAGAAAGCGACGCTGTGTATGGGAACCTCCTCTGCCAAAATACGCAACTGTTGACCATCGGTCACCTGCCACAGACGGAGCGTACCATCATCTGATACGGAGACCAGCAGCGATCCATCCGGTGAAAAGGCTATCCCCTTGACTGTCTCACTGTGACCTTGCAAGGTTCTCAACAGGTTACCATCACTCACCCGCCACAATCCAATCGTGTGGTCTTCAGAAGCGGAGGCGAGAAGTGTACCATCGGGTGAGAACGCCACTCTGCGTACCGGTGCCGTGTGATGCTGCAGAGTCCGTACCAGGCTCCCGTCACTCACTCTCCAGATGAGGATTGAATTGTCGTCTGAAGCCGCAGCTAGCAAGCTGCTGTCCGGTGAGAATTCCACATCTTCGATGACATAATCATTTTCTTTCATAACACGCAACAAATTGCCATTACTCACCTGCCACAGACCTACATTCCCATCCCAGGAGCCAGCCGCGAGAGCCAAATTGTTTGAGGAAAAATCCACGCATGTAACCCCACCACTGGCTATTATTTTTCGCTCCTGGTTGCCCCCCTGTACCTGCCATAGGATCAAGCTGGCATCCTCCGAGGCGGTGACGATAAGCTGCCCATTGGGCGAGAAAGCTACCCCCCACACCCACCGGGAATGCCCGAGAAGATACCTTTGGAGAGTGCCCGTCTCTACTCGCCACACACCCCCATAGAAACGGTACTGGTTTATACGTACCCAGTCCCGGTTGTTGGCTGTCCCGAGTAAGGTTCCATCCGGGGAAAAAGCGATATCGACGACATAGGAGCCGGTATCCCACGTCCCCAGGCTGACCATACTCTGAACAGTCTGGGCATTCAAGGGAGCGGGTGGGTAGGGTATCGGTGCGAGCTTTAGTTTGGGAGGCTGTCTCGAGCTGATATAAAGATAACTGGCAACTGCCACCACCAGTAGAAAAAGGATACCGGCTGCAGTCAGGAGGGTCCTCCGGGAACCCAACCTTACTGCCTTTTTGGCTTTGGGCTTGGTGATCTGGATAGGAGCAGAGGGCGGTTCTACCGGGATTTCTTGCTTCACAGGTGCGGTGGAAACTATCCCTTCTTGCTGCTGGAGGTCCTGATCGGCTGATTGTACTTCGGGTTGTTCGCCCGGCGGGATATTTCCCGGCGGGATTTCCCCTTTAACGGGCTCAGGTACCAAAACCTTAGCGGTCGATATCGCCGGGCCTGGCGGGCCTGCGGGCTTAGCCGGCTCCGCTTTATTTTCTTCCACGACGGTCGAGACCGGTGGTGAACTCACCATTTTTTCCTGTATCCGCCGTAATGCAGTACCCATTTCAGCCATGGACTGGAAGCGTTCCGATGGTTCCTTAGCCAACGCCTGGTAGACAACCGCCACCAGCTCTTCCGGGATTCCCTCTCGGATCTTTCGCAAATCCGGAAGCGGGTCATTGAGCGCCATCATCATCAGGGTCAGGGGTGAATCCGCCTGGTATGGAGGGTGCCCACCGATCATCTCATACAGGGTCACTCCCAACGAGTAGATGTCCGAGCGATCATCGCTACGCTCGCCGCGGATCTGCTCGGGTGACATATACATCGCAGTGCCAAGGGTGGCGCCGGTGGCGGTGTGATACTCGCCCCCCACAATCTTAACAATGCCAAAATCCATCAAGATGGCTTGCCCGTTCACATCGAGCATGATGTTGGCTGGCTTGATATCCCGGTGGATCAGCTCGTGTTGATGAGCATAGCCGGTGGCATCACAGATCTGTGTGCAGATGCCGACTGCCTCGGAGAGGGGCATTTGCCGTCCGGTTGAGCTGAGGCGCTTGAGTCTGGCCTGGAGGGTCTCGCCAACCAGGTATTCCATCACCATGTAGTAGATATCCCCATCGATGTTGAAATCATACACCTGAACGATGTTGGGATGGCGTAAGCGGGCTACCGCGGCAGCCTCCTCTTTAAAGCGACCGATAAAATTGGGGTCGTCGGATAAGTGTGGATGGATCAGCTTAATGGCCACCGTGCGGCGCAGGTTGGGGTCGATCGCCCGGTAGACGGCTGACATACCCCCTTTCCCGAGCAGAGCTTCAACCCGGTAGCGTCCACCGATCGTTTTCCCAACCCAACTTTGCAGCGTCATACTTACCTCGAGAGGAAATATAGTACTACCTTAATTATACTTTCCTTTTAATTATATAAGGAAATTCGCTGATTCTACCCCGTTCTATTGGCAATTACCTCCGGGCGTCCATCCCGATAATAGAGTTTCATCGCCGATGCCTTGCCATCTTTATCCAAAACGAACTCGAATTTCATGTCTTCGTCCAGCCGGAATCGGGTCTTCGTCATCGGGATAATAGGAAAAGCTCCTGGCAATTCTTGATGACCATAAAACAACTGCCCATTCTCAATGAAGAATCTCCGCTTGCCGTATTCGCCGGTGCATCGGGATAGATCGGCTTCATCCAACACTACCGGGGAATATTCAGTTGCGATGATTTCTGCTGTCCATTCCAGGTAATTCTTCTCATCTTCATCCTGGCATTTCTCTATAAGATGTTCCAATGCATTAAGATGGGCTGTCTTGAGCGCCTCTTCCGCCGGGACCGCAATATGAGGTTCCACGCCTGTCCCTTCCCAATTCGACCTGGTAATGGGGTTGATCGGGCGCCCGTAAGGTAAGTGGACATAGAAATCTCCCTGAACGACTTCCTTGGTCACCGGATGAGCAGCGCCTACGGTGGTTTCTCCGATCAGAGTCGCTCGTTCCATCTGTTTCAAGTTATAAGCAAATTCCTCCGCCCCGGAACCTGTATCGCTACTGGTGAGCACATAGACGGGGATATCCGGTCGACGTTTCCCGGGGACGTGTGGGAATGTCCAAAATTGCTGGGTGTCACCCGTTGGACGGTAGTAGAAGGTGTTGATAAGCCGTGGTTTGGAATCGTACAAATAACTGGTGATCAGCTGCACCATGCTGGGGTAACCGCCGTGGTTCTGCCGCAGGTCGATAATCAGCGCATCGCAATTGGCGATGAAATTCATGGCTGCCACTGCAGTCTCTCCGCCATACTCACTGGGCTCGAACAGACGCAGGTCGATATAACCGATATTACCTTTCAACCTCTCAACGCGCTCAAAACCGAAGTTGGTTTTTCGGGCTTTTTCCAGATAACGCCTCATGCGGTCTTCGTCAGCCTCGTTCTCCGGATCGACCTGATCTGCGACCCCTTTGGGATCGTAAACTACACTCCAATGACGATCGTTCGAGATAGACTGTAAATCTGAGGTTAAATTGAATGCGAGCTCCATTTCATCGATAATCTCAGCGTATTCCCCATTCATTAGCTTGGTTTGAATTTGGGTTGCGATCTTCTCTCCGATCTCGGGGTAAACATATTTTTCCCTGGTCAATTGGATGATATCTTGAATGACTTTTGTTCGGATTTCGGCAAAATTAGAGTCTTTCATCGTGGTTTTCCTTTACGTGCAGAATAAGTCTCTGTTTGGCACATCTTGTTGGGTTAGCTCCAACGACTTTTTTGATATGAATTGTCATTGCAAGAGGTTTTTTCGAAGCAATCTCGTTCTCAATTCTTTTACGCGGTCCACGAAGTGTGAGCAGCTTATTATGCAACTTCGCCTCTCTGCTTGAAATGAGTAACTATCATTCCGTAAATTTCATCCCAGAACTCCTCGAGCCTCTTCTCATAAGCTGTTGCTATCCTGCTCTCCAGCTCATCAACCTGGAAGCGCCTTGACAGTAATTCTTTCAATAGCCCCGGTCGGGTCTCTTCAATGTAACGTGTCAGCCAGTATCCACGGGTATACGTGTAAACCAAGGCGTCCTCGTCGTCAATTCTCAGTTTCTGGTACCCTCCTGGGCTGTGTTTATCCACCGGACGATTAAACCCCGCCAGGGTTTCAGATTGCACGGTTGGCTTCCCAAAGAACCTGTCCACCATCACCATCGCCAGACCTTCGTTCAGCCACGTTGGCAACCGGAGGTGCGCCGTGAAGGCATGGGTCAGCTCGTGGCAGGTGATGCTTTGCACCTTCGCATCGATATTACCCTCTTTGATAAAGATCCGGTCGCCGATCCTTCTATCCGCAAGCTGCAAAAGACGGGGCGGCTTTATCCCAACTGCCAGCCGCCGCCCATATCTCTGCGACCACCCACCCGCCAGCGACCATGTCTTCCTGGCACGGATACCCCATAGAGGCATGGTCACTGCCATCAGGATCTTCCAGGGCCAGGGAGCTGACTGAAACACAAAGCCAGTCCACGAAGTCATAACATAGATGTGACAGTCTTTTGGTGTATCAAGCCCCCAATGCTCTCGTATGAGTCGGGCGCTCCTCTCACAGGCTTGCCGGATCAGTTCGGCAGCATTCTGATCCTCTTCACTATAAAACAGGATAAGACCGTTGATTGATATCTTTTGCATCATTTCGGTTTCTCCCCGTGCACCATCAACATCAAACTTAGGATGTATGGCTCAGGTGAAGCCAGGAACTTCGTGCGTGAGACACGGATCTTCTCCAGCTCTTGTTCTGACATCAGACCAAATTTGACTAGCGGTAGCAGCCGGTCGGGGTCTATCTGCGGCAAGAATGGTTCGATGCCGATGTTATCGCTGTGGGCTGCGATTACTTCCAAATCCAGGTTGATAAAACCAGCCGCTTTGAGTATACGCCATAAATCCCGCCCGACCCGCCGGTTACCGCCCTGTGCCGATTGAGCCTGTCCGCACTTTTCAAGGATGCCCGGGAATTCCGGAATAACCGGTTGGACAATACCAAATATCTCATCGTCGATATCATAGATCACCAGCTTGCCGCCTGGCCTGAGAACCCGCCTTATCTCCTTTGCTGCCCCGATGGGGTTGGGTAAGTGCTGAAACAGCAAACGCGCATAGGCGAAATCAAAACTGTCATTCGCCAACCGGGTATCCATAACCGATCCTTCGATAAAATGGAGGCGCTTGTTGGTTTTATTTCCCAAGTATTGCTCAGCCCGCTTGAGCAAGGTGGGGTCAATCTCCAGACAGGTGATCGGGCTATTCGGTAGCAGATTTAATAGCGACTCTGTGATAAAGCCTGGTCCGCTTCCTGGTTCGAGCAAGGACATCCCATCCTCCAAACCGAACCAGGACAATGTGCGCGCTTCTTTTTCCCAACCCAGGCGAGCCTGTGCAGCCAGTCGCTGGATTTCAGCATTGGCGTCGCGGTGCGCGGCGTGGACATCATAAGATCCTGAAGTGGTCATATGTTCTTCTCCTTACGTTTTCATTTCTACACTCCACCCTCCATGCGCCTCAAAACGGCCTCCCATTCTGGCATATCCTTTAATATCTTGAATTCCTCTTGTTGTTTCGTGTATTCGCTGTGTGCCCAACCCCGATCCACCGCCGTCTGCAGGTACTCGAGAGCCTTCTCCTTGTTCCCAAGCAGAGCCCAGGCTGAGGCTACCAGATGGTAGTAGTAGTCTGGATTCTCGTCTCGAAGCGCAAATACCTGCTCGTAGTATTGCACGGTTTTGGCATACTCTCCCCGCTGATAATAGTACCATCCCAGCTCAGCCAGATGATCTGCCAGGTCATACATGTAGTAGTAGTATGCATACTGGCGGTTTCGCTCAAAACCCACCTTCTCGGCTGTCTTCCAGGAGCCAACATTGATGGCATTACAGTGCCACCCAACCGCGCTGAACCCGTTGTTTAAGCAATGCTCCACCGTTGCCGCCACGGCTATCGTGGCTAACCCTCGGCGCCGGTGAGCGCGCAGGGTCATGATGCCTACGTCTATTCGGTCACCGGATACACAATCGGGCGTACACCATGCTACCGCTTCACCCTCATGCAATACCACGAAGCTGACCCCTTTCGACAGGAAGTTCTCCTCTGTCCACCAGATTTCTTCAAAGTTCATCCATTCGCGCACCGCCTCGGGAAATAGGACTCGCGAATCGTGAAGCAAAGCTCTGTCCACACGGCGGACTGCGTACCCATCGGGTATGTTACTGCGCCAATCGAGCTTGAGGTTACGACATAGATAGTGATAACGTTCGATCTTCTCCACTTCATGCGTAGGGATCAGCTCGGGTAGCTTTGCTTCCCAGGTCTCGGGATGGACCGCCAATGACATGGATGAGTTGCCATTAACAAAGACCTCGCCCGTGAATATCCTCTCTTTGAACAGGCGGCGTAATCCTTCATTTGTCTCGAGATTGCCTTCCTCCCCCGCCAGGAGATAGCCTTCCACGGTGAGTCCGAAAGCCGTGCGTGGATGGTTTACATCATCGACAAATATCCGGCCTGGATTGTTGCCCTCTATAGCAGCCTGGATGGAGAGACTGTAGTCAAACCCTTGGAACAGGGGACGGGCTCTCTCGAACTCACTCGATTTCAGCTCTTTAAGCATTCAACCATCCTGCTTCTACTTACTATCTAGTTGATCGTGAAGTTCAATCCACGGTTGCCGGACGTGTGGCTATCCTGTGCAGGACATACCCAAGTCCAAATCCCACGACCCCGAGCAACACCAGGGCTAGAGGCACCAGCAGCCAGACGAGGTAAAGGATGAGGACGAATCCAGCCATCTGGGACTCGGGGTGTTGCACGATCGCGGCGAAATCGGGCGCGAGTCGCACGAGAATGACGACGAATCCAATGCAGGCCGGGATGGAGATGAGAGCTCCACCCACCTCCAGGGCGATCCCAAAAAGCCTGAGGAACGTAAAACCGGACCCCGTTCTTGGGATTCTTCGACTTTTACTGACTGTGAGATGCTTTTCTGTAGACATGGTTACCTGGTCCTTGAACGCCGTCCAAAAGTTTATGGATTGATGTGGCGATCAGAACCAATGTAGAGGCTAACTTCAATTTTCGCGTAGGTGGTTATACGACAATTGTACAGCCAAAAAGCCAACCCACACAACCCAGAAATACGCCGAACTCGAATTTAAAAAGAGGCGACCTAATTGGTCGCCTCGTGATCCTACTCTGGGTGGTTATTTGATTTAGACCTTCTCGACCGGGAACTGGATTTCGGTAATATGGCGCGGTGAATCTTCATTGGCTTCATGCTCGGGGTCATGGTGAAGATAGACTTCTCGAATTGGACCAATCCGGCGATAGCCGTTGTTCTCTATCCAAGAGAACACCGCCTGCTTTGCCAGAGGTAGACCGGAAAAATCCCCGTGATGAACGGTATACGCCACCTCATTCTTTGGCAGCTTTCTGACTTTTACACGGCTACTCTCCGGGATGGGTTTGTCAATCAGAAGGGCCGTTTCCACATCCATGTCTCCTTGGTCGATCACGGTATGGATGAACTGGCTCTCATGCCATAACGCAATTCCTGGGCCAGTGTATTTAACATTCTGGCTGTCCAGATGTTCCCCGACCTCGTCAAACATCTTAGTGATGGTGGGGCCCAGGATATCCTGGCCTGACCAGGGTAAATTTGCACGTACTGAGGCGATCCATTGAGCCTCCAAGGTTTTAAGCAAGACTTCATGTTCTGGCATTTTTCCCTCGCTTTCTATCTGTCGTAGGTGTACTTTTACACTGGATAAACGCCTATGAGTTTCCTGGATCTGCTCCTCGAGCTCAGCCTGCTTTTCCTCCAATATACCCCGGATTTCACCCGCGGTGATGCCCTGGTCCAGCATCCTTGCGATTTCCTTCAACGGTAAACCCAGATTCTTCAAGGCCAGAATGCGATTTAGCCGGGGTAATTGATCTAGCGAGTAGTAGCGATACCCGGTGAATTTATCCAGGTGGGCAGGTTTCAGCAATTTGACCCGATCGTAGTGTCGCAGTGTTTCCACCGTGACCTGACAGAGCCAGGCAAATTCTCCAATTGTGAGCATAGCGTTTATCTATATACGATCTGTCGATTGAAGGCCTTCAAAATAATCATACACCCTTGGGTAAGACAAGAGTCAAGAGGGTAATTGCAGGAAATCTTGTATTTCAAGTTCAGCTCTGGTAGGGTGCGTCTCAGAGGACGCCTACCCTAGAAGCCGCTTACGAACGGCTGCCAAATCAACTTGACTTACCCCGCCCATGCTAAGGTAACTGTCAATATTAAGCCCTGTAAGTGCGCTGAGTATAGCATCTCGAACAGAGGAATGCTCGCGCGCAAGAAACTTATCTCGCTCAGGATCGGGACTTAGCTCATAATCTGCAATAATATCATCCGGTGAAACACCGACGAGCGCGAGGAGTAACAGAGCAATAATGCCCGTACGATCTCTTCCACCGACACAATGGATAAGAACGCCACCAGGTCGAGCCTGCGCTATAGCAGAAATAGCCGCCGCGTGTCGCTCCGGCCAGCGTCGAAGCGCATCCTTATAATAGAGCGGCGTACCCCAAAGATCGGTGGTAACCCACTGTTGCACAAACCCCGGATCAGTAATGTCTTCTATCTCTACCTGAACCGTTACGAGATCAGAATGACATGGCGTAATGTTGAGCTCGTTTTCCACCTTACCATAAGTGCGCAACGAAATAATTGTACGGATGCCATAGGCATATAGCGCTGACCATCCAACCGCAGTGAGATTAGCAGGATTATCCGAACGGACAATTGCTCTCCAGCGAGTCGTGCGGCCATCGCAAGTACTTAGACCGCCGAGATCGCGAACATTAGTACAGCCTTCCCAGACAAGCACCCGCTTTTTCATAATTAATATCTCCGGTACAAAGCACATTTACCATCATGCTGGTTCAAAA
>Ga0153916_10002019_pt1 | contig 14880 bp, 14 predicted proteins | sample Opewatmetagenome_FD_109642 | JGI IMG/M metagenome (GOLD analysis project Ga0153916, IMG submission 109642) | Freshwater wetland microbial communities from Ohio, USA - Open water 3 Core 3 Depth 4 metaG | ecosystem: Environmental > Aquatic > Freshwater > Wetlands | place: USA: Ohio, Lake Erie...
AGCGGCTCGCCCGCGTGCCGGAAACGGGCTCCCGTGAGCCGAGTCTCCTCGCGAATCTCCTGAAGGGCGCGGTGCCGGGCGTCCTCGTGTCCCTCGATGTACCCGGACACGGCGGACCAGCGGCCCTGGAAGCTCCCGACCCGCTCGCTCCGCCGGAGGACCAGGTAGCGGCCCCGATTCCGGAGGAAGGCGCTCACTACGGGTTTCGGCTTCACGTCGGGGAGGTCCAGAGCACCCTTCTCCGCGTCCACGCGCACCCGGTCGCCATTGGCCAGGGCACCCAGGTCGACGCCGTCGACCATGGGGACGCCACCCAGGATCGCGCCCGTGGCCACGATGGCCTCCGCACGCTCGTTCACAAGGGCCGCGGGACCCACCCCGCGCTTGGCGAGGCCGTAGACGACGTAGGAGCCCACCGTGCTCCCCTTCCCCCGCGAGAAGGCGAAGACGCGACCTGCGAGGTGCTCCCCGGCGCAGCCCGTGGCCGCATCGAGCACGGCACCGCTCCCGGGATCTGCGCCGCCCACGAAGGAGAAGGGCGTCGCGCTCACGAGGGCAGTCCCTTCCGCGCGTCCCGGTGCGATGACCCGCGCGCGGAGTCTCATGCGTACCGCTCCAGGAGGGTCTCGATGTCGTCCAGGATGACCTTCTGCGCACACAGGCTGGGCAGGTAGTACGCCCCCTTGCCCGACGGGGTGGCGACGGTGTGGAACCGGTGCTCCAGGAGGGTGACCTCGAGGCACGTGTCCGCGAGGACCCGCCCGCCCTGCTCCTCGATCACTCTGACCGCGTCGGGGCACGCGTCCCGGACGATCCGGCTCGTGAAGACCCACACGGGAATCCTCGGCGGCCTCCGGTCGACAAGGGCGGCGATGGCCCGGAGCTCCTGCGGGGACAGCTGGGGGGACCCGAGCGCGATGAGCTCCGCCTCCGTGCCGCTCGTGTAGTGGGCCCGGACCTGCTCGAGATCCTCCTCGGTGACCCGCACGGTCCGCAGCCCCTTCGTCCGGGCCGTCCGCCACTCCGGGGTCACCCGCTCCAGATGGAACATGCCCACGCTCCCCGAGGACGCGACCGCGGCGCCAAGCCACTTCAGGTCCTCCTCCGTCGCGCGGAAGCCCCGGAAGTAGGGGACCCCGTCCCCCGTCTCCTTCCCGGCCAGCAGACCCACGAGGGAGAATCCGATGCCCTCGAGCTTCGCGCGGACGTCGAACAGGATCGTGGGCTGCCGCGCCTCGTCCCGATGCAGGCCGTAGTCGGGGGTCGCCCCCACCACGGCGGCCGCGAGGGCGGAGGGCCCACCCTCCCGGTTCGTCCGCGCCCCGAGGACGGAGTTCGCGAAGCACACGGCGTTGGACTCGGCCCAGGCCACGTGCTCGCCTCGCGCCGGGCGCACGCCCAGGAGGTAGGGCGTGCAGGAGTACACGGGCCGTGCGCCCATGGCCTCGTAGGCCCGGGCCACGCGGGCTTGCTTTTCCGCGAAGGCCTCCGGCACGCCGAGCTCTCGCCATTGCCGGAGGTCCGTGCCCAGTGGGTTCACCGTGGTCGGGACGGCCACACGGGCGTCCTTCGCGAAGTCCTCCAGGAAGTCGAGTCCGGGATCGCCGATGAGCTTGTACGAGGCGCCGGCGACGTGCGCCGAGGTGACGGGTATGAGCCGCTCCGCGCCGTACAACTCGCCCAGGGAGACGAGGAGCTTCACGGCCGTTTGCTGGGCCCGCGTCCCACGGTCCCGGAGGCGCCGCTGGGCCGGCGTGAGCCGCATCTACGGAGCCTCCGAGACCAAGCGCCTCGCGACCCGACGTATCTCCTCGGGCTTCGCGGGATACGCCTTGAGCTTGACCTGGACGTCGATCGTGTCCGCCTCGCCCGCCGGGGAGAGCATCCCCTGGAAGGCCTTCTGCTTGTCGATGCGCAGGTGCAGGATGGCGTCGTCGTCCACGCGCGACTCGACGTCCTGCCGCAGCGCGGCCACGAGCCCCGACTTCGACCAGCGTTGCCAGGTCGTGCGGAGGTCCGCAGCACCCTCGACGCGTCGGCTGAGGATGACGACGGGGTTGCCGTGCTGTCCCTCGACGGTCTGTCGCGCCAAGTCGCCAGCGGAGACGGCGGCGTCCAGAGCCTGGGCCACGCGGGACTCCTCCTCCGTGGCCTGGCAGAACGTCCGCGCGAGGATCCAGTTTTTGGGGAGGCTAGCCATCGAGCTTCCTCAGAGCGCGCCGCACGTCGTCGTAGAACTCGGGAAGGGTCCCCTCGTTCACGATCCGCACGTCCGCCGCGGAGATGACCTCCTCGAGCCCCCATCCGCGCTCCCGCGCGTCCCGGCGGAGGAATTCCTCCCATGTGGTCGCGTCGTCCGCACGCCGCCGGCGCTGCACCCGCTCCCACCGCATCTCCGGGGGCGCCACCACGGCGAAGACGACGAGGCCGCGGCCGAAGGCCTTCCGGAACGTCGCGAGCTCCGCGGGGCTCCGGAGGCCGTCGATGCACACTCGGTCCGCCTGGACGTGAGGGATGGTCCGCTCGGCCCAGATCGACGCGCCGTGCTTCTGCCTCTCGTCATGGGCCATGCCGCCGACCGCGGCGTCCGTGGTGGGGAGCCCGCGGCGGCGTGCCTCAGCCCGGACTACGTCGCCCATGCGGACGATGACGTAGCCCTCCTCCGCGGCCACCTTCTGGAACTCCTCCTTGCCCGCGGCGGGCATCCCTGTCACGCAGATTACCTTCAACGGGGGTGCGGAACCCTGCCGAGACCATAAGTGTTTCCGGCCGACGCACCCATCCGGACTCCCTTCAGCGGAACGCCAAGGATGCGGAAGAAAGCCCGCATCGAATGCGGTCACGAAAAAGTAGAAATACCCACGTCCCGTAGGTCCTGACGGGAGTGCGGCAATGCCCCTGGACCTCGACCTGAAGCAGCTGCGATTCGGGACGGAGCTGCTGAAGCGTGGCTTCGCGAAGATGCAAAAGGGCGGCGTCATCATGGACGTCACGAACGCGGAGCAGTCCGCCATCGCCGAGGAGGCGGGCGCCGTCGCGGTCATGGCCCTCGAGCGCGTCCCCGCGGACATCCGCGCCGCGGGCGGCGTCGCGCGCATGGCGGATCCCACCCGGATCCAGGAGATCATGGACGCCGTCACGATCCCCGTCATGGCCAAGTGCCGCATCGGGCATGTGGCCGAGGCCCGGGCCCTCGAGGCCCTCGGCGTCGACATGATCGACGAATCCGAGGTTCTGACGCCCGCGGACCCCTTCTTCCATGTGAACAAGCGCGAGTTCAGCGTGCCCTTCGTCTGCGGCTGCCGCAACCTCGGGGAGGCCATGCGGCGCATCTACGAGGGTGCGGCGATGATCCGCACAAAGGGCGAGGCGGGGACGGGCGACGTGGTCGAGGCGACGCGCCACGTCTGGATGGTCAACGAGGCCATCACGGAGCTCAAGGACCGGGACAAGGAGCAGCTCTACGCCATCGCCACGAAGTTCTCGGAGAACTACGCGAGGCTCCTCAAGGAGGTCCGGACGATCGCGGGCGAGGACCTCGAGGTCAAGGAGGCCGACGTCGTCTTCGCCGGGAAGAACCTGGACGAGGTGACGGAGGGCCTGTTCCAGATCCTCACGGAGGTCAAGAAGATCCGGAGGCTGCCCGTGGTCAACTTCGCGGCCGGCGGCGTCGCGACCCCCGCGGACGCGGCCCTCATGATGATCATGGGCTGCGACGGCGTGTTCGTCGGATCGGGCATCTTCAAGTCCGAGGACCCCGAGAAGCGCGGCCGCGCGATCGTGGATGCGGTGGCCCACTTCGACGACCCGAACGTCGTGGCGGAAGTGTCTAAGGGACTGGGTCTCCCCATGAAGGGGACGGACGCGAAGGCGCTCCCGGTCGAGGCGCGCCTCCAGGACCGCGGCTGGTAGCCTTCGCCACCACGACGTCCATCAGCTCCGCGAGTCCATCCCCGGTCAGCGCGGACCCCCGCGGGTGGCCCGTTGCCGGACCGCCTAGGTCCGACTTGTTCTCGAGGACTACGATGGGCACGTCCGGGAACGTCGTCTCCACGGAACGGAGGAGGCCGAGCTGAGCCTCCAGGGGAAAGCCGCAGGTCTCCGTCGTGTCTAGGAGGAAGAGCACCGTGGTCGCGAGGTACCGCAGGGCCGCGATGGCCTGCTGCTCGATCCGGTTCCGCTTCTCCATGGGTCGGTCGAGAAGCCCCGGCGTGTCGAGGATCTGGAAGCGCTGGAACCCGCGTTCGAAGTGCCCGACCGTGACTCCTTGGGTGGTGAACGGGTAGGCCGCGACCTTGGGCTTGCCCGTGGATACGGCCCGGACCAGGGCGCTCTTCCCCACGTTCGGATACCCGGCGACCACGATGGTCGGCAGCTCGGGGTCGAGGCTCGGGACCTTCCGGAGGGCGATCCGCGCGTCCACGAGGGCGTCGAGGTCCTTGGCCACCTGGTCAACGACGGAGGAGAAGCGGCCGATGGCCTGCTTGCGCAGGCCCGGGAGATCCTGAATCGACGCCCGCCCGATGCGTCGCACGTACTGGCGGGTCAGGTCGCGAGCCATCCCCGCTGCCCAGTCTACTGCGCCCAGATGCTTCCGGAGTTGGTCGCGGTCCACGAGGATGTCCACGAGCTCGCGGTAGAATGGGGGCAACTTGTCCAGCGTGGGAAACGCCTTCACGTAGCCGTGGAGGGTGCTCTCGATTGTCTGTCCCGCGATCTGCACCTTGGCGACCGCGAGGTTCCGCGTGCGCTCCGCGCGGTCGCGTCCCTTGGCGGTGGCCTTCGCCGAGCGGCCCAGCGCTTTGTCGAGCACCTCGGGTGCGCGGAGGATCGAGGGCAGCTCGAACACGCGCGAGCCATCCTGGGGTGCGGGATAAGGGTATGGGTCATGCGCCGCGCAGGAGGTCCACGCCGATGACGAAGAGTCCCGCGAGGATGGCGACGCGGTTGATCGCGGCGAAGAAGTTGGCACCCAGGAAGAGGTTCCGCTCGAGGGCCTTCCCTTCCTTGTTGAACAGGGAGTACAGGTAGATGGGGATCGTGTCGCTCATGAGGGGGATGCTGAGGAGGAGATACAGCCCCAGGTACCCCGTCTTCTGGACAAACAGCTCCGCCTTCTCCACGAACCATTTCGCGAAGGGCCACTTCTCGGACCACCAGCGGATGTTGTTCTCCACCTTCACTCCGAAGAGGAAGATGAGCCATGCACCGACCGTCTTCCCGGCCGCGAGAGCCACGGCGATCTCGGCCAGGTAGCCCCAGTCCTGGTTCAGGATGGGCGCGACCAGGCTGAGCTCGATGGGTATGGGGAGAACCACCGCGATGGCGATCGCGTAGAGGAAGACCATGGGCAGGAACACGTACGGATTCACGTACGCGCCCAGAAGGAGGTTGATGAAGTCCGTCCAGATGTCGGCCACGGAGTCCCCCGGCGCATCCGGGCTCCTCACCTTAAGGTCGACGACCCGATTGTTCTAACTGGGAATGGGGTGCAGGCGGCCGTCGTACGTCAGCAGGACGACGCGGCTGTCCTCGCGTTCTGCCGCGACGCCGTACCCCGTCAGCTCCGCGAGCCGTTCCGCGAACCGGCGGATGGAGGCATGGGGCGGCATGTTCTCCGCCTTGAGCCGGAGGCGGCTCTCGCCCACGAAGCTGTAGCCCTTGCATTCGATGAACATGGGCTTGCCCAGCGCGTCCAGGCGCGCGTACTCCTCCTCCCAGCCGAGGTTCCAGCCGTCGACGAGCGTGTGCCGGATCACCGTGCGCGTGGGTAACGTCGGGAGGAGGCGAAGCGTCTCCTGGAGCTTCGCAAACTCGTGGTCCGACTTGGGCGCCATGAGCTCCCTGTAGATGGCCTCGTTGGGCGCGGCCACGGTCACGTACAGCTGGGTCGGGAGGCGGTCCTCCTCGTGCATCCGCCGCAGGACCGCGGGGGTCGTTCCGTTCGTCACGAGGAACGTGGTCATCTCCCGCCGCTTGAACTCGTCGATCATCTCCCCGAGGCGGCGATAGAGGGTTGGCTCGCCGGTCAGGCTGATGGCCACTTGATTGGGGTTCCAAGCTTCCTCGAACTTCGCCTGAGAGACTTTCGGGTTTCCCCCGTAGCCGCTGAGCAATTCGCGCTGCGCGCGGAGGGACTCGTCCACGATGAACGCGGGGTCGTCCGCCTCGAGCAGGGAGTCCGTGCCCCACTCCTGGGTGCGCCAGCAGAACATGCAGCCCAGGTTGCACGCGTCCACGGTCGGGGTCATCTGCAGGCAGCGGTGGCTCTCGATCCCGTAGAAGGTCTGCTTGTAACAGCCCACGCCCTTCGTGAGGCTCGCCTTGGTCCAGTGGCACAGCTTCACGCCGCTGTGGTTCCCCACGATGCGGTAGCCCTGGCGCTCGAGGACCTCCTTCCGCTCCGGATCCATCGAACTCGGGAAGCGGGGCCCCGCTAATAGCTCTTTGGAGATTTCGGTCGACCGAAGTGCCACGCCCCGATCACTTCCCAACGGGCTTGCGGAGGCCGAGGAGGGAAAGGTCCCCCTTGCGGAACGTGACGGGCCGGAAGACGGGGTCTTTGGCCACGACGCCGTCTAGGATCTTGAGGCCGGCGTCGAACTCCAGGTCGTGAACCTTGTACACGGAGCCCTCGTGGTTGAACGTCCCCGCAATGTTCGAGGCGAGGACGGCGTCCACCCAGGCTCGGTCGATCCCCCCGATCCCTCGGAACGCCCACCAGGGGTCGAAGTGCACGACCTCCTCGAGCCGCGAGACCGGGAGGGTCGTGATGGGCTCCAGCTGGGCGACGGGCTCCGTTGCGTACAGCGCCCCGGACCGCAGCTCCAGGGAGCCGCGGAAGAGACGGGGACCGTAGGTCATTGCGTCGACCACGAAAAACGGGACGGACCAGGATGCGTCCACGAACGGGAACACGTATTTGGTGAGCACTTCGCCGTCGGCCATGTGCAAGCGCAGGCCCGCGAGGTGCCTCTGAGTGTGGGCCAGCTCAGCCTTCATCGTCCCCCTCCTCGTCGAAGCTCGAGAGGCCCGTTTTCGGCGAATCTGCGTCGGCGTGGAGCCCCCCGACCTGACCGGCCCGCTCCATCAAGTGTTTGACCGCGTGGCTGTCCTCCCCTTCGTCGAGGAGGTACGCGACCTCCTTCGCCTCGAGGCCGAGCAGGGCCGTCGCGTGCACGCGGAACTCCTCGTCTCCGGAGAAGAGGGCGCGGAACGCCGGGAGGACGTCGTTCAGGGCAATCTGCATGGACGTGTGCAGGTAGCGACCGAGCTTCTTCGAGAGGGAGTTCCTCGCCGTCCGAAGGCCGCGGGACCGGGACATGTGCATGAGGTACTGGGGGAAGCCGAGCTGGCCGCCGCGCGCCCGGTCATGTCGCGCCGTGGCGACGCCCATGGACATCATCTCGCGCGCGAAGGACCACAGGCCGTAGTCCTGCCGGCGGCGCACCCGGCCCAGGTAGACGTCGGCGCGGCTCAGCCGATCCATCCCGCGCTCCCGGTCCGCCGCGGTAGAGAACTCGTAGGGCAGGTTGTGGTCCACCCAGAGGATGAGGTCCTCCGGGGACTCGTCCAGGTTCTGCACGGCCTCGCGGGCGCGCCGGCCGTCGCCCGAATGGAAGATCTCCTCCAGGGCGGCGAAGATGGTCTTCTCCCGGTCGCGGTATCCCAGGGACGAGGTCGTGTCCCCCCCGAGGTTCGTCTTGCCGATCGCGATGGACTCGAGGTCGTTGACCGCGGAGCGCATGTCGCCCTGGGACCGTTCGATGACGAACTCGAGGACGTCGTCGTCCACCTGTACGCCCTCCTTGAAAGAGATGCCGCGAAGTAGACTTTTCATGGCGGCCCGGTTAATACGTTGGAATTTGATGGTCCGACATAAACGCTTCAGGGAGGACGACCGGCGGGTCAGGGCGTAGTAGTCGTTCACGATGAGCACCACGGGCTGGCGCGTGTTCTGGATGAGGCTCACCATGGCCGCGATTCCGCCCTTGTCCTCCCGGCCGAATACGTTGTCCGCCTCGTCCAGGACGATCAGTTTTCGCCCCCCTTGCTCCGCGCGAAGGAACTCGCCCGTCGGGGAGAAAGTCTGGAGGACGGATCCGCGCGTGGCGACCTTCTCGATGGCGTCCGCGTTGCGACTGTCCGACGCATTCATCTCGATGAGAGCCCAGCCCATCTCCTGCGCGAGGGCCAGAGCCGCACTCGTCTTGCCCACACCGGCGTCTCCCTGGAGGATCACGGCCTTCTTGTCCGGCCGGCCGTGCGCCCAGGCGTCAGCCCATTTCCGGAGATCGCTGATCGCCGCGGGGTTCCCGACCACCTCCTCGAGGCGCGTCGGGCGATACTTCTCGGTCCAGCTCGGCATGCGTCGCGCAGCCCAAGGGTCTCCCCCCACATAACCCTTCCAGCAAGGGGACGAAATGGAGCGATTTCGCATTCACGTTGACAGAGTATAGCTGTAACCAGACCGTTGATGAAAGTATACGTTGATGCTATATCGCATTCTCAATGCCTACTTATGTCCATTTCTGTCCGTGCGCTCGTACAGGTCGCAGAGCTCGTTCAGGAACTCATCGTAGGTCGTCCTGAACTTCAGGCGGTACAGACGATCGCGAGTGGCCGGCGCGAGCTGGATCGTCGTGACCTCCTTGACATGTTTTGCCAGGGTCTCACCTGTGGACCCATAGTTCTATGTCTACATATGGAACTATGTGTTGTCAAGACGGCGTATGCCTCTCTCCCATTTACGTTCGGTCTACCGAATGTAAACGGTACGGAAGCCCAGAAATGGGCTGTTTCTCCCTGGTTTTCGGCATGAACGCAGATGCTTCTCCATATCGCCTCCATGAGAACCCGTGCCAAGCGAGCAGGATCCCCCCGAGAGCTCCCCAGTTCCCGCAGCCCCGGTGCGCCAACGGTCCCGAGGACTGTGAGCGGAGTGGCCGTAGCTATCGGACCGGTCCCCGTCCGATGTTATGGTCATATGACTATAACGGAAGATGTGCGGAGCGCATGGGCACGAACTGATTTGCGTCGCGGTGATGCGATCTCGTAAAGCACGCCGCGGGCGAATCCGCCGCGACAGAGCCGTGCCATACCGAGGCGTAGCACGGTCCGCCGAGGTGGAACGGCTCACTCGACGTAGTCCTCGAGCTTGAGCTGCGGTGCCTCGCTCTTCCGCTGGTCCGGCCGGCGGATGCGCCGCTGCATCTCGTACTGGACGCGGTTGAACGTCTCGACCTCAATGAGCGCCTCGTGCTTCCCCCGCTTGATTCCGCCGTTGAGCCGGGAGAGGCCGCAGTACACGGGATTGCTGAGGATGTTCGCGATCGTCTGGCTGGCCCAGGCTCGCCCCGTCTTCGTGCGGAAGCCCTCGCGGTTCAGCTCCTGGCAGATCTTCGCGATGCCCTTGCCCTCGAGGTAGCGGCGGAAGATGATGGAGACAACCCGAGCCTCCTCGGGCCGGACCTGGAGGGCGCCGTTCACGTAATCGTACCCGTACGGGCTCGCGTAGGCCAGGAACGAGTTCGTCTTCTTCGTCGCGGCGTTCAACGCCTCGGCGCTCTGCTGGCCCCGTGCCCGGCGGAGGACCTCCCGCTCGTTCAGGTTCCGCTCCTGGCAGAGCCGGCGGAGGGCTTCCTCTTCCTCGTTCGCGGCATAGTGCTGGAGCAGCTCGCGCGTGGATCCGAACCGCATGAACACTTCCCAGAACAGGAGCGCATCCGAGGGGGCGGAGTCCGCACAGTGTTTGCAGAGGAGGACCTTCTCCCGGCGGATCGTGGGATCGCCGCGGGGGTTGGCGTCCACCTCATGGTTCACGAGGTTCTTGGTGGCCCAGCACCGCTGGCAGCGGCCGTCCGGCATGGCTCATGCCTCCAGAGAAATGGGCGGTTCGCGGGCCGTGGTGGCCGGTGCGCGGGCACGGACGGCCCGCTGGACTTCGTTGAACGTCTCCACGGGCACGATGGGCTCGTGCTCCGCCTTCCGCTCCAGGTGGTCCCATCGCAGGTGGCCCGCGTAGACGGGATTGTGGAGGATCCGGTACACCTTGCCCGCGGTCCATTCCCGGTCCCGCTTGGTCCGCAGGCCCTTGCCGTTGAGCTCCTTCGCGATGATCTCCATGGTCTTCCCCGCCCGGGCCAACCCGAAGATCTCCCGGACCACGGGCGCCTCCCTCCGGTTGATCCGGAGGTTCCCCTCGACCACCTCGTAGCCGAGCGGGGCGGGGAACCCGAGGACGCCCGGACCCGTCTTAGCCTTCTGGGACATGCCGATGTACACGCGCTCCCCGATCTGTTCGGACTCGAGCTGTGCGATGCGTTGGATGATGTCCATGACGAACCGGCCCATGGCCGTCGTGGTGTCCAGGGACTCTGTGGCGGAGACGAAGTCCTTCTCCGCCCCTCCGAGTTCCTCCATCATCTCCATGAAGTGCCGCGAGTTGCGGTGGATCCGGTCCATCTTCAGGACCAGGATGGTGTCCCACCCGTCGCGCTCCGCCATCATCCTCTCGTAGGCAGGCCGGTGCGTGGTGCGACCCGAATAGCCGTCGTCCTGGTAGGATCCCGCGATCTCCCAGCCTCGCGCCTGGCAGTAGGCACGGAGGCGCTCCTCCTGGGCGGCCAGCGAGAAACCCTCCTTGGCTTGGTCCTCAGTCGATACCCTAGTGTAGACAGCGACACGGACCATACGGTGCACCCATCCCGTGCGGCTCCGCATCGAACCTTGAGTAAAAAAGCCTGACGGTCGGCGGAAACTGACATCCTGCGCGTCTGCCAAGCTCTCGTTGCCGCGGCCGGACCGCGTTCCCTCATTTTTATTCAGATGCGATTATGGATGGATGTGGCTTGAGACCTGTCCGAACCGATCGAGGCCTGCCTTGCTAGTTTTTGACACGAGAAACGGGCAATCCGGCCCGAGCTATGGAATAGATATGAGATACCGACTCTGACTATACTATTATAGTAACCAGCGATAGAGAGGGTATCGGAATTATATGTGGATACATATATTAGTGTGGACCCTTGCGCTTTCGGATTTCATCCAGGACTTCCTTAGCCCGGTCCATGCGCACCTTGCGTTCCCGGACGAGAACCTCGGAGACTTGGTCGATCTCCTCACCGACGGCCCCGACCGTCGCAGCGATGTTGCGGGCATGCAGGCCCATGTGACCCCGTTGGATTCCTTCCGTGGCCAGAGCTCGGAGCGCCGCGAAGTTCTGGGCCAACCCCACCGCGGCGATCACTTCGCCCAGCTCCGCCGCGCTCTTCACGCCCAGGAGTCTCACGTTCGCCTTGGCCGTCGGGTGGACTGCCGTCGCGCCTCCGATGAGACCCACGGGCATGGGCATCTCGATTGTGCCCACCAGGTCGCCTTCCGCGTTCTTCTCCCACGTGGTCAGGGAGCGATACCCGCCGGATTTCCATGCCGCGTAGGAATGGGCTCCAGCCTCGATAGCCCGCCAGTCGTTCCCCGTGGCCACGACGACGGCGTCCACGCCGTTCATGATCCCCTTGTTGTGGGTCGCGCAGCGGAACGGGTCCGCGTCCGCGAAGGCGAATGCCTGCACGATGCCATCCGCGACCTCTTCGCCGGGAATCTCCTCCGTCTTGATCGCATCCTTGGAGAACACGGCCCGCGCGCGGGCCAGGCGCTTGACCGCCAGGTTCGAGATGATCCGTAGGTACACGCGGCCGCCCGTCCACTTCTCGAGGTGGGGGGCGACGGCCTCCGCCATCGTGTTCACCGCGTTCGCACCCATGGCGTCCCGGCAGTCGACGAGCAGGTGGGTGATCACCATGGGCCCTCGGGCGGTGTCCAGGACGCGGACGTCGACGTCCTTCGCACCGCCGCCGAACTTCACGAGGACGGGGTCCTTCTCGTTCGCCAGGGCGAGGATCTCCTCGCGGTGGGCGAGGATGGTCATCTTCGCACCGTTCGGATCGGGCACGTTCACCAGCTGAATCTGGCCAATCATGACGGGCCCGGAGGAGCTCGTCGTGAAGCCGCCCTTCGCGCGCGCCATCCGTGCCGCGTTGGAGGCCGCCGCGACGACGCTGGGCTCCTCGATGGCCATGGGCACGAGGTAGTCCTTCCCGTTCACGCGGAAGTTCATCGCGACCCCGAGGGGCATGGGCAGCGCACCGACCACGTTCTCGATCATGCGGTCGACCTGGTCGAAGGCCAGAGCACCCGTATTGCCGATGGTCGCGATCTCGGCGTCGGACAGCTCCCCGAAGTCCCTTACGACCTGCCAGCGCTCCTTCGGGCTCTTCTTGTAGAAGCCGGAGATGTCCGAGCTCTTCATACCCGCACCGCGCGGCGGAGAGAACTCCTCCGCCATAAAGGCATCGCGCGCTCAGACGCGGGCGCCGCAACGACCGCAGAACGCGACGCCCGGGCCGAGTGGAGCGCCGCAGTTCCTGCATGTGGTGGCTCCCGCGGTACCTGCTACCGGGGGCGCGACGCCGGGCGGCGGGGGCGTGGCGGGAGCGGGTGGTGGATACATGGGCGCGTAGGCCGCGTAGGGCGCGACTCCGTACATCTGCGGGTGCTCGGCCCGGACGATCAGGTAGATGATCAGCACGATGAGCCCGCCGATGAACGTGAAGAAGCTGGCCACGACGAGCAAGACCACCCACAGTCCGCCGCTCATGCCGCGGGCTTCCGCGTCCCGGTATACCCAGACCGCCACGAGGATGAAGACGACCAGGGAGGCGATGATGACGAAGCACAACGCGCCGAGGAGGGCGTCGAACGCGCCGAGCTGGAACGGGCTTGCAGGGAGAAGAGTGGAGAACACGGCCATCCTTCCGGCCGGCGGAGGCCGTTGTGGCTATTTAAAACGTCTCCGGAGGCACGCGCCCTGGGGGGGTCCGCGACGAGTTTCGGCCCGCCTCGAAAGTTCGAGGGATGTCCCTGAACCGTGGAAATGTTTATCACGGCCAGGCAAGATGACGGCGCGGGGTTAACGATGGAGGAGCAGAAATCGGATTCGTCTACTCCCTCGGAAGCGCCGTCGCCTCCGAAGAAGAGTAGGGCGGGAATGTGGATTGCGGTCGCGGTGATCATCGTCGTGGTCGCCTTGCTGGGCGTCTACATCTCGGGCATCTTGAATGCGCCCGCGGGGCCGGACCTACCCCAGGCGGTGTACCTGATCGGATATCCAGGCGACGCGATCAAGATCGTGCCACCTTGGTATTCCAACCGGGCTCAGTGGCCCGTGAAATGGATGTACTCCGAGGGACTCGAGTCCCAGACGTTCATCAACCAGCTCGCGGGCCAGGGTGTGGATGTCTCCCCCATTGAGGGGACCGCGCCGGTCGCACCACTCAACGTGACGTACAACCAGACAAGCGGCGACTTCAACACCCGGTTTGCGGCCGCATACGGCCATCAGCCCGCTCTGTTCTCGTCGAACTCGTACGATGCCGTGTTCGTAATCGCTTTGGCCATGGAGGCGGCGAACACGACGAACACGAATTCGACGGCGTTCAAGACGGCGCTACGGAACGTGGCGAACCCCCCCGGCGTGCCGATCTACGAGGGACAGTGGGCCAAGGCCAAGCAGCTGCTCGACAACGGGACCGACATCAATTACTTCGGAGCCTCCGGAGCCATTGACTTCGACCAGTACGGCGAGGTGAGCTCGGACTACATGGTCTGGAACATCAACGCCACTGGCCAAATCGCCCAGAAGCTCTACATCCCGGCCGGTAGCTGGAACGCCACGAGGGCGGCATCCGTGAGCAGCCTCCGCGCCCAAGCGGTGCCCCAGGCGCTCACCCCGAAGATCGGGACCGTCATGTCGATTACGGGTGCCCTCTCCCCCTACGGCAGCGACGACCAGAACGGAACGATCCTCGCGGCAGCCGACATCAACGGCCACGGCGGCATCCGAGGCGCACAGCTCCAATTGATCCACCAAGATGACGCCACGGACCCGACGACGGGCGCCAACGCAGCCACGGCCGAGATCAGCGCGGGTGTCCAGGCCATTGTGGGCTCCCTCGCGTCCAGCGTGTCCCAGTCCGTGTTCGCGAAGGTCGCGCCTGCGGGAATCATCGAGATCACCCCGGCGTCTACGTCGCCTTTCTTCACGACGGCGGACACGACGGACCAGTTCTGGCGGACCGTGGCGAGCGACTCGCTCCAGGGCCAAGCGGCAGCCTATTACGCGTACAACGTCGCGGGATACCGCAAGATGTCCGTAATGTACATCAACAACGCCTACGGCCAGGGCCTGTCCAGCGTCTTCATCCAAGGCTTCAAGGCGCGCGGCGGCACGATCTACCGCTCCGTGTCTTTCGAGGCGGGTCAGACGAGCTACACGGCCCAGCTGCAGACTTTGTTCACGCCGGGCATCGCAGCGTCTGCGATTGCACCCTTGGCCATATGGCGGGACCGGTAGGGTCTCGCCCCCTCATGCCTCGGAGGGCCCCGTCCTCCGAGGTCCCTTCTCCTTTTACCCGCCCAGATACAGCTTGCCGATTTCCGGGTTCGCCAGGATTCGGTCCGCCCGATCTTCGAAACGGTTGGTCCCCATCTCGAGGACGTACCCGCGCTTCGCGAGCTTGAGAGCCTTCCGCGCGTTCTGCTCGACGAGGAGGATCGCGGTGCCCTGGAGGTTGATGGCGGCGATCCGCGCGAAGATTGCGTCCACGAGGTTCGGCGCGAGTCCCGCGGAGGGCTCGTCGATGAGGAGCACCTTGGGATCTAGCATCATGGCCCGGGCCAGTGCGACCATCTGCTGCTGGCCACCGCTCAGCTCGCCCGCGCGCACGTGGAGGCGGCTCTTGAGGACGGGGAACAGCTCGAGCACCCGGTCGATTCGGTCATGGATGGAGCCGGACGAGACCCGCGCGGCCGAATAGAACC
>Ga0153916_10002020_pt1 | contig 14877 bp, 17 predicted proteins | sample Opewatmetagenome_FD_109642 | JGI IMG/M metagenome (GOLD analysis project Ga0153916, IMG submission 109642) | Freshwater wetland microbial communities from Ohio, USA - Open water 3 Core 3 Depth 4 metaG | ecosystem: Environmental > Aquatic > Freshwater > Wetlands | place: USA: Ohio, Lake Erie...
CGGCGTCGACCTCGCAGCGCTGGATCTCAGGCGCGTCCGGCTCGATCTCGCCGGAGCGGTACAGGTGGCCAGGTCGGCGGGCGCGATCGTCGAGTAGTGCTCCGTCCCGGAGCATTCGACCTGAAACGGCGAAGGGGGCCGGGCCATGGCCGGCCCTAGGTCGTGAGCAGCGGTGTCGCCGTCCCTGCCCGGACGACGACCCAGCCGTCGAACGCGCTCAGGCGGTACGGGGCGTTCAGCGGCACCTCGGTCGTCCCGGCGGCGACGGCGAACGTCCCGCACGCCTCGGCGAGCTCGCCGCCACGGGTCAGCCACAGCTCGTACGTCTCACCCGCGGGGAGCGGCTCGAGGCCCGACACCGTCAGCTCCATCGGCCAGTTGCCCGCGTCGTCCCTGGCGAACACGGCGAGCGACGCCGTGGCGCCGCCGGCGCCCCGCATCTCGACCGTCCGCAACGGCGGGGGCGAGCCGCCGCTGCCGCCGAGCAGGTAGCCGGCCCCGAAGAGGACGACCGCGATTGCCGCCGCCGCCGCGACTGCGGTGAACCGGTAGCGGCGCGGGAAGGGGATCAGCGTGCCCGCCTCCACCGTCGGCGGCTGCTCGAGGGCGGGTGGCAGCTCGGGTGGCGGGCCCGCGCGCAGCAGCAGCTCGTGGACGGCCTGCAGGCGCTCGCGCTCGCCGGGAGCCAGGTCGTCGCCGACGAGGTCGTCGAAGGCCGGGGGCCGCTCCGTCATCGCAGCTCTCCTTCGAGCTCGTCGGCGAGCCGGGCGAGCGCGCTGCGGGTGCGCGTCTTCACCGTGCCGAGAGGGATGTGCAGGAACTCGGCGATCTCGCTCTGCGAGAGGCCGCTCCAGTAGGCGAGCTCGATCACCGGGCGCTCGTGCTCGGGCAGCACGGTGAGGGCCCGGTGTACCCGCCATGCGAGCCACGACGCTTCGGCCTGCTCGGGCGGCTCCACCTCCCCGGAGGCGAGCTCCGGCGGGTCGGCCACCGTCGCCGCCGGCGAGCGGCGGAGCGCGTCGACGATCACGTTGCGGGCCACGGTGTAGAGCCAGGGCGCACCCGGGCCGCGGGCGGGGTCGTAGGTCGAGGCCGAGCGCCACACGGCCGCGAACGAGTCCTGTGTTGCGTCCTCGGCGCGGCCGCGGTCGGGGATCCTGCGCAGGGCGAAGCCGAGCACGGCCCGGGCGTAGCGCCGGTGCAGCTCCTCGAAGGCGAAGCGGTCGCGGGCGGCGATGCGGGCGATCAGCTCGCCGTCGGTCGGGGAAGGTTCGCTCACGAACGTGATGCTCGCCGCTCGCAGGTCCGAGGGCAAGGCTGTGCAGAGCGCGACGTCCACGTCATCGTCCTACGGTGGCGCCGGCCCGGTGGATTGGCGCGACCGCGTGTCGGGGCCGGCACCGCGCCGGCCCCGACACCTCGCGGGTCAGCCCTTCGCCGCGGCGAACCGGGCCGCGACCGCATCCCAGTTCACGACGTTCCAGATCGCCTCCAGGTACTCGGGCCGGCGGTTCTGGTACTTGAGGTAGTACGCGTGCTCCCACACGTCGATGCCGAAGAGGGGCGTCTTGCCCTCCGACACCGGCGAGTCCTGGTTCGGGGTGGACATCACGGCAAGACCGGTGCCGTTCCACACGAGCCACGACCACCCGGAGCCGAAGCGCTTGATGCCCGCGTCGATCATCTGCTGCTTGAGCACGTCGAACGCGCCGAACGTGGCCTGCACGGCCTCGCCGAGCGCGCCGGCCGGCTCACCGCCGGCGTTCGGCCCGAGTGTCTCCCAGAAGAGGGAGTGGTTCGCATGACCGCCGCCGTTGTTGCGCACGGCGGTCCGCTTGTCCTCCGGCAGGATCTCGAGGTTGGCGATCACCGTCTCGATCGGGCGATCCATCCACTCGGTCCCGTCGAGCGCCGCGTTCAGGTTCGTGACGTAGGCGGCGTGATGCTTGTCGTGGTGGATCTCCATCGTCTGCGCGTCGATGTACGGCTCGAGCGCGTCGAACGGGTACGGCAGGTCTGGCAACTGGTAGGCCATCAACTCTCTCCTTGTCCGTTTCGTCCGTCGATCTCAAGGATATGCTCAGGCCCGTCCCGTCGAGCCGGAGGATCCGTTTCCCATGTCGAATTTCGAAGAGATCAAGCCCCGCGAGCTGAAGCCTGCGCTGCTGGAGCTCGACGGCATCTCGCGTGCCTCGGTCGAGGCCCACTACAAGCTGTACCAGGGGTATGTGAGCAAGCGGAACGAGATCCTTGGCAAGCTCACCGGCGTCGATCTCGCGGCCGCGAACCAGGTCTACTCCGATCTGCGGGCGCTGAAGGTCGATCTCACGTTCGCGATCGGCGGGATCAAGAACCACGAGCTCTACTTCGCGCACCTGGGCGGGGAGGGCGGCGACCCGACCGGTGCCGTTGGCGACCTGATCACGCGCGACTTCGGCTCCGCAGCTGCCTGGCGCGCCGACCTGAAGGCGACGGGGATGGCGGGGCGTGGCTGGGCGTGGACGGCGTACGACTGGGACGAGCGGCGGCTGTTCAACTACATCGGCGATGCGCAGAACACGTTCCCGGTCTGGAACGCGACGCCGCTCGTCGCGCTCGACGTCTACGAGCACGCCTACTTCCTCGACTACCAGACCGACCGCGGCTCCTACATCGAGGCGTTCTTCGGGAACCTCGACTGGGATGTCGTCAACGGCTGGGTCGACGCGTACGGCATCCCGAAGGCGTAGCCCCGGGGCGTGATCGCCGACGTCCTGATCGTCGTCGGGGGATACCTGATCGGATCGATTCCGTTTGGATTCGTGCTCGTGCGCCTGTTCGAGGGAGAGGACATCAGGGTGCAGGGCAGCGGCAACATCGGCGCCACGAACGTCTGGCGGGTCTACGGGAAGTCGCTCGGGATCCCGGTCGCGCTGCTCGACGTCGCGAAGGGCTTCGTCCCCGCTCTCGTCGGGCTCCGGGTGGGCGGGGAGTGGGTCGGGGTGCTTGCCGGCGCCGCAGCGATGCTCGGTCATGCCCGCCCGCTGTGGCTCGGCTTCACGAAGGGCGGGAAGATGGTCGCGACTGCCGGCGGGGTCAGCTTCGCGCTCGCCCCCGTGGCGGCGGCACTCTGTCTCCTGACGTGGATCGCCGTTTTCGCCCTGTTCCGCTACGCGTCGCTCGCGTCGCTCGTGACGGCGCTCGCGCTACCCGTGCTCTGCCTCGTGCTGGGTGAGCCGTGGCCGACCGTGCTCTTCGCCGCGGCTGCCTTCGTCGCGGTGGTCGCGTTGCATCGGCAGAACATCCGCCGGCTGCTGCACGGCACCGAGTCTCGCTTCTCCCGCAGGAGCGCCTCGAAGAACTAGGCCCGGGTGAGCCACTCGGCGAGTGTCGTCTGCCGTGGCGCGTGGCCCGGTGCGGCGAGCTCGCTGCGGAGCTCGCCGACGGTGCCCCACCGCTCGGCGAGCACGTCGTGGTCGTGAATCGTCTCGAGGTTGACCTGGCGGGAGAGCACGAAATCGTCGTCGTCGAGCTCGGGGTGCGCGTCGAGCAATCCCTTCAGGGCGACGCGGACGGAGTCTTCGACGAAGCGTGGCTGCAGGTGGGCGTGCTCGACGACGTAGAGCTCGTCCGGGCGCTTGAGCAGCTCGAAGACAGGCGCGCTCATCGAGCGCTCGACGATCGTGACGAGCTCCTCGGCATCGAGATCGTGGCTCGAGCCGACGTAGAGCGTGCCGCGACCGCGCTGGTTGTGGGTCGCGATCGGCACCAGGTCGAGGATGCGCTCGACCTCGTCGCCTGCGTAGCCCTCTTCTGCGAGGCGCTCCGCGGCGCGGCTGCGCACGAGGCCCTGGGCGCACGGGCAGGCGTTGATGCCGGTCGCCTCGACGCCGACCACGTGCCGGGCGGCGTTGGCCGTCGCCGCCGCCACACCGATCAGAGAGACCATCTCCTGGGTCGGCAGGCCGGTGACGGGCGTCGTGCGCCGGATCGGCCAGCGCGCCGTGATGCGCACCTCCGCCCGGAGCGCGCGCTGCCGTTCGACGATGTGCCGTGCGATGTGCTCGGCGAGCGTCTCCACCTGCAGCGCCTCCCCGAGCACCACGTCGCCGATCGCCTCGTCGAAGAGCTCCGGAAAGCGCGACATGTGCACGCCCTTCTGGGCCTGGTTGAGGTCGACGGTGCACTCGATCTCGGCGGCCATGACCGTCTCCTGGTCGCCACGGCGGATCCGGATCGCCTTCTGCACGCCGGTCACGCCCGCACGCGAGAGGGCGAGGCCGACGGGCGGGGACGACGCCTGCACGTCGTCGAGGTGGCGGAGCTCGCTCATCGTCGTCACGCTAGCAGCGGCCGCGCGCGGCCGAAGGCGCGCAGCCGGAGCATCGCCACGGCGCGGTGCCGTCCAGCACCGTGACCCCCGCCCTGGCACGTGGCGAGTCGTGCAGGGTCAGCGCAGCAGGCGCGAGAGCCGACGATCCTTCAGCTCCCTTCCGCCCGTCTGGCAGGTCGGGCAGTACGTGATCGTGTGCTCCTCGAAGTCGACGCGCCGCAACGTGTCGCCGCAGCGCGGGCATGGCTCGCCGAAGTGCCCGTGCACGCGGTAGACCACCGCGTCGCCCTTGCCCCGACAGCGAAGCTCGAGCGCTCGGGAGAGGTCGTCATCGATCGCCGCCGCGAGCCGCTCCACCTCGGTCTCCGCGAGCTCGGTGGAGAGCTTGAAGGGCGACAGTCGCGCCTCCCACAGGATCTCGTTCGCGTGCGCGCGGCCGATCCCGGCGACGGCCCGCTGGTCGCGCAGGAACGGGTGCAGCTGCCGCCGCTCGCGGGCGAGGATCGGACCCAGCTCTGCCGCGCCGATCCCGAGTGCGTCCGGGCCCAGATGAGCGAGCTCGGCCTCGAGCTTGTCGGGGCGCAGCAGCCACACGCCCGCCCGCTTCTTCTTCCCCGCTTCGGTCAGGTCGAGCTCGCCGCCGTCCGTGAAGCGGAGGCGGAACATCGGCGATTTCGGCGTCTTGGCGCCGGGCGCGTGATAGCGGAGCCGGCCCGCGCTCATGAGGTGCACGCGCAGCACGAGCTCGCCGTCGTCCGTGGGGAAGAGGAGGTTCTTGCCGCGCCTTCGTGCCCCGGCGAGGCAACGGCCTGCCAGCGCGGCGAGCGGCGGGTCGAACGTCTTCAGCGTCGCGATGTGCGCCGGGCCGGCCTGCTCGACGGGCGCGCGCGAGACGAGCGGGTCGAGCTCCCGCACCCACGCTTCGACTTCGGGAAGTTCCGGCAACTACGCTCCCGTCGATGGCCGACCCGATCAGCGTAGTCGTCACGCGCGGCGGCGTCGTCGAGGCGAGGCACCGGGTGCACGCGGTGGCCGTCCGGGACGGTGCCGTGATCGCGTCGGCCGGGCATGCGCACCTCTCCACCTTCCTGCGCTCCTCGGCGAAGCCGCTCCAGGCGCTGCCGCTCGTGCGCGCCCGACCCGACCTCGACGACCGTGAGATCGCGATCGCGTGCGCCTCCCACCTCGGGCGTCCCGAGCAGATCGAGGCCGTGCGTCGCCTGCTCGCGGCGGCGCCGGCCGGCGAGGAGGAGCTCGAGACCGGCCCGGAGCCGTCGCCGATCGGGCACAACTGCTCCGGCAAGCACGCCGGCTTCCTCGCGCTCTGCCGGGCGCGCGGGTGGGACAGCGCCGGCTACCGCCTGCCGGGGCATCCGCTGCAGCGGGCGATGTTGGCCGAGGTGGCCACGGCCGCGGAGGTCGATCCCGCGTCGCTGCCGACGGCGACGGACGGCTGCGGCGTCCTCACCTTCGCGCTGCCGCTCGACCGGTGCGCGCACCTCTTCGGCCGCCTCCCGGAGCTCGACGGTGGAGAGCGCGTCGTGCGCGCGATGCGAGCCCATCCCGACATGCTGCGCGGCCCCGTCGCGGCCGACGCGATGCTGATCGGCGCGCTCGACGGCTGGGTCGCGAAGGGCGGGGCGGAGGGGCTCTTCTGCGCCTGCTCGCCCGACGGCCTCGGGATCGCGCTCAAGGTCGAGGACGGCGCCTTCCGGGCCATCCGCCCGGCCCTCGCCGCCTTCCTTCGCGTCCTCGGCGTGGAGACCGGCGAGCTCGGCATCGTCACGGTCGACAACAGCCGCGGCGAGGTCGTCGGGGAGGTTGTTGCAGGTCTCTGAGATCCGTGTTCCCAAACGACGTGTGCGTGTATAGGATTCGCCGCCTGTAAGGGGGCGGGGACCGGAGGGGAGTCCGGCACTCCGCGTGTGTGTGCGCAGGGCAGTCTTCGTCAACCCACGAGGAGAAAGCCGAGGTTCATGCTCTCCGTCGAGATCGCTCTTCCGGACGTCGAGGAACTCCACAAGCTCGTCGAGCAAGGGCAGGAGAAGGGGTTCCTCACGTATGACGAGATCGTCAACGCGCTCGAGGACGTCGAGTTGACGAAGGAGCAGGTAGAGGACTTCTACACGTACCTGATCGACCATTCGATCGAGCTGATGGAGGGTGAGCAACACAAGTCGCCCCCGCACGAGCAGCCGGCGCTCGCCGAGGACGAGAAGTCGGCGCCGAAGCTCGACCTCACGGTCGAGCCGTCGCTCGACTCGCTCAGGCTCTATCTGCGGGAGATCGGCAAGGTGCCGCTGCTCACCGCCGACCAGGAGGTCACGCTCGCAAAGAGGATCGAGCGGGGCGACATGGCCGCCAAACAGCACATGATCGAGGCGAACCTGCGTCTCGTCGTCTCGATCGCCAAGGGGTATCTCGGTCGCGGCCTCTCGTTCCTCGACCTCATCCAGGAGGGGTCGCTCGGGCTTATTCGCGCGGTCGAGAAGTTCGACTATCGCAAGGGGTACAAGTTCTCCACGTACGCGACCTGGTGGATCCGGCAGGCGGTGACCCGGGCGATCGCCGACAAGGCGCGCACGATCCGCATCCCGGTGCACATGGTCGAGAAGCTCAACAAGGTCGTGCACATCGAGCGGCAGCTCGTGCAGCGGCTGGGTCGGGAGCCTCGCCCGGAGGAGATCGCGGAGGAGCTCGACATGACGACCGACGAGGTAAGGGAGATCCTGCGCATGGCGCAGCTCCCGGTCTCGCTGGAGAAGCCGATCGGCGAGGAGGAGGAGTCGTCACTCGGCGACTTCGTGCCGGACGAGCAGGCGGAGTCGCCGTTCGACACGGCCTCGCTGTCGCTGCGGCGCGAGGACATCGATCTCGCTCTCTCGTCGCTGCCGGAGCGGGAGCGCAAGGTGATCGAGCTCCGTTTCGGGCTTTCCGGCACGCAGCCCTGCACGCTCGAGGAGGTTGGTCGCGCGTTCGGCGTGACACGCGAGCGGATCCGCCAGATCGAGAACAACACGCTCAAGAAGCTCGAGGGCCTGCCGGAGGCGCAGGCGCTCCGCGACTGCGTGTAGTGCCCGAACATCGATAACCCCAGGGTGTCTCCCCAGCTTCTCGGGGAGACACCCTGCGCCGGCCCTGCAATGCGGGGAGACGCCTTGCGCCAGTGCCGCCTTCCCTGCGCCAGTCCCCTGGCTTTGTGCTCCTGACCGGCGGAGCCGCCGGCCTCCGGCGGCCCTCCCTGCGCTCTCACGTGCGTGGCGCTCGTGCCCCGGGCGGGCGCACGGGACAAAAGATGGACAGGATCTGGACAGACCTGTTATGCTGGACATTACTTAGACAGTATTGTCCAGTCGAAGGAGGGCTCCAATGCGCAAGATCCTGTCGCTTCTCGGCGTGGCTGCGGTCTTCGCGGCCGTTGTCGTCGCACCCGCCACCGCCAGGCCGGAGGCAGGCAACGACATCGTCGCGACGGCCGTCCGTGCCGGCCAGTTCAAGACGCTCGCCTCGCTCCTCACCTCGGCGGGCCTCGTGAAGACGCTCCAGGGGAAGGGGCCGTTCACGGTCTTCGCCCCCACCGACGCCGCCTTCGCGAAGGTGCCCAAGGCCACGCTGAACAAGCTCGCCAAGGACAAGAAGCTGCTCCAGAGCGTCCTCACCTACCACGTCGTCGCCGGCAAGGTTCCCGCCAAGACCGTCGTCACGCTGAGCGGCAAGTCGGCGAAGACGGTCAACGGAGCGCCGGTCAAGATCGCCGTCAAGAACGGCAAGGTCTATCTCAACGGCTCGACGCAGGTCACCACGACCGATATCAAGGCGTCGAACGGGATCATCCACGTGATCAACAAGGTGCTGCTGCCGCCGGCCAGCTGATCCGGGACGGCAACGGTGTTCGGACGGGCCGCGGGCGACCGCGGCCCGTCGTCGTTCATGTGCCGCTCAGCCTCGCAGGTCGCCTCGCTCGCGCAGGACGGTGAGCCCGACCTCGCGCAACTCGCTCGCCAGCGCGGCGACGTCGGCGTCCAGCGGCGCATAGACCGTCGCGTCGAGCCAGACGACCTGCTCTCCGATGTCTGCAACGAGGACACGCGCCTCGCCCGGCACGGTGCCGTCGATGCGGGCGACAGCCTCGCGCACCGCCTCACGTGCCTCTGCGACCGGGGTGTCGATCCCGATCGGGAAGCGCGCCCCGACCGCCCGCCTCGGATCGCGGATCGTGCGGTTGACGATCGTCGAGCTCGTCAGCTGGCTGTTCGGGATGAAGACGCGCCGGCCGTCGTCGGTGACGAGCGTCGTGTAGATCAACGTCATCTCCTCCACGAAGCCGGTCTGGTCCGCGACCGTGACGCGGTCTCCGAGGCGCAACGGCTGCGAGAACGCCACGAGCATCCCCGCGCCGAGGTTCGACAGCGGCGTGCTGAACGCCAGGCCGGCGAACACGGCCAGCACCGCGCTCGAGGCGAGCAGCGCGTTCGCGATCTGCGTGGTGGCGCTGAAGAGCGACAGCACGTTCCACGCCGCGATCGCCGCGACGAGGGCGACGATCACCCGTTGCAGGAACGAGAACGTGGTGCGCCGCCGCGCCGCCTGTGCGGGGTCGCGCTCGCCGAGCCGACGCTCGTACGCCGCGAACGCGTGCCCGAGCGCCCAGCGCACGGCGAGCACGGCCGCCAGGCCGACCGCGGCGCCGACGAGCGCCTGCGTCGTTCGATCCGACATCAGGACGTGATTCGGCGGCGCGGGGCGTCTGCCTGCACGAGCCGTGAGCGTCGTGAGTGGCCGGAGGGCCGGGCCATGCCCGGCCCGGTGCCCGCGGAGCGGGCACATCGCGTTCGGATGCGTGTGGTGCCGGCGGGCGCCGGCGGGCGAGGCACGCTACGGGTGGCCGGTCGCCGAGTGATCCCGGGCCGGACGGCCCGGGATCACTCGGCGACCGGCTCGCGCTCCAGCTCGAACGCCGCGTGCAGCGCGCGCACGGCGTTCGGGATCTCGGAGCGGGCGATCATGCACGAGATCTTGATCGGCGAGGTCGAGATCATCTGCAGGTTGATCCCGTTGTCCGCGAGGGTGCGAAACATCTTCGCCGCGACGCCGGGGTGCGAGCGCATGCCTGCGCCGATGAGCGACACCTTGCCGAGGTCGTGGTTCTCCTCGATCGTGTACGGGCCGAGCTCCGCCTGCGTGCTCTCGAGCGCGCCGCGGGTCGCCGTCACGTCCTCGGCCGGGACGGAGAACGACATCTCCGCGTTCCCGTGCACGACGTTCTGGATGATCGTGTCGACGTTGGCTTGCGCCGCCGCGACGACGTCGAAGATCATCGCCGCCACGCCCGGACGGTCGGGAATGCCCGTCAACGTGAACACGACCTCGTGCTCGCTGTGCGTCACCGCCGAGACGATCGGCTGTTCCATCGTGCCTCCTTCCTGAACCCAGGTGCCCTCCTCGTCCGAGAACGTCGAGCGGGCGTGAATGCGGACGCCATGACTGCGGCCGAGCTCGACGGAGCGGAGCATCAGCACCTTCGCCCCGGAAGCCGACATCTCGAGCATCTCCTCGTACGACACGACCGGGAGCTTGCGCGCGTCCGGCACGATGCGAGGATCGGCGGTGAACACGCCCGGCACGTCCGAATAGATCTCGCAGGCCGCGCCGAGGGCGGCCGCGAGCGCGACGGCAGTGGCGTCGGTGCCCCCGCGGCCGAGCGTCGTCACGTCCATCGTGTCCCGCGAGAAGCCCTGGAAGCCCGCGACGAGCACGATCTTCCCCTGGTCGAGCGCATCGCGGACGCGGTCGGCGCGGATCTCGCGGATCTTCGCCTTCGTGTGCGCCGCGTCCGTGAGGATCCCCGCCTGCGAGCCGGTCAGCGAGACGGCCTCCTGGCCGAGATCGTGAATGGCCATCGCGACGAGGGCGCATGCGATGCGCTCGCCGGTCGACAGCAGCATGTCGAGCTCGCGCACGTTGGGCGTGGGTGAGACCTGGTGCGCGAGATCGATCAGCTCGTCCGTCGTCTTGCCCATCGCCGACACCGTGCCGACGACGCGCAGCCCACGCTCCTTCGCGGCGACGAGGCGTCGCGCGACGTGCTTGACCTTCTCCGGGTCGGCGACGGAGGAGCCGCCGAACTTCATCACGACCGTATCGAAATCCACGTTCCGAGCGTACCCGGACACATCTCCGCGAGGCGCAGTACGATCGCCGCGTGGAAGCACAGCCGACGCCGCCGCCCGACCACGGCTCCGTCGTGCACTGCAACGGATCCGCGCACCTGTCGCTCGAGCGCAGGCACATCGAGGAGATCCTGCATTCCGGCACGTTCCTGTGGCTCGACCTGCAGCAACCGGAAGCCGCCGACTTCGAGGTGCTGCGCGAGGTGTTCGACTTCCACCCGCTCGCGCTCGAGGACTCGTGGAAGTTCGGCCAGCGGCCCAAGCTCGAGGAGTACGACGACCACGTGTTCCTCGTCGCGTACGGCGCCTCACCCGACGAGGACAGGCTCGTCGAGGTGCACTGCTTTTATGCGGAGCGCTACCTCGTCACGATCCACCGCGACGAGGCGCCGTCGATCACCGCGCTGCGCGAGCGCTACGCCAGGCGGGGCGGGCCGATCGACGAGCCCGTGCGACTCCTCTACGCGGTCGTCGACGGACTCGTGGACAGCTTCTTCCCGGCTCTCTCCGAGCTCGACGACCGCATCGACGAGCTCGAGGACGCGATCTTCCTGCGTGCGGGCGATGCCCAGCTGCACGAGATCTTCGCGATGAAGCGTCTCCTCGTCGGCATGCGCAAGGTCGTCTCGCCGCAGCGCGACCTGTTCGCGTCGATCGCCGTCGGCGCGGCAGGGGTGCCCGGCATGACGGCGGACGACGCACGCTACTTCCGCGACGTCTACGACCACCTGATCCGGATCAGTGACCTGATCGACACCTACCGCGACCTCCTCACCGGCGCGATGGACGTCTATCTCTCGACCGTTTCCAACCGGCTCAACGGCGTCATGAAGCAGCTTGCGATCATCGCGACGGTGTTCATGCCGCTGACCTTCCTGACCGGCTTCTTCGGCCAGAACTTCCCCTCCCTGGTGGGTCGCATCGGCGGCTGGCCGCCCTTCCTGGCCTTCGGGATCGCGCTCGAGCTCGCGACCCTCGCGGTGGTGCTCGGATACTTCTGGCGCCGCGGCTGGCTCGCCCGTTAGAGGAGGAATGTCGCTGGGCGTAGGCGGGCTACGGCTCAAGGGACGGCGCGTGCCTGCCGACAACGTCCTGTGTGAGGCTCTCTCGCCGATCCGCCGTCTTCCGCACCACCGCCGGCCTGCCGCACGTCGCGGTGGCGGCACTCGCCGTCGCCGGGATCGTGGCCGCCCTCGCTGCCTCGCTCGGAGCGACGCACCCGGATGCGTCGGGTAGCGCGCGGATCGCGCGGTTCGAGGATCAGCTCTTCTCGGGCGATGGCCGCGCGCTCGCCCGCTCGCGGCGGGCCCCGTCCGACCCGCTCTGGTCGCAGGCCTGGTCTCTCCGCGCTCTCAGGCTGCCCGACGTCTGGCCCTCGGCCTCGGGCGGGGCTGCAACCGTCGTCGCGGTGATCGACACCGGCGTCGACGCCGGGCAGCCCGACCTGGCCGGCGCGCTCGTTCCAGGCTACGACACGCTCGCCACCGGCACCGGCACGGCGGACGAGAACGGTCACGGCACCGCCGTGGCCGGGATCATCGCCGCCCGCTCGGACAACCGGGTCGGCATCACGAGCGTCTGCGGGACCTGCTCGGTCATGCCGGTGAAGGTGATCGGCGCGAGCGGGTTCGGGGACGCCGCCCACATCGCCACCGGGATCGTCTGGGCTGCCGATCACGGGGCGCGGGTGATCAACCTGAGCGTCGTCCTCGACGGCCCGCAGCAGAGCATCGCGGACGCCGTGCGCTACGCGCACGACCGGGGTGTCGTCGTCGTCGCGGCCGCCGGCAACGGCGGCGCCGCCGATCCGACCTACCCGGCCGCGTACCCCGAGGTGATCGGCGTGGCAGCGTCACAGGAGGACGGGACGCTCTACCCGTGGTCGCAGCGCGGCTCGTGGGTCGACGTCGCCGCGCCCGGCTGCAGCCCCTCGACCGCCCGCGGGGGCGATTACACGATCTTCTGCGGCACGTCCTCGGCGACCGCATCCGTCGCCGGCGTCGTCGCGCTCGCTCTCTCGGCAGTGCCGACCGCGACGAACGTCGACGTCGAGCGTGTGATCACGCAGACAGCGGTGCCGCTACGCGACGGCGGAGTGGCGTTCGGCAACGTCGACGCGCTGTCTCTGGTGGACGCGCTGCGGGCCTCGGCGACGCCCGGCACCGACCTCTCCTCGTAGCGCCGGAGCGTGCATGCGCGCCCAGCGCGCTGCCTCCGACCGGCCCGTGACGCCGAGCTTGCGATAGACGTTCGCGAGGTGGAACTTGACGGTGTCGGGTGACACCCACAGGAGCCGACCTACCTGTGCGTTCGTTCGGCCGCCGGAGACGAGCTCGAGGATCTCGTGCTCGCGCCGGGTCAGCGTCGACCAGAGCGGCTCGCCGCAGCGCGCCTTCTCGAGGGCTGCGGCGATCGTCTCCTCGATCACGGTGGACCGAGCCGACTTCGGCAAATAGGCGGAGGCGCCCAGCCGGTGCGCCTCGGGCGCCCAGTCGCTCGGGTCCCTCGACGACAGCACGATCGCGGTCAGCCGCGCATCCGTCTCGCAGGCGCATCCGAGGCACTCCGCCGCGTCCACCTGGTTGCATCCAGGTGTCTCGAGCTCGAGCAGGAAGAGCTCCGGGTGGTGCAGCTGCAGCAGCTCGAGCGCGGTCTCCGGCGAGCCGGTCGCGGCCACCAGGCGGACGCCGATGCGCCGTAACAGGAGCGCGACCGCGTCGTGGAGCAGCGCACAGGGCTCGAGGTAGACCGCGGTGGGACGCGGATCGAACGGTGAGAAGGCGACTGTTGCTCCCGCCCGGACGTCGCGGCAGCCGATTGTTCCCTGGGCGGCGCCGCGTGGAACGCCTTCGGTTCGGATGTCCCGAAGCGGCGTCGTGCGCGAGCGAGCATCGGTTCTCACAGCGCAGCCTCCGTTGCCCGCATCTTACTACAGGCTCCGGTCCCGGAACGGGGCTGCCGTGACCCGTCTAGCTCGTCAGGCCGGGCCGCTCATAGCGGCGCGCGTACTCCGGGAGGGGGATGCCCGCCCGTAGCGCGGGATCAGGCACCGGCGCGGCCGCCTTCGTCACGAGCGGGATCACCCCGGCCCACACGTCGAGGAGCGCGTCCTCCGACTCCCCGTCGTCCGGTGGCCCGGAACGCACCTTCGCGGACGCCTCGTCGAGTGGCAGCCACAGCACAGAGGTCGCCTTCAGCTCCTTGCGCGTCGGCTGCCGCGCGTCCGCGTTGCGCCCCGGCAGCAGCTGCTCGGTGAAGGCCTCGAGCGCGGCGAGCTTCTCGTCCGCGTCGTCGACGCGGGTGGCGGCGCCGAGCACCACGACCGAGCGGTAGTTGACGGAATGCTCGAACACCGAGCGGGCGAGCACGAGGCCGTCGAGGAGAGTGACCGTGGCGCACATCGGGACCCCTTCGGCGAGCGTGCGCAGCGCGCGGCTCGCGGCCGAGCCGTGCACGTAGAGGCGGTCGCCGAGACGCGCGTGCAAGGTGGGGATCACGTACGGCTGGCCGTCGTGCACGAATCCGAGGTGGCAGACGAGAGCCGCGTCGAGGATCGCGTCGATCGTGCCCCGGTCGTAGCGGGCGTTCTCGGGCAGCCTGCGCACGCGGGTGCGTTGGGACGGAGCGGCAGAGCGTCGACTGGACACGGCGCCCAGAGGATAGTCCGCGCCGACGGAGGCTTCCGGCCGTCTCCACCGAAGACCGCAGGCATGAGGTGGCCCCATCCGTCGCCTGCCCTCGTCATCGCGTGTGTCGCTCTCGCCGTCTCGATCGGCGGGACGAGCTACGCGGTGACAGCGCTCCCCTTCAACAGCGTCGGTACGGCGGAGCTCAAGGACGGCTCGGTCACCTCCGGGAAGATCAAGGACGGTTCGCTGCGGGCCGCCGACTTCGCGGCCGACGAGCTGCCCGTGGGCGAGACGGGCCTGCCCGGCGCCGACGGCGCCGTCGGCGCCCAGGGGCCGCCCGGCCCGGCCGGCCCACCCGGCCCGGCGGGGCCGCAGGGCACACAGGGCCCACCGGGCCCGCGGGGGCCCGAGGGCGAACCGGGGCGAGCCGGCGCGGCCGTCACGAGTGTGCGCTCGGCGAGCGGGGTGATCGCACCCGGCGAGACGCAGTCGCTCGTCGCGCTCTGCGACGAGGGAGAGCACGCCACCGGCGGCAGCGTCACGATCACGGCCGGCTCTGCGTCGGCGTTCGTGCTCGAGGGGCAGGGGCCGCAGCCCGACACCGACGGCGTCTCTCCGAACAGCTGGTCCGCCTCCGCCTCGAACGGCGACAGGAGAAGCGTCTCCTGGGCCGTGCGCGTCGTCTGCGCGGGCTAGGCCCGTCGGCGCGATACTGCCGGCATGGCTGCAGCGCTCGAGTGCGACGTCGTCGTCGTCGGTGGCGGCA